>APMI01000643.1_pt1 | contig 104937 bp, 87 predicted proteins | sample 667938 | NCBI WGS metagenome assembly APMI01 (sample SAMN01084076, study PRJNA167559) | wastewater metagenome | biome: Wastewater | place: Denmark: Ejby Moelle, Odense | collected 2011-11-28 | reverse complement strand
CCGATCTCCTCACTCATCTTGGCGGCCAGCACCTGCAGTTTCCGCACGATCTCCGGATGCTTTTCAGCAAGGTTGGTCCGCTCTCCGATCTCATCATCGAGATTGTATAGTCTCGGATTCACCTTCGAGTCTTCGGCTATGACGCCCTTGGTCTGCGGATCTGATTGCGGGACCAAGGCCAGCTTCCATGGTCCCTGGCGCACGGCCTGGAGATTGTAGCTGCCAAAGTAATAATGCGCCTCGCGCTGAGACTCCTTGGTCTGCCCAAAGAGCAGCGGCGAGATGTCACGGCCGTCGATCACCGGTTCCGCAGGCACTGTGCCGCCCGCCAGTTTCACGCAGGTGGGCAGCAGGTCGATGGTGCCTGCGACTACATCGCACACACTGCCGGGGGCGATCTTGCCCGGCCACCAGGCCAGCGAGGGCTCGCGTACACCACCCTCCCAGGTGCTGCCTTTGCCGCCACGCAGAGGCAGCGCACTCCCTCCATCCTGTCCCTTCACCAGCCAGGGGCCGTTGTCGCTGGTGAAGACCACCAGAGTGTTCTCGTCCAGCTTCAGCTCACGCAGCGTATCCAGCACACGGCCCACGCTCCAGTCCACCTCCTCCACCCAGTCGCCGAAGCGGCCGTTTTGAGATCTGCCCTGAAACGCCTTGCCCGGATGGATCGGCGTGTGCACCGCCGTGTGGGGAAAGTAGAGGAAGAAAGGCCTGCTCTGATTGGCCCGGATGAATCCGACGGCCTCCTCGGTGTAGCGCTCTTCGATGCGGGTCTGATCCTCCTCCGTGAGCAGCTCCACCACCTTGTCATCCCGCACCATCGGCACCACCCTCTGCCCGCTCTCCCTGGCCGTTTTCTGCATGTCATTGGAGTACGGGATTCCCAGATAATGGTCAAAGCCCTGCTTGGTGGGCAGAAATTCCGGCTGATCTCCGAGATGCCACTTGCCCACGATCTGCGTGGCATAGCCATTTTCCTTCAGGTATTCGGCGATGGTGCGCTCCTGCGGATGCAGCCCATTCTTGCTGCCGGGCGGGTACACCCCCGGCACCGAGACACGCGCCCCATAGCAGCCCGTCATCACCTGCGCACGCGAGACACTGCATACCGGTGCTGCGTAAAAGCTCGTCAGCTTCATCCCCTCACGTGCCATGCGGTCCAGGTTCGGCGTCTTCTGCTTCGTGGCGCCAAAAGGCCCGATGTCTGCATACCCAAGATCATCCACAAAGAGAATGACGATGTTTGGCGGCGCAGCATGAGCCGGAATCACTAAGGAGGATAAGACAACAAGGCAGAGCTTCTTCAGCAATTTCATGATCAGGGAGACTGTGAACGCCAAGGCAACGCCTTTTGTGTCAGTCAAGTGCAGCAAGGGGCGGGAGAATGGCACTTCTCCTGCTCTACCAGCACTCAGCCAGCCATGACCCCCGCCCCACCCGACACGAGCATCCCCACGCTCGGCCCCTGCCTCATCCCCTCGCCCGTACATCGCATTGGCGGAGTGGATGCCCCTTTCAAAGAGGATGCTGTGGACCGCATCCTCTACCACAGTCACGTTTTGGAAGATGGCCGCGACTCCTCCACGCCCAGCTACGAAGAAGCCGGGCCGCGCGAGAAAATCTACTTTGACCCCGCCAAGACCACCGTAGGCATCGTCACCTGTGGCGGTCTCTGCCCTGGCCTCAACGACATCATCCGCGGCATCGTGAACCGCTGTCACAAGCAGTATGGCATCGCGCGGGTGTATGGATTCCGCTACGGCTACGAGGGGCTCGTGCAGCGTTTTGGCCACACTCCGCTGCTTTTAAAACCCTCCTCCGTGGAGCAGGCACACCACTTCGGTGGCACCCTGCTGGGCAGTTCGCGTGGCAAACAGGACATCGGTGAGATGGTGGACACCCTGGAGGATATGAAGGTGGACATCCTCTTCGTCATCGGCGGCGACGGCACCCTGCGTGGCGCGGCGGAGATCGTGAAGGAAATCGAACGCCGCGGCCTCAAAAAAGCCGTCGTCGGCATCCCAAAAACCATCGACAACGACATTCGCTATCTGGACAAAAGCTTCGGCTTCGAAACCGCTTTTGACGCCGCCGTCCAGGCTGTGAACTGCGCCTACATCGAGGCCACCGGAGCCGTAAATGGTGTCGGCCTGGTCAAACTCATGGGGCGCGATTCCGGCTTCATCGCCTGCTATGCCGCACTGGCTGGCAGCAACGTGGATTTCGTTCTCATTCCCGAAGTGCCCTTTGAGCTCGAAGGAGAAGGCGGCTTGCTGGAAGTTCTGCGTCAGAAGCTGATGAAGCGCGGCAGCGCCGTGATCGTAGTGGCAGAGGGCGCGGGGCAGCACCTCATGCAGACCGGCGACGACACCGACGCCAGCGGCAACAAACGCTACGGTGACATCGGCCTCTTCCTAAAGGACCGCGTCAATGCCTTCTTCAAGCAGCGTAAAACCGAGGTGAACCTCAAATACATCGACCCCAGCTACATCGTGCGAAGCGTTCCCGCCAATGCGCAGGATAATGTGTACTGCTCCCGCCTTGCCCAGAACGCCGTGCACGCGGCCATGGCCGGCAAGACCAACATGCTCGTGGGCCGCTGGCACAATTCCTATATCCATCTCCCCCTTGAGCTCGTCATCCACGGCCGCCGCAAGGTGGACCCCACCCAGGAGCTCTGGCACAGCGTGCTCGAATGCACCGGCCAGCCCATGGTGATGAAGTGATGGTGATGCAGGCACTCCTGCCTGCAAAGCGAGTCACCCAGGACATTCTTTACAGTCAGCAATGCCCGCATCACTTGAGGAAACTACTTCTCATCCGCTCCCGCATCCGGCGCCTTTCCTTTGAATGCCCCCGGCTCACAACCGGGCAGCGGCTTGCCCTTGAGATACGTGGACAAATCAATTCCCACATCAACGGCAGCCTGTACATCATCAGCGACCACATTGTGAGACTCCGTGAAATCGCGCGGTGGCGTCCCATTGCGCTGGTCAAAGAAGCCGTCCTTCACCTGCAGCACCAGATTGTTGAGCACATGCCACTTTGGCGTCGCAAAGTCGCGTTTCGCATTGAATGACGAATACACCAGCGCCGCATCCGCTCCGCCGGTGATCGTGTTGTGGTAGATATACCCTTCCGCCGGAGAGGAGTCCATGCTGAACCAGATGTTGAACGGCGTGCCGTCGATCAGATGATTGTGATGGATGAACACCGGCCCGATGCGCGGCAGCTTGAAGCGCAGGCCGCCATGCGTGTGACGCAGCGTGTTGTGGTGTACGTTCACGTCAATGCAGCCCACGCCGAGCTCGATGCCGGAGTCACGCGTGTTTTCGATCACATTCTCCGCGATCTCCGTGCCACGTCCGTGATGCGGATCGATCAACGGCTTGTCCAGTGACTCCACGCTGGAATCCCCCAGGCAGATGCCGTCAAACACGCGGTCCAGATGATTGCGCAGAATGCGGTTTCCCATGCCCGCACGGATGATCTCGATGCCCACGCGGTCGTATTTGCCAACGTCCTTGTGAACCTTCCAGATCTCATAGTTCTCGCGGCGGTTCTCGGTCGTCGCCCGCCACTCCTCAAACGCACCACGCGTGATGTCGCAACCTTCTACCGTGCAGTGGGACGCGCCCCCGGTGATCGTGATGCCCGCATTCTCATACGACGTCACCTTGCAGCGCCGCACCACGCAGTTCTTTGCTCCCTCTCCCAGCACCACGGCTTCTGCACCACCACACAGCGTCAGCCCCTCCACCACCACGCCCTCAGCGGCAACCTCAATCAGCGGCTTGCCAGACATCACCGCCGTCAGCGCCGCCTTGTCTGGTGCAGTTCCATCTCCCAGCCTCAGATAGATTTTCTTCTCCTTCGGGTGGAACATCCACAGCGCGCGCACATGCTTGAACCCGCCCAGCGGCGGCCCCTTCGCCAGCAGCGTCTGCCAGTGCCACTCCCCGCTCTTCTGCGCCCGTTCAAACCGGATCTCAGCGATGAATTTGCCATCCACCAGCAGCCCTTCGGGACGCTTGCCAGATGCTGTGGCGAAAACCTTTCCCATTCCCTCCACAGCCTTCCACTCAGCCTGAAGCGGTGTAGTTCCATCCAAAACAGCCCCCACTTCTCCGCGCAGCGTCAGCTTCTTCTCCACCCTCACTCGTTCGTGATGCACCCCCGGCCCAATGACCAGCGTGTCGCCTGCGCTTGCTGCCGCGATGGCTTTGGCAAGGGACTCGTCGGACGCGCCGGCTTTGACACTGATTTCGGCAGCTCCTGCCGTGCAGCAAAAGCCAGATGCCCAGGCGGCTGCGAAGGTAATGCGGAGAAGGTGTGTCATGGAGAAAACGTCTAACGTTCGCCCAAGACACACCTCTCAGCATCTTGAGCTTTGACTATTTCAGCGGCGGCAGCTTCGCGCTGTAGTGCACCGCCCGGTGGCGGTTATCATCAAAGGCAAAGTGCAGCCACTGCTTGTCCTTGCTTACAAAACCGTCCGGATAGTTCATGCGTCCTTTCGGACCGTCCACGGACTCCTGCTGCAGCACGCGCTGGTAAGGCCAGGTCTTCATGCCGTCAAAGCTGATCCACAGCGCCATCGGGCTGCGGTGCTTGCTGTTGGGATTGTGCAGAATCGCCACGGCATCGCCCCCGAGGGAGTAGAGCGTGGCCTTCGAGCCCGGATTCGGGATGTCCGTCTTGCAAGCCAGGGGCGGCCAGGTGCGGCCGCCGTCAGTCGATTCCGCATAGTAGAGCACTCCTCCGAGACGATCTCCACGAATGCTCATGGCGATCCGCCCATCGTTCAATTCCACAATGTTGTTCTCGGCCCACCCATTGTAAGCATTGTCCTCGGTGAGGCGGATGCTCCCGTGCTCGCTCCATGTCTTGCCGCCATCGCTGCTCATGAGCACGCCGTTGCAGGGGTTGCTGATGTGGAAGGAAAGACGCTTCATCCTCTCCTCTGGCACCTGCGTTCCCGCAGGCAGTCCATTGTAATGCTGGAACGGCAGCACGATGCGTCCGTCCCGAGTGACAATGTGATTGCGAATAAACGTGCTTTGATGCAGCCGCCCGGGCACAGGTTCGACCTTGCCCCACGTGTGGCAGGAGTCGTCGCTATGCACCAGCCAGGATTTCCACCCGCCGAAGATTCCGTCGTGAGTCGAGAAAAACAGCGTGCAGCGCTGCCCATGCACCATCAGCTCGCTGGGCACCTGCGCTATCGTGTCCCCTTCGTGTTTGAAGCCAAAGTCCTGCCGCTCTACTGGCGACCACGTCTGACCGCGATCAGCGCTGCGGGTGAGAAAGATGCCGTTCTCCGGCAGGGGCTCGGCATCACCGCCTCCCAGCATCACCATCACCCAGGAGCCATCTGGCATCTCCCGCAAAGTGGTGTCACACACCAGTTTGTTCGGGCTTTGACCGTCAAAGGCGATGCCCTTGCGGTCCTGCTTCGCATCCTCAGCGGCCTGCTTTTCCCAATCTGCCGCAGCGATATTGCCGCAGGCGACGAGACTGACAAGAAAGAGGGGGAGTTTCATGGTTCAGCCTGGGTTCGCGATTACTTCGCAGCTGCATCGGGCAGCGGCGGCAGCTTCGCGCTGTAGTGCACTGCCCGGTGCCGGTTGTCATCAAAGGCAAAGTGCAGCCACTGTTTGTCCTTGCTTACAAAGCCGTCCGGGTAATTCATGCGCCCCTTTGGCCCGTCCACAGACTCCTGCTGCAGCACGCGCTGGTAGGGCCAGGTCTTCATGCCGTCAAAGCTGATCCACAACGCCATAGGGCTGCGGTGCTTGCTGTTCGGATTGTGCAGGATCGCCACCGTATCACCACCCAGATTGTAAAGCGTCGTCTTGCTGCCGGGATTCGGAATCGGCGTGATGCTCGCAAACTCCGGCCAGGTCAGACCGCCGTCTTTGCTCTCCGCCTTGTACAGCATGCCCCCGAGGCCATCGCCACGGATGACCATGGTGATGCGCCCATCCGGATGCTCAAAGAGATCATTCTCCGCCCAGCCAAAGTAGCGGCTGTTGGGAGTAAGGCGGATGTTTCCATGCTCGCTCCAGGTCTTGCCGCCATCGCTGCTGATCAGCACCCCGTTGCGTGGGTTGGTAAAGTCACGGTCCAGCGGTGCTCTGTCCTGCTGGTCGTCCGGCCCGATATAGTGCTGGAAGGGGGCCATGATCCGCCCGTCTTTGCACACGATGTGCTTGCGGATGAACGTGCGCTCCTTGAGCCGCCCGGGGATTTCCTCCGGCTTGCTCCAGGTTTTGAAAGAGTCATCGCTGGTGAGATACCACGAGCGCCAGTCATTGGCCCAGTGCTTGGAATGTGTGGAGAAAAAGAGCGTGCTGCGCTGCCCCAGGATCATGAGCTCGGTCGGTCCCTGGCCGATGGTCTTGCCCTCACGGGGAAAGCCCACATTGAATGACTCCAGCGGTGTCCAGGTCTTGCCCAGATCGTGGCTGCGGGTCACGCCGGTGTAGTTCAGCGGGCTCGGCTCGGTGTCGCCACCGGCCAGCATGAAAAGAATCCAAGAGCCGTCTGGCAGCTCGCGCAGCGTGGTGTCGCACACCATCTTGTTCGGTGTCACACCGTCATAGGGGATGCTTTTGAAATCCTGCTTCGCATCCTCCACCGCCTGCGCGGCCCACTTCGGATCAGGTGTGATTGCCTTCGGCAGTTTCGGCGCCAGCGCTTTGTTCACCAGATCCTTGCCCACCTTGGCACGTCGCTTGATTTCCTCCGGATCCATCGTCAGCTTGCCGATCTCCGCCTGCTTTTGCATGTCTTCTTCCGTAAATTTCACATGCATGATCTCCCCGTCGCTGTGGCGGTTCCAGTCATACAGGATGTGAATGTCACCATTCGGAGCCTGAAAGCCGTCTGGATATGACACCTCGCTGCGGTCGTCGATGAGATAACCCTTGCCCCAGGTCTTGCCATCATCCTCGGAGAGAAACGCCTTCAGGTTCGAGCGGCGCGGCAGTCGCACATTGATCGGCCCGTTCTTCACCAGGATGAGCTTGCCCGAGGCTAGGCGGCGGATGAAAAACCGCGCGCTGCAGTTTTGAATCGCAGACGGCCGCGGCTCGCTCCACGTTGCGCCCTTGTCAGTGGACACACTTTCGCTGATGCCATCTTTCGTACGCGCCAGCATCCACAGGCTGCCATCTTTGCGCTCCACCATCATGTGCTCGTCAAAATCCGTGCGGGGAAACGCCACGCCACCGCGCCGTGTCCAGGTCTTGCCCTGGTCCGTACTGGCAAACACATTCGCCATGCGGATCACATCCAGGTCCTTGTGCGCCTCCTTGTCCACCCCGGGGCCATGCATGCGGTCACGTGTCCACAGAGACACCGGCAGCAGCCAGTCACCATTGCTCAGCACCGTCGGCTTGTTCAGCGTGCATCCGTCAGCAAAGCGCACCGGCGCAGTCCATTTCGGCTCCGCCGCATCCGGGTCGTCACAGCGGATGTACCAGTCTCCACCGCGCCCGTCAAAGTAACCCAGGCTCTGGTCAAAGAAGCACCACAGACGCCCCAGCGGGTCCGTCCACAGATTCCCCACCAGCGCACGGCGCTCATACTTCACCCCACCCAGCTCACCATCCTGTGGGTCGATCACCACCCGCGGCTTGCTCCAGGTCTTGCCATCGTCCTCACTCGTGGCGAGCATAAAAAAGCCATTGGGAGAGTCCCCGTTGCCTACCCATGCCGCCCACAAGCGCCCCTTCGGCGTGCGGTCCATGCCGATGATCATGTTCCCCGGCCGCTTCTCCGCATCATACTCAGGCCCCGGCTGCGTGTTGATGACCGGCGCCTCGAGCGCGAGATCCAGCAGGGCCTTGTTGTCCTGGGCAATGGCTTGCGCAGCAAACAGTGAGAGAAGCAGGAGTGTATGTTTCATGGTTGGATGCTGAACAAAAACGCCTCCGGACACCGCATTCACCACTCAGTTGGGCAAATACGAGTGTTATGTTAACACTCATTTACAGGTCAGCGAGCCGACCAAATGCGCACATCATCAAAGAGCACCCCCTTGCCGTTTACCGTAAAGTGAAAGCTGCTCTTCGTCTCATGGGCAATGCCGGGAGATTTGAGATAGCCCGACGGCTTCCCGTCCATCACCACACGCATCTCATCCTCCTTGAGCTCGATCACCACCTGGTGCCATTTCCCCTGCTCCAGTTTACCGATGTTCATGGAGGTTCCGCGGCCTTCCAGCAGCTTGTCCGCCTCCTTCTTCCGCGCCGGGTCTTTTCTCATCTCATAGATGTCATTGCGCATCACCCCTTCCTTGTCGTCTCCGAGACGGATCTGAGTCGGCGCAAAGGCAACACGGCAGATATGCCCGGCGTGTGATCCCTTGAATTTCTGATCGTCAAACACCGCATTAAATCCGGTGGACCCCACGAGCTGAAATTTGAACTCCACCACCACATTCTTCATCGCCCGGTAAACACGCCCCACCGCACCATGGTCCTCGCGCGTCTGCACGCCTTTGAGCGCCCCGTCTTCCACTGTGAAAGTCGGGATCAGCGGTTTCCAGTCCCCGAGCTCCTTGCGCTCAAAATCATCCGCCAGAATCGGTTCGCCCTTCTGGGCTATGGGATCGGAGGGAATTTCGGCAGCAGCCACACCTGCTGCAAGGCAGAGAACAAAGAGGCATTTCATGATGGCGTCGGAAACGACAGATCGCGCACAATGTTTCTCCGCCTGCACTCATCTTGCAGGATGGCTCTGCTCATCCAGCACCTGCCCGGCCAGACTTTTGATCTGGATACGCATGAGTGCCTTTGGCTTGAAGGTCAGCAGGATGTAGCTGTGCTCGCTGGCAAAAAAGACCGATTTGGGATCAGGGTAGCGGTCTCCATTTCCCTTGAGCGCAGTGTTGTAATACGGGAAACCATCCACCACGGCCCTCTCCGCGAAGTATCCAAAACCCGAGATGACCGCAGTCCCCTGCTGAAACAACCTCCCCCACTCCCCCTTCAACTGGCCGCGCATCGTCGCATTGCGCTCGTTTTGAACCGTGATGGTATGCCCGGAGTGCGGCGGCCCCATCTGCTTCCGATACCACGCCAGTTGCTCAGATGTCTCGTCAAAGGGATGCCCCGTCTGCCACGTCGTTCCCATGTCCTGGATATGCTCAAGATCCAGTGCCACAAACCGGGCATCGAAATCCGGAAACGACAGCACCCAGTTCCATTCGTTTCCCGGCAGGGCGAAAAATTCACGATAGGCCGCTGCCTCCACATCATACACTGCTTCGGGTGGCGGCTTGGGCCCGCGCGGGCGCATCTCACGATCATGATTTCCCAGCACAGGCATGAATGGCGTGCTGCGAAACAGCCCCGGCTGCGAATCAATCAGCGCACTGAAGGCTTTCGTTCCCTCTTTCCCCTGCTGATGCAGACTGCTCACATTATCACCCGCCGTCATCAGCACATGCACGTCATCCTTGATCAGCGCGGCAAGATCCGGCTGCGCAAAGCCCCAGTCCCCCACCACAGCTACGCGCAGCTCCTTGGATGGCATTCCCTTGAATGTGCAAACTGCAGATGTCTCGGCACCTGAACGCACCTGGTAGTGGCACACCATATCCTTCTCAGGCATCGGAATCTCCACATGGTGCAGCGTGGCCTTCTCGTCCTTGGAAATCTTGCTGCCGAGCTCGGCACTCACACCGTAGGACACCTCTGAACTCTCCGGCTGCGCAGTTTCCCAGTTCACAGTGATGTGCGTGGGGCTCTCTCGCTGAAAACTCAGCCAGAGGCGCTCAATGGTGGCCGCCTCAGTGGCGGAGCACAGCACTAGGAAAAGCAGAAAACGTCTCATGATGGTCAGGTCAAAACAAACGCAGGTCCTGCATGAATTTCTCCATGAATGGCAGGAGACACTGTCCTTGATCAGCCGCTCATCACGGCATAAGATCCGCCATGCTGGCTCGTGCCTTCGGGCACGGCCTGTTCTTTGAAAATTTCGCCGCTTCCTGCGGCCTTTAAATTTCCTGCAGTGTTCGTTTTCGAGCTTTGCGGCCCGGCCCGATTAATCTAACCCGGGGGCTGCGCGCTGAAGTGCCATGTCATGCCTTTACTGGAAGACAGAGCTTCATAACGCGGGTCCCCACCTGGACTCATGGGATACGTGAGCCCTTTGCACCGGACGGCACAGGTGGGTCTGAAAGCGTCCCGGCTCCGCCCGGGGCGCTTTCCTTTTTTCACCCTTACGCGCTCGGCTTCTTTTCCGGCAGCGGCTTCGGATCATGATCCTCAATCTTCTCCGCAGGGCGGACGATCACGCCCACAGGCATCGAGGCCTTCTCCATGTTCAGCAGCTGGCTCACGGTCACAAACTGGTATCCCTGGGACAGCAGCTGGTCAAACATCGCCGGCATGGCGGTGATCGTCGGCGGATGGATGTCATGAGACAGCATGATCGCTCCCGGATGCGCTCCGTTGACGAGTCGGCTGGTCACTGCAGCCACACCCGGACGACGCCAGTCCTGCGGATCCACAGACCACATGATGGTGGAGTAGCCAAACTCGGTGAACATCAGGTTCTTGATGCGTGTGTTGACGGCGCCATAAGGCGGACGCACCAGATGCGGACGCACACCGGCCACTTCAAAGACAGCGTCTTCAGATTTCTTCAGCTCACTGCGGATCTGATCGTCTGAGCGGCTCGTGAGACTGCAGTGCGTCCAGGTATGGTTCCCGATCTCATGCCCCTCTGCAATGATGCGGCGCACGATGTCAGGGTACATCTTCACCTGCTGGCCGATCAGGAAGAACGTGCACTTGATGTTTCGCTCCTTCAGGAGGTCCAGCAGTTTCGGAGTCAGGCTCGGGTGCGGGCCGTCGTCAAAGGTCATCGCCAGCGTCTTCTGCGAGATCTTGACGGAGGAATATGAGATGCGTGCGCCAGCCGGCGGCACCGGCGGCATGGTGGAGGGATTGTTCAGCCTCTTTACCAGCGGGTTTTCCTTGGCCTTGTCCTTGTCTTTTTCTTCGAGCGGCAGCGCTTTGCGCGCCTCTTCGATGGCGAGTTTCTCCGGCTTTGCAGCCTTCTGTGTCGTGCAGCCGGACTGGGCTGCCAACATGATGCCAAACCAAATGCTAAGGTACATGCGTGGGGGGATCACAATGCACTGAGATTAAGGGCTGAAATTCATCTGCGAAAGCTGGATTTTCTGAAAAACAAACAATCACCAGAAGAGATGCTTTATCTCTCTCAGGCCTCTCCCGCAGCCATCACCTCCTCGGCGGATAACATGCGCCATGCCCCAGGTGGCAGATCTGCGGGCAGAGTGAGGGCGCCAATGCTCTCCCGGTGCAGTTTCACCACACGGTTTTCCACCCGGTGAAACATGCGCTTCACCTGATGATAGCGCCCCTCATGCAGCGTCAGTCGTGCGCTGCACTCCCCCAGGATCACCAGCTCTGCAGGCAGTGTCGTGATATCCTCCGTGTGGAAGTAAAACCCACGCGCAAATGCCTCCACCGCATCTGGAGAAATGGGGTTCAGCGTTTCGACCAGATACACCTTCGGCACCTTCTCTTCGGCCGCCATCAGCCCTTTGGACCAGCGCCCGTCATTCGTCAGCAGCACCAGGCCGGAGGTGCTTCGGTCCAGTCTCCCGGCAATGTGCAGCGTGTGCCTGTCGGGATCTTCGATCAAATCGATCACCGTCGGATGCTGCTCATCCTTGGTGGCGCTCAGGATGCCCACCGGTTTGTGCAGCATGAGGTACAGCGCCCTTTCCGCCCCCTGCACCAAAACGTCATCCATCTCCACCTTCATGAAACGGTCCACCGGATGATGACTGTCCGTCACCACCACGCCATCCACCCGCACACGCCTCGTCGCGATGGCATGATGCGCCGCCTGCCTTCCCTGGGATTGGTGGCCTGCTATCAGACGGTCCAGCTTCATGCCATATGCTGCATCATGAGGTGAATCACTACACGCAAGTGTCGATTCAGTCACATGCATGTGTGACGAAAAACTCACTGCCAACTTTGTGACCATCTCTCAGCGGAAAGGCTTCATGTTCATTGCAATGGATAAGCTCAATGCTTACCCGTTTGACATGCTCCGCTGCACTGGCCTGGCTGGCTGTGGCACAGTCAGTTGCAGCTCATGGCTCGTTCCATGAGATGATGGACGAGCTTGCCATCGAGATGGCCGCCCGGCCGCAGGATTCCACTCTCTATGTGCGCCGCACCCAGCTCTATCTGGAGCATGGAGAATGGAAGGCCGCGCTCACAGACATCGAACGTGCAGAGCGTCTGGGCAGCGACACCGCCTCGCTGGACCTTCTCCGCGCCCAGGCCCTCACATTGGGTGGATTGAACACCCAGGCTGAGGCCCTTCTCTCGGACTTCCTCAAAGATCATTCGGAGCACGGCTTTGCACACCTCGTGCATGCACGTGTGCTGGCGAGAATGGAGCAGTTTGAGGAGTCTCTGAAAGCCTACCGCATCGCGCTGCGGCGCACGGCGGATCCTGAGCCGGATCTCTATCTGGAAATAGCACAAGCACTCACGGCGCAAAAACTGGACGCCGAAGCTGCCGAGACGTTGCAGCTCGGCATCGCGAGGCGTGGCAATGTTCCTTCGCTGGTGCTCAAGGCCCTGGAGCTGGACATCGCCCATGCAAAATACGACGAGGCCCTGGCCCGCGTGGATGTGATGCAGCAGCAGGCTCCACGCCCGGAGCCCTGGATGGCCAGGCGCGCCGCACTCCTGCAGCAGGCGGGCCGTGCGCAGGATGCCCGCGCCGCCTGGACAACTCTCCGTGATCGCATTCTCGGACTGCCAAACCTGGAGCGTGGCTCTCATGCCATGAGCCTCATTCTTGAAGAAACACAGCGGGCCCTGGCAGCCCCTGCCCCCACAGCCTCAGAGACCAATCCCTCCCCATGATCCCCTCGCGACTGACTGCTCTTTTCCTTGCAGCCATGACCTGCACTTCCGCTCTCCACGCGGCAAACTTTAACGGCATCTTCGTCGAAAACTTCGACTCCATGGGCACCTCCGGCACCACGCCGCCGTCCGGCTGGTCAGTCTATGGTGCTTTCGGCGGCAGCAGCACCACATGGACCTCCAGCATTCCGGCCACTGGTGTGGCCGGCGGCACACAGACCACCTCCGTCACCGCAGCCACTGCCTACACCGCTACCAGCAACACCAACGGATTCAACTACGCCACCAGCACCGCCACCGGCGACCGTAGTCTCGGCACCTCGCCCACCACGGGCGCAGGGGTGGCGCTGCAGCTCTCGCTGACCAACACCACCGGCGCATCCCTCAACTCGGTCCAGATCAGCTACGACACACGCGCCTTCACCGCAGCCACATCGGCCAATGAACTGCCGGGTTACTGGCTCTTCTACAGCCTCGACAACGGCACCACCTGGACCAACGTTTCCGCCACCAATCCCACGATCACCACGGTTCCAAACACCGCCGGTTCCTACGTCACTGCCCCCGCCACGATCACACTCGGCAGTGCATGGGCCAGCAGCGGCACACTCCTGCTCCGCTGGGTGGATGACAATGCACAGCAGACCTCGCCAGACCAGGTGATCGGCCTGGATAATGTGACCATCTCGCTCCCGGTCACCACCTCCAGCAATCAGGCGCTGCTTTTCAACAGCAATCGCTATATCACCATGGGCGCCGCCACCGCCACGCTGGGCGCCAGCAATCTAACCCTGGAGTGCTGGTTCAAGCGCACCGGCTCGGGCACCGCGACCTCGACAGGCACTGGCGGTGTCACCAATGCCATCCCGCTCGTCACCAAAGGACGCGCTGAAGCAGACGGCAGCAATGTGGACTGCAATTACTTCTTCGGTATTGACGCCTCGACCAACAAACTCTGCGCCGACTTTGAAGCCCAGGCCGGTGTTAGCGGAATCACCGCCGGGCAGAACTACCCCATCATCGGCAGCACCGTCATTCAGAACGACACCTGGTATCATGCAGCAGTGACGTATGACACCAGCACCTACACTTGGAACCTATACCTGAATGGCGTGCTGGACGCCACATTCACGAATCCCACCGGCGCTGCACCACGCAATGACAGCATCCAGCATTTCGGCATTGGTACCGCCATGACCTCCACAGGCGCGGCCGCAGGCTGGTTCCAGGGAGTCATCGACGAAGTCCGTGTGTGGAACATAGCGCGCACGGGCACACAGATTGCCGCAAGCAAAAGCTCGGAGATCACCGCCGCTACCACCGGTTTGCTCGCCCGCTACGGAATGAATGAAGGCACCGGCACTTCCGTCAGCAACACCGTGGGCACCGCCGGTGCTCCCAGAGGCACGCTGACAAACAGTCCGATGTGGATCAACGGCGCTCCCTTCAACGCGAACATCGCCCCCACTGCCGCCCTGACGGCTCCTGCAACTGGCACGACGGCCACGGTCAGCGCCGGTGTCTCACTTACCGCGACAGCCTCAGACACCGACGGCACCGTGGCTCAGGTCGAGTTCCTGCGGGATGGCAGCGTCATCGGCACCGTCACCTCTTCACCCTACACCTTCACTGATTCCACCGTCACCGCAGGCGTGCACACCTACGCGGCCCGTGCCACTGACAACGGCGGCGCAGCCACCACGAGCAGCACGGTCACCGTGAGCGTTCTCACAAGCGCGACTAAGACAGCGCTGCTCTTTGACGGTGTGAACGACTACGTCACCATGGGTGTCGCCCCGGAACTCAATGCAGGCGGCCCACCCTCCAATGGGTTCACGCTGGAGTGCTGGTTCCGCAAAGAAGGCACGGGTGTCACATCGAGTTCCGGCAATGGCGGCGTGACAGGCGTTCCCCTCTTTGGAAAAGGACGCGGCGAGGCGGAAAACAGTAATGTGGACTGCAATTACTTCTTCGGAATCAACACCAGCGGCCTGCTTGTGGCCGACTTCGAAGCTTATCCGGCCACAGGTATTACTGGCGGCCAGAACTACCCCATCACGGGCTCCAATACACCCATCACCAACAACGTCTGGCACCATGCTGCTGCGACCTATGATGGCAACTCCGCCACGTGGACGCTCTATCTGGACGGCGTCTCAGTCGGCACCGCCACCGCTGCTGCCGGCGCTCTGCCGCGTTACGATTCCATCCAGCATTTTGGCATCGGCGCAGCATTCACCTCCACCGGTGTGGCAGAGGGGGCCTTCGCAGGCCGCATCGATGAAGTACGCGTCTGGAACTACGCCCGCAGCGCCAACGAAATCGCCGGCGCAAAAGATTATGAAATCGCCAGCGCCACCGGCCTGATCGGCCGCTACGGTCTGAACGAAGGCACTGGAACCACCACCGCAAACAGCGTCGGCACCGGCGCACCAGTCGGCACGATGACCAATGGTCCCCTCTGGGTGGATGGAGCCGCCTTCACACCCAATATTCTTCCGACTGTTTCACTGGACGCTCCCACAGCAGCCTACACGGGAACAGCCCCCGCAACGGTGCATTTTGCAGCCACAGCCTCCGACTCCGACGGCAGCATCACCAAAGTGGAGTTCTACAATGGCAGCACCAAAGTGGGGGAGTCCAACAGTGCCCCCTTTGCCTATGACTGGACCACTGTCGCTGCCGGAGATTACACACTGAGTGCCAGGGCCATCGACAATCAGGGAGGCACGGCCACATCGCCCACCGTTTCGATCACTGTCTCCCCCAATCCCAACAAGGCTCCTGTCATCGCGCTCACTGCTCCGGCGGACAACGCCTCAGGCCTCGGCAGCATCACAAACCTCAACGTCTCGCTCAGTGATCCCGAGGGTGATGCCATGACGGTGACTTTCTACGGCCGCAAAACCACCCCTTCGACCCCAGGCGCTGATTTCAGCTTCATCGCCGTCCCAGATACTCAGTTCTATTCCGAAAATACCGGCCGGAATGCCTCGGGCGGCAGTTCCGGCGCGGTCGTCAGCCTCTTCAATGCACAGACGCAGTGGATGGTGGACAACCGCAGCACGCGCAACATCGCCTTCGTCAGTCACATGGGGGACATCGTGCAAAATGGCGACACCTATCAGCAGGAATGGATCAATGCAGATGGGGCCATGAAAAAGATCGAAAGCCAGACAAACACCCTGCGCGCCTACGGCATCCCCTGGGGAGGGGCGCCGGGCAATCATGATTTCGGCACAGGAGGCGGCACGGGAACGACCACTTACTACAACCAGTACTTCGGCACCAGCCGCTGGGCGGGTCGCAACTACTACGGCGGAAACTTCGGCACAAACAACAACAGCAACTACGAGTTCTTCAGCGCCAGCGGTCTCGACTTCATCGTCATCCATCTCGAATACAATGCCGGCGCGGTCAGCAGCTACCAGGCTCAGCTCGACTGGGCGGACGCTCTGCTCAAAGCCTACCCGAACCGCCGCGCCATCGTCACCAGCCACTGGATCGTGAACACCGGAAACCCCGCCACATTCAGCACTCAGGGACAGGCTATCTACGACAACCTCAAGGACAACCCCAACCTCTTCCTCATGCTCTGCGGCCACGTGAATGGCGAAGGCAGGCGCAGCGACACCTACCAGGGCCGCACCGTTTACAGCATCCTGCAGGACTATCAGGACATCGTGGACGGCGGCCGCGCTTTCATGCGCATCTATACCTTCTCCCCGACAAACAACCAGATCACAGTGGAAAGCTACTCGCCTGTGCTCAACCGCGCGGTCAATGCCAGCGACAGCGTGCCTTCCTGGACCGCCGCCTACACCCTGCCCTACAACATGCAGAGCTCTTTGACGGACTGGGTGCCGCTGGGCACCGCGAATGTCAGCGCAGGCGGCACCAGTGCCTCGCTCAACTGGACCGGCCTCGAGGCTGGCGGCAGCTACGAATGGTACGCCACCGTCACTGACACGATCAACACCGCCACCAGCACCACACGCCGCTTCAGCACCGCTGCCAACTCCCTCCCGTCGGTAGCCATCACCTCTCCGGCAGACAGTTCAGGTGTGGCCCTCAATACCACCATCAACATCACCGCCAGTGCTTCTGACACCGACGGCACCGTGGCCAAAGTCGAGTTCTTTGATGCCGACACAAAGCTAGGGGAAGACACCAGCGCTCCCTACAGCTTCGCCTGGAATGGTGCCGCCTCTGGCAACCACACCCTGACCGCCGTGGCGACTGACAATTCTGGCGGCAGCACCCTCTCTTCACCCATCACCCTTTCGGTGAACAACTTGCCGCCCACCGTCGCCCTCACCGAACCTGACCCAGGCGAGGTTTTTGATGCTCCTGCATCCATCTACATGACTGCGGATGCCACGGATTCGGACGGCACTGTGGCAAAGGTGGAGTACTACGCCAACGGCACCAAGGTGGGCGAGGCCACCACATCACCCTACGCCTTCTTCTGGAACAATGTTTACACCGGCAGCTACACACTGACCGCCAAAGCCATCGACAACGGCGGCGCTTCCACGACTTCGGCAGTGCGCACCGTGAGCGTGACAAACATTGACAACGTGGCTCCCACCGCCGCCATCACCTCCCCCGCAGGTGGCGTGGCTTATGCGGGCGGCATCACCATCACAGCCAGTGCGGCAGACACCGACGGCACCATCACCAAGGTGGAGTTTTTCAATGGCTCCACAAAGCTTGGAGAGTCCACCACAGCCCCCTACAGCCTGCTCTGGAGCAGCGTGGCCGTCGGCACCTATACTCTGACAGTCACCTCCACGGACAATGATGGAGCAGCCACCACCTCCGCACCTGTGACCATCAATGTGCAGGCAGCTCCCCTGTCATTCTCGGAAAACTTTGACTCCATGGGCGCCAGCGGCACCTCGGCCCCAAGCGGGTGGTCCATGAAAAATGCCAACAGCGGCACCACCAACGCCACCTGGACAGATTCCATACCGATCCCTGGCAACGGCACCAACAGCGTGTCTGCAATGGTGGCCGCCTCCGGTGCTCTCACCGCCAGCAGCGCCCCGAGCGCCACCAACAACAACGGCTACAATGCTCAGGGTGCCAGCACCACGGATCGCGTATTCTGCACCTCGCCCACCTCTGTCGCCGGTGTGGCCATCCAGTGGCAGCTGTCAAACACCGGCTCCACAACCATCACGGCGCTGAACATCGGCTATGACACCCGGCGCTACACCGCCGCCTCGACTGCCAATGAACTGCCTGGCTACTGGCTCTTCTACAGCCTCGACAACGGCACCACCTGGACCAATGTCTCCGACCTCAATCCCACACTCAGCGGCTCCGGGGTGCAGGTGCCAAACACCGTTGGGGTCACGACTATCACCCCGGCATACTTCACCCTGAGCAGCGGCTGGGCGGCTGGCTCCACCTTGTTGCTTCGCTGGGTCGATGACAACGCCGTAGCCACCTCTCCAGACCAGATCATCGGCCTCGACAACGTGACGCTCACCGCCGCAGGCGCTCAGATCGGCTCAGCTCCCGCCGTGTCACTCACTGCCCCCTTGACCGCAGATGCCTTCACCGCACTTGCTTCGATCAACATCGCCGCCAGCGCCAGCGACACCGACGGCACGATCACCAAGGTGGAGTTTTACAATGGCGCGACCAAGCTGGGAGAGTCCTCCACATCACCCTACGGCTATGCTTGGTCCGGCGTGACCAGCGGCAGCTACAGCCTCACCGCCAGAGCCACGGATAATGATGGCAACATCACCATCTCAAGCGCGGTCGCCATCACCGTCAATGCGGCCCCCGGTTCTGGCACTCTCACCCGTGCCGCCTATCTTCAGCAGGCCGGCCCCACTACCATGACCATCCGCTGGCGCAGCAGCCAGAGCATCGTGGGCCGTGTGAGGTATGGCTCGTCCACCGCTTCACTGACCAGCAGCGCAGACGAAACCGCCGCCGCCACAGATCACGAAGTCACCCTCACAGGTCTCACCCCCGGCACGACCTACTTCTACAGCATCGGCTCGGCCTACGACACGCTCGCAGGCGGAGATGCGGCACACACCTTCACCACCCCACCCGTGGCAGGCAGCACACCCAACACCCGCGTCTGGGTTCTTGGAGATGCAGGCACCGGCACTTCCAGCCAGACCAGCGTGCGAGACGCCTTCTACACCTGGACCGGCGGCCGGGATCCAAACCTCGTGCTCGAGCTTGGCGACAACGCCTACAATTCCGGTCTCGACAGCGAGTTCCAGACCAAAGTCTTCGACATCTACGGCAGCCTCATGAAGCGCGTGCCCTTCTGGTCATGCCTCGGCAATCACGAAACCAACCAGGCGACTTCGTTTGTCGACACCTATCCCTATTTCTCGGTCTACACCTTCCCGAAGAATGGCGAATGCGGCGGCGTGGCCTCTGGCTCGGAGCATTACTACTCCTTCGACTACGGCAACATCCACTTCATCACCCTGGACTCGATGACCGCCAGCCGTTCCCCTTCGGGAGCCATGGCCACCTGGCTCAAAAATGATCTCGCCAGCACCACCCGCACCTGGATCATCTGCATCTTCCATCACCCGCCCTACACCAAAGGCTCTCACAATTCGGACACCGAGACCGAGCTCATGGAAATGCGCGCCAACATTCTCCCCATTCTGGAGAATGGCGGCGTCGATCTCGTGCTCTGTGGTCACAGCCACTGCTATGAGCGCTCCTATCTTCTGGATGGCCATTACGGACTCTCCAGCACACTCACAGCAGCGATGAAGAAAAACGCAGGCGACGGCCGCACCTCAGGAAACGGGGCCTACATCAAGCCGCTGACGGGTCCGCGCGACCACTTCGGCGCAGTTTACAGCGTCACCGGCTCCGCAGGTCAGATCAGCGGCGGCTCGCTGAATCACCCTGCTCATTTCGTCAGCTTGAACAATCTCGGCTCCTTGGTGCTGGACGTGAATGGCAACCGGCTCGACGCCACCTTCCTGCGCGAGAATGGCGCGATCAATGACTCCTTCACTCTCATCAAACAAGGCGCCGCAGATTCCGACGGTGACGGCCTGACGGACGAATTCGAAATCGCCAACGGCCTCAACCGCACCAGCTCCTCCGACTCCACCACGGACAGCGATGGAGACGGCGTCAGCAACCTGGTGGAATTCGCTTTCGGCACCAATCCCAACAGCAGCGACCCAGGAAAGCTCGTGGTTTCAAACGGCACGATCGTCAGCCGCGGCCAGCCGGATGTCTCGATCACCAGCACGGATACGAGCGTCGACTTCCGCGCCGACTTCTGCCGCAGAAAAGATCAGTCCACAGCTGGCCTCACCTACACCGTGCAGTTCAGCTCGGACCTCACCACCTGGCAGTCCAGTACCGTGACTCCCACCGTCATTGCAGACGACGGCATCTATGAGGTGGTCACCGTCAAATACCCCTTCTTCATCAACGGCCAGAAGGCCCGGTTCTTCCGGGTCACGGTCACTCCCAACTGAGGTCTGAAAACACCCTCCACACCACTCCACTGACATGAAGCGTCTTCTCCTCGCACTCGTCTTTGTGCTGCCCGGCTTCCACCCTGCCGCCCATGCGGCCGTCATCTACAGCGGTCTGCAAAACATCGCCATCCCCGCCACCTTTGACGGTGTTTACATCAACATCGACAACGCCGCCACCAGCTCCTCCACCATCACCGGCTGGGACATCAATCCATTCTTTGGTGGTGCGGGCATCGCCAACAGCTCAGCCTTTCAGCCGGCCCGCACCGGCACGGGCAATAGCGATCCCATTGTGAATTTGAACGGCGGAGATATCGTCGGCAGCACGCTGAACTTCTCCTCCGGCTTCGGCGGCTCGGGCGATCCGGTTTCCCACCTCGGCACAGGCCCGGGTCAGTTTGCACCCGGGCAGGAGGGTTACCTTGGCTTTCGCTTCTACACAGACTCCAGCTCGGGCCCCTACTATGGCTGGATGCGCGTCATCCTCACGGCCAATTCCTCGGGCGGTCTGATCGAAGACTGGTCCTATGACGACAGCGGCTCCGCCATCACCATTCCTATCACAGCCGCTCCTGAGCCTTCACGTGCGCTCTTCCTCATGCTGGGCTGCCTTGCCGCCGGTTTCCGTCGGCGGCGTTGAGTCACCTCATGGCCTTCTTCAGTTCCCACGCCAGCTCCTGAGGCGTCCAGGCATTGCCCACAAAGACGTGCTGCACCCGGCCTTCGGCGTCGATCACCACCGTGCGCAGGTTGTGATCGATCAGCCCGTCTTTCGTCCTGACCTCAAGGCCAAACCACGCACCCATCCGGCTCAGAACATCCGGCTTGGCTGTGGCAAAGGTCCACCGCGCAGCATCCGCGCCATGGGCTCTGGCATACGCCAGCAGCTTCTCAGGCGTGTCATGTTCAGGATCAAATGAGAGTGAGAGCAGATGCCAGTTTTTATCCCCGCTCATTTCACGCTGCACGGTCGCAAAGTGCGCCGTCATTCTCGGGCAGTAGTCCGCCAGCGCGCAGCGGGTGAAGATGAAAGTCAGCGCCAGCGCCTGTCCTTTAAACTGGCTCAGCTTCATATCTCTCCCATTTTGATCTGTGAGGGTGCAGTCTGGCACGGAGTCTCCCGTGGTCAGGGCCGCAGCCTCAGACACGGCCAGCACGGTGCACATCACCAGACATGAGAGCAGTTTCATGTCATACCACTGCATCAGCCTGCCGGATGCATAAGCAACAGTTTTGACACAGGCACCGCCTTGCTCCTGCGGGGCGCTTCCTGCACTACCCTTGTCTCTTATGCGGTCGGTCGTCGTTTTCAGCATGGTGTTTGCCGGGTTTGCGTCTCAGATGCTCGCCCAGATCCCTGCCGTCAAACCCACCGTGACCCCTGAGATGGGAGACGCCGGCGGCAAACTTTTTGGCAAGCCACCTGATCCCGCCAAAACACGCCGCTACTACATCGCCGCAGAGCCGGTGCAGTGGGACTACGCCCCTTTGGGAAATGATCCCGTCTGCGGCCGGATCCTGCCGCCGCCAGTTCAAGACCACCGGCCGGTCAACAAGCTGCGCTACGTGCAGTACACCGACGCCACCTTCACTGCCAGGGTCTTCCCCACCGAGCGCCTGGGCATCCTCGGCCCCGTGCTGCGCGGCGTGGTCGGGGAGACGCTGGCGGTCACTTTCCTGAACCGCACCCCACAGCCTCTCTCCATGCACCCTCACGGAGTGCTCTATGACAAGGACAATGAGGGCGCTCACTATCAGCCAGACCCCGGGCTTGGCTCCGCCATCGCACCCGATGCCAGATTCACTTATGTCTGGCAGCTTGATGAGGCATCAGGCCCGTCTCCTTCCGAGCCCAGCTCCAAAGGCTGGCTGTATCACAGCCATGTCACCGGCGACAGCGAGGTGAACCAGGGCCTCGTCGGTTTCATCATCGTCACCGACCCCAAGCGTGCACGCCCCGACGGCACCCCGGCGGATGTGGACCGGGAGATGGCCGGCCTCTTCATGATCTTCGATGAAAGCGGCCTCGATGCCGATGCTCTTGAGGCTCTGGAATACGCCAACCTCCCTGGTGCCAAATCTCAGCAGCGCAGTTGGGCCGAAACTCAGCAGGTCATCGAAGCAGGAAGCCGCCACTGCATCAACGGACTTGTCTTTGGCAATCTGATCGGCCAGGACATGAATGAAGGCGAGCGCGTGCGCTGGTATCTCTTTGGCCTGGGTTCCGAAGACGACTTCCATACCGCGCACTGGCACGGCGCACGCGTCATGGAGGATGCCCGCCGCCGCACCGATGTGGTCGAGTTGCTGCCCGCCTCCATGAAAGTAGCCGACATGACAGCATCCAGCCCTGGCTCCTGGCTTTATCACTGCCATGTGGCGGAACACATGCTGGAGGGCATGTACGCCCGCTACATCGTCCATCCCAAAACGAGCCAGGGAGCCAGTCGTGAGCCAGCATCAGCCTTCTTCGGCGTTTCACCGGGCGAGTCCATGCGCATCAGCCATGCTGAAATCTTGGACAGCACAAAGCTGCGGCTGGCAGGTACAGTCACAGTCTTTGAGGCTTTTTCTATTTTCAATCAGCCGCTCAGCCTTGAACTAAGCGGCCAGCCTCTGCCATTTCAGCCGGACCGCACCGGCCTCGCTTCCAGCGGACAGAGCACGCTGCGCATCCGCAACGTCAACCCTTACGGCATCGTCTATGGCGGAAAGATGGAGTTCGAAATCCTCCTGCAAGGCCCCACCTGGCAGCCCGTCATCGCAAAGCTGAACCCCTCTAAAAACATGCTGGTTAAGCTCCGCGTGGGCGGAGCCCTTCATCAAACCCAAGCCCGGCCGGTTGTGGTGCCGCCTTGAGGCCGCTGCAGATCAGATCTCGCCAAAATGCTTCTCACGCATTTGCACGATGGCGTCGAGCATCCGGTCCGCCTCGTTGCGCAGTTTGGCATCCAGGCTTGAGGCGCTGCGGTTGTAGCGGCGGAAGAGAAGCTTCAGCTGCGCCTTCACCTCGTCCTTGGACATCTTGGGAGTGATTCCGCACATTTCTTCAGGGCTCTTGGGTGGCTCCGCCTTGGCGGCGGCGGCGGAGACTTTGCTGACTTTGTCCAGCAGCGTGCCCTCTTTGGCGGCGGCTGGTTTGGCCTCGGTGGCTTTGGCTGAGCTGCCGAGAGACTTGGAGAGAGATTTGAGGATCTTGAACATGAGGTTGGCTCCTTCAGTGGCTGGCGGTTTACTCGATGCGCATGGCGCGAAGATGATGACTGCGGCGCTTCAGCTCCTCGTCGGAGAGCACTCCTGCGCCCTTGTAGGTCACGGCCACTTCCTTGCTGCGACCGGACTGCTTGTCCACCACCAGCGCACGCACGCGCTGGTTCTCATCATAGCTGAAAGTCACCGCCACTTCGCACCCCTTCGGGCGGTTTGGCGGCACATCCAGCGTCAGGCGGCCGATGACATCGACAAACTTCGCGTCTTCATCCTCCCCTTGGGTGATGTCCACCTCGATCACGCGCTCGTTGTCCTCGGAGGTCTGGTACACCTGCGTGCGCGAGCACGGGATTGGCGTGTTCTTCGGGATCACGATGGAGTTCATCAGCTTCTCCTCCTTCGTCTTCGCGTTGTACACCATGGCCAGCGTGCCGTAGCTCGCGTTGCACACTTCCTGGATGCGGGAGGACTTCTTGGCAAACAGCGCCGCACCCAGCGCCACGCACTCATCCACGTTGCCGCAGGACTTCGGCGTCTTGCCGAAGATTTTCTCCAGCATGGACTTCACTTTCGGGATGCGCGTGGAGCCGCCCACCAGCACGACGTGGTCGATGTCCGAGGGCTTCAGCTTCGCGGAGTCCAGCGCCTGCTCCACCAGGAAGACCGAGCGGGTCAGCATGTTGCGGATCATCTTCTCAAACTGGTCGCGGCTCAGGTCGATGCGCGCGATGCCGCTGTTCGTGTCGTTCGCCACGGTGTCGTTCACACGCTGCAGCTTGGAGAGCATCTTCTTGGCGTCTTCCGTGGCCTGCAGCACACGGCGGCGGTGGCGTTCGCCGCTGTAGAGCGCCGCTCCGGTCTGCTTCTTGTACTGCTCCTCGTAGGCTTCCAGCAGGATGTCGTCAAAGTTGCTGCCGCCCAGGTGGCGTGCGCCTTCGGAGGTCAGGATCTTGATGCTGTCTCCATCCACATCCAGGATCGTCGTGTCCAGCGTACCACCGCCCATGTCAAACACCAGGATGCGCCCCTTCACCCCTTGGGAGTGGGCGTAATAAACAGCCGCCGCTGTCGGTTCGTTCACCAGCCGCCTCACCTTCATCCCGGCCATTTCAGCGGCGGCGATGGTGCTCTTGCGGGCCAGTTCGTTGAAGTTCGCCGGCACGGTGATCACCACTTCGTTGATGTCTCCGCAGATTTTGGAGCAGTCGCGCTTCAGCTTGGAAAGGATCAGCGCGGAGATTTCCGCCGGGGTCCATTTCTTGCCGTCGATCTCCACCAGATGCTCCGGATCGTCCATGTAGCGCTTGATCTGAAAAATCGTGCGGTCGGGCTCTCCACCATCACGCGCAGCACTGCCCACCAGTTTCACATCTTCATGAGACTCAAAGAACACCACCGATGGCGTCAGGCGCTCGCCGTCGGCATTGGGCACGATTTCCGGATTGCCATCAGGTTTGAGATAAGCCAGCCCGGAAAGGGTGGTGCCTAGATCGATTCCAACGTATTCAGCCATAACAATGTGTGTGTGAAAGATTCCGGATGCGGTGCTACTGGCTGGAGGTCCGGACCTCCACTTTGCGCAGGATAATCTCGTGCCCCTCGCCACGCGAGAAGATAAAACCGGAGCGGCAGCTTTCGGTGACTCGCGGCTTGGCCTTGCCTGGCATGGAATCCACCACCGCGATCTTCTTCCTCAGTTCCAGGTCCACCTCGGTGCCCGGGGCCACGTCAAATTCGCTCACCCCATGCTGCAGCAGGATGTCCTCAAACGAGGCCCTCAGGGTCACCAGCTGCTGCGGCACGTCGTTCCCATTCGTGCCTGCGTAGCGGGCCACCAGAGAGTCGATCAGGTCGATGCGCTTGATGATGTCGTTCGCAAACATGACGACCGTGCTCTCCTCCGTGGGCAGGCCGCGACGCATGATCTCGTGCTTCTCCTCCAGCTCCACGAGCTGCCCACGCAGGCGTTTTTCGATCTCCTGCCATTTCTTGAGCTGGGCTTCCGCCTGTGCAAACTCCTGCTTCCGGCCCTCAAGACGGAGCAGTTCGGCCTTCGTCTCTTCGATCTGGCCGACAGAGCGCTGCTGCGTGGCCCCCAGGTCGGCGATTCGCTTTTCCAGTTCGGCGATCTGTTTCTTCTGCTCCAGTTGGTAATTCTGCAAAGCAGCTGCCTGCTTCTGGATGTCGGCGCTGAATGACCTGAACTCCGCATCGGCTGCCTCACGGTCTTTGCGCGCCTGCTCGGCACGCGCCGCTTCGCGGTTGAGCGACTCCTGGGCCGCGTTCAGCTTCACCTGCACCGCCAGCTCCTCCTCCGAGGTGTTGCGCAGGGATTTGTTGATCTCTGTCTGGCGGGACTCCAGTCCCGCGACCACCTGTCCGAGTTCGAGAATCCTCCCGCCGACGTTGATATAGTCTCCCAGTTCGGCCTTCCGTGTTTCGATCCGCGTGTGCAGTTCTTTGAGGGACATGTCCACATCCTCCAGCGCATGCTTCTGCGTCTCAACGACCTTGGACAGTCTTTCTTCTTCCGTCTTGAGGTTCTGCACCCGGTCAAGCCGCTGACGCAGTTCGCCTTCGATGGCGGCGGCGTCCTTTTTCGCCGTCTCCGCCTTGGCCTTGGCCTCCTTGACCTCTTTCTCCAGTTCGCTGAGCTGGGCCTCTGCTGCGCGGGACTGGTCCTGCGCCGTCTTCAGGCGCGCGCTTTCCTTGTCCACGTCCGCCTGGGCTTTCATCACACGCTCCTCACGCAGCTTGTGCGCCTCCTCCAGCTGGGCGATCTGCTGCTGCAGCTCGGTCAGCTTCTTGTTCTGCGTGTCCGTGGTGACGTTCAGTCTGGTGACAAACTGAGAGGCTTCCTCGCGCTCCTTCGTCACACTGACCAGCAGGGCTTGGATGCCCGCCAGTTCGGTGTTCAGCGTCGGGATCTGCTTGCGCAGGTTCTTTTCCTCGGTGCGCGCCGCCTCTGCGGCGGCATCAGCCTCGGCGCGCTTCTGCTCCGCTGCCAGCTGCGCAGCCGTGGCTTTCTCCACACGCTTCTCCGCCTCGGCGGCCTTGGCTTCGCTGGCTTTGACGTTCTTGGTCAGCTCTGCCAGCTGCGCGTTCTCCGTCTTGAGCGTCGCTTCGAGTGCCGCGCACTCCTTCTTCAGTCTGTCCTGGTTGCGTGTGAGCTCTGCCAGTGCCTTTTCCTCAGCCTGCCGCTGGGTTTCAGCATCTCTCAGGCTCTTGGTGGCGGCAGCCACGCGGGCATCCACATCCGCCAGTTCTGCCAGCCGTTTTTCCGCTGCAGCAATGCGCTCCTGCACTCCCTTGAGTCGTGTTTCAGCGGCATTCGCCTCGGCCAGCTTTGTCTTGGTTTCGGCTTCCAGGTTGGCGCGCTTGTCGCCCAGCAGTTTGTCCAGATTGGTCGATTCGACGCGCAGCGTTTCCACCGCCGTGTCAGCCTCCTTGCGGCGTGCCATGGACTCCTGCAGCGCGGCGGCGGCGGCATCACGGTCCTTGATGAGTCCGGCCAGTTCGGCCTTCAGATTGTCCGCCTCTGCGCGCGTCTGCGTCACTTTGCCGCGCAGGTCGGGCAGCACGGCTTCAAGATCCGCCCGCTCTTTTGTCAGGCGCTGCGTCTCAGCCAGCAGCTTGTCGCGCTCCTGCGTGGCAGTGGTGATCGCGGCGGTCAGCTCCGCATGCTGCTTGCTGGTGGCAGCCAGCTCCTTCACACGCTCGTCCAGCCCGGCGGTCTGCTGCTTCAGCTCGGCCACACGCGCCTCAGACGCAGCCACTTCCTTGCTCCGGTCGGAAATGCGGTCCTGCAGATTTTGATGATCCGACTCCGCCGCAGACAGCTTCTGCTGCGTGGTGGCGTGCGTCGCAGTCAGCGTGGCGATGACCGCCTCCAGACCGCTGATTTTTTCCACCAGCGTCAGCTGCTGCTGAGAGCTCTTCTCTGCGGCGGCAGCAGCCGTGGCGGCTTCTTTTTTCCGCTCGCCGGCGGCAGTCGTGGACTGCTCCAGATCGGCCTTGGCCAGCGCCAGCTGCTCCGTGACTTTCTTGTGCTCGGCCTGCAGGCTTTTGAACTGCTGATCCGCCGTCGCCGCCAGTTCTTCCAGATTCTTGGTTCGCTGCTCAGCTGCGGAGACCTTGCTCTCGCGTTCCTGCAGTTCGCTTTCAGCCGCCTTGACCTGCTCACGCAGTTTGCCCAGGGCCTGTGACAGCTCGGTCTTCTGCTCCTCGATCTGGCGCACATCTTTCTCCACCATCTCACGGCGTTGGGTCAGAGTCTGGGTCAGCAGTGTCTGTGCGCGGCCATGCTCAGTGGCGGCCAGCAGTTCGCGGGTGCGCTCGTCTCTTTCTTTCACCAAAGCTGCCACGGCAGCCACCACTTCGGCTTTGTGAGATTCCACCGCCTTCAGCGCATCCGCAGAGTCCTTGAGCTTCGAATCCGTCGACGCCAGGTCGTCCAGCTTGTTGGTCAGGTCCGCAGCCTTGTCCTCCAGCGCCTTCACCTGCGCCTGCAGGTCTGCCAGCTGGGTTCCACGTGCACTGATCTGAGCTTCCAAATCCGCATGGCGCTTCTCGGCCTCCAGTCGCTCTTCTTCATCCAGTTTACGCGTATCTCGGGCTTGGCGGTCCAGATCGGCCAGCCTGCTCTGCGCCTCTTTTTCCTGCGCGGCAAAGGCGGTCTCTGCATCCGCTTTCTGCGTGTTCAGCGCCGCAAGTTTCTGCTCGGCTGCCAGATGCTGCTGCTCCAGCTCGGTCAACTGGGCGCGCATCGAGGTCATGCGCTGCTCGGCGGAGCTGGCATCCGCCTCGTGGGACTGCTGCCTGCCCATCAGCGCTCCGATGGCGGCATCCAGCAGTCCTCGCTGGTTTTCCATCTGCCCCAGTGTCTGGGTCAGTGCGTTCAGCCGCTCCTCGTTGCCCTTCAGTTCAGAAATGCGTTTGGCTACGGCCGCCTCCTCACCCGCCAGCTGCGCGATCTGCGTCTGCGCGGCCTGCACCTGCTGCTGCGCCTTGCTCAGGGCGGCGTTGACAGCCTCCACCTCATTCTGCTTCGCCTCACGTTGTGAATCCAGCTGCAGCAGTCCGGCGCGGCGTTCATCCAGCTTCTTGTCCAGCTCCTGCAGTTCCGTGCTGCGCTTGCTACGCTGCTCGGCCTCGGACTTCTGCGCATCCGCCTGCAGTCCGGCCAGGCGTTTCACTTCTGCTTCGGCGCTTTCGATCTGCTTCTGCAGTCCGGCCAGCTTCTGCGCCACGCTCGTCTCGTCTGCCACCAGCTTGGCCACCGCGCTTTCACGCATGGAAGCCTCTGCCGCGGCTTTTTGCAGCACGTCATTCTTGGCCGTCAGCTCTGCCTGCGCTTTTGCCAGTTCGGCCTGCGCCTTGGTCAGTTCCCCTCCCTTGGCCGCCAACTGCGATTCCAGGGTTTTGAGTTCATCACTGCGTTTCGACTTCAGCTCCGCTTCGGACTTCTGCGCCTCGGTCTGCAGCTGGGTGGTTTCCTTGAGCTTGGCTTCAGCAGCCGTCAGCTGTGCCTGCAGCAGCCCCAGTTTGTCGCTGGCGGCCGTGGTTTCTGCCATGGCTTTGGCGGCGGCGGCTTCCTTGCTCGTCGCCTCATCACGTGCTTTGGCCAGAGATCCCTGGATCTGCTCCAGCGTGGCGCGTTTGGCGGCCAGATCCGCCTCCACACTCTGCAGCTCTGCACTGCGCTGGGATTTCAGCTCGGCTTCAGATTTCTGCGCCGACGCCAGAACCTTGTTGATGGCCTCCACCTTCTCCTGGGCGGCCTTTTCCTCTGCCACCAGCTTGGAAAGGGTAGCCTCACGCTCCTTGCGCTTGCTGTCGGCCTCCGAGTGCAGGTTTTGCAGCCCCTGCTGGGCCATGTTCAGATCTTGTTCTGCTTTGCTGACGAGCGTCCGGGTGGTGTCCAGCTTGCTCTCCAGGTTGCTCAGCTCACGGCGCTTGCCGTCCAGTTTGCCGGCCTCCGTCTTGGCGTTCTCCACTTCAGCACGGGCGCTCTGCACCTGGCCTCGCAGTTTCTCCAGCTCTGCTTTGTAGCTGGCGATTTCCGCCTGGGTCTGGCTCAGCTCCTTGCGCCGCACCTCCATCGTTGCATCCAGGGACCGTGCTTCATCCGGCTTCTTCGGCTCACCTTCGCTCTCCGCCCGGTTCAGCTTGGGCTTTTCGGCCTCCTCTCGCACGGTCACGACCGCCTTGGCAGCTGTGGGGGGCGGTGGAACTGCACTGGGCTTGGGAATCAGCGATGGCGGTGGCGTGCTGCCTCCCGGCGGCCGCAGCGCATCCGCTGGTGCACGCTGCAGCACCGGCTTGGTGACCTCCACCTTGCTGGTCTCTGGCTTGGAGTTTGGCAGGTCATCTTTGTCCCGCGCAGGGATGCTCTCTGTATCCCCCTTCTTGCCATCTTCCCGGCTCGGCTGGCCTTTCGCAGCCACAGATTTCGAGCCTCCGTCCGCCGCCATTCCTTTCGGCGCCCTCTCTCTGAAGCGGCTCTCCAGCTGCCCAAACATGATGCGGTCCCCTCCCTTGACCCGGGCGCGCTCCACACGCTTGCCGTTCACAAAGGTTCCGTTGGAGGACTTCAAATCCACGATCTCATACCCACCGTCCGGCTGGCGGATAAACTCCGCGTGGAAGGTCGAGATGAACGTGTTGTCGATGACAATGTCGTTGCTGGCTTCACGTCCTATGGACAGCCTCTCTTCGAGAATGTCGAAGACGAACTCATTTCCATCATTGAGGTTGAAGGCCAGATACGGCATGCCGGACGCGCAGAAAAGACTGAAGGGTCAAAAGAATAAGGGTGGAAAATCAGTGAAGCAAACTTAATGAAATTCGTCGACAGGGAGCAAGCGTGAAGAACCTATTGTTACAAAAACCACTTCAATTGCACAGAAACATTTAAGATTACAAAAATATAAAAAGTCATGCAATTGACCGCCCCTCTCACCGCTCTCGCGCTGTTGGTCAGCTGTTTGAACAGCTGCGCCGAAGTTCCCACGCCCCACGCCGGCACCGGCAGCCGCCTCTCCCCTGCCCAGCTGGACCGCGTTGGAAAGCGCATCTGGCAAAATGAATGCGCCGGCACCGTGGCCGGGCTCACCAGTTGGAATTCCGGGGAGGAATTTGCCTCCTTGGGCATCGGTCACTTCATCTGGTACCCCCAGGGGCGTAGCGGCCCCTTTGCCGAAAGCTTCCCCCCCTTGATGGCCTACTTCGCCTCTCGCGGTGTGCCCACCCCGGCCTGGGCTCAGGGAGCCTGTCCCTGGCCCGGCAAAGCCGCCTTTGAGGCGGACAAAAACGGCAACCGTCAGAAGGAACTGCGCTCCCTCCTCAGCCGGACCGTCACTCTGCAGGTCGAGTTCATCATCGCCCGCATGGAGGCTGCGCTCCCCAAGATGCTGGCGCAGGCACCTGCGAAAGACCGCGCCTGGGTGCAAACAGCCTTCCATTCCCTGAAAGCCACCCCGGAGGGGCAGTTTTGCCTCATCGATTACGTAAACTTCAAAGGCGAAGGAACCAGCTCCAAGGAGCACTACCAAGGTCAGGGCTGGGGTCTGCTCCAGGTATTGCAGGCCATGGGCGAGCGGCCGGACAGCCGCACTCCCTGGAACGCCCAGTTCGCCGAGGCCGCCAAGCGCGTCCTCAGCCGCCGGGTGGCCAATGCCCCGCCGGAGCGCAATGAAAAGCGCTGGCTGGCAGGCTGGCACAATCGCTGTGACGCCTACCGCCAGTCTCTTTAAAGAGCTGCCTACTCGTCAGCTTTGCGCTCGATCTTGATCTTGGGCATCGACCCAAAGAGCTTGTCTTTGAGGTCAATCATGAGGTTGCCCTCCATTTCCTTGGAATGGCGCATCGCCAGCCCCACGACAAACGCGATCACAAACAGGCCTGTGACGATCAGACCCGTCATGCAGCCGCTCTCCGTGGTGTCCGGGTAGCTGCCCGCCGCAGGTTTGCCATAGGCTCGGCGCACAGGGCTGAGCGCACGTCCGGCAGGCGCCGGTCTGGGCGCAGCAGCAGGGACTTCAGCGCTCACCACTGGCGCTGGCGGCGGCAGGGATTTGGCAATACTGGGTGCGGCGACTGGCTTTTCCTCCAGCACCGAGGGAGCGTCCCCGGCATAAAACACCGACTGCACATCCCCGAATCCGACGCGGTCGCCGTCCTTGAGCAGCGCTTCCTCGATCTCGGCTCCGTTCACGCGTGTCCCATTGCTCGATCCCATGTCCTGCACATAATAGCCGTCCTCAGACGACTTGATGACTGCATGCCGGCCTGATGACGACGGACAGGTCAGCACGACATCACTGTCAGGATGCCTGCCGATGGCAGTGACATCGCTTTCCAGTTTGTGGACGAGCGTTGTGCCGTCCTCCATGTAAAAGACTACCGAGGCCATGTGCGGGGGATTTGGGGGTGAAAGATCGTAAAACCTGTGATAAGTACAAACAGCTGAACAGAATCTTGGGATTTTCCTGATGCAACGGCTATGTTCGCGTGTGAGAGTGATTTCTCGCTTTTTGTGCCATGCGCTCCTCCGCCGCCCCATCCCCCCTGGTTTACCTCGCCCTCTGCACCCTGATGCTGCTGGCCCCGGCGGCTTGGCTGCACGCTGGCGACAATGAAGATGCTGAAAAAGCCGCCAGCGCGCTCGCCTATGACCAGGAGAACGAGGGCTACAACATCCGCGCCGAGGTCTGGACCCGCACTCTGGAGCCCAAGCTCGGCAAGGCCACCCGCCTCCAGCTCTATAAAGGAAACGAATATTGCTTCTGCATCGCGGCGCCCAAAAAATCCGGCGTCCACATCACCGGCGCGGTTCTCGATCTCGAAGGCAAGCCCGCCGGCGAGATCCTCCCTGTGCTGGACGGCTGGGGCTTTGTCCTCTTCTACAAACCCAAAAAGACCGGCATGTACATGGTCGCCGTCCATCAGACCGAAGAGGGCAAGCAGAAAGCCGTGCCCATCTCCATGGTCACCGGCTACAAGTGATCATCCCACCTTGAAGCTGCCGTCCTGCAGCTTGGTCACTCGGTGCAGAGCTGCCCCATCCGCAGAATAGTGCGTGAAGGTCAGTGCCTGTTCCGTGATCTGCAGATGCGTGAAGCCGTGCACATCCTGGCCAAAGGGCACCTTGTGTTTGACCTCCAGCTTGCGCGTCCTCGCACCGCCGCCGCCTGAAAGCAGGTGCGTGGTGAAGCGCCCCTCCAGCTCCAGGTGCTGCAGATCGTGATCATGCCCGCACAGGTAGGCATGCACCTTGTGCTTCTGAAAAAGCGGATCCCATTGCGCGATCAGCTGCTTCGTGTCGCCATGGTCACCGTTGGAGTACAGCGGATGATGCCCCACCGCGATGGTGAAAGGCGCGCGTGGCTTCGCCAGCTCCCCCTCCAGCCAGGCCAGTTGCACCTTCTCCTCCTCGGCAGTCATCGCTCCCCGGGGTTTCTTGGTCTTCTTGTCCAGACCGCCGGAGATGGCCGGGAAATTGGTGTCCAGGCAGATGAACGTCACCAGCGGGTTCCCCGTTGGCCCGAGGTCAAAGCGATACCACTTGCTCGGCATCTTCCAGCGGACTCCCGGCTGCGCCGCGTAGGCCAGCTGCACCTTTTCCCCTCCGGCATAGTCATGATAGTCGTGGTTCCCCAGCACGCTCCACATCGGCCCCGGAAACACGCTCTGCGGATACATGGTTTCAATGTCCTTCTGCCAGCGCGGGGAGTTTACGGCAAATCCCTCTTTGACCGGCCCGTAGAAATTGTCCCCCAGCAGCAGCAGCCCTTCGGACTTCAGCCCATTCTCAGTCACAAACTTCTGCATCGCACCCGCCACCTTGATCTGATCCGCGCCGCCGGTGCCGAAGTCGCCAATCATGAGCACATGCAGCCCATCCTTACCCACTGCCGCAGCAGCCCGGTCCGGGCGCAGGTTCAAAGCCATTGCAGCTGAGGAGCAGAAAAGCGTCTGAATGGCGCGACGGCGGGAAAGTGAGGTCTGATTCATCGTGCTGGCTCAAACGCCCCGCCTCTTCACTTTCTCTCACCCATGCGTTTCGCCCTCCTGCTTCTGCTGCTTTGCGGCTGCTCACGTGAAAGCCCCACCTCCGTGGGCGGTCACACCATGGGCACCACCTGGAGCCTGCGCGTGCATCCCGGCTCGCCTCTGCCCCCTGCGGCGGAGATCCAGCAAAAGCTCGACTCCTGGGAGTTCATCCTCAGTCACTGGCAGCCAGACTCCCCCCTCTCCCGCTTCAATGCCTCCACCAGCACGGACTGGATCTCCGCGCCCTCTGAACTCGTCGAAGTCGTCGAGCTCGCTCAAAAAATCAGCACCGAAACCGATCATGCTCTCGACATCACCCTTGCCCCTCTGATCGACCTCTGGGGCTTCGGAGCTGTTGGCAAACGCAATACCCCTCCCGCTGAAGAAGAAATCACCTCGGCCAAAGCCGTCTGCGGCTGGCAGCATCTGCACACCCGCCACGATCCCCCGGCCCTGCGCAAAGACATCCCGGCACTCCGCATCAATGTCAGCGCCGTGGCTGAAGGCTGGGCCTTGGACCATCTGGCACGGCATCTGGAATCCGCAGGCATGCATGACTTCCTCCTCGAAATCGGCGGCGAAGTCCTCGCGCGCGGCGAATGGCGCGTCGGCATCCAGGCCCCTGCGGCACCTCCTGGCGAGTCAGCCCAGACGCTCCTGCTCAAAGATCAGTCCATCGCCACCAGCGGCGTGTACCGCCAGCACTTCATGGCAGATGGAAATGAGTACGCCCACGTCCTCGATCCCCGCACCGCACGCCCCATCACCCACTCCCTCGCTTCTGTCAGCGTCATCCACTCCAGCGCGCCCCTGGCAGATGGCTTTGCCACGGCACTGCTCGTTTTAGGTCCTTCGAAGGGCCGCACCCTGGCAGAAAAGCTCGGCCTCCAGGTCATCTGGTTCGAGCGTAAAAAATGACTCCCTGCCCAAAAAGCCCGTTGCCCTCAGGCTTGCGCTCTCTGCTATCACACACCCTGCATGTTTCACGTCGCTGAAGATCACGAAGAAGGAATGACAGGCCGCATCTCGCGGCCCCCTCTCGCGCCGCGCATGCACCATGCCTTCTCCACCGAGGGCAGGATGGCCGCCTCCCCGCAGTTTGAATACCGCCCCCAGCAGCAGCGCATGGCCGAGCTCGTCGGCGCTGCTCTCGATGGCAATCACGCCCTCGTTTGCGAGGCCGCCACCGGCGTCGGCAAATCGCTCGCCTACCTCGTCCCCGCCGTCACCTTTGCCCTGGAGCAGAAACGCAAGGCCATCATCTGCACCCACACGATCAACCTGCAGGAGCAGCTCATCTCCAAGGACATCCCCATCGTCCGTCAGCTCGTGGGAAATTTCCACGCCGAGATCCTCAAAGGTCGAGGCAACTACATCTGCCCCACCCGCCTCAAGCGCGCTCTCAACGAGTCCGCCGACCTCTTCTCCACCTCCGAAGCCTCCGAATTAAAACTCCTGCTCGACTGGGTGGCCGAGACCGAGGACGGCACGCTGAGCGATCTCGACTTCACCCCCAGCGCCCGCGTGTGGTCCCTCGTCTGCAGCGAGCCCCACGCCTGCACTCCCCGCCGCTGCCCACCAGGCAGCCGCTGCTGGTACCAGGACGTGCGCCGCCGCATGGAGCAGGCGGACGTCATCGTCCTCAATCACACGCTCTTCTTCACCCTGCTGGCATCAGCAGATGAAACCACCGCCGAGGACTGCAATTTCCTCTTCCCGCGAGACTTCGTCATCCTCGACGAGGCCCACACCATCGAAAACGTCGCCGCCCGCGCCTTCGGCCTCCACATCAGCGAGTCCAACATCAAGTTCGAACTCGGCCGCCTCCACAATCCCAAGACTCGCAAAGGCTTCTTCCAGCTCCTCGGCGACAAAGACGGCATCCGCGAAGTTTTGCAGACTCTCGAAAACGTGGACACCTTTTTCCGCGAAGCCGAAGCCGCCTGCAAGTTCAACGCCCTCGGCCGTGAGTTCCGCGTGCGCGAGGCCGGCCTGCTGGAAGACACCCTCAGCCTGCCTCTCCAGCGCCTCTCACTGCGCGCCCAGAAAGCAGGCGATGCTGTGGACCGTGAGGGCACCAAGCTCGAACTCCTCGATCTCTCCAAACGCCTCACCAGCATCCGCGTTGGCATCAAGGCCTTCCTCGATCAGGAAAACGAAGACCACGTGCATTGGGTGGAGCGCACCAGCCACGAAAACCGCATCGTCTCCTTCCACACCGCTCCCGTGGACGTGGCCCCTCGCCTGAAGCAGATCTTCTTCAGCAGCCACAAGGCCTGCATCTTCACCAGCGCCACCCTCGGCATCGGCGCAGATGAAGACCTCAGCTACTTCCGCAATCGCGTCGGCGCTGAGGATGCCCGCTCAGCCTGCATCGAAAGCCCCTTCAATTTCAAAAAGCAGATGAAGCTCTATCTGCTCAAGAAAATGCCGCAGCCTTCCGATCCTGGTTATCTCGAAAAACTGGAGCACTGGATCACCCATTTCGTCGATCTCAGCAGCGGCCGCGCCTTCATCCTCTTCACCAGCTACAGCCAGATGACCTCGCTGGCGGACAATCTCGAAGCCCACTGCCAGAAGCGTGGCTGGCGCCTCCTCGTGCAGGGCCGCGGCATGCCCCGCCACCAGATGCTCTCCGAGTTCAAGAACGACACCCACAGCGTCCTCTGTGGCACCGACAGCTTCTGGACTGGCGTCGATGTTCCTGGTGAAGCCCTCAGCAACGTCATCATCACCCGCCTGCCCTTCGCCGTGCCCGACCATCCGCTCACCGCCTCGCGCATTGAGCACCTCGAAGAGCAGGGCCTCAACGCCTTCACTGAATACAGCGTCCCAGAGGCCATCCTCAAGCTTCGCCAGGGCGTCGGCCGCCTCATCCGCACCGCCACGGACAAAGGCATCTGCGCCATCCTCGACAACCGCATCCTCACCAAGCCCTACGGCCGCGCCTTCCTCGCCTCCCTGCCGGAGTGTCCGACAGAGATCATGCAATAAAACGTGATACGGGCTGCCAGCCCGTTCAGATCACGGGAACAGCCCGCGCATCTGCTTCGCCTCATGCACCCGCTGGATGCCCAGGCTCAGCGCCGCAAAGCGCATGCTCACACCGCGTTTCCGGCTGAAAGTGAGAGCCTGCACAAACGCCTGCTCCAGGATGCGGTAGAGCTTGCTCATCACCTCCCCTTCATCCCAGAAGAAGCTCTGCAGATCCTGCACCCACTCGAAGTAGGACACTATCACGCCACCCGCATTGCACAGAATGTCCGGGATCACAAAAATCTCCGGCCGCTGCGCGATGATCGCATCCGCCTCCGGCGTCGTCGGGCCGTTCGCGCCTTCGGCCAGAATGCGGCACTGAATCTTTGCCGCGTTGTCTCCGGTGATCTGCCGCTCCATCGCCGCCGGCACAAGCACATCACATGGGGTGATCAACAGCTGCTCGTTCGTGATCGCATCCGCACCGTCAAAACCCACGATGCTGCGCGTCTTGGCCACATGTGCATCCAGCTTCGCCAGATCAATTCCGTTCGCGTTATACAATCCGCCAAACGCATCGCTCACCGCAATCACCTTGAGACCCATGCGATTCAAAGACGCTGCCGCCACGCCTCCCACGTTGCCATAGCCCTGCACCACCGCCGTGGCTCCCTGCGCATTGATGCCCAGCGTGTCCATCGCACGCGAGATCAGGTAGGCCACGCCGCGCCCTGTTGATTCCTTGCGTCCCAGCGATCCTCCCAGGCTCACCGGCTTGCCCGTCACCACCGCCGGCACGCAGTGCCCGCTCTGCAGCGAGTACGTGTCCATCATCCAGGCCATGGTCTGTTCATTCGTTCCCATGTCGGGCGCCGGAATATCAATCTGCGGTCCGATGAACGGAATCAGCTCCTGCGTGTAGCGCCGCGTCACACGTTCCAGTTCCCCAATCGAAAGCGCGCGCGGATCACACGTCACACCGCCCTTGGCTCCGCCATACGGCAGCCCCGTCAGTGCACACTTCCAGCTCATCCACATGGCCAGCGCACCCACCTCTCCCAGCGTCACATCCGGGTGAAAGCGCACCCCGCCCTTTGTCGGCCCCAGGGTCAGGTGGTGCTGCACCCGGTACCCCATGAAAACCGTCGTGCTGCCATCATCCCGCCTCACCGGCATCGCCACGCTCACGGCGCGCTTCGGCATCTTCAGTCGGTCTCGGGAGCTTTCCGGAATCTCCAGAAAATCGGCCACCAGATCAAACTGCTGGCAGGCCATGCGGAAAATCGGCGAATCATAAACTTGGGGGATCATGCTGCTCATGGTATCAAAGCATACGCACGCCGCAGAATCTGCGAGCACAGTTTGTGACTGTTCTTTGCGATGTGGTTTCGCTTGCCAGCCACACACGCCGCTGCCAGTTCATCCGCATGCCCTCCGCCTATCAATCCCTCTGCGAAGTCATCTCTGAAATCGCCCTCCTCACCTCCACCGAGGCCGTGCTGGGCTGGGACCAGGAGACCTACATGCCCGCCCACGCGCTGGAGCACCGCGCGCGTCAGCTCTCCTACCTCACCGGCAGGGCCCATTCGCTGCTGACCTCCAAAAAGACGCTCAAGCTGCTGGAGCAGGCCGAGAAAGAAACCACCGAAAATCCCACCCATGCCGCCAACATCCGCGGCCTGCGCCGGGACATCGACCGCGCCACCAAGCTCCCGCAAAAACTCGTCGAGGAGGAGAGCCAGGTCTGCGCCCATGCAAAGGCCGCCTGGGTCGAGGCACGCGGAAAATCCGACTTCTCACTCTTCGCTCCTCACCTGGAAAAGGTGCTCGGCATCGCCCGCAAAAAGGCCGACCTTTTCGGCTACGAAGACGAGCCCTACGATGCCCTGCTCGACCTCTACGAGCGCGGTGCCAAAACCCGCGAAGTCGCCTCTCTCTTCACCAAGCTCCGTCCCCAGCTCACGGAAATCGCCCGCGCTGCTGTGGCCAAATCCAGCAAGGTGAGACCCGGCGCACTTAAAGGCCGCTATCCCATTGAGAAGCAGCAGATCCTCAACCGCGAAATCGCCGAAAGCCTGGGCTTCGATTTCGAGGCTGGTCGCATCGACACCACCGCCCACCCCTTCTGCACCACACTCGGCCCTGGAGATGTGCGCCTCACCACCCGCTACGACGAAAAAGACTTCCTCTCTTCCCTCTTCGGTGTCATGCACGAGGCCGGACACGGCCTATACGAGCAGGGCCTCCCCGGACTCGACTACGGCCTGCCCAGCGGCAGCGCCGCCTCACTCGGCATTCACGAATCCCAGAGCCGCCTCTGGGAAAACCACGTGGGCCGCAGCCTCACCTTCTGGAAAAAGTGGTTCCCTCGCGCACAGGAGCTCTTCCCTCACCTGCGCAAAGTGAAGCTGGAGGCCTTCATGAAGGAGATGCTCCGCAGCGAGTTCAGCTTCATCCGTGTCGAGGCGGACGAGGCCACCTACGATCTCCACATCCTCCTCCGCTTTGGCATCGAGCGCCGTCTCGTAAAGGGCGAGCTCTCTGTGCAGGACGTGCCAAAAGTCTGGAATGAGGAATACCGCGAGCTCTTCGGCATGACGCCACCCGACGACCGCCGCGGCTGCCTGCAGGACATTCACTGGAGCATGGGCGGCCTAGGCTACTTCGCCACCTACACGCTGGGCAATCTCAATGCCGCCCAGCTCTTCGCCACGGCCAAAAAGCAGAAGAAAATCGCCGCCGCTCTGGAGAAATGCGACTACGCACCGCTGCTTCAGTGGCTGCGTTCCAATGTCCATTCCAAAGGCGCCTCCTTCCTTCCGCAGGAGATCATCTCCCAGGCCACTGGCAGCCCCACGGACGCCAAATGGCACATCAAGCACCTGCGCGAGCGCTACGTCGGCTGATCTCCTCAGCCCTGCCTCACATGCCGGATCAGCCCGATCATCACGCCCTGGATCAGAAGTTCACGGGCTGGGATCAGATCAGGAAACTCAGGATTCTCAGCCTGCAGGTAGGGCTGGGAATCTTTGACCACATAGCGCTTCAGCGTGCTCTCGCCGTCGATCAGCGCCGCCACGATGTCCCGCTGCCTCGGCTCGCGGATTTCGAGAATGACGATGTCTCCATCGCCGATCAGCGCGCCGATCATCGACTCGCCACGCACCTTCAGCGCAAAACTCTTCGCCGTGCGCGGAATCCCCAGCGTGTTCACATCCACCGAGATGCAGCGGTCTGCATGCTGCACCATGTCCGCCGCAGCCATGCCGGCAGGGATCTGGCCAAACACCGGAATGTCCACGATCTCCGCACGGTCCAGATCCTCAGGAAACACCACCGCACGCGCCTTGTGCGGATGCCGCTGGATCACGCCCTTCTTCTCCAGCGCACGCAGATGGCTCATCGCCGCTGTCTGGCTGGAAAAGCCAAAATGCCTTTGGATGTCACGCGTGGAGGGCATGACGCCGTTGGTTCGCTGGTAGCTGCGCAGGTACTCCAGGAGTTCCTGCTGTCGGGCCGTGAGGCGGGAGTCGGTGTCGGTGAACATGTGAGACTGGGCTGTTCGGGCGAACATTCCCCTTCATCTCAGATACGCAAGGTGTTTTCCTGCGGCCGTTTCAGCGCATAGTGCCCTCCCATGCCGCGCTCGAATCTGCTGAAATCCTCCCTGCCGCTTCTCCTGGCCGCAGCGGTCTATGCCCAGGAGGCCCCGTCCTACACCCCGGCCAAAACGGACAAAACCGGCATTCTCCCACCATTCACCAAGGTGCTCGGAGAGCGCGCCGCCACCGCCTTCGGCAAGCAGGACTGGCCCGCAGCCCGCAAGGCCTACCTGGAAATGCTGGAACTCGACGACGGCAATGCTCTCGTCTGGGCCAATCTCGGCGCAGTGGAGCAGCAGGCCGGCGATGATTCACGCGCCATCGAATGCTTCGAAAGGTCCGTGCAGCTCAATCCCCAGCTCGCTCAGACCTGGACCGCCCTTGGCTTGCTCGTGCAGAAAAAGGGCGATACCTACCGTGCCATTTCCTGCTTCTCCCGTGCCATCCATGAAGAGCCCGAAGACGCTCGCGCTCACAATTACCTCGCCATCGCCGCCAAGGGTCTTGGCTGGACCGACGCCGCTGAGGCCGAGCTTCAGCGCGCCATCGACCTCAAGCCCGACTACGGCATCGCCCACTTCAACATGGCCCTCATGCTCCTGGAGCGCCGCCCGCCCGCCATCGAGCTGGCCCGCCGCCACTACGAAAAGGCGCTCGCACTCGGCGTTGCAAAGGATGAAGTCGTGGAGGGCCGCCTCAAGGACTGACGCATGCAGGAGCCCGCCACCCCCTGGAACATTGCCGCTCAGTTGGACGAACTCCGCGCCCAGGAGCTCTGGCGCGAACTCCGTCCGCTGGATGACTCCCACGGCATCCTCGTCCGTTCAGGAGACCGCGAGTGGATCAATTTTTCCTCCAATGACTACCTCGGCCTGGCCCACTCCCAGGAAATGCAGTCCGCGTTGGCAGAAGGCGTCGCTAAATATGGCGGCGGCTCAGGCGCCTCCCGCCTCGTGTGCGGCACACATCGCGCCCACATCACCTTGGAGGAAGCCATTGCCGATTTCAAAGGCACCGAAGCCGCGCTGACCTTCAGCAGCGGATTCGCCGTCGCCCTCGGCACCATCACCGCGCTCGTGGGTGCTGGGGACACCATCATTCTCGACAAGCTCTGCCACGCCAGCCTCGTCGATGCCGCCCGCCTCAGCGGAGCCACCATCCGCGTCTTCCCCCACAACCACCTCGAAAAACTCGAGCGCCTCCTGCAAACAGCCAGCGGGCGTGTGCTCGTCGTCACTGAGTCCATATTCAGCATGGATGGAGATGCCGCTCCACTGCGGGAAATCGCAGAACTGAAATCGCGGCACGGAGCCTGGCTCCTTGTGGATGAAGCCCACGCCGTCGGCGTTCTTGGCCCACAGGGACGAGGCCTTTCTGCCGCCCTTGGGATCGATCAGCAGGTCGATCTCCACATGGGCACTCTCAGCAAGGCGTTCGGCCTCAGCGGCGGCTATCTCGCCGCATCACGCCAGGTCATCGATCTCCTGATCAATCGCGCCCGCAGTTTTATCTACACCACGGCCCCCCCCATGCACATGGCCCACGCACTCACAGCCATTCTCGGGCTGATGCGCAGCGGCCACGGCGACCAGTTGCGTTCAAAACTTCACACCAATGTCAGTCAGGCGGAGGTGCTGCTTAAAGGCATCGGCATGGCGCCTCCGGCCGTCCAGGCCGCCATCTTGCCTGTCATCATCGGCGAGGCCTCCCTCGCCCTCACCGCCAGCGCCCGCTTGCGGGACTCCGGCTTCCTCATTCCCTGCATTCGCTACCCCACCGTGGCGCGTGGCAGCGCCCGCCTGCGCATCACCCTCAGCGCCGATCACTCGCCATCACAAATCGCCTCTCTCGGCCTCGCCATGCAGGCGGTTTTGTGAGCCTCACGCCTCCGGCTTTCTCCCCAGGATTTCCAGCGCCCTTTTCCTGGCGTCTTTGATCTCCTGGGCGTTCAGGGAAATCCCGTTTTTGCCCGAAGCCATCAGATTCGTCCACTCCTGCCGGTGCTGTAAAAAAAGCACATGCCCCAGTTCGTGTGCGGTCACGCGCGCCACCGGGTTGTCACATCCCCCCGCCACTTTGTGGTAGTCGGGCTTCTCACACACCACCACCGGTTCTCCATAGAAAAAGCCGTTGGGCCCCATGTCCTTCACGTAGCAGACATCAATCGCACTCGCGCTGAATTCCCCCGTTGGAATCGCCGATTTGACCCAGTTTCGATCTTTGATGTACCAGCGTTTTTCAGGAATTCCCAGAGCTTGCAAATTATCTATACCCTCCAATTCGAAGCGAATTCCAGCTTGAGACCAGATGCGATTCACCTCTTCAAAGATCGTTTTAATCCCCCCTTCCGTAAGACTTGTGCTTAACCTTTTATTAGAGGCAGACTGCATTAAGTGAACTCTCACTTTCAGTGTGATCAGGGTAAATTCCTCGCTCGACAGCGCTGGCGGCGACCACACCGCGAAAAACACCACCATCAAGCTGCAAGCCTTGATAAACAAGAGATGCGGCGGACGCCAGTTTTTAAAATTTAGCAAATTCAGCGACATAAATTCTCTGATTTTACAAGGGCAAGTTATTCACAAAATGAGACATTACTGCGGACGCAAAAAAATGCTCGGAAATAAAGAAAACGCTTTTCAGTGATTAGAGCCGCTGCTAGCTTTAGGGCTGAACGGCTCACGTACCTTGATTCAAAACCCCACGTTTTGAGTCAATTCATGCGAGTGTCCGACCTCAAACCAACCAACCTAATACCAAACTAATCAGACTATGAAATTGAACGCATTGCTGAAAACGCTGGGGTTCTTGGCACTGGCCGCCACTCCCGTTGTGGCCGGTACATCCGCACCCGCTCCGAAAAACCCGATCGCTCCCGCTCCTGCGAACGACGACCTTGGCATCACCGCCTCCATCGGCTATGATTCCAACTACGTCTGGCGTGGTATCAACTACGGACAGCATTGGGTCCGTGCCGGCCTCAATGGTGGCATCCTCCTCGTCGGTGGTGCCGCTGAAGACGGCGCTGGCAGCACCTCCCTCCTCTGGGACGTGAACTACGGCTCCCTCGCTGGTGACCAGGACACCTTCTCCCCCACCCTTCCTGCTGGTGCCTTTGGCATCAACAAGTATTCCTCCTTCCAGCGCCTTCAGCTGGGTGCTGCCATCTCGCACGACTTCGGTCCTGCTAGCGTCAGCTTCGGCTACAGCTTCATCCACAACATGGGCTCTCTTGCCAACGGTTCCGGTATGAACAATATCGGCTTCCCCTTCGGCAACGGCTACGGCATGAACGACATCCAGCAGCTCACCCTCGGCGTCAGCACCAACCTTGGACCGATCAACCTGGCCTCCAGCGCCAACTATGACCTGTTCAACGGCGGCTGGTACTTCGACGTGACCGCCAAGTCCACCATCGCTGTGACCGACGCCATCAGCGTCGTTCCCCACGTTGGTCTTGGCTACGGCCTGAACTACAACGCTGGCTGGACCCAGGCTTCCCGCAACTTCATCGGTGGCGGCGTGCCCTTCGGCAGCAACGCTGGCCAGACTGGTGGCATCACCGGCTGGACCGCTCTGAACGTTGGCATCGACTTCCCGATCAAGCTCAACAGCCGTGCGACCCTGACCCCCTACGTTGCAGCTAACCTGCCGATGGGCCCAATGTCCAACCTGAGCTACTCTGCTACCAGCAATGGCGGCTTCTTCGGTGGCCCTTCCAACGCCTTCCGCGCAGTTTGCTACTACGGCGTGACCCTCAGCGTCCGCTTCTAATCGTTCTCTGAACGATCCTAACCCTTCAAGGTTAACCCCCTGGCTTTCGCCAGGGGGTTTTTTTGTGTCTGCTTTTTGCGGCGGTGCCCGCGGAACCGCATTCCAACACAGCCTAAACATCCTCCCCTGGCCTCACCCGCAGCGTTGTCGTTCTAGCACGCCCCGACGTCGATCAGCGCGCCGTTGCCAGCTCCAAAATGCATGTTCGGCTGGCGTTGTTTCTTTGGTTCGCTCACCACTCACACCAGCCTCAAAGGAACTTTCTGGGCACGGTGCTAAGGAGGCTTTGGCAGGCTTGCCACCGGTGTGGAGCCGCTTGTGGAAAACGGCCCATGGAGAGTTGATTCGCGTAACACTGAGCCTGTACCTGCACATCACACGACAGAGTCGGTGAAAGCACCCTGCCACCAGTCCAACCCGGCAGGATTTTGAGAGCCCGTACGGAGGCGCTGTCATTTCAATTCGCGCATGCACAGCAGGCCTGCCTGTAGGCTCCTGGGGCCCGCATCCACTTTGCGACCGTATCGGCGGTCATCCTACCGGAGCGGAGAGTATTTTCGAAAAAAAACCTCACCCTTCAGACCCGGCAAAAAAAATAGGTTCAATTTTTTCGTCCCCCGGAAACCTCTCCGATTCAGCCAATTTCCCCACATGGCGGAGGAAAATCCTCCTGAATACGCCTCTCCTTTAGATGCCGGGCTGTTTAATAACCGTCAGAACTTGGCACGCCACCTGCTTTCTTAAAAAACCGCTAGCTGCACTGCCATCCCGGTCAGTTCAGCGCCTCAACACCAACAATAACTAAACTCGACCAAAACATGAAGCCCAAAAGCATGACATCATTCATTGCCAAGTCGGTGACCGTTCTTGCTGCCTGTGCAGCGCTGAACGCCTCCGCCGACACTCCGGCAGCGAAAGGCCCTGCCGCCAAAAATCCGGTTCCCGCCGCCCCTGAAGAACCGGGTGCGCTCTTCGACTCCATCGGTGCCACCTTCGACGCTGGCTTCGACAGCCGCTACTACTTCCGCGGTCTTTGGTTCGCCGACAACATCATGTGGACAGCGCTGAACATCAGCGTGCCCATCACTGAAAAGCTCTCCTGGGGCATCGGCGGTGCCTACATCAACACCGCAGGCACCCCCTTCGGCAACCCGAAGACCGCAGGCGGCTTCCAATATTCTGAAGTCGATGCCATCACCAGCCTGAACTACAACGCGGGCTGGGCCAAGTTCGGCATGCAGTACCAATACTACTTCTATCCGGACAACTACGGTGGCTCCTACCTCGGCGCCCCCACCGCTTCCACCGCGGCCGGCTACAATGACCCTGAATTCGCGCTGAAAGGCGCTGGTGAACTGGGCTTCACGATGGCCGTCCCCGTCAAGGCGTTCAACTTCTACGCTGGCTACTACTATGACTTCCGAATCAATGGTCAGTACTTCTCCCTCGGAGCTGACTACACCTTCGCCATCACCGATTGGCTGAGCATCGTGCCTTCCTTCCAGACTGGCTACGGTATCGACTACTACACCGGTGTGGGTTCTGGCGTGCTGACCACCAAGACTGGTCTGCCGATCACCTCCCGGACTGGCTTCACCCACTGGCTCTACACGATCTCCGTGCCCGTCAAGCTCACCAAGTCCGTCACATGGACTACCTATGTGGCTCTGAACGAGTCCGGCACGCTTCGTAAAAACCTCAACACTCAGAGCAACGAGTTCTACTGGGGCACCAAGCTTAGCTTCGCGTTCTAATTCCACGGGGTCTCGCACCCCAGGCAAAATAATCTGATTAGGTATTAGGTTGGGGCTCCCGGTCAGTTCGCTGGCCGGGAGCTTTTGTTTTGGCACGGCGCGTCTTCCCGCCTAGCATTCGCGCCGCATATGACTGACTCCCCTCTCAACTGGAACTCGATCAACCTCACTCACGGCTGGCAGCGCGGCGTCACCGCCTTTTTCTGGGGGCTCGGTTTCAAGCCGGAGGACTTTGACAAGCCCCAGATCGGCATCGGCACCCCCCTGCTGGACGGCAATATCTGCAACGTCCACGCCCACGAGCTCGCCCAGCTCATCGCCCAGGGCTGCAAAGATGCAGGCCTCATCGGTTTCCCCTTCGGCGTCTCGCCTGTCAGCGACAACATCACCCAGGGAAACCTCGGCGGCGCAGCCTCCCTCTGCTCTCGCAACATCATGGCCAACGGTGCCGAGATGATCTGCACCTCCCACTGCTACGATGCCCTGATCGGCCTGCATCATTGCGACAAAAACGGCCCCGCCTTCGCCATGGCGCTGGCCCGCACCAATTACCCCGGCCTCATCGTCAATGGTGGCAGCATCATGCCCGGCTGCCACAAAGGCCACTCCACCTCCATCCTTGATGTCTATGACGCCGCTGCCAAGGAGAAGCAGGGCACCATGAGCTATGAGGAGTCAGAGCAGATCATCCGCACCGCCTGCCCTGGCGCTGGCGGCTGCGGCATCGCCGCTTCCTTCAATACCTGGGGCATCGCCCTTGAGGCCATGGGCCTCAGCCTGCCAGACACCTCCTCCATGCCCGCCATCGAGGCTGGCAAACGCGCGGAATGCCTGCGCGTCGGCCAGGCCGTCCGCCGCCTTCTGGAGATGAATCTCCGCCCTCGTGACATCATCACCAAGGCCTCCCTCACCAATGCCATGACCGCCATCTGCGCGATCGGCGGCTCCACCAATGGCGTCCTCCACATCCTCGCCGTCGCACGTGAGGCCGGTGTGGACTTCACTCTGCGCGATGTCCAGGCCATCGGTCGCCGCACACCTGTGCTGTGCAACTTCGCCCCCCGTGGCCGTGGCACCATGGTCGATCTCCACCGTCTCGGCGGCACCACGATGCTGTTGAAGCACATCATGAAAACCGGCCTGCTCGACGGCTCCTGCATCACCGTCACCGGCAAAACGCTCGCGGAAAACCTCGCCGACGCCCCCGAAGTCCCCTTCCCCAACGAGCTCATCGCCCCCATCGCGGAACCCTTCAAAGAGTTCGCCGACATCCAGGTCTGCTTTGGCAACATCGCCCCCGACGGCGTCGTCTTCAAAGTCTCCTCCCTGGACGAGCCCAAATTCCGTGGCACAGCCATCTGCTTCCACGACTCCAAAGGTGTCTCCGATGCCGCTGCAGAGGGCCGCATCCGGCCCGGCCACATCGTCGTCATCCGCGGCTGCGGCCCCGTCGCACTCGGGATGCCCGAGATGCACGTCGCCAGCGCCGCCCTCGCCGTGCCAGAGCTCTATGGCAAAGTCGCCCTGCTTTCAGACACCCGCGTCTCTGGCGTCTCCGGCGGAGCCGTCGGTGTCCATTGCAGCCCCGAGGCTGCTGTCGGTGGCCCCATCGCCGCCGTGCAAGATGGAGATGAAATCGAATTCGACCTCCTCGCAGGCACCATCCATGTGCAGGCAGACCTCGACTCCCGCCCGCGTACCATCCCGGCCGTCAGCCATCCCTTCGGCTACCTCGCCGACTTCGCCGCCACCGTCACTCAGGCCCACCAAGGCTGCGTCCCCCGCTGGGTCGCAGATCGGAAATAAACGCGGAGCCCAGCGTATTTCCCCTCTCCCCACCGAGATCTTGGTATCTTCCAGGACACCCTATGGGGAGAGGCCGGGTGAGGGGCCATACAAAGCCCCCTGATCCGCCGCCTCCGGCATATCACCCCGCCATCTTCGCCGCCAGCAGCACTGCCTCCACGAGGCTGCGCCCGTTGGCCTTGCCCTGCCACGCGATGTCACACGCCGTACCATGGTCCACACTCGTGCGCGGCACCCGCAGCCCCAGCGTCGTGTTCACAGCCGTGTCAAAAGCCAGTGCCTTCAGCGGGATCAGCGCCTGATCATGGTACAGGCACACATAGGCGTCCACCACCCGCCGCTTCGAGGCGATGAATGCCGTGTCCGGCGGTAGCGGGCCTTCCACCAGATGCCCCTTCTCTCGCGCTGCCTCAATCGCCGGAGCGATAATGTGCTCCTCCTCACCGCGCCCAAACAAACCATGCTCTCCTGCATGCGGGTTCAGCCCGCACACCGCGATCTTTGGCTTCTTTCCGCGCACCCGCTTCACCGCATCCGCTGTCAGGTCGATCACATCCTGAATGCGCGCACTGGTCAGTGCTGGCACTACATCTTGGTAGCCAATGTGCACCGTCACCAGGCTGCAGATCATCTCTTCGGAGAAAAAGGTCATGCACGAGCGCTCCGCCTCCATCTTCTCGGCAAACATCTCCGTATGTCCCGGATATTTGATCCCCGCCGCATGCAGCGCCTCCTTGTTCAGCGGTGCCGTCGCCACCGCCGCCACCTGTCCGGCCAGAGCCGCCTCGATGCTCCTCTCCACATAGCGGTAGCCCGCCGCTCCGGTCTTGGCACTCACTCTGCCAGGGGTGAAATCCTCCGCATCAAACCCATAAATATCCAGCACTGCAGGCTCATCGAGACTCCCGCATTTTTCCTCCCACCCGATTTCGCTGATGATTCGCGCAGGTGCAGGCAGTCCCGTCTGCCGCGCACAGCGCGAAAGCAGCCGCGCATCCCCAAACACCACAGGCGTGGCTTGTCGGCACACCTCCTCGTTGGCAAGCAGTTGCAGGCAGATTTCGGGGCCGACCCCTGCAGGGTCGCCCATGGTCACGGCGATGATCGGTTTTGGCATGAGAGCCCGCATTCTGGCTCAATGCAGCACCTTGTCGAGAAACTTGGACACGATCACAGTCCGCTCATCATCATAGAATTCCGCGCCCCCATGCCTGCTCCCCGGCATCACGATCATTGTCACCGGTAGCCCCAGCTCTCGGTATCCCTTGGCCAGTTCGTCAGACTGCTGCGGCGGCATCTGCGGGTCCGCATCTCCGTGGAGCAGCAGCAGCGGTGGATCCTTCTTGTCCAGATGCGCCACCGGGCTCGCCAGCCTGGCCAGCTCAGGCTTCTTGTCCGGTGTATCCCCCAGCAGCAGCTTCAGCGCAGGAATCCTCACGCTCAGCCCATGCGGCGTGCTCTGGGACAAAATCGTCTGCAGATTCGATGCCCCGAAAAAACTCACGATCCCCTGCACATCACTGCTCTGCTCCAGATGCTCTCCCACCGTCCCTTCCAGCTCCTTCACGCCATTCGTCACACCCACCAGCGCCGCCAGATGCCCGCCTGCTGAGGACCCGATGATCACAATCTTGTCGGCATTGATGTGATACACACCCGCATTCGCACGCAGAAACCGGATCGCCGCCTTGATGTCATGCACCTGCGCAGGAAACACTGCCTGCGTGGACAGCCGGTAATTCACGCTCGCGATCGCATATCCCCGCTCCATCAGACTGCCAATCGGCACATCCTCCTTGCTGCCACCACGCCATGCCCCCCCGTGCACATACACAATCAGCGGTGGCCTCTCCCCCTGCGGCCGGTGCAGATCCAGCTTCAGCGAAACATCCCCCACCCTCGCATATTCAATATCCGCCTGATTGTCGGCAAAAGCCGCTGCCACAAACATCAACAAAAAGTAAATCCACTTCATGCAGCATCAACGTCCGTCGTATCGGCAAACTCACAAGGATGCTCGGCTCATGAACACAGCCCCCGGACGCTCAGGCTGGGCGGCTGGCGCAGCGGCCCCGGCGGCTGGGAACGTGTTCCATGGCAGTTTGGATGTCACCTGCTGGCACACGCCGCTACCATCGCGTTCATCCCTTCACCCGATTCCTCTGTCTGGCTTTTTGAGAAGCCGTCCATCGCCCGCAATCTCTCCTCACCTCGAATGACGAAGGGGAAGGCCACCGCCTTACTTCAGCCCCTTGAACCGGGCCTGCAGCTTTTTGATCGCATCCTTGTTGTCAGCGTTTTTGCGCACCAGCTCGCGCAGCAGCGTTGCCGCACGCATTTTATCTCCCGCATTCATCAAGTCCTCGGCATGGTTGGCCAGATCATTCTGCTGAGCGGAGAGGCCCGTCGCTTGGGCGCTCTGCGCCGCCTTGCCGGCATTGGCGCGCACATGCCCGCCAAAAACATCCTCCACCTTCAGCCACGTGGCCTCTGAGCCATCCTCGGAGACCGCCAGCCAGAAAAGCGCGCCGCCTTCTCCGCCCGCCTCCAGCACACGGCGGTTCGCCACCACCGCATCCACCTTCTGCACGATCCACGCATCCTTCTTGGCACCCACCTCCAGCTCCTTTCCATTCCAGCGCATCTTCAGCTCTGCCCCCTGGTTTCTGCCCACCCAAACAATGTTCTGCACATCCTGCGGGAAATTTTTCACGGGCTTGATCGCGGTGCCAGCCTCGGCCTTGAACTCAATCATGTCACTGATGTTTACCGGCGTGATGTATTTCAGATCATCGCTCACAAAGTACCACGCAGCCCGCGTGTCGCTGAAAACAAGCTGGAAGACCCCCGCGTCCACAAATGCGTGATCATTGAAAGGGCTCTGCTTCGCCCCGTCCGCCCTCACAGGAAAAAACCTCTCGCCGTCATAGCGCAGATGCTTCAGCGAGTTCGTGCCGCGCAGATCCCACAGCACGTTCTGAATGGACGCCTCAAATTTCTCCACCTCCGGCCATTCCTTTTGCTGGCCGTATGCCAGACCAGCGAGAGCGTAGAAGCACAGCAAAACAGGGGTCAGAAATCTCATGGGGGTGGAATCTGGCATCCCTGACTACGCCTGGCAATCTCCAAGCCACCGGCGGCATTTGCAGTGGCAAACTCCCCGGAAAGGGCTATGAACACGGCCCCACTATCCGTACGACCATGCAACCGACGCCTGCCGCCCCTGAACATTCCGAGTCTGAACTTCTCCAATTCCGCCGCGAAAAGCTGGAAGGACTGGTGAAGACGGGCATCGATCCCTTTGGCGGCCGCTTCGACACCACCCACCAGCCTGGCGCGCTCAAGGCCAACTTCACCGAAGGTCTCGAAGTCCGCGTCGCAGGCCGCGTGCTCTCCCGCCGCGAAATGGGCAAGGCCACCTTCTTTGACCTCGGCGACATCACCGGCCGCATGCAGTGCTACCTCAGCAAGGGCGATGTGGGCGACGAAGCCTACGTCCAGTTCAACCAGCTCATCGACATCGGCGACTTCGTGGGCGTCGAAGGCCTGAGCTTCATCACCAAGCGCGGCGAGCGCTCCATTCACGTCAAAAAACTGACCCCGCTCTCCAAGGCCCTGCGCCCCCTGCCGGACAAGTGGCATGGCGTCACCGACAAGGAGATCAAGTACCGCCAGCGCTACCTCGATCTCATCTCCAATGACCGCAGCCGCGAGATCTTCGTGACCCGCAGCAAGATGGTCGCCGCCATCCGCAGCTTCCTGCAGGAGCGCGGCTTCCTGGAAGTCGAAACCCCCATGATGCAGGACGTCGCCGGCGGCGCGGCAGCCAAGCCCTTCGAAACCTTCTTCCATGCGCTCAATCAGCCCATGTTCCTGCGCATCGCGCCGGAGCTTTACCTGAAGCGTCTGCTCGTCGCCGGATTCACGCAGATCTTTGAGCTCAACCGCAACTTCCGCAACGAAGGCCTCAGCCGTCGTCACAACCCCGAGTTCACCATGCTCGAGGCCTACTGGGCCTATGCCGACTTTGAAAAGATGGCCGACCTCGTCGAAGGCATGATCTGCCACCTCGCCGAAAACTTCTGCGGCAGCCTCAAGATCGAGCACAAGGACGAGGACGGCAACGTCACCAAGACCATCAATCTGCAGCGCCCCTGGCGTCGTGCTCGCTACACCGACCTGCTCAAGGAGATCGACCCCCAGTGGTATGAATACACTCCTGAACAGCGCAAGGCCCGCGCCCAGGAACTCGGCGTCGAAATCGGGGCCAACTTCGAAGACTACGAAGTCACCCAGCATGTCTTCGAGCGCCTCATCGAAGCCAAGCAGTTTGATCCTCTCTACGTCACCCACTGCCCGAAGGAGCTCGTCCCCCTCGCCAAGCAGAACGCCGAGGACGGCTCCATCGTCGATGTGTACGAGCTCGTCATCAACGGCCAGGAAATCAGCCCCGGCTACTCCGAGCTCAACAACCCCATCGTCCAGCGCGAGCGCCTGGAGCACCAGGCCGGTGAGGAGACGCAGAAGATCGACGAGGAGTTCATCCTCGCCCTCGAGCACGGCATGCCCCCCGCCGGCGGCATCGGCATCGGCATCGACCGCCTCATCATGATGCTCACCGGCGCCGAAAGCATCCGCGACGTCATCCTCTTCCCGCAGTTGAAGCGGAGAGACTAAGCCATCTTGGAAACCGTATGCTGAGTTCTGGGAGTGAGACTGAATGAGCTCACTCCAACTCGCAGCAAATCACTCGCATCGCAGGGCCTCTCCGAAAGCCCGTAGGGCTGGCACAATCGTAGCCGGGGGCGCAAGCCCCCGGAACCGCGCCACCCGCATCACCCCATTCCGTGGAACCGCGTAGCGGTGACACAAACTGCTGCCACACTACAGCGGCGGCAAACCCGCGCCAGCGTCCGCGGACTGCGGTGCTTCAGCACCGCTCTCGCCACACCCACCGCAAACAAATCCCCCACCACCTCAACAATTTCACCTCGCCATCCCCTCCTCCCACAATCAAACTACCGCACATGAGACACCTCATCGTCGCTCTCCTCGTTGCTTCTGCTCCACCAGTCTTCTCCGCCACACCTGAGCCCGCCGCGCTTGCCATCAACGCCCTCGGCCTGGATCTCCACCGCCAGCTCCCCAAAGAAGGCAACCTCTGCCTCTCGCCCTACTCCATCCAGAACGCCCTGGCCATGACCTACCTGGGTGCCAGCGGTGCCACGCAGGAGGAAATGGCCCGCGTGCTGCACTTCTCCAAAGACAAGCAGGCTCAGGCAGAATCTTTTGCAGCGCTGAATCAGGCGTTGGCAGAAGCTGTGTCGGACTCAGTAAAACGCGTGGCGGAGGCCAAGAAATATGGAGGCCCGTCGGAGCCTCTGACACTGCGCGTGGCCAACCGCCTCTTTGGACAGAAAAGCTATGAATTCCGGCAGCCTTTCCTCACCGGGGTAAAACAGTACTTCGGAGCACCGCTACTGCCCATCGCCTTCGACAAAGACCCGTCCGGCGCAACGCATGAAATTAACAACTGGGTGGCAGAGCAGACACAGAATCGGATTCGTGATTTGATCCCTCAAAACGCCCTGGGCAAGGATACACGGCTGGTACTGACAAATGCCCTCTACTTTAAAGCCGCATGGGCAGATGACTTTAATACGCGGGCGACCTCATCAAAGCCATTTCATGTGAATGGCAGCAATCAGACCGCCGACGTGCCGACCATGGCGCAAGACGCTCACTTGCGGTACTTGAAAGGAATGGACTTCCAAGCGGTCACCCTGCCATACGTTGGACGTCAGTTGCACTTGCTGCTGATCGTGCCCGACAGCATTGACGGACTGTCTCGTATTGAGGAAACACTCACACCGGGTCAGTTGCTCTCCTGCTCCAGGGCAGAGCAGCGCCAGGTCATTCTTCACCTGCCAAAGTTCAAAATAACTCCGCCTGCCGCAGAACTCGGTGAGCTTTTGAAAAAGCTGGGCATGACTACATCCTTTGATGAACCGAAGGGCAGCGCAGACTTTGATGCCTTGGCGGCCAAAAAGCCGGATGACTACCTCTACATTTCAAAAGTGCTGCACAAAACCTTCCTGGAGATCGATGAAAAAGGGACCGAAGCAGCAGCAGCAACGGCAGTGGTCGTTGCCATGGCCGCAGGCATTCCAGCAGAAAAGCCCAAACCCATCGTCCTCAAAGCCGACCGCCCCTTCCTCTTCGCCATCCAGCACGCCGAAACCGGCGCCTGCCTCTTCCTCGGCCGCGTCACCGACCCGCGCTGATCACTTTTTCCTGCAGTTGAAGCGGAAGGATTGATGTGGCAATATCCGCCCACGAGACATGAACGCTCTGCAAAGAATCCCGGGCATCAAAAGCCAGACGGCCTTCAATTTGAAGCGCTGGGATGAGATTGGTCGCGACCCATTGGTGAAAAACTGGCCGGGCAGAGTGGAAACCGACCGCTATGGGAGGCCGATTATGATGTGCTATGCTGAATTCTCTCATGGAGGCAGGCAGTTCGATATTGGGACACAGCTCAAGCTTCATGCCCCCGCAGGCAAAGTCACCGTGGAATGCCCCATCTCGACCAGCGAAGGCGTGAAGGTCGCGGATGTCTGCTGGGTGTCGAAAAAACGCCTCCTACAAATCGGTGGCCGCACGGCGCTCAAAGGCGCGCCCGAAATCTGCGTGGAAGTCATTTCACCTTCAAACAAGCGGGGCGAGATCGAGGAGAAGCGCCGGCTCTATTTTGAAGCCGGAGCGAAAGAAGTCTGGGTTTGCGACAAACGTGGTCATCTCCTGTTCTTCACTAAAGACGCACCAGAGGTGGCTGTCAGCGGGTCGCAGCTCTGCCCGAAGATGCCCAAGTCAGTGGACGTCTGACATCAGGGTTTCTTCCCCGCCTTCCCCCCATCCAGAAACTCGATGGCCTTCTTGAGCCACTCCGCCTGCGGCGGCTGGTGGCCCTGGCCGGGCACGTTGATCAGATCCACGTGCTTGAAGCCCTCCTTCTTGAAGCCGTTTTCAAACACGGCGCTCGTGTTGCCCAGATTAAAATCATTCTCCCCGGTCACGAGCACATAGCGCCCCTCCGCCTTGGCCAGCGCGGCGATCTCCTCATGTGGAATGTAGCGCGCCTCAAAGACCTCCTTCTTGTCCAGACTGACGATGTCCGTGTAAAAATTCGTCCCCATGAAGGCAATCGTGCCCGTGAACATGTCCGCATACGTCACGCCCAGCATGCTCGCCACACGGCCGCCGCCTGAGAAGCCGGAGACATACACGCGCTTGTCATCGATGTCGAAAAGGCTGCGCAGGTTGTCATTCGCATCCACCGCCAGGCGCATGCGCGCAAAGACTTCGCGGTTGTTGCCGGAATTGTGCGCGCCCACAAAGATCAGCTTCTTCTCCGCCAGCACCGCCTCCCACTCGGGAGAAATCGAGGGCGCATTGCTCGGACTGACCCAGATGAAAAGGCCATGAGGCACACCCTTCTTGTACTTCTTCGGCACAATGATGTCGTACTTTTCCATGCTGACGTCATAGGGCGGCGGCGTCTCCATCGCATGCATGCGCATCTTGATCTGCGCATTGTCCGAAACCTGCGGCGAAACCGTGAAGGTGATGGGTGAGCGCACACCGGGCTTGATGTTGCCATAGGCGTTCTTGGTGGTGTCTGCGGCAAAACCGAGCGCGGCCAGGCATGGAAGGAGCAGGAGGGAGCGGAGCATGGCCCAGATCAAAGCGGCTGCGCCCTCGGCTGTCGATGCTGAAATCGTGCAATCTGGCCTCCCCGCACGTCGTTCACGGGGCGCATGAAGCACCTTCTCTGCCTGCTCCTCCTCGCCGCCTCCCTGAGTGCCGCCGAACGCACGCCCAACATCATCTTCATCCTCGCGGACGATCTCGGCTACACAGACGTGGCCTGCTTCGGCTCAAAGTACTACGAGACGCCCAACATCGACAAACTGGCCTCCCAGGGCATGAAGCTCACACGACACCACCACTGCCAGAACTGCCAGCCCACCCGCGCCGCCCTCATGACCGGCCAGTACGCACCGCGCACCGGCGTGTACACCGTCGGCGGCATCGGCCGCTTCGAGTGGGAAAGCCGCCCTCTTCGCCCGGTGGAAAACGTCACCCAGCTCCCTCTGGAAAAAGTCACCATCGCCCAGACCATGAAAAAAGCGGGCTACGCCACCGCCATGTTTGGCAAATGGCACCTCGGCGAGGACGAGGCCCATCACCCCGCCGCACGCGGCTTTGACGAAGCCATCGTCTCCATGGGCAAGCACTTCGGCTTCAAGACCCAGCCCAAGGTCGATCACCCCAAGGACGAATACCTCGCCGACTTCCTCACCGACAAAGCCGTCGATTTCATCCAGCGCCACAAGGACGCGCCCTTCTTCCTCTACCTCCCCCACTTCGGTGTTCACTCGCCCCATGAGGCCAAGGAAAACCTCATCGCCCGCTTCAAGGACAAAGCCCCCGTCGGCGGCCATCACAGCCCCGTTTACGCCGCCATGATCGCCAGCGTGGACGAGAGCGTCGGCCGCGTGATGTCCACGCTGGATGAACTGAAGCTCGCCGACAACACCGTCGTCATCTTTGCCAGCGACAACGGCGGCGTCGGCGGCTACGCCCGCGAAGGCATCAAAAAAGGCGGCGACATCACCGACAACGCCCCTCTGCGCAGCGGCAAAGGCAGCCTCTATGAAGGCGGCACCCGCGTCCCCTTCATCGTCCGCTGGCCCGGCGTCACCACGCCCGGCACCAGCAGCGATGTCCCCACCATCCACGTGGATCTCTACCCCACGTTCTCCGAGATAGCCAAAGCCCCCCTTCCCGAAGGCCAGCCCCTCGATGGCGAGAGCCTCGTGCCCGTCTTCCGCTCCGCCTCCGCCAGCCTCAAGCGCGACGCCATTTACCAGCACTTCCCGGGGTATCTCGGCGCAGGAGAAAACACCTGGCGCACCACCCCCGTCGGCCTCATCGAGCAGGGCGACTGGAAGCTCATGGAGTTCTTCGAAGACGGCCGCCTGGAGCTTTACAACCTCAAAGACGACATCGGCGAACAGAAAAACCTCGCCGCCGAGCAGCCCCAAAAAACCAAGGAACTGCACGCCAAAATGATCGCCTGGCGCGAGGCCATCAAAGCCCCCATGCCCGCCAAAAACGAAGCGCAGACCACCTCCACCCCAAAGAAAAAAGGCAAAGGCAAAAAGAAGCAGGCGGAGAAAGCCGAATAGCCCCGGCTCACCCCTTCCGCGCCAGATACACAAAAGCTGGCGGCACATTCCCCCACACGATGCGGCTGGTCTCCACGCCATGCGTCATCTTGTGCAGCAGCGACCGGAACTGCCGGCCGCCCGGCAGCTTGTGAAAGCCCCAGTACGCAAACGTGGCAAAGCACCCGCCCGGAGCCAGATGCGGCAGCACATTGTTCAAAATGGCCTCCTGCAGCCCGCGCGGAAACGCCGTCCACGGCAGCCCGCTCACGATCGTGTCAAATTTCTCCCCCTCAGGCAGCACCTGGGAAAAGTCGTACTCCTGCGCCCCCGCGCACTCAAAGCGCATCTTCGGAAAGCGCGGCCTCAGCTGCTGCACAAACGAGTCGATCAGCTCGATGCCCACATACTCCGCGTCATGCGGCATCGTATCGGCGATGGCCGCGGTGAAGGCCCCCGTGCCGGGCCCCAGCTCCAGGATGCGTTTGGACTTCCACACACCCGCAGCTTCCATCATCCGCTCTGCCAGCGCCACGCTGGATGGCGCCACCGCTCCGATGGTTTTCCAGTTGTGGCGCAATTCTTTAACGAAGCTGACGGCTGACATTCGGCGCGGATGTTAACGAGTACAATCCATCACGCGAGGCTTTTTGCGGGGGAATATGCCTGCTGGCAAGACCTTGCCGGATGCCCTCGCCCGAGGCGGCCTTGATGTCTGCATCGCCACCCTTGCGTGACTACGAGACTTTGGCGGACTGCAGTTCTTGGATGAGGGTTTCGGCGGCAGTCAGCATCCTCGTGGCCTGTTCAGGCTGGTCGGCATTCCGGGCCAGTTGGGCCAGCTGCTGAACGGATTCGAGAAAGCCGGAGTCAAACTTGACGAGCTGATCCGTAGAGCTGCTGGAAATCCTGAAAGCAGTCGATGCGCGCACGATGCAGCTGGCGATGCGCAGGCGCATGTCACGATGCTGCTGGCTCATCCACTGGTAGTGCCCCATGAGATCGGGTGTGTACCGCAGAAACAGGTCCGGGGCGGCGTCGAGGGCCTCGGTGATCATGAAGCGAAAGAGACGCTGCGCAGCTTCGGGGCTGGCGTCTTCGATCTTGCGAAAGAGCGTCATCGTTTGAGCATCCTCCTTGAGCACGCGGTTGATGGAGACAACATCATGAAACACACCATCGCTGATCAGCCCTGCCCTGAGCCGGTCCGAGTCACGGTCACGGATGCGTTTGAGGGATTTGAGCGCGGGCGGGTACTTCTGGCCCAGCTCCACCCATGCAGAGAGTGCAAATGAAAGCCTCACCCCGTACAGCGATGGCTTGTGGGCCATTGCGTGGGCGTGAAACCATTCATGCCGCTCCAGGGCTGCGGCATAGTCCCCCTCCTGCGCGAGGCGCCTTGCGTCGCCATACGCCTGATCAGCCGGATTGGCATCTGTCGCGGGTTCATCTGCCATGCTGGAATATGTTCATCGTGGCGCCGGAGCGAGAGCTATTTTTGATCTCCTCATCCATCCGCACCACGCACTCCTCCGCATAGCGCGTGTACGGATGCGCGGCCCCCAGACTTTTCTTAAATCCCGCCCGCGCACGCTGCATCAGCGCCAGCGCCTCCTTTTTTTTCGATTCCGCCTCCAGGCACAGGGCCAGGTTGAAGCAGCTCATGTACACATCCGGATGTCGCGCCCCCAGCACCTTTTCCCGCAGCGCCAGCACCCTGCGGTGCTCCTGCTCGGCATCACCGTAGCGCTTCTGCTCCTGCAGCACCGCCGCGAGGTTGTTTCGGCTGGCCAGCGTCTTCGGGTGCTTGGCTCCCAGCAGCTTCTCCCGCAGCGCCAGCACCGCCCGGTGCTCCTTCTCAGCCTCGGCATGTCTTCCCTGCTCGTTCAGTGCCGTGGCCAGATTGTTGCGCGTATCCAGCGTGTCTGAGTGTTCCGCCCCCAGCACGCGCTGGCGCACGGCCAGCACGCCGCGGTACTCGCGTGCCGCCTCGGCAGGCCGCCCCTGCTCCTGCAGCGTCGCGGCCAGGTTGTTGCGGCTGATGAGCGTGTCCGGGTGCTCGCCTCCCAGCACTTTTTCACGGATGGCCATCACAGCCCGGTTTTCCTTTTCAGCCTCGGCATACTTGCCCTGCTCTGCCAGCGTCGCCGCCAGATCACTTCGGCTCACCAGCGTGTCGGGATGGTTTTTCCCAAACACCTCGCCACACGCGGCCACAATCTTCCGCATCTCGGCCTCCGCTTCCACCAGCCTGCCCTGTGCAGACAAGGCAGCAGCACTCTGATAACGCTGATGCAGCACCAGCAGCCGTCCTTTCTCTTTTGTCACATCAGCACCCTGCACCGCCTGCCATGACAGCAGGCTCGCAGTCAACACCACCGGATATAGGCGCTTTAATCGCATGAAACAGAAGGAAGAATGCTGATCCGGCCATGCCGAGGCAAGATTAAAACTCACGCACCCCAGCCGCTGCCGGACTGCTCTGACACGAGAAGAGTCTGCAAATTTTGAACATAGCTTCAGAGATCAGCATCCAACAGGCCAGTCTTCTTGCTTAATACAAGACGGCCATACAACCCATGAAAACCCTCTTCAAAACCGTTTGTTTCTCTGCGCTTACGCTTTCCGCCGCCCTGCTCCTCACGCAGTGCGCTGGCCATCGGACCACCGTGCGCACTGCGCAGTTCGCCACTCCGACCGCCACGGGCAATGTCTCGGTACAGACCATGGGCGATACCACCGTCGCCACCCGCCGTCTGATCCATCACCCGCTGACCAACAAAGACATCGGCAAAGTGTATGAAGAGATCACCATCGTCTCCCCCCCGCGGCACCTCCGTGGAGGACCGCATCATCGTGCGCGCCCTGCCCAAGCTGGAGACCAACGTCGTAACCCGCTAACAATCGCAGGGCACGCGCCAGCATCCGCGACTTTTTCCGGCCGCTGGCTGTCTGCTTGACGTGTGTGGTGCTTTGCAGCGAGACTTCGCGCCACACACGCCATGCCCTACCTTCTCGATGCCATCGTCATCCTCGGTTACTTCGCCCTGATCATCGGCATCGGCCTCTCGCAGCGCAGCAAAAGCGGCAGCGTGGAAGGCTTTACCTTGGGCGACCGCCAGATCGCATGGTGGGCCGTGCTCGCCTCCATCCTCGCGGCGGAGATCAGCGCCGGCACCTTCTTCGGCGCACCTGGCGAAGGCTACGCGCTGAAAAACTTCACCTACATCCAGCTCATCGTCGGCTACTTGCTGGCGCGAGTGGTGGTCAGCGCCGTGTTCATTCCGGCCTACTACCGGCACAATGTGGTCAGCATCTATGAGTTCCTCGGCCAGCGCTTTGGTCCGCGCACCCGGCGGCTCACCTCGGCCATCTTTCTCGTCACCCGCACCCTGGCCAGCGGCACGCGCCTCTGGGTGCCCAGCATGCTCCTCGTCCTGGTGTGGCACCTCCAGTATCCCGGCGAGACACTCCCGCCCATGAAGGAGTTCCTTCTCACCGGCGGCGCGTTGATCTTCGTCACCCTCGCCACCGCGCTCTACACCTCCATCGGCGGCATCCGCGCCGTCATCTGGACAGACGTCATCCAGATCATCGTCCTCATCTGCGCCCTCAGCTTCTCCCTCATCTACCTCCTCGGCCACATACCCGGCGGCTGGGCGGGCGCCTCCAAGCTCCTCACCGGAGAAAAAGACCTTCTCGTCTGGGACTGGGGCATCAAGCCAGGTGTCGGCATTTGGGAAAACATCAAAGGCATCCTCGAACAGGAGTACACCATTTGGGCCGCCTTCCTCGGCTCCACCTTTGTCACCCTCGCCACCCACGGCACCGACCAGGACATGGTACAGCGCATGCTCACCGCCAAAAACAAAAAGCAGAGCGCCATGGCCACCATCCTTTCCGGCCTCGCCGATGTACCCATCACCCTCGTCGTTCTCGCCATCGGCATCCTGCTTTGGGTCTACTACCAGCAGCACCCGGACACCACTCTGCCACGCAGTGAATCCGGCATCGTCTCGGCCAATAAAGTCTTCCCTCACTTCATCCTCACCGTCATGCCCGGCGGCATTCGCGGCCTCGTGCTCGCAGGCGTACTTGCCACCGCCATGGGCTCTCTCAGCACCGCGCTGAATGCCCTCGCCACCAGCTACGTGCGGGATTTCCACTTCCGCTGGTTCGGCGAGCCCGCCACCGACGCCGGTCGCGTCCGTGTCCTCCGCTTCGGCACTGTGCTCTTTGCCGCGCTGCTCATCTCCGTCGCTCTCGGCACCGCCTGGGTCACCACGCACAATCCCACCCTGCGCATCCTCCCCATCATCCTCGGCATCTTTGGCTACACCTACGGCTCGCTGCTCGGTGTCTTCATGGTCGGCCTCTTCACCCGCTCACGCGGCAGCGACTTTGGCAACACCCTCGCCATGCTCGCCGGCTTCATCGCCGTCGCCTATCTCAGCGGCCTCGACATCGACGTGCTGAAGCTCTTCAACCCCAAGAGCACCTGGAAGCACGCCGACTGGGTCCCCGTCATCGAGTTCCCCTGGCGCATCATGTTCGGCACCGTCGTCACCTTCTCCATCGCCATCCTCTTCCCCTCTCCCTTGCAGCCCCAGCAGGATCATCAGCCCTGAATCCTACTCCTCCTCTTCCTCCTACTCCTCCTCCCGGATCTGCTCTAATCGTCTCCTACTCGTCCTCGATCCCCCCGCTCCGCCATCCGCGCCAGCGTCCCCGGACTGCGGCGCTTCAGCGCCGCTTTCGCGCCACCCCAAGCGCACTCCCCCACACCAAGCCCCCCCATCCCACAAAAAAAGCGCGGACCGTTTCCGATCCGCGCTCTTCTTGATTCTTAGACAATCGTGACGGCTCTCACCGCCTCGATCGCTCACCACTCTTACGAGTAGCTGGCCTGCTGGCCCTTGATGTCGCGCTTCTTGATCCAGGGCATCAGGCTGCGGAGGCGCGCGCCGGTCTTCTCGATCGGGTGCTTCTCGCCGTCTTTCAGCAGCTTGTTGAACTTCTTGTAGCCCGTCTTCGTCTCGCGCACCCACTCCTTGGCAAACTTGCCGGTCTGGATGTCCTTCAGCGCTTCCTTCATGCGCTTCTTCACCGACTTGTCGATGATCTTCGGACCCACCTTCACGTCGCCCCACTTGGCGGTTTCGGAGATGGAGAAACGCATGCCCGCGATGCCGGACTCGTTCATGAGGTCCACGATGAGCTTCAGCTCATGCAGGCACTCAAAGTAGGCCATCTCAGGGGAGTAGCCGGCTTCCACCAGCACTTCAAAGCCGGCCTGCACCAGCGCGCTGGCGCCGCCGCAAAGAACGGTCTGCTCGCCGAAGAGGTCGGTTTCGGTTTCTTCCTTGAAGGTCGTTTCCAGCACGCCGCCGCGGGTGCCGCCGATGCCGTGCGCCCAGGCCAGAGCGATCTTCTTGGCCTGCTTGTCGGCGTTCTGGTAGATGGCGATCAGGGCGGGCACGCCCTTGCCTTCGGTGTACTGGCGGCGCACGATGTGGCCGGGGCCTTTCGGAGCCACCATGATCACGTTCACGTCAGCAGGGACGGTGATCGTCTTGAAGTGAATGGCGAAGCCGTGGCTGAACAGCAGGGTCTTGCCCTTCACCAGGTTCGGCTTGATGTCCTTGTTGAAGACGTCAGGGATCTTGGTGTCAGGAACGGCGACAAAGATCACGTCGGCCTTCTTCACGGCTTCAGCAGTGTCATAGACCTTCAGGCCCTTTTCTTCAGCCACCTTGCGGCTCTTGCTGCCAGGGTACAGGCCGATGATCACGTTCACGCCGCTCTCTTTGAGGTTCAGGGCATGGGCATGGCCTTGGGAGCCGAAGCCGATCACGGCGCAGGTCTTGCCTTTGAGCGGTGCAAGGCTGGCGTCTTTTTCAGTGTAGATTTTCGCTGGCATATTAATTCTGGTTAGAGGGGCGGCGATACTGCTTCATGGGGGGGGCGGGGTCAAACGGCTTTTTCCCGGCCCGGAAAGGCCGCCATTGACCGCCCCCGCCCCGTGGGTAGTCTCCGCGCCTCCAATATGAAACCCACCATCGCCCTGCTCTGCGCCGCTCTGGCTGCCGCCTCCCTCACCCAAGCTCAGGAAGTCAAGCCCGCCCAGCAGGCCGAAGCACCCCCCGCAGCCGGACCCGTACCTATGGACAAAGTTAGCTATTTCATCGGCCGAAACCTCGGCGGAAACTTCAAGGAACAAGGCATCGCCATCGACACCACAGCCCTCGTCGAAGGCATCAAGTCCGCCACCAGCGGCGAAAAGCCCAAGTACACCCAGGAAGAGCTCATGGCCGCCATGCAGGCCTTTGAAGCCAGCATGCAGGCCAAGGCCTCCAAGCGTGGCGACGAAGCCAAGGCCGCCAGCGAAAAATTCCTCGCCGAAAACGGCAAGCGCAAAGGCATCACCACCACCGCCAGCGGCCTGCAGTATGAAATCATCAAGGAAGGCACCGGCACCAAGCCCGTCGCCACCGACAAAGTGAACGTCCACTACCACGGCACCCTCACCAACGGCAAGGTGTTCGACAGCTCCGTCGAGCGCGGCATGCCCATCACCTTCGGTGTGCAGGAAGTCATCAAGGGCTGGACAGAAGCCCTCCAGCTCATGCCCGTCGGCTCCAAGTGGAAGATCTACCTTCCTTCCACCCTGGCCTACGGTGAAAGCGGCGCAGGTGGCGACATCGGCCCGAACGAAGCCCTCATCTTCGAAGTCGAGCTCCTCGGCATCGTGAAGTAATTCCTTCCACCCATACTCACCTTTGAAGGGCGATCCGCGCAGGATCGCCCTTTTTCGTGCCGTTTGTTGCCAGCCCTTCCGGCCATCCTCACCCTCCCATGTCCGAACCCACCCCCGCTTCTCCTGCTTCCGCACGTCTCCTCTCCCTGGACGCCCTGCGTGGTTTCGACATGTGCTGGATCCTCGGCCTCTCGGCGGTCGTCACCCAGATGCTCAGCCGCGCCTTCCCCAACAACGAGGCAGTGTCAGACCTCGCCGCGCAGTTCACTCACGTAAAGTGGGACGGCTTCCGCTTCTACGACATCATCTTTCCCCTCTTCCTCTTCCTCGCCGGAGTCTCTCTTGCCATCGCCGTGCCTCGGCGCGTGGCACGGGATGGCCGCGGCGCCGCCGTTCGCCACCTGCTGGCACGCGCGAGCATCCTCGTGGTACTGGGCATCATTTTCTCCGGCGGGGTCAAGAACGGCTGGGATCAGATTCGCTGGCTCGGCGTCCTGCAGCGCATCGGCATCGCCTCCGCTGCAGCAGGCATTCTCTCCCTCTGGCTCAGCCCCCGCGGCCTCATCGTGGCCGCCGCATCCCTTCTCCTCGGCTACTTCCTGCTGCTGCGCTTCGTTCCCGTCCCCGGCATCGGTGCCGGAAACTTCGCCGAAGGCATGAACCTCACCAACTACCTCGACAGCCTCTGGCTGCCCGGCCGCAAATACGATGGAGACCACGATCCCGAAGGCATCCTCAGCACTCTGCCCGCCATCGCCACCGCACTGCTCGGCCTGCTCGCAGGAAAATGGATCACCTCAGACGCAGCCCCAGTTCGCAAGACGGGCGGCCTCATCGCCATCGGCTTGATCATGCTCGCCCTCGGCTGGGCCTGGCATCCCTTCTTTCCCATCATCAAAAAGATCTGGTCCTCCAGCTTTGTACTCGTCGCCGCAGGCTGGAGCGCCATCCTGCTCGGCTCCTTTTATTTCATCGTCGATGTCCTCGGTTTCCGCCGCGGCCTCTCTCCCTTTCTCTGGGTCGGCTCCAATCCCATCGCCCTCTACCTCTGCTCCGGCTTCGGCTTCTTCCGCACCATCAGCGAGCGCCTCGTCACCACTCCCCCGCCCCCCTACGACTGGATCCCCTCCGCCATGACCTTCCTCATCATGCTCACCACCGCCCGCTGGCTCCATCAAAGGAAAATCTTCCTCAAGGTTTGATCGAAGCAGAATCGCCATATCAACCACGCCGAAGCAGCCGCCCCATTTGGAGTGCGGTCGCGGAGCGAGGCACGAGCGCAGCTACCGCTTTCGGCGTGCCTGCCTGCCCACTCATCCCACAAAACACCCAAAGGCGGGAGCGGACAATGGTTTCGCCAGGATGACGGCCAGCGCAGAATCAAAGCTCACCGAGAATCCCTCCACAACCATATCTCCGCGTTCATGTCCCCGCGAATGAACCTGCAGTCCAAATCCCCGCCTCAGAAATCTTTTTCCATCCCCTGATTGCCCGACTGTCTGATCGTCTCGTAGTCTGGTTTCTCGCAACCACTGCTCAAACAAAGGCCAGCTAACACTCCCCATTCCATCTGTCCTACACTTTCGCACACGGTTCTGGGCTCCCGGCAGGGAGCAGAGAGATTAGCCGGTGGTGAAGCGAAACCGCGAAGCGGTGCAGCGAGAACCACCGGGCTGCCACAGGCATCACGCATATTTAAAGGCCGCATGCCGGAGGCATGCGAGAAGCCTTTCCCCACCCAGCGCTCGCATAAACTCTGCACGCTGGCTCCATCAAAGGAAAATCTTCCTCAAGGTTTGATTGGAAGTACGACGGACACTCCTGTCTGTCGATCCCAGCGCTCTCCCATCACCCAAGGCCAACCAACTTGGATTCGCGCAGCTTCCCCCATTCGCCATGCCATCACCTTGCATGACCAGCGCGGAAGCGCGTAGCGCTGGCACAACCGTAGCCGTGGGTGCCAACCCACGGAACCATGCCTGCCAATCCCTGGAAAATCCGGTTGAACCGCGTAGCGGTGACACAAACCGCTCTTCGGTTCATCGCGCCCCTCACTTCCCGCTCTCCGGACAATGTGGCAGGCTTTTCGAGAACCAGTCAAAAGCCGGTGCAGCTTCGATTGGCAGTCAAAGCCCGTCAGGAGCGTCTGCGCGGGCTTTCTGAAGCACACCAGTTTTCGCGCATGGTCAAAAGACAGGCTGAGGTCATGAAGAACACTGCCCATCCAGCACCGTAGGACACAAACTCACGCGGCGAGACCGGGATAATCCAAGTCTTCCATTCCAAGGGCATGCTTTTCGGGCCTTGGAAGCCCGGCTCATGGAATTTCAAAATGAGGTCTTGGTAGACGACACGACCGACAACGATGACGGCAAACAAAGCGGTTCCTGTGAACAATCGCTTCAGGCTGGTGGGAAGCAGCACTCGCAGCCTCCGCCAGTCCTGAAGCCAGACCACGCCACTTCCGTTAATCTCACGCAAGGCTCGGCCAGCCGCGAAAAATGGGATGAACACAATGAGATGCAGCGCATAAAAACCGACCCAAATGCCGTGGTCGGGTCTGAACACGGCTGATAGGCAAACCGCCATCGAGCAGGCATACCCCGCCCAGGCGAGCATTTTGCAAAATCGCCTCCAAAGTGACATGGCGGATCAATTTTTGCCACTCGCCCACTTCACCGCATTGCTCAGGATCTGCTGATACGGCTTCAGATCATGCACCCGCGCATCGTGCCCCAGCGCGATTCCCACGATCTTTGCCTTCGGATGCTCCGTGATCCACACGCTCGGATGCGGGGCCTTGTACTTGTCGCTCGGACTCGTCTCCGCCAGCACGGTGATCTTCGCGGTACCCGCCGGGATCTTGTCCGGCTCCGCATTCACATAATACAGCTCATCCTCCACCGTAAAACTCGCAGGCACGCTTGCCATGATCGCATGCTCGGCCTTCAGCGCCTTCACCTCAAACGGATGAATCCTGTCATGACCGCGCGCACCACCGCCCACGATCTGTGCATTCAGCTCCGGCCATCCGCCAAAGCCATACCACGTGCCAGGATGCAGCATCACGATCCCCTTGCCCGCCGCCGCGAAATCAAACAGCGCCTTGCGATACCCCGCCGTGTCGAAAAACTTCCGGTTCACGCTGATCACCGCCACATCCGCATTCGCCAGCTCCGCTGCAGCCTGATCACGGTCTTCCGTATAGTGCACCGTAAATCCGGCGCTCTTCAGCGTCGCCACATCCGTCTCGCCAAAGAACTTCGCAAAGTTGTGCGATGACCCGCCGCCAATGACAAGCACCTTCGTCTTCCCAGCCTCCCACTGCACCGGCGTCGCAGCCACCAGCGGCCCGTCGCCTTTAGCACCTTCCTTCGGCCCGGCCTCTGCCGCCCCACCTGCCTGCATATTGGCTTTGGGCTTCGCTTCTCCAAGTTTCGCCGGCTCCGTGCTCGCGGTGATCGCCACCGTGCAAGGCGTCACGATGCTGCCGCTCGTCTCCAGCGTGATCTTCTTCAACGCGCCCTTCTTCTTCAGATTGATCGCGAAATAACGAAGCTGTCCGCGCCGCGTGAAGTCGCCCGCGTCTTCGCTCAGCGGCACTTCGGCCTTGCCGATGTAATCGGCAAAGTGCTCGCCGTTCTTCAGCACGATGCTCTCCTTGTCGCCGTCGGCATAATCAACATGCACCGTCATCGCAGGCTGTCCGCGTGCCTTGTCCCCGCCAAACGGCCAGCCCCAGCCGGCCACACCGCCCAGGAAGTGCAGGCTCGCGGCGGTGGTGTTCATCGCGATCTCTACTTTCTCGGGGAAGTTCGCCGCCGGGGTTCCTTTGCCACCGCCTTTGAGGGCGATCAGGCTCGCCCCGGTCTGTGACTTCTCAGGGTCCATCACAAAAAACGGCACGCCATGCACCGTCACGTTGCCAAACTTGTGCAGCGTCACCGTCTCGTCCTTGGAATCTTCCTTCGCAAAAATGCCGCTGCGGCTGTCCGCATTATAAGCCGTGCGCAGGTCCACCACGCGGAACTTCTGCTCCCCGCCGCAGATGAAGGCCAGGATGTCGCGGATGTTCTCCGCCCCCAGTCCTTCCAGACCTTCCGGCATCAGGCTGCGGCGCGTGTTTTCCCGCGTGGCGATGTCCGCCTTCTTGATCTCAAAATCACCGCCTTGATTCCGCAGCGTCAGACTCGCTTGATTCTCGCTCGCGATCACACCCGCAAACGTCTCGCCCTTCTTCGTGGTCACATTCCATGCCCAGAAGCTCGGGTCCACCTCACGGTTCGGGTCGATCACATGCACCAGCAGCTCCGCCGGACCATGCGCCCCCATTCCCACCAGCGGCGGAGCCACATCCTTGCCCAGATCTCCCAGCTTGTGGCACACCGCGCAGGCCGCCGTGAAAAGCATCTTGCCCTTCTCCACATCTCCACGCTGCTCCACCACCGGCGTGAACTGCGCGATCAGTTCATTCTTCGCCTTCGCGTTCGGGTTCAGCTTGTCGATCATCGCATTCGCCTGCTTCGCCACCTGCTTGTTCGGGTGCGTTCGCAGCCGCGAGATGTTCCCCGGCCCGATCTCTTTCGGGTCAATCTTGCCCTCCTGAATCGCCGCCAGCAGCGCCAGCGCCGCCTCCGGCCGCTTCAGGATCGCATCAAACGCCTGCGTCCGCAGTTCCGGCTTCAATCCGTTCAAATTCGCCACCAACTCCTTGCCATTCCCATTCTCATCCATCGCCGTGATGATCGCCGACTGCAACGCAGTGGGAGAATCCGCACGCGCCAGAGTCGCCGCCACTTGCGCGCTCGCTTCACCACCAATGCCAACCAGAGCCTTCGCAGCCGCGATCCTGTCCGCGATGGCAGCTCCCTTGTCCTCCAGCTTGGCCGTCAGACTGGCCACCTGAGTCTTCACCTCTGCAGCCAGCACACCCGCCTTGTCCCACTTCACCACCAGCGGCAGCGCCGCCGCTGAGATGGCAGGCTGTCCCAGCAGCTTCTTCAAAGCAGCCGCCAGCTCCGGCGTGAGCGCAGGTGTCGTATTCGACTGCTGCACAATGCCTTGGAGAATGATGATTTTCAGCTCCTCTGCCTTGGCATCTGCGCAGGCAATGACCAGTTTCTCCGGCGACTTGACGGATGGAATCAAGGCATTCACCAGCGCCTCCGCTTTGGCAGGTGCAGCTAACGCTTTGATGATGACCTCGTCGGCATGATCCACCGCTGCGGCAATCGCCGCTGAACGCATCCAGTCATTCTCAGCCCGGGCGAAGCGCTCCACGATCAAAGCCCTGCCCGCATCATACCGGCTCACCGCGACGAGCGCCTTGTACCATTCCTCGGGCGTCTCAGGCCGTGCATCGCGCAAGCTTTTGGTGATATGAGTGACATACTCAGCTTCAGTGGCTGGAGTCACGGGATCGCTATCGATGGTAGGCTCTCGTTCGGCCCAGAAATTATTTTTCGCAATGTGAGCATACAGCCAGTTGCCCATGTGAAAATCTGTTTTGCCATGTTCGGATCGATCCTCCTCGGATGCATAAAAATCCTCGTTCTTCTGCACCTCCCAAAGCTTGTCGAAGTCAAAGTTCTCGCGGAACAACCTCCACGCCAGCTGCGCCGTTGGACCGTTCTCGTTGTGCAGAAGGGCACGAACCAGCCCTTTGGCCTCCTTCTTGTCCAGCACTGGCACCTCTGCCTTTGTCGCCTTCTTGTGGTTCACCTTCCAGATGCGGCCAAAGTAGTGGTCGCGGTCAGGCCTCACCGCTGCATTCGCTGGGCCATGGATCGGACCGCGCGTATCATTGTGAATCACCGCCTGATTGTAAAAATCCACCACATACAACGCGCCATCCGGCCCCACACGGGTCTCGATCGGCCGGAACCACAGGTCCTTGCTGCGGATGAATTCGGTCTCTTCACGGCCCGCTTCCTTGTGCGTTTTGTAGGTCACGCCGTCCTTCTCCATCTCCACAAACTCATGGTGTACGATGTTCAGCGTCGGCTCGGTGGTGAAGTAGCTGAAATTCCAATTCTCAGGCCAGGTGCCCCCTTGATAGATGGCGCAGCCAGCGGCGGCGGTGAACTCGCCCACGAGGTCGATCTGCACATACGCCTGCTCCGGCCATGACATCAGCGGGTAAGTCTTTTGGTGTGTCACCATTCCTTGCCAGCTGGTGGTGCCGGGGATCTTGCCCTTGGCTAAAACGTATTCCGGCAACGCCACATGAAAGAAGACCGTGCCGCTCGTCGGCTGTGTGAAAAACACCTGCCCTCGCCGGGTGATGTCCAGTCCCCACGTGTTCCCACCACGTGAGGCATACTGCTCAAACGCGCTGCCATCTGGCTTGAACCTCACCACCCCGCTGCCGTCCGTTCCAAAATCCTGCTTCCCATCCGGCGAGGTCACACGCCCCGAGCTGTACCCATGCGTGGCATATACCCAGCCATCCAGTCCCCAGCGCAGGTTGTTGATCACCGCATGCGTGTCTCCCGTGCCCAGTCCGGTGTACAGCTTCTCACGCTTGTCACACACACCGTCGCCATCCGTGTCCTGCAGATTCCAGATGTCCGGCGCAGCACAGGCAATGACACCCTTCTTGTAGAAGCAGAAGCTCGTCACCAGCTCCAGCTTGTCCGCAAACACATGCTTCTTGTCCATCACCCCGTCGCCATTGGTGTCTTCCAGCCAGGAGATGCGGTCGATCGGATCACGGTCGTACTTCTTCACCCATGATCCGCTGTCCTTCCACTTCTCCACATTCAGCTCACGGCGTCCGTTCGGGTACTCCGGCGTCTCGCACACCCACAGGCGGCCCTTCTCGTCCCAGTCCACATTCATGACCTTGTTGATCAGCGGCTCCGCAGCCACCAGCGAGATGTCAAACTCCGGATGCACCTCCAGCTTCTCCGCCGCCTTCTCCGGCCGCGTCGGTCCGCCTTCCACATAGCGCAGGTTGTCCCCCAGCTCCTCAGGCTTGCACAGCTCATCCACATTCTCCCGCTTCCCCGCCCACGCGATCCCCCTCAGCAGCAGCGCCCGGAAATTCGGCCGGCTGAAGTTCGCATAGTAGTGGCCCGGGATGCACACAAACGACCGGTAGCTGTCCTTCTCATAAGTCCAGATCTGCGGCTGGATGTCATAGATGCTGACCTCCTTGCCCCCCTTGGTAATCTCCGCCGCCCGCTTAGCCGCCTTTTCATTCCGCACCCCGGCCGGCTTGGGAGTGTAGGCCCCGGCCAGAATTCGGCACTCCGGCAATACATCCATGTCGTAGTAAATTTCATCATCCATTGCGAAATTCGACACATCTTTCGTGATCGGATTCTCATGATCCGTGAAGTACAAATGCATCGGCCCCTCCCGCCATTTTGTCTGCCCATGGCGCCATGACCCGCCGATGATGCCCTTGAACCAGTCATGATCCTTGGAAACCGATGCCGCATGGATCGTCACGATGCCGCCGCCGCGCTGCAGGAACTCCATCAGGTCCTTCCGCTCCTGGCCGATCTTGATGTCACCACCGCTGTCCAGGTGCAGGATAAGGACATCCGTTGCATCCAGCTGCTCCTTGGTGGGAAAGGCATCACCACCAGTCGCCTTGGCGCCACGTTCGTTCAGCAGCGGCACCCAGTCGCGCAGAAAGGAAGGATGATCATGCGCCCCCGGTCCATGGGACTTCGGCCCAGAACGAATGAAGACCCGCAGCGGCTCCGCCGAGAAAGAAGATTGCGGGACGACGCAGGACAAGGCCAGTGCGAGACTGAGAAGGAAACGTTTCATGGTTGGTGCGATGCTACGCAAAACCAACGCAAAATGGGAAGCCCGTTTTCGCACGGCACACTATCGGAAATGCACATGCACGGCGCTGCATCCCAAAGCAAAGGGCACGACTTTCGTCGTGCCCTTTGAGTGAAATTCGAGTCTCGATGACCGCTTCCTTACTTCGGCTGTGCAGCCGGTGCCGGAGCTGCGGGCGCCGGGGCCGCAGGTGCAGGAGCTGCAGGTGCCGGGGCCGCAGGAGCAGGAGCTGCTGCCGGAGCAGGTGCCTTGGCTGCTTCCGGAGCCTTGGCGGGCTCGGTCTTGGCAGGGGCAGGAGCCGCAGGAGCGTCCTTCTTGGCTTCGGCCTTCGGAGCTTCACCGGCCTTGGCAGGTTCTTCCTTCTTGGCAGCCTCTTTCTTGATGGCGTCCTGGATCTTTTCCATCACCTTGGCCTTCGCCTGCTCATCAGCGGAAGGAGCAGCAGTGGCGGCAGGTGCGGCAGCTTCAGGCTTGGCATCGCCAAAGATCTTCTGGCTCTTGCCACCGGTCTGATGGCGGCTCACAAGCACGGCCAGAAGAATGGTCAGGCCAAAAAGCAGGATCGCCAGATAAACGGTGAACTTCTGCAGCACGTTGGTGGTCTGTGCGCCCCAGACCTGGCTGGCGGCGGCGTCGCCGAAGGAAGCGCCAAGGCCTTCCTGACGAGGGCGCTGCATAAGCACGACGAGAATGAGCAGAAGGCTGACGATGACTTCCACTGCGGTGAGAATTCCAATGAAGATGTCCATAAGAGGGGGCGCGAATATGGGGGCACTTCCCAGCTTGGCAAGGGAGAGTTCCAGTTTGCACCGGCCAAGGGCCCGCACCTCCAAACCACCCATAAACTCATGATAATAAATCAATTACACGATTTTAACCCCAACATTCAGGGTCCATCCCTCTCTTTACACGGCGTTTACAGACGCCGCCAGCCACCCGCCCCACCGTGGCGGCATGAAGCCCATTCTAGCCTTCCTATTGCTCGCCACTCCGCTCCTGGCCCAGACTTCCAGGGCGCTTTCGTGGATTTCCCCAAACACCCGCATCATCCACACCCAGCCGGTCCAGGTGACCCACGTCGAGGCCCGCATCGACATCGCCGACCAGCTCGCCACCACCACGCTGGACATCGCCCTGCGCAACCCCACCCCGCGCCCGCAGGAGTCCGAGCTGCTCGTTCCCGTGCCCAGTGGAGCAGTCCTGAAATCCTTCGCCTTCGAAGGCGGCCACTCCGAAGGCACCGCCAAACTGCTGCCTCGTGAGGAAGCACGGCGCATCTACGACAGCATCGTGGCACAAACGCGCGATCCCGCGCTCCTGGAGTTCGTGGGCCACTCCGTGGTGAAATCCAGCGTCTTTCCTGTCCCGGCCAACGGCACGCAGAAGGTCCGCGTAACCTACGAGCAGTTGCTCGAAGCCGACGGCGCCCGGCTCGACTACGTCCTGCCGCGCTCAGAGGCGGTGGAATACAATGTGCCGTGGAAGCTCTCCATGCGTGTCAAATCCACGTCACGCATCGCCTCGGTTTACTCTCCCAGTCACGAAATTTCCACCAAACAGCCGGATGCAAACACGGCCGGCATCTCCTGCGAGACCAAAGACCCCGGCGCCTTCCGCGTCTCCCTCCTGCGCGAGGCGAAGGATGACATGACCGCCTCCCTGCTGGCCTATCCAGATCCCAAGATCGGCGGTGGCTACTTTCTTGTGATGATCGCACCGCCGAAGCCCAAGGCCGATGCGAAACCGATCCTGCGTGAAGTCACCCTCGTCATCGATCGCAGCGGCAGCATGGCGGGCCCCAAGCTGGATCAGGTGAAAGCCGCCGCCCTGCAGGTCATCGAGGGCCTGAACGACGGCGAAGGATTCAACCTCATCGTCTATAATGAAGCAGTCGAGATGTTTGCCGCGCAGCCGGTGGTCAAAAACGCCACCACCGCGCAGCAGGCGCGCGATTACATCAGCGCACTGCGTGTCAGCGGCGGCACCAACATCCACGATTCCGTGGTCGAGGCGCTGCGCCAGAAGCCGCTCGAAGGCATGTTGCCCTTGGTGCTTTTTCTCACCGACGGGCTGCCCACCATCGGACAGACTTCGGAGAAGGTCATCCGCGAGGCCGTGGCCAAGGGCAATCCTCATCAGCGCCGCGTCTTCACCTTCGGAGTCGGCGTGGATGTGAACACACCGCTGCTCTCCCGCATCGCCCGCGAGACACGTGCCAGCGCCGAGTTCGTGCTGCCCAAGGAGGATGTGGAGGTCAAGGTAGGCCGCGTGTTTGAGCGCCTGCGCGGTCCTCTTCTCACCCGGCCCGAGGTGCATGTGGTCGATGATCCAAACCGCGTGAGCGACCTCATTCCCTCTCCGCTGCCCGATGTGTTTGAAGGCGAGCAGATTCTTCTCTCCGGCACCTATCGTGGTGATGCACCACTGCACTTCCAGCTGCACGGAGACGCAGCCGATGGCAGGAGAAAGTTTGATTTCACCTTCAATCTCGACAAGGCCAGCACCGCCAATGCCTTCGTGGCCCGTCTCTGGGCCAGCAACAAGATCGCCGTGCTCAGCGAGGCCATCCGCGATCTCGGTGCCGATGGAGCCACCGGCAGCACAACCGAGCTCGTGAATGAAATCGTGCGGCTTTCCACGCAGTTCGGCATTCTTACCGAATACACCGCTTTCCTCGCGGAAGAAGGCACCTCCCTCGCCGCCGCTCCGGCCAATGCCAGCAAGGCCGCCTTCAACTACAACGACCGCGCCATGAAGGTGCGCAGCGGAGCCGCCGCAGTCTCCCAGCAGGACAATCTGAAGAAAGGCGTGGAATCCAAGCAGCTCAACATCCGCAACCGCTTCCTGAATGACAAAATGCAGGCCGTGGAGATCACCAGCGTGCAGCAGTGCCAGGGCGGTGCACTCTTCAACAAAGGCAACCGCTGGACCGATGCCAGCGCCGCCAAAGCTGATCGCGCCCCGGACCGCACCGTCGAGATCGGCAGCCCGGAGTTTGGACGCCTCGTGGACGAACTCGCCTCCGACAACCGCCAGAGCCTGCTGGCTCTGCGTGGGGAGCTCCTCCTGCAGCACCGCGGCCAGCTCGTGCTCATCCGCTGAGACTTTTCCCCGTCACATTCACCCACACCCGTTCATCTATGAAAACAAAGCACATCCTCATCACCACGGCGCTCGCCGCATGCCTCGCTCTGGCCAAAGAAAGCCCGCCTCCCGTCACTGTGGCGGAAGTCACCAAAGTCGAAACCGTCGCCCCGGACACGCCGCTGGTGCAGATCGCCGTGCTGCTGGACACCAGCAGCAGCATGGACGGCCTGATCGAGCAGGCCAAGACCCAGCTCTGGAAGCTCGTGAACGAATTCATCTCGGCCAAGCAGGACGGCAAAACACCCGTGGTGCAGGTGGCGCTGTATGAGTACGGCAAGTCCTCGCTGCGCGCCCGGGACAACTGGATCCGCCAGATCCAGCCTCTGACCCGCGACCTCGACAAGGTGTCCGAGGAACTTTTCGCCCTGACAACGAACGGCGGTGACGAATACTGCGGCGCGGTGATTCAGCGCGCCACGAAAGACCTCGCCTGGGAGGCGAATCCGAAGGTGTACAAGGCCATCTTCATCGCCGGAAACGAGCCCTTCACCCAGGGGCCGGTGAACTCTCAAAAGAGCTGCAAAGAGGCCATCGCCAAGGGCATCATCGTGAACACGATTCACTGCGGCGGAGAGGCCGAGGGCATCGCCGGAAACTGGAACCAGGGCGCTCTGCTGGCTGATGGCAAATACCTCGTGATCGACCAGGACCAGGCCATCGTTCACATCGAGGCTCCGCAGGACAAGGAAATCGTGAAGCTGAATGAGAAACTCAATGAAACCTACATCAGCTACGGCAAAGCCGCTCCTGCAGCCAAATCCCGCCAGATCGCGCAAGACAGCAACGCCGCCGAAAAGTTCGCAGCAGGTGCTCTGCTCCAGCGCGTCGTCAGCAAGGCCAGCGCCAATTACAGCAACACTGGCTGGGATCTTGTGGATGCCAGCAAGCAGAAGGAATTTGATCTCTCCAAGGTGAAGGAGGAAGACCTCCCCGAGGAAATGAAGAAAATGAGCGTGGAAGAGCGCAAAGCCTGGCTGGACAAGAAAACCGCCGAACGTGCGGAAATTCAGAAGCAGGTGCTGACCCTGAACAAGGAGCGCGAGGCCTACGTCGCAGCCAGGCGCAAGGAGTCCACCAAGGCTGACACCCTCGACACCGCCATGTCCAAGGCCCTGCGCACCCAGGCGGAGAAAAAGGGCATCTCCTGGGAGAAGTAATCCTTAACGAACACCGGATGACGAATGTCGAACGACCTGTCCAGCTCCCGCTGAATTCTTCATTCCCATTCGTCATTCATCCTTTATCCTTCCCACCATGCCCGCCACCATCCTTGTTGTTGAAGACGATGCCGCCATCCGTCGCGGCATTCTGGATGCGCTCAAATTTGCAGGTCATACCACACTGGAGGCGGGCGATGGTGAAAAGGGCATGAAGCTGGCCCTGGGTTCCCACTTTGACCTTCTGCTGCTGGACCTCGTGCTGCCGCACGCCAGCGGCTTTGACATTCTAAAAGCCCTGCGCCGGGAGCGCCCCGGCACGCCGGTCATCATCCTCTCCGCCCGTGGCGAAGAGAATGACCGCGTTCGCGGCCTGCGTCTGGGTGCGGACGACTATGTCGTAAAGCCCTTCAGCGTGCGCGAGCTGCTGGCCCGCGTGGAAGCGGTGCTGCGCCGCGCCCCCGAGCGCCAGCCCGTGAGCGAGACTCTGGCTCTCACCGCAGCCACGATCGATTTCGGCCAGAGTGTGGCCCGTTTTGAAAATGGCGAAAGCGCCGAGCTCTCCGAGCGCGAACGCGACGTTCTGCGCTACCTCGCACTGAACCGCGGCAGGCCCGTCTCGCGCGAGGAGCTGCTGCAACGCGTCTGGCACATCGAAAACAAACAGACCGAAACACGTACCGTGGACATGCACATTGCCAATCTGCGCCACAAGCTGCGGGACGATGCCGAGTCTCCGCGCGTGATCGTCACCGTGCGTGGAAAGGGCTACCAGCTCGCCTGATTTCCAAACTCATGCGCAAACCGCTTCACATCTGGATCACCTTCACCGTCTGCCTCGGGCTGCTGCTCGCGGCCATGGCATGGGTGAGCTGGCACACGCTGGCGCTGGAAAGGGAACGGGAGACCGCAGCGCGTGAAGCGGAGGAGCAGGAGCGCACTCGGCTGGCCCTGTGGCGGCTCGACTTTCAGGCCAGTGCGCTTTTGATTCGGGAAAACTCACGCCCGTCCTATGATTTCCGTCCTTTTCATTCTCCTGAGGGGCTGGTCAGCAAAGCCTACGACAATGTGGCCAAAGGCGAGGTGCTGCTGCCATCCCCCCTGCTGGCCGAGGTGCCGGAGCATGTGCTGCTGCACTTTCAGATGGATGCACGCGGCCAGGTCCTGTCCCCCCAGGTGCCGCAAAACGGCGAACGCTCCCTGGCGCTGGCGCAGTTCATCAATGGCGATGACCTCACCCGCAGCGAGCAGCGTCTGAGCAGCCTTCGTGAGCTGCTGGCCAACCCCGTGCAGGTGATCCAGCCGCCACGTGAGCGCAGCTACATCCCCTGGCAGAGCATGCGCAAAACCCCGTCAGCCTCTGCACCGGCAGCCACAGTTCTCAACCGCCAGCTGCTGGCCGAGGCAGCCTGCATCACCCGTTTTGATTTTGACGATGCGAAGATCGGCGAAACCAAAGGCAATGACGCGAACATGCCGCGCAATCCCGCCTGGAACGCCCAGCAGGGCCAGGCCGCCGCGCAGCAGTTGGTCCTCAACAACAGCGAGACGTTTTCCCGAAACCGCGCCGTCATCCAGCAGGCCGAGGAGGCGATCAAGCAGCAGCCGATGATCAAAATGAAGCAGGGCTCAGGCACACTGACGCTGACCAAAGAAGACAAGGTGGCCGAGGCAAAGCCTGCAGCGTCCAAGGCGCTGAAAAAAACAGCCCCCGCCTCTGCCAGCGGATCTGCACCACCCAAGGCCGCCGTGGCGGCGAAGAAGGAAAATGACTCCCCAGCCGTGCCACTCACCCTGGCTCCGGCCGCAGCTCCGGCACCGGCCACTGCAGCGGCCATGCCCCCGGCAGACAGCTCAGCCACATCTCTTGGTGGCGCAACGGCCACACCCAGCCCTGCGCCACCAGCGGCACCACAGCCTCCGCCACCTTCGCGCAAAAACACCGCCGCCACCAACAGCTCGCGCCCCTTTCAGGGCGTCTGGATCGGCAGCCAGCTCATGCTCACGCGCGAGGCCCTGGTGGATGGCGCGCGCATGGTGCAGGGCGTGTGGCTTGACTGGCCCGCACTGCGCACGGCCCTGCTGCGGGAGATCACTGATCTTTTCCCAGATGCCCGCCTGGAGCCCGCGCCCAATGCCACCAGCGGCATACGCCCGGACGACGATCCCCTGCGCTTTGCTGCGCTGCCAGTGCGGCTGGTCCCAGGCACCATCGCTCTGCCGCCGCTGCCATTCTGGACGCCGCTGCGCCGCTCTCTCGGCATCGCTCTCGCGTGCGTGCTGCTGGCCGCAGCTGCTGTAGCTTTGGTGCTCTTTGGCACCGTGGCGTTGAGCGAACGCCGCGCCGACTTCGTCTCCGCCGTGACGCATGAGCTCCGCACCCCGCTGACCACCTTCCGCCTCTATTCTGAAATGCTGGCGGACGGCATGGTCACAGACGAGGCCCAGCGGAAGACCTATCTCGACACCCTGACCGCTGAAGCCGGACGCCTGAGCCATCTGGTGGAAAACGTGCTGGCCTACGCCCGGCTGGAGCGCGGCAGTGCCCGCGAGCGTGCGGAAAACATCACCATCGGCGTGCTGCTGGACCGCATCCTCCCACGCCTGCAGCAGCGTGCAGATGACTGTGGCATGACCGTGCAGGTGCAGGCCACGGAAGCGGATCGCAAAGCGCAGCTGCATGTGGACGCAGCCGCTGTGGAGCAGATCCTTTTCAACCTCGTGGACAATGCCTGCAAATACGCCGCCCCACGTGCAGCACAGCCCGTCATTCATCTGGAGGCGGACACGAGTGGAAAATTTGCCATGCTGCGCGTGCGTGACCATGGCGGCGGCATTTCCCGCAGCGAACGCCGCCGCATCTTCCACCCGTTTCACAAAAGCGCCGATCAGGCCGCCCATTCAGCCCCCGGCGTCGGTCTCGGTCTGGCCCTCTGCCGCAGGCTGGCCGCAGCCCTCGGAGGCACGATCACGCTGGACGCCACACACAAAGACGGCGCTTGCTTCATGCTGCGCCTGCCGAGGTGAGCATGATCACCGCTCCCCCGCCAGCGTCACGGCACCCGTGAGGATCACATTCCCTGCATCATCGCGGATTTCCCCGCTCACCTGTCCCAGAGTGTCCAGCACGCCCTGAAGCGTGGCGCTGAGATGCAGGGAATGGCCTGGAGTGATGCTGCCGAGGATCTTGATCTGCCGCACGGCCGTGAGGCGGAGATTTTTGAGCGGAGCCTCACCCGGGCGGGTCTGTAGGAGAATGCCACCCAGCTGGGCCAGTGCCTCGATCATGAGCACGCCCGGCATGAGCGGCGCACCCGGAAAATGCCCTCTCAGAAACTCCTCGTCTCCTTTCAGCCTCCAGACCGCCCTGGCGGACGTACCCGGAATCATTTCAACCATTTCGTCAATGAAACGAAATTCGGAACCATGCGGCAGGGAGGAAAGCGCTTGAACAAGATCAGCTGAAGATGTCATGCTGAAGTCTCTTATTCACGATTCACCTCCAGAGCAATCTCCAAGTCCAGGATGCACACCGGCGTCAAAGGCGCTCCGTGCGGTCATGTGGCTGTGGATGGTGGTGGTGTTGCTGATCAGCATGACCTATTGGGCGGTAGGCGGCCTGCTTTTCCTGCTCGTGGGAGCAGTGCTGGCACCAGTGCTGCCTGCTGACAAATCACGCGCCGTGGGCCAGGGGCTGCTTTATGCGGCCTTTCGCAGCTTCCTCGTCATTCTCCGGGTCTGCGGCATCTACGAATGCGAGTATGTTGGCTTTGAGGCCCTGCGCGGTGTCACCGGCGGTCTGATCATCGCCCCGAACCACCCGGCGCTCTGGGATGCGGTCTTCATCCTCTCCAAAGTCCATGGCCTGCGCTGCATTCTGAAGGACACCCTGATGCACAACCCGGTGCTGCGAGGCGGCGCCAAGCTGGCAGGCTTCATTCCGAACAAACCCGCCCCCAAAATGCTGCAGCATGCCATCGAGGCGCTGCGCCAGGGAGACCGGCTGCTGCTCTTCCCTGAAGGCACCCGCACCCGCAAACCCGAGCGCCGCATCAATATTCTTCAAGGCGGCATCGGCATCATTGCCACCCAGTCCAGCGCGCCGGTGTGGCCGGTCTTTATCGAGACCAACAGCGACTACCTGTGCAAAGGCTGGCCGCTCTGGCGACTGCCGGACAAGAAAGTCCGCCTGCGCATCACGCTGGGCCAGCCCATCGCCAGCCCGCCGGATGAGAGCGCCGCCGCCTTCAACCAGCGGCTCTATGAGCTGTATCAGTCAACTCTTGGCGGCTCGTCCAAAGCCTGAGCTGCCAGCGCCAGGTGATTGTGTGATGGGATGGCCGCTTCGCGGCGTTTTCCTCGCATGCGCCTGCTGCTTTTTGCACTCTTTTTCAGCACCAGTCTTCGTGCTGCGCCGGACATCCTCCTCATCGTGGCCGACGACCAACGGCCGGACACCATACATGCGCTCGGAAATGCCGTCATCGACACGCCCAATCTTGACCGTCTTGTCTCCAATGGAACCTCATTTTCGCGGGCTTATGCCGGCTATCCCATCTGCCATGTGAGCCGCGCGCAGCTCCTCACGGGCACCCCGGCCTTCAAGGCGCTGCCGAAATACCCCGGAGGAGCGATCAACCCTCAGCTGGCCACCCTCGGCGGCACTTTGCAGAAAGCAGGCTACCACACCTGCTACACTGGAAAATGGCACAATGACGGGCATCCGCAGCAGCGCGGCTACACCACCACAAGCGGCCTCTTTTCCAGCGGTGGCAGCAAGGGCAATGCGCAGCCGGACATCGATGACCGGGGCCGCCCGCTCACCGGTTATCGCGGCTGGACCTTCAAGAATGAAAACAACCAGCCTGAGCTGGAAAAGGGCGCAGGTCTGCAGCCCGACAACAGCCGGCACATCGCAGATGGCGCCATCCACGCGATTCAAACTGCACCGAAAGGAAAGCCGCTGTTTCTGCATGTGAACTTCGCCTTTCCCCATGATCCGCGCCAATGGCCGACTGGGCTGAAAGATCGCTACGATGCCGCGAAGATGCCGCTGCCTGCCAGCTTTGCCCCGCAGCATCCCTTTGATCATGGCAACATCGACGGTCGTGATGAGCTGCTGCTGCCGACACCGCGCACTCCTGACGCGGTGCGGGCCGAGCTGGCCATCTACTACGCCATGATCACGGATCTCGATGCGCAGCTGGGCCGCATCCTTGCGGCACTGCCGGAGCCTGAAAACACGATCATCATCTTCACCAGCGATCAGGGGCTCGCGCTCGGAAGCCACGGGCTGCTGGGCAAGCAGAACGAATATGAGCACAGCATCCGCAGCCCTCTGATCATCTGCGGGCCGGGACTGCCGAAAAACGAGCGCGCCGCTGCGCTGGTAAATCTGAATGATCTCTTTCCCACGCTGTGCGATCTCAGCGGCACAGTCATCCCGCCGACTGTGCAGTCCAAAAGCCTGGCACCGCTGCTGCGACACCAAACCGCACGCGTGCATGAGTTTGTCACAGGAGCGTATACAGACACCCAGCGCATGATCTGCGATGAGCGCTGGAAGCTGGTGCTCTACCCCAAGGTGGGCCGCGAACAGCTCTTTGACCTGCAGGCCGACCCGGGTGAGCTGCATGATCTCTGTGCAGAGCCCGCGCACCGGGCAAAGCGTGATGAACTGGCCGCCCGGCTGGAGGCATGGAGGAGAGAACAAGGCGATCCAAATTTGTGATCCGCCGCAATCCCAGCCTGTCTGCAACGTTTCCCACAGATCCAACCATGAAATGCCTCTGCTTCTCGCTTCTTCTTGCTGCCTCCACTTTATGCGCGCAAACCCCTGCTCCTGCCGCCAAACCCAAGGCATCTGACGCGGTGGACCAGCTGGCGGCCGTGCTCAAGCCCACGCGCATCGTGCCCTACAAGAAGATCGCTGACAAAGAGCTGCAGCTCCACGTCTTTGAACCGGATGGCTTTAAAGCTGGCGATCACCGCGCCTGCTTTCTCGTCATTCACGGAGGCGGCTGGACGGGCGGTGCTCCTCCGCGCATGTACCCCTTTGCCGCACATTACGCCAAACTCGGCCTGGTGGGCATCAGCATGCAGTACCGGCTGCATGGCGCCAAGACGGGCGTGAGCATCTTTGACTGCGTGAAGGACGCACGCTCTGCCGTGCGCTACATCCGCGCGCATGCTGCGGAGCTGGGCATTGATCCGCAAAAGATCATCGTCAGCGGCGGCTCTGCGGGCGGCCACCTCGCCGCGTCCACCGCCCTCTTTGACAACGTGAACGAGGATGGAGATGACCTCAAAGTCTCACCCATACCGAATGCCCTGGTGCTGCTCTTTCCCGTGATCGACACCTCCAAGGATGGCTACGGAAACGCGAAGATCGGCGAGCGCTGGCAGGAGCTGTCCCCCGTGCACCAGGTGCGCGCAGGTGTGCCGCCGACGATCATCTTTCACGGCACGGGAGACACCGTCACCCCCTTTGCCGGTGCCAAGTCCTTTCACGAGGCGATGCTGAAGGCGGGCAACCGCTGCGAACTGGATGTGAATGAAGGCGGTGCCCACGGCTATCTCATGCGCAACAAGGTGCTCCTTGAAGACACCCTGCAGAAGACGGATGTATTTCTGAAGTCGCTGGGGCTTCTCAACTGAGACTTTCCACAGCCTTCCCGCTCATTCCTGAATCCACACCTCCGTGCCAGCCGGCACGAGATCAAAGAGCTGGATCATCTCCTGATTCCGCAGACGCACGCAGCCGTGGCTGGCGGGGCGGCCGATGGCGTTTTCGTCATTGGTGCCATGGATGTAGATGTAGCGCTGGTAGGTGTTGTCATTGCGCGGCTCGGTGCCATGCAGCCAGAGGATGCGGGTGAGCACGAAGTCGGATTTTGTGTCCATCCCCGGCACCCAGCGCCCGACGGGCTGTCGAGACTTAAAAATGGTGCCGGTCTCCGCGCCATCGCCATGCTTTTCTTTGACCACAAAACGGCCCAGCGGTGTCTTGTTGCTGCCTTCCGTAAAGCCGATGCCAAATTTCGATGTGCTGCACGGCCATTCACGCACGAGCCTCGTGCCATCATACAAACGCAGACGCTGCGTTCCGATGCTGACTTCGAGGCGTGGGGAGGCGAGATTCATGGCGATAAAGTATGATTCCTTAGCATACGTATGACTGCACGCGAGAACTGCGCCGCTTAATGAGCGGTGCGCCTGTTTGAAAAAGCATTTGACGAATTAGACTGATCGGTCTAATTACTCCATCATCATGAGCGACCGAACGACCAAAGAACGCATTCTCGACGCAGCCGAAGGGCTGATGCTCGAGAAGAGCTTTCACTCGGTCGGGCTGAACGAGATCCTGGAAGCGGTGAAGGTGCCCAAGGGCTCCTTTTACCACCACTTCAAGTCCAAGGAGCAATTCGGTGTGGAGATGCTGAAGCACTACGTAGCCGATGCCACGGCCTACAAAAAGCAGATGCTGCTCTCCCCCACGCCTGAACCGGACCCGCTGCGCAGGCTGCTGAGCATGTGCGAGGGAACAATCTGTCGCGTGCTGGAAACCAAGGGTAAATGCCCCTGCCTGGTGCTCAAGCTGGCAGCTGAAGTCTCTGACATGAGCGAGCCGATGCGCGAGGTGCTGGCGGAGGGAAACCGCGAGGCCATTGCCATTCTGGAGCAGGTGCTGCAGGAAGGCATCGATAAAGGCAAGATCGCCCCATCCGTGCGCCCGGCCGCAGTGGCAGGCATCATCCACGACCTCTGGAATGGAGCCATGCAGCGCTCCGCCGTGTGCCGCGACGCCACGCCACCGCGTGAGGCGCTGGAGTTCATCCGCGCACTGCTGACGCCCTGATTTTCTTTTTTGCCATCAATAAACCGACCGGTCTATTTTAACCCAACACATCCTATGAAACCCATCGCCCTCACCTCTGAAACCTTCGACGCCACCCTCTCCGGCACCGACCAGCCCGTCCTCGTGGACTTCTGGGCTGAATGGTGCGGCCCCTGCAAAATGATGGCCCCCATCCTCGACCAGCTGGCCACCGAACAGGAAGGCCGTGCCACCATCGCCAAAGTGGACATCGACGCCTACCCCGACCTGCAGGCCCGCTTTGGCATCCGCGCCATCCCCACGCTCATCGTCTTCAAAAACGGCCAGCCCGTGAACACGATCACCGGCGTGAAGAGCAAGGGCTTCCTCGAAACCGCCCTGGCCGCCTGATTTTTTCCCCGAAAACCCAAACAAATAAAACCCCCACTCCATGTCCATCGACCTGACCCAACGCCCCCCACGCAGCCCACGCGTCCGCCTCGGCGGTTATGTGATCCTGCCCCGCCTGCTCGACAAATGCCGCGCCGAGATCGCCGGCAAGAACGGCGAGTACCACTACAACTGCCCGATGGATCAGCGCTTTCTGAGCTTCACCGGCATCGACCCTGAGGCGCTGAAGGCGGAGGCAGCCAAGGGTCTGGGTGATTCCGAAATGTTCTCCTGGATCGAGAAAACTGCACTGCACAAACGCAGCGACTATGAGATCGCCCACTGGAGCGAATTCCGCGAAAACGCCGTGCCGTCTGACAACGAGAGCCGCGAATACATCAGCGCGCAAATCGCCAAGGCGGGCGGTGCGGCGCGCGAAGACATCGGCACGTGGTTCGATTTCCTCGATTTCGACGACTACGTCTCCTTCGGCGGCAAAGCCTGAGTTCATTCCCCTGCAACCCCACACTCTCAAAGCACACCCGTTCAACAATATGCAAACCTCATTCCAAAACAAAGTCGTCCTCATCACCGGAGCCACCAGCGGCATTGGCAAAACCAGCGCTCTCGCCTTCGCCAAAGCCGGGGCCAAGGTCGTCGTCAGCGGCCGACGTGAAAACGAAGGCCAGGCCGTGGTGGCCGAAATCAAAGCCGCCGGAGGCGAGGCCACCTTTGTGAAAGCCGACGTGGCCGTGGAGGCCGATGTGGCCGCGCTAGTGGCCAAAACTGTGGCGACGTATGGCCGCATCGACGTGGCATTCAACAATGCCGGCATCGAATCCACCGGCCCCATCCCAGATGTGACCGAGACCGACTACCGCCGTGTTTTTGATGTCAATGTGTGGGGTGTGCTTTCTTCCATGAAGCATGAGATTCCTGTGATGCTGAAGCAGGGCGGCGGCGTCATCATCAACACCAGCAGCGTGGCCGGACACATCGGCATGGGCGGCGTCGGCGTCTATGTGGCGAGCAAGCATGCCGTGGAGGGACTCACCAAATCCGCTGCGATGGAATATGCAAAGCAAGGCATCCGTGTGAATGCGGTGGCACCTGCTGCCATCGAGACCGAGATGTTTGACCGTTTCACAGGCGGCAATGAAGATGCGCTCAACTACATGCGCAATCTGCATCCTGTGGGTCGTGTGGGGCGGTCGGAGGAGATTGCCAATCCCGTGCTGTTCCTGGCCAGCGATGCGGCATCCTTCATCACCGGCATCTCGCTGAATGTTGACGGTGGCTTCCTGGCACAGTAACAGCGCGAATCATGACCCCGCTCGAAACCGTCCGCGAAGTGTACCGCGCCATGCGCGCGGGGGATGATGCCGCCTTCACCGCGCTCTGCACCGACGATCTCGTCTGGCAGCAGAGCGCGGGTTTTCCAGGTGGTTCCACCTGGCACGGAGCCGGCGCAGTGATCGAGAATGTCTTCCAAGCCAATGCCAGACGATGGACGGGCTTCAGCTTCACCGAAGAGGAAGTGTTTGGCACAGGCGACCGAGTGGTGGTCCTCGGACATTACGGCGGCACCGCCCCTGCCACCGGCAAAACGATGCGGGCCGCAGTCGCCCACGTGTATGACCTGAGGGAGGGCAAAATCTGCCGCTTCCGCATGTTTGCCGACACGCACCCCATGTGGGAGGCGCTGGCGGAGTAACTGTCAGTGCTGGATGACAGCCCCCGCCGCCTGCATCTCTGCCACAGCGCGCTCAACATCACCGGGTTGTAGATTCACTCCACGACAGGCAGATGCGATGAGATTCACCCGAAAGCCCTCTTTGAGCGCATCCAGCACGGTGAACTTCACGCAGTAGTCCGTGGCCACGCCGGCGATGCTGAGCTCGGTGACGCCCTGCGCTTTCAGCCACTCTCCCATGCCGGTGGAGGCACGATGGCCGTTGTCGTAGAAGCCGCTGTAGCTGTCGATGCGCGGATTCATCCCCTTGGTGAAAACACGGGTGATGCAGCGTGTGTCGAGACCGGGGGCGAATAGAGCGCCATCGGTGTTTTGCACGCAGTGCACAGGCCAGAGTGTCTGCGGCAGGCCGTCGAGGTCGATTTGTTCAAAGACATTCCGGCCAGGATGATTTGCGGCAAAGCTGCCATGATCTGCCGGATGCCAGTCCTGAGTGGCGACGATCAGCTCAAACTGCGGCATGAGGCCATTCACGATGGGGATGATCTCATCCCCGCCAGATACGGCCAGCGCACCGCCGGGCATGAAGTCGTTTTGGATGTCGATGAGGAGGAGAGTTTTCATGGGGGAGGATTGTCAGAGGGTGCACCGCTGCGGCAAAGGTGATCGACCAGCTTCAGCAAAGTGGGCAGACGAAACGCGCCGTGCATGGATTCGATGTGGCGTGCGGCCTCCTGCTGATCCATGCCGATGGCGGTGACAAAAAGGGGCTTCAGGCTCTCGCCACGGAAGACATGCGCCGCATGCGGGGACTGATCGAAGGACGTCTTTGCCACGCCGATCACCGGGATTCCCGTGGCTTCATGCAGATGCCATCCCAGGCCGGGTTCGCCGGGGCGCAGCCAGACATGGCCGTCGATGACGATCATGGAAGGCTGCTGCGGCAGCTGCTGCAAGACGGCCAGCACGCATGGCAGCTCACGACGGTAAAACTGTCCGGGCTGATACTCTGCCACTTGTGGGATGTGGCAGAGATGTTGCTCACTGGCATGCTCGTCCGCCCAGTTTTCAAACACAATGGCGGCAGCAGTCGCCCCGTGGTCGTGGTAACACACATCCACGGCGGCTATAAGCGGCTGGCAGGCATTCACAGGCGTACTCACGATTTGGCTTTTTGAATGAGCTGCATCTTCCGCTCATGCAGTGTCTTTTCCACACCTGCTGGATATTCGTGCGGATGTTGCAGGCGCTTCACCGTGGCGTGGAGATGTGAGAGCTGCTCGCGACAGCGGTTTTGGATCTGCGGCAGTGTGGGCGGTTCGAACACGAGTTTGCCAGCTTTGAAAACTGGCTGCAGGAGATCCTCATACGCAGCACCTTCTGGCATGAGCTTGCTGCGGGAGGCATCGGCCGGATGGACGATCTCGACCTGCTCAGGGCAGCCGTGTTCTTCATCGTAGATGGCATCGCCTCGGAACTCGCCGTTCAGGGTGAAGCGCCGCACCTGCTGGATGCCGGGATTGCTGACTTTGACCGCATTTTCGCTGAGCTTGATCTTGGGCTCCCATTCGCCGTGCTCGTTGCGGATGGCACCGAGCTTGTACACGCCGCCGAGTGCGGGTTGTGAGCCGCCGGTGACCATTTGTGTGCCCACGCCCCAGACGCTGATTTTTGCCCCCTGGTGCTTGAGGCTTTCAATGAGGTGCTCGTCGAGGTCATTGCTGGCCACGATAAAGGCGTTGGGGAAACCGCCTTCGTCCAAAATGCGTCGGGCCTCGATGCTGAGCCAGGCGAGATCTCCCGAGTCGAGCCGGACGCCGTTGAGTTCGTGCCCGCGTGCGCGCAGACGTTTGCCGACTTCCACGGCATGGCGCACGCCTTCGAGGGTGTCGTAGGTGTCCACGAGGAAGACGCAGTTGTTGGGCAGTGCGTCTGCATACGCTTCAAAGGCCTCTAGTTCCGTTTCAAACGACATCACCCACGAATGCGCATGCGTGCCGCGCACCGGGATGCCGTGGGTCATTCCCGCGAGCACGTTTGATGTGGCCGAGCAGCCGCCGATGAAGGCCGCGCGGCTGGCCATGACTGCGCCCTCCGGCCCCTGCGCACGGCGCAGGCCAAACTCCAGCACCGGCTCTCCCTGCGCCGCCAGGCAGACGCGCGCGGACTTGGTGGCGATCAGCGTCTGGAAATTGATCATGTTCAGCAGCGCCGTCTCCGCCAGCTGCGCCTGCACCAGCGGACCGCGAATGCGCAGCAGCGGCTCATGTGGGAAAACTACGGTGCCTTCTGGAATGGCATCCACATCGCAACGCCATTCGAGGGTGCCCAGGTAGTCGAGAAAGCCGCGCTCAAAGAGCGGCTTCCCATCCCGCCCCGGCAGCGTGGCCAGATACTCCAGCTCGGCAGTGCTGAAGCGAAAGCCCTGCAGCCACTTCACCACATCCCCCAGCCCCGCCGCGATGGCATAGCCGCCGGAAAACGGCAGCTTTCGGAAAAACAAGTGAAACACCGCCTCCTGCTCCGCCTTGCCGCATTTCCAGTATCCGGCGGCCATGGTGAGTTGATAGAGATCGGTGAGGAGGGGGCTGGTGGTCATGGATTAGTAGGGAGGCAACATGCGACGGAAGCCGTGCAGGATGACAATGACAAGAAAGAAAAGGTTTCGAAGAGGAACGGCGGGCCAAAAATAGCGAGGAGCATGGCGATTTCCTGAGGACAGTGCGTTCGCCACTCGACGGATGTAATTGACCGAGCGTGGCCATTCGTAAATGCCGTCGATCCATGCAAGTGGGATGCCCGGCTCTCCGGTTTCAGCGCCGCAGATGGCACCTGTGATCGCCGCCACGGTGTCCGTGTCTCCGCCGCATTGAATCACTGAGCGCACGGCTGATTCGAAGTCACCACGATGCCGCAACCATGCGAACAGCGCCACTGCCACAGTGTTGGGCGCAAAGCCGCTCACACCGCAGCCGCAGCCGATTTCGTCCGCATATTCCAGCACGCTTTTATGTGGTGAGCCCAACGCTGTCTTCAATGCCTCAAAGCGCATCTTCATTTCGTCGCTGACGATGAGTTTCTCCAACACGTGCAACGCCGCATGCGAAGAGAAGTGCTGTGAGGCCATGCAGGCGGCTTCCGCCACAAGGAGTGCGGATTCTTCTGCGCGCGGATCCGTGTGCGTCAGGCGACATGCGGCGCGGGCGAATGCCTGTCGTTTCGCAGCATCATCGCCAAACACCACACCAATAATAGCACTGCGCATGGCGGCTCCATTTCCCGCCGAATAAACTCCGGCCTTCGCCGCAGGGAATCCGATCCACAGCCGCAGGATGGCCTTTGCCGTGCTCAAACCGACGCCTGCTGGAAGCGACAACAGCCACCAGCGGAGCTTCCAGCCGAGTGCACGCTGCACTGCGACAGCATCGTTTGGGTGCTCTGTCAGCGCAGCGGCCAGCATCAGCGTGTGCTCCGTGTCATCGCTGAACATGCCACGTCCGAAGAGGAAGCGATGCCGATCTCCTAGTTTCATGGCCGCAACGCGCCTGCGAGAAAGTCGCTCGGCAGGAAGCCCCAGCGCATCGCCCACTGCGGTGCCAAACAGGCAGCCGAGTATGGCGGCATGATGGCGAGGTTCTTTCATGGATACCAAGTCTCTGCGTGACCTCGAAATGGGGTGCCAATTTGCTGCGCGACTTCGATCTGGCCCACGATATGACGATTGAACTCCTCCAGCTCTTCGTCAGGCACCCAGAGTTCACGATCAACCACTCCATCGAAGACTTGTCCCTTGAAGTGACTCAGGTAGTTTGTGTCCACTTCAAAGCGTGTGATAAAACCCAAGACTGACGATGACAAATGCCAGCCACGCGCGATCTGAATCGCGCACTTTTCATCCAGAATCGGATAAAAAATCAGCAGATCAGGCAGACGCGATGGAAAGGCCTTCCAGCCGGAGTTTTCGATGAGTTTCAGCTCCATGGTGCTGACAGGTCCATAGAGAGTGGTCGTGTTCATGATTTAGTTTCCCCCCATAGTTGAATCAACGCTTCGTAGCGCTGGCGATCTGCCGCTGCGAAGCAGCAGAAGATGATTTGTTTTAATGACGAAGGTTGACGGTTGAATTCGCGGACCGCGTCCACGGCGATCTGTGCCGCTTGATCCGCCGGAAAGCGGTAAACGCCGGTGGAAATGCAGGGGAAGGCAATGGTTTCCAACTGATGCTCTGCGGCGATTCTCAAGGAGTTCGCATAGCAGGAGCGCAGTTTTTCGGGCTCTCCGTTTTTGCCGCCGTTCCAAACAGGACCGACGGTGTGAATGATGTGCCGGGCCTTGAGGTTGTAGCCTTTCGTGATTTTGGCCTCGCCCGTGCGGCAGCCGTTGAGCATGCGGCATTCGGCCAGCAGATCTTTTCCCGCCGCACGATGGATGGCACCGTCCACCCCGCCGCCTCCGAGGAGGGAGGAATTGGCCGCGTTGACGATGGCGTCAACATCGAGGGTGGTGATGTCGGCCTGGATGGCTTTGAGGGTGGTTGTCATGATTGTGTTGTGGTGGTGCCGAAACGCTGTGTGACCTCAATCTGTCCGACAATGTGCCGGTTGAATTCTGCCAGTTCCTCCGCTGGCACCCACAGTTCACGATGCACTGCACCACCGACCACCTGCTCTTGATAACGAGAGAGGAAATCTGTCTGAACTGCAAACCGCGTGACATAACCGGAGCCAGATGCAGGAACATTCCAGTCGCGTGCGATCTGGATGGCGTAGTCCTCGTTCATCACTGGATAGAAGATGGGCTGCTCGGGCAGCCGGGGCGGAAATTCCTTCCAACCGGAGTTTTCGATCAAGGCAAGTTCCTTGGGGCCGACGGGGCGATAGAGAGTCGTGGTGTTCATGCGGATTTAAGATCGTAAACAGTGACGGGAATGCCACGCTGACACAGGTGTGTGAGAACCAAAGGTTCGATCAACTCCCAACGCCCCCCAGCAAGTCCGCAGCCGATTCTTGGCATATGCACGCTGGCCCCGGTTTGCAGAGCGTGTGCCCCCACCTTCTCAAGCGCCTGATCGACAGCCTCGTAACGGACTGGTGGAATCTCCTGTTTTTTAAGCCTGCGACAGATTCCATGCTGCCCAATCATATTGGCGACCCAGATGTCATTCGTAACTTGAACGAATTGAACCTCTCCCAAGGCAAATTTCGGCATATCGGCGGGAGCCTGCCGGAACCAGCGACGATATTCCGCCTCTGGCTGCTTCCAACGCCTTGATACAGCACCCACAAACCCAGCGCCCCATGCACCAACATCATTGCAGACATGGACGATCAAAGCAGCCCCTTCAGCGTGGGGCATAGTCGCGTCTCCAACGAGATAGGTGATGGTGTTGTGACTTTTCATGCATCAAATTTGATGAACTGCACCGGCACATGCTCCACGAGCCAAACGCCGTTGGTGCTGAGGCGAAAGGGGTGACCCGCCTGATGCATGTCGGCTGCCAGGATGGTGAGGAGAACCGGCTTTCCATGACGTGCGCCGACTTGCATGGTCATCTTCGTTTCTGCGGACAGATGAACATGGTGACGATTCATTTTGAGCAGTCCCTGCGCACGAATGCTTTCGAGGAAGCGTGTCGCGGTGCCGTGATAGAGGATGGAAGGGGGTGCCTTCGGCTCATAGTTCAAATCCACCTCCACGGAATGCCCCTGGCTGGCGCGGATGCGTGCACCGTCGGCGCTGAACTCGAAGCGTTTTTTGGCGTTGGTTTTGACGATGTGTGCAAGATCGGCGCGGCTCAAGGAGCGGCGTGCTTTGGCGCAGCCGGCAAGCAGCTCATCGACATGCACCCACCCTGATGCGTCGAGAGTGATGTGGGCGGTTTCAGGTTGATGCCGCAGCACCAGGCTGAGAAACTTGCTGGTGCGGGTTGTTTGTTCGGGGGACATTTTCTAAATGGGTATTTCCGTCCATGAACGGAGTTTTTGCTGACTGTGATAGTTTGAGATGCGCAGGGTCAGATCACTGTAGCTTTTGGTGGTGGCGATCCGATCGAGGTAGCGGTTTTGACGGGCAACGGCGTCGAGGTCGAAGGCCCAGTACTGACTCATGAGGGGATTGATAAACAGGCGGGAACCGCGGGTGCGCTCCGTGGTGTGGATATCGCCAAAGAGGCCTTTGACGGCATTGACGATGCTGCCGGTGACAATGCTGGAACGGCGCGGCATGCAGCCGTGCACATACTCCACCGCTGAGGCGTACTTCTGCGCCTCGGGCATCTGCCATAGCAGGCTCCAGGTGCCGAGATGAGCACCAGCGGCGGAGAGTGCTGCTGCGTTTTCAAGGAAATGAGCGTGACAAACCCCATGGTAGGCATCCACACCGAGGCCGAGGCACACGACCCATTTCCGGATGGCTTCGGGGAGCGAGTGACCGGCTGCAAGAGAAGCGATGTCTTCCTGAGGCGTGCCGAGTCCGCATTCATCGCCGCGCATGAGAATGTCCGTACCTCCGTCGATGAGAATAACGGCGTCGATGCCCAGGTCGGAGGCTAGCCATTCGTAAGCCGCGCAGATCTGATAGACTCCACCGGGCTGAATGGCGTGGATGGGGGTGGCCAGGCCTTCCGACTCCAACCACTGAGCGAGGTATTTTTCGGGAAAGTATTCGGACGAACCCGAGGTGTTTCCACGAACGACGGCAAGCTGCGGGATGGGCCGGTCCTCGCAAAACGACAGGTCTGAGAATGACCAGTTTGCGATATGCACCGTCTTGCCCTGGCTGCGCAGCCAATGATAGAGCGGCAGTCCGGCAAAGACATCGAAGCCACCGCCCGCTCCAGCAATGAGGACATTTTTCACAGGCTCAAGCTGTTCGAAAAAGGGCAGCTTCATGCTATGCCCCCCTTTGAAAGGCTTCGTTCAAACCTGGCGAACAGCTCCCGCAGTTCTTGCTGGCGAGGCAATGAGAGTCGCCATTCGGCGGGGATGGCGTCGAAACCATAGAGCAAGCCTGCGAGACCGCCGGCCACGCAACCGGTGGTGTCGGTGTCATCGCCGAGGTTCACGGCTTTGAGAACGCAGTCTGAAAATTTGTCCGTGGTGAGAAGGCACCAGAGTGAGGCGGTCAGTGTCTCCATGACATATCCGCCTGAGTGGATGTGAAGTTCAGGCTCTGAGACCAGATCGTTTCGGAGGAGAGTGCGGAAGGTGGCGAGTTCTTCTGCATCAACATAGAGATGCTGGAATGCATCCTGTGCGGCAGCCAGGGCGGCTGCAGCAGATTCACCACGAACCAGCTTACGAACGACGAGCCCGTAAAAGACACAGGCCATCTTGGAACGTGCATGCCCGTGCGTGATGGAGGAGGCTTGTTCAATGCGACTGACGAAAATTTCGTCAGGCACAGACAAGCTGGCCACCACCACGGGCAGGATGCGCATGAGAGAACCGTTGCCATTGTCGTAGAGTCCGCTGCCTCCAGCCTGTAGAGCGGGGATGTCGTGACTGATGCGGAGAAGCGCCTGACGAGTTGCGATGCCTATGTCGAAGACCAGCCCGCGAGCAGTCCAGTGCCCGAGCTCGAACCACTGTAGGAAGCGTTCGCCCATGTCCTGAGGATCGAAGGTGTCTTTTTCCACCAAGCTTTCAGCTGCGCAGAGGAGCAGCGACCCATCATCGCTCCAGGTTCCAGGAAGCTGGCCATGTGAGCCACCACCGCGCATGCCCACAACGGGATCTTTCTGCCGGGCTTCACGTGAAGCAAACTCCACGGGCACGCCGAGGGCGTCTCCGACAAGCGAACCATAAAGGCCGCCGAGAATGTGTTTCTCTAGATTCATAAGTCGATGCCGACTGCAAGTGCGGCGGTGGTTGAATGCGGGCGATAGTTCTCCTCGCTGGGCGTTTGCAGCGCCTTGAAGTCTTCCTTCAGGTTCTCCCGCTGTTCGATTACGAAGGGGGTGATGTCTTCAATGCTGATCAGCTCACTCTCTCCATATCGGCACAGAGTCTCTCCGCGAAGTCCGAGCTGGACAGCACGTCTTTCGAGGCAGTCGCCATTTGGGTCGTGATCCGGATCCCACTGGAGACGGACATCGGATTGTGCAATGGCGTTCTGCCATGCTTCATGAGTGGCGAGGCGGCTAGAGGCAAAGGATGAGGCCACCGAGGCTGCGAGAATTTCGTCGAAGAAGGAACGTTTCAGGCGAACCGCGAGGATGTGTTCCTGACCTTCCTTGGAGGCCCATCCGGAACGGAACATCATCCAAAGAAAGTTGGGCTTGATCCAGCTCATGCGTGAAAAGCTGAACTCGCCCCCAAAGCGCTGGTGCTGGACAGCGAAACTGGCGATGGCAGGGCGATAAGCCTGATAGACCACGATCGATTCGGCATCGAACTGCGCCATGATGTGCCGACCCGACTGGGGCCAGACTGGTGCCTGCGCCGTGTAAGGCGCGATTTTTAAAGTTGTTTTCATTCTGTTGTTTCCAGAAGCTTTTTCCGCACTGCCATGAGGGCAAAGCCCAGAAGATTCAGGCCATTCCAAAGTTGAGGTTTTTCCGCGTTGGGGTCCGTAGCCGCCATGCCAATGCCCCAAATGTGGTCAACGGGACTGGCTTCGACAAGAACTCGATCACCTGTCTGGAGGAGAAACCTTTTCAATTCTTCATGCTGCTCAAATTTGGCCTTGTTCCCACGCACCACTATTTCCCAGCGGTGCTGAAGCCATACTGCATCGTCAAAATGAGCCACCTGACGGCCAAGCTTTTTAGCAATGGCCGGACTTTTGGCGGCGATGATTTTTGAAAGCGTGGCTTCATCGTGAAAGAGGCGCGCTTTTTCGGCCATCATGTAGTGCTCGGCCGTGGCGTAGCGAATGCCATCAACATCAAATGGGTGTCCTGCCCACCATTGGCTGAAGCAGGATTTCGTGACGGTCCCGTCATTCGACGGCGTATGCCCCCAGAAGAACGCCCACTTGGGCCGCCAGCCTTTCTGCATGGCCTGGATTAATTCGATGTGTGTTCGTGGCAAAGTCGTATTCATATCTCAAACAAAAATCCCTTCTTCTTGAGCTTCTCATACCGCACGGGATCGAAGCGGAAGAGCTGGGCGGGGCGGTGGGTGCCTTCGCGGTGGGTTTCTTTGAGGGGGACGAGGAGGTCGTGGCTGAGGACTTTTTTGCGGAAGTTGCGCTTGTCGAGCGGGGCGCCGAGGACGCTCTCGTAGAGGCGCTGGAGCTGGGTGAGGGTGAACTTGGGGGGGAGGAGCTCGAAGCCGACGGGCTCGTAGCGGAGCTTGCCACGGAGGCGGGCGAGGGCGGTGGCGAAGATCTCGGCGTGGTCAAAGGCGAGCGGGGGGAGGTCTGAAACGGGGAACCAGCGGGCCTCGGCGGCGTCCGTAGAGGCGGCGGTGGTGTGGTCGGCGGGTTTTGTCAGGGCGTAGTAGGCGACGCTGACGACGCGCTCGCGGGGATCGCGGTCCACGGTGCCGAAGGTGTAGAGCTGCTCGAGGAAGACGGTGCTGAGGTTGGTTTCCTCCTCGAGTTCGCGGCGGGCGGCTTCGTCGAGGGTTTCCTCCACGCGGACGAAGCCGCCGGGGAGTGCCCAGTGGTCTTTGAATGGGGCGAGGCCGCGGCGGATGAGGAGGACCTGCAGGGCGGCCTGCGTGCTGTCGAAGCCGAAGACGACGCAGTCCACGGTGAGTGCTGCGCGCGGGTATTCATAAGTGTGTTTCACACACGAAGTAATGTGTGTTTTTTACACGAAGTCAAGGAGGGAGTTTTAGAGGCTTGTTTCAGAAGGGTGAGGAAGGAAGAAGTGCTGGATGATGCGGCGCTTTGGGGGAGTGTGGGGCGGATGGGTCGAGGACGAGTTCGAGTAGGAGGACGAGGACGAAACGAGGCCGCCAGTGAGGAGGAGTATGAGTAGGAGGAAGAGGAGGATTCCAGAGGGAAAAGGGAGAAGCGGTCGCTGTGGTAAAGGCCGCGCTTTGGGTGAGAGCGGGGCGGATTGGTCGAGGACGAGTAGGAGTAGGAGAACGAGGACGATTGAGGACCGGATTGCGCTGGGGGGTGTGCCCCACCCGGTCCTTGCATCCACGCCGGGAGGGGGTAGTATCGCGGCCCCCTTGAACCAACCCCATCGTTAGAACCGTTAGAATATCATGAGCACCCTGAAGAATGTCGCCATCGTCGGAGCCACAGGCGCTGTGGGCGCGGAGATGATCCGCTGCCTGGAAGAGCGCAAGTTTCCCGTGGGCCAGCTGACCCTCCTCGCCTCCGCACGCAGCGCCGGGAAGAAGCTGAAGTTCAAGGGTGAGGACATCACCATTCAGGAGCTGACGCCAGATTCCTTCAAAGGCATCGATATCGCGCTTTTCAGTGCCGGTGGCGGCATCTCGCGCGATTTTGCCCCGCATGCGGTGAAGGCCGGTGCGGTGGTGGTGGACAATTCCTCCTTCTTCCGCCAGGACCCGAACGTGCCGCTGGTAGTGCCGGAGATCAATGCTGCCGATGTGAAGGGCCACAAGGGTATCATCGCCAATCCGAACTGCACCACGGCGATCTCCCTGATGGCGCTGTATCCGCTGCATCAGGCCTTTGGTGTGAAACGCATCTTTGCCTCCAGCTACCAGGCCGTGTCCGGCACGGGCGCACAGGCGATTGAAGAACTGGCGAACCAGTCCCGCGAATGGGCCTCCCAAAACCGCGCCTGGGATGCTGCCAAGCTGGACAGCAAACCGCACGTGTACCCGCACCAGATCGCCTTCAACGCGATCCCCCACGTGGATTCCTTCCTCGACTCCGGCTACACCAAGGAGGAGATGAAGATGGAGAACGAGGGCCGCAAGATCATGCACCACGACAAATTCCGTGCGTCGGTGACCTGCGTGCGCATCCCGGTCTTCCGCGCGCACAGCATCGCGATCAGTGCGGAGTTTGAAAAGCCGGTGACGGTGGCCGCTGCGCGGGAAGTGCTGAGCAAGGCACCCGGCCTCGACGTGCTGGATGATCCGGCTGCGAAGCAGTACCCCCTGGCACTGGACATCGCGGGCCGTGACAATTGCGCCGTCGGCCGCCTGCGCCTGGACTGTGCGCTGGACAATGGTCTGTGCTTCTGGGTGGTGGGCGACCAGCTGCTCAAAGGCGCGGCGCTGAACGCGGTGCAGATCGCCGAGTGCCTGCTGTAAAGCAGCGGGGGTGTGGCAGCCTCTCCTTGAATTAAGACCCAAGTATTACCGGGGCGGACCTCAAAAGTCCGCCCCGGTTCTTTTTATGGATTTTATAAAATTTTGATGACCGAAATAAATCGAGGGGCTAAACTTTAAGCCTCTCGCATGGTGCAACGCCGCTCCACAATCCTCTTCATCATCCTGGTGGTACTGCCACTGGCGCTGCTGGCGTGGCTGGGGACGTACCTCATCCGGGATGCCGAAAAACGCACAGATGCCTCGATGCAGGCCATTCTGGCTGAGAGACTTAGCTCAGCCGACAAGCACCTGCTGCACGACATGCGGCAGCTGACCGACCGGCTGGACGAGTGGGGGGCAAAGAGCAGCGGCACGGCCAAGCTGATGGCCCAGCGGCTGGCAGAGCACCCCTGGATAGCGCAGACGTGGTCGGTCCCTGCTACTGAGGCAAATGGTGCCCTCGAGTCATTTCCGGGCAAAGCCGGCTATGAACCGGGTTCGATTTTCCGCCCCGAAGACCGCGTCCGGGCCATCCAGGAGTCCACCCAAAACCCTGACAGCAAGCCACAGCTGATCTCAGTGCTGGAGGGAGGCGGCCCCCCCTTTCAGCGGGCGTATGCGCCAGAGCAGCTCTCCAGCAAGCGCAAGCGCTACTCCGAATGGATGACTTACATCAAGATGCACGGCTACCACATTGATGACCGGCCGCAGCCAGCAGAGGCCCCCATGAGCTGGAGCGGCTGGCATGTGGGAGACTGCGTCTTCATGTACTGGCACCGCTTTGCAGATGGCAGCCTGAGCTGTGCGCTGATCAATCCGCAGATGCTCATGAACGCTCTCTTTCAGCGGCTGCCTCAGCCTGGACTAGCCATTCCCCCGGGCCGCATGCTGCTGACCACGGTGAAGGGCATCCCCCTGCATGAGTGGGGCAAACGGCTGGCAGGCTCGGAGGGCCCGCCCGCAGCCCACCGTGCCTGCTCCGAGCCTCTCTCACAGTGGGAAATGTCCTACACACCGGCGTATGAGGAGTTTCCCAAGCCGTACCTCTTCCCCATCATACTGGGCGTCAGCTCCGGCATTGTGCTCGTCTTTGTAGTGGGGTGGCTCTACTTTCATGAAAGCGCGCGGGAGATCCGCGTGGCGCAGCAGCGTGTGACTTTCGTGAACCAGATCTCCCACGAGCTGAAGACTCCGCTGACAAACATCCGCCTGTATGCGGAGATGGCCGCGCATCGTGCTGAGTCGCAGGGGGACAGCATCGCGAAGCGTCAGCTGGGAGTGGTGGAGGCGGAGACCTCGCGCCTGGACCGCCTGATCCAGAACGTGCTGAACTACGCCCGCCAGCAGCGCGACAAGCTGACCATCCAGCCCAAGGAGGTGGCGCTGGATCAGAACGTCTCGCGCATTGTGGAATTTTGGAAACCGCTGCTGGAAAACAAGGGGTTTGAGATCGTCACATGCCTGAACGGGCCGCAGACGATCATGGCCGATCCGGATGCCATCGAGCAGATCCTCGGCAATCTGATCTCCAATGTCGAAAAGTATGCCAACTCCGGAAAATGGATCGCCATACGTACGGAGCATGACGAGCGAAACACGCGCATGGTCGTGGAGGACCATGGCCCGGGCATCCCTGCGGGCAAGCGGCGCTCCGTCTTTGAGCCCTTTGAGCGCCTGCGCTCGGACCTGGCCGAGGGGGTCAGCGGCACAGGCATAGGATTGACCATCTCGCGCGAACTGGCACAATTGCACGGCGGCTCCCTCACCGTGTGCCCGAACTACCGCGAAGGCGCACGATTCATACTCACCCTCCCCAACAAGCCATGACCAAGATCCTCATCGCCGAAGACGACGACCACACGCGGGATGCCCTGCGCGAGGTGCTAACCATGGAAGGCTACGAAGTCATCCCCGCCAGCGACGGACTGCAGGCGGTGGATTTTTTCCGCGCTGAAAACCCCGACTTTGTCTGCCTGGATGTGATGATGCCCGGCCTGAACGGCTACGAGGTCTGCAAGCAGATCCGCCGCCAGGATGAGAAAGTACCGATCCTCTTTCTCACCGCCAAGGCGGAAGAGATCGACACCGTGCTGGGGCTGGAACTGGGCGCGGACGACTACATGACCAAGCCCTTTGGTGTGAAGGAGATCATAGCGCGCATCCGCGCCATCCTGCGCCGCACCGCCTCCCGCGGCGGTGGCAGGACGGATGACGACTTCATGATGGACGACCTGCGCGTGGTACCCACGGAGCTGCGCGCCTACCGCGATAAAAACGAGGTGGCCCTCAGTCCGCGCGATGTCAAAGTGCTGCGCCTGCTGTATGAGCGCCGGGGCAAGGTCATCGACCGCAACACCCTGGCCGACGAGGTCTGGGGAGTGGACTACTTTCCAGAAAGCCGTGCGCTGGACCAGCACATCTCCCAGCTGCGCAAGCGCATCGAAAAAGACCCGGCGCAGCCGCGCATCATCCGCACGGTGCACGGAGCTGGATATCGGTTTGAATGAGGAGGGGCGCATTGTGCGTAGAATGACGCTCGCCTCTGTCATTCTGCCGCCCATAATCGTCATTCATCCTCATGCTCACCTTCGACGCCCACCTCGACCTCAGCCTCAATGCACTAGGCGGTTTCAACCGCGACCTGCGCCTCCCGGCGCATGAGATCCGCCGCCGTGAGGCCGGCATGACGGGCAAGGGCCGGGCGCGCGGGACCACGGCCTTTCCCGACATGCGGCGTGGCAAAGTGGGCCTCTGTGTGGCCACCCAGCTGGCGGGCTGCATGCCGGGGCCCTCCCCCATCGCTGGATGGATGTCCCCGGAGCAGGCCTGGGCGGAGACGCAGGGCCAGCTGGCCTGGTACCGCGCCATGGAGGAGGCCGGGGAGATGCGGCAGATCACCACGGTGCGCCAGCTGGATGAAATGGTGGCGCTGTGGAATGACACCTCCATCCCTGATGACAAAAAGCCCATCGGCTATGTTCTGAGCCTGGAAGGCGCGGACTCCATCCGCAGCGTGGGCCATCTGGAAAAGGCCTGGGAGCAGGGCCTGCGCGCCATGGGCCCGGCCCACTACGGCGTGTGCCGCTACGCCATGGGGCATGATGTGGTGGGCCCGCTGCGCCCTGGTGGCAAGGAGCTGATCCAGGAAATGGACCGACTGGGCATGATCCTGGATGTGACCCACCTGAGCGATGACTGCTTCTGGCAGGCGCTGGAGATTCACCAGGGCACCGTGTGGGCCAGCCACAGCAACTGCCGTGCGCTGGTGCCGGACCCGCGCCAGTTTTCCGATGATCAGCTCAAAGCGCTCATCGAACGTGGTGGAGTCGTCGGTGCAGCACTGGACGCGTGGATGATGATCCCCGGCTGGATACGTGGCAAAACGACACCACAGGAGACCGGGCTAAAGCTGGAGGTCATCTGCGATCACATCGACCACGTGTGCCAGCTGGCGGGGAATGCCTTGCACAGCGGCATCGGCACGGATCTGGACGGCGGCTACGGCACCGAGCAGACACCGGAAGATTTGGACACCATCGCCGATCTGGCGCGCATCCCTGCCATGCTGCAAAAACGCGGCTACAAGGACGAGGACATCGCCAACATCATGCACGGCAACTACCTGCGCCTGCTGCGTGGGGCACTGGCGGAGTGATGCCACGAGGCAGACTCAACCGCAGCGGATTTTCTTCAAGCCAGGCTCCGGCTCATCGACGGTGAACGTCACGGGCAGGAACTGCTCGATCAGCGCCATGTTTGTGCGCGTGTGGTCGGTGATCGAGAAGGTGTGAAACACACCGCCGCCAGCCAGTGCCATGGGCAGCAGCAGCTGATCCGCCAGATGAGCACCCACGGGTGCGGACGAGGCCAGATAGGAGCGCAGCCCTTTGGCTGCGCCAGTGGCCACGGCCTCAGCCGACCGGCCCTGCTGGGCGATGCCGGAGCTGATTTCACACACGTTTTCAAACCGTGCGCCGAGCAGAATCGCATTGCCAGGACCGGTGCTGTCATTGGCATAGCGCAGATCAATCTGACCCACCGGCCACTCCAGCAGGTGGGTGGCGGTGGCGATCTCACGCTCGGCAATGTCCCGATGCAGGTGCGCATGCAGCACGCGACCGAATGACTCGTGAAGAGCGCCGCGTTCGGTCAGCTTCAGCTTCTTCCATTTCTTGATGGGGTGGATCTCCGCGACGATGACACCGCCGCCGGCCTGCATGAAGCCGGGTCGCTCCAGCGTGACCGCGGCCTTCACCCCCATGCTCTGGATCACCGGAAGGTAGCAGTGCTCGATGAAGTCAAAGGGCGGAGCCATGGGATTGTGCGTACCGCCTTCGATGCGAACCGTGCTGGACGTTTCCGCATGCAGCAGTGCGGGGAGCAGGGTCTGCAAAACCAAGGTGGTGCTGCCTCCGGAGCCGATGGCAAAGGAGTAGTCCCCAGCCACGACTTTGCCGGGGTGGAACACGAGCTCCATCGAGCCAAGCTCTGCGCCATCGGTGCTTGCATCGCATACTTCCGCCGCCGCCTTCACACAGGTCAGGTGCTGACGCATCAGCCCCGGCTTGGGCCGCTTGCCGCGAATGTTCGTCATCCGAAATGGACGCCCGGTGGCGAGGGACAGGGAGAGAGAGGAGCGCAGCAGCTGCCCGCCGCCGGAGTCGCCGGAGATCTGGAGGATGGGGGTGGATTTGGTCATTGAGAATGGAGCAGATGAAATTAAGCTTCGGATCGTGAATCAAGAAACCGCGCAGATTGAAGCCATACGTGACGCAGACCGCGCGCGTCTGGCGCGGATGGTGCGTGAGCAGCCACCTGTCACTCGTGAGGCATGGGACAAGCAGGTGAAGCTGTTTGAGGCGGCAGGGAGAGACACTGCATCCAGCCTGCCATTCTGGAGGCGCTGGTGGAAAGCCCGCGAATGAACCTGGTGCCAATACCTGAAGGCTTCGGACAAACGCGGGGTTCGGAACATGAGGTGTGGTTTTCTGATGATGGCCGCGCAATCAAGGCCACTCACGCAGGTGAATGCGGCCGGACTTTCGGCCCATCTCGTTTTGCCAGTCAGGAGGAGTATCTCGAACGCATTCATCTGACAGTGGAGATTTTCGGTCTGGACTGGCAGGTTCATGGGATTCATGGAGCCGGACGTCAGACACGCATTGTGACTAGCCAGCCCATTTTCCTCGGCACACCAGCCACACGGCGGGAGATCGCCGATTTCATGCAAGAGCGAGGGTTTGTTCTTCATCAGACAAGATATGGAGACGCCTGGTATCGCAGGCAGGACAATGTGCTGGTGGCAGATGCGGAGCCGAAGAACATCGTTCATGGGACCGATGGGCTGGCTCCGATTGATGTCATTGTGTGCCGGCCTTCTGCATCATTGCTGCAGGCGGCAGAAATCACGCATTAGACAGTTGAGGCTCTATCAGATCCTCGCCTCACCTGCTCGAGCGCCATCGAGAGCGAAGCACGGACTTGTTGAAGAAACAGCAGCGCATCTTCGCCACGGTCCCAGTGCTGGCCAAAACCGTTCTCATCGGACAACACCATGCCGTGATGACCACGAACAAGATCCTCCATGCCTTTAAGTTGAGTCAGAGCCGTTTCGGCGGTTTCCACTCCAAAATCCAGCATGCCATCAACGGCCCGCTGAACGTCAAGATTGAGGCAGTCGATGCCACAACAGCCCATTACGCAGCTGTCCTCGTAGTAGTGCATGACCTTCATCAAGTCTGCTGGAACTTCGAGTTTGAGCTTTGGTTTGAAAAGATTCATATTCACAGAATACTGGCTAGCGGGTCCAACCTCCGATGAGGCTTCAATCATCCGCCTCCGCCGCGTCTTTGATAACGAAGCGGGCTTTCAGTTTGCACACCTGCTGGGCCAGACCGGCGGACTCCACGCTGCGGAGGACTTCTTTGAAATCCTTGTAGGCGTTTGGGGCTTCGTCGATCGGGTACTGGCGGGCGTTGAAGAGGATGTCGTGGGTGTCGAAGTCGGCATCCACGGCCTTCTGGTCGAGCGCGCGTGCGGCGGCCTTGCGGCCCATGCAGCGCCCCGCACCGTGGTTCACGCTGTAGCAGCTTTTCACGGCATCGGGCTTGGCGACCATCACCACCGACCCATCGCGCGGATTTCCCGGGAGCAGGATCGGGTGGCCGGTGGCGGCGAACGGGGTGTCCTTCAACGCGTGGTGGCCACCCGGGAAGGCACGTGTGGCGCCTTTGCGGTGGACCCAGGAGAGCTGGTTGTCCACGACCTCCTGGCGCGCGATGTTGTGGCTGATGAAGTACACGAGCTGGCCTTTCGTCCCTGGCAGCACTTCCTGGAAGGCCTCAAGCACGAGGGCATTGATGAGCATGTGGTTTACCGTGGCGAAGTTCGCCCCGAGAGCCATGTCATCGAGATAGGCGTTCGCTTCGGGAGTACCGAGCGGAGCATAGACGAGCTGTTTGTCATCGGCAGGAAACGACAGCCCCCAGGTGCGGAAGAAGCCTTCCAGCGCCTTGAACTGACGCTGCGCCAGGATGTTCCCAAAGCCGCGCGATCCGCAGTGGCTGAGGAAGGCGACACGGTTGTCCTGCAGGCCGAAGACCTCGGCGGTCTGACGCATCGCTGGATCATCGGCAAGCTGCACGACCTCGCACTCACCGAAGTGGTTTCCACCACCGTAGGAGCCGAGCTGGGTCATCTTGTTCTCAAAGCCTGGAAAGCCGTTGAAGGCGCGCATCTTGTCCAGCCGCTCGTGCAGCGTGGAGATGTTTCCATCGTGACCGACGTGCGCGCTGTCCTCGCAGCGCAGCGCCCACTCCGGCGGGATGCCGAGGGCTTCGCACACGCTCTTGCTGGCACCTTCGGTGCACACCTGCACACCGAGATCCGCAGACACGCGGCGGGATTTTTTCGCCTCGCGCTGACCACGGCCCGCGCCCGTAGGCGTGCGCGATACGATGGCCTCGATGAGCCGACGACGAATCGTTTTGTCCACGATCTCCTCGGCAGGAATGTCCATCTGGAGCAGGGACATGGAGCACTTGATGTCCACGCCCACGGGGCCCGGATAGATGTGCGTTGGCGAAACCATCACGCAACCCACCGGCGCACCGTAACCGGCATGCGCGTCTGGATTGAGCACCAGGTCCGTCACGCCCGGAGCCGAGCGCGAATTGAGAGCCTGATCGATGCAGAACTGGTCAAAGCCGGAACGAATGGCCTCCGTACCGATCACAGTGATCGGTTTACCGGCGTTGTTGCGGGCAGGAAGAAAGGCTTCGGCTTCGTTGGTGATGTGAAATGGGGAATCTGGCATGGTTAAAAAAAATCGTTATGGGTTGAGTTGATGTAGTATCTCGCGGCTTGATTGAGCCGCTTCAGTTTTTAATGGCCGCCTTCAGCTTCTCACTGTCGGTCAGGCCCAGCACGAGAGTGTTTCCCACGCTGGAGCCAACGTCCTGCAAGGTTTGCAGGTAGCGCAGCTGCAGCAGTTCAGGATTGTCGCGCATGAGCTTGGCAGCGTTGGCCAGGGTGCGGAGCGCGGCGGTTTCCGCGCGGGCTTTTTCCAAACTGGCCTGGGCTTCCTGACGCTGCTGCAATGCGGACATGTAGCTGCGCTTCAGGTCCGCTGGCAGCATCACATCCCGGATGTCCACGCGCTCGGCCTTCAGGCCCAGAGCAGCGGCGGCAGGCGCGATGAGAGCCAGCAGCTTTTCGCCAAGTCCGGTCTTCTGCTGCAGGAAGGTTTCCGCTGCATCGGCAGCCACCACCTGACGCAGCGCGAGCTGCACTTCCAGATAGAGGGAACCGGCAGGGTCTGCGCTGGCGCGGTGCATGGTCAGAGCGTCCGCTACGCGGAAGGTGGCCAGGGCATTCACCTTCAGCACCACCTGGTCGGCGGTGAGAAGCTCCTGCCCCTGCACCAGCAGTGTCTGTGCACGGGTGTCCACACGCTTCACCTCATGGCCCGCAGACCACAGACGATGCTGACCGGGTGCCAAGGTCCGCAGGTAACGACCATGCTGAAACAGCAGCGCTGTCTCGTGGTCGTTGATCACAAAACTGAGGCCAAAGGAAGGCTGGAAACTGGAGATGCAGTTAGAGCCTGTTATTAACTTTGAAAAGCGCTGTACACCGGTGAAGTTCCAAGGCATACGCT
>APMI01000184.1_pt1 | contig 105042 bp, 96 predicted proteins | sample 667938 | NCBI WGS metagenome assembly APMI01 (sample SAMN01084076, study PRJNA167559) | wastewater metagenome | biome: Wastewater | place: Denmark: Ejby Moelle, Odense | collected 2011-11-28 | reverse complement strand
CATCCGCACCTATCTGACTAATCCACTTTACAGGCTACCGGCAACTGCGTAACTCCTAAAATAAACAAACACATCAACAAAGAAACATGAGACCGGCTATTCCCCGTTTCGAACATGCCCGCTTATTGATCGTCGGTGACGTGATGCTGGATCGTTATTGGCACGGCGCCACCGCCCGAATCTCGCCGGAAGCACCGGTGCCGGTTGTTAAGGTGGAAGACGTTGAAGAGCGGCCCGGCGGTGCGGCCAATGTGGCGGTCAATGCGGCTACCCTGGGCTGTCAGGTTCGCGTCCTGGGCGTGGTGGGTGCCGACGCAGCCGCAACCGTGTTGGAGACTAAATTGCAGCGGCTGGGGGTGGCCTGCGACCTGCTGCGCCAGCCCGGCCAAGCCACGATCACCAAACTACGGGTTCTAAGCCGCAATCAGCAACTGTTGCGCCTGGATTTCGAAGATGGCTTTCCCGGATTTGAGCCAGCCGAACTCCATGCCCGATTCACCGAATACGTGACTCAAGCCGATGCTGTGGTGTTGTCCGACTATCGGAAAGGGGCGCTGCGTGAGGTTGCAAACTATATCGACAGCGCCCGGGCCGCCGACCGGCCGGTACTGGTTGATCCCAAGGGTCAGGATTTCCGGCGCTATCGTGGCGCGACGTTGCTCACTCCCAATTTGACAGAGTTTGAAGCGATTGTCGGGAAATGCCGCAATGAGATCGAACTGGTCGGCAAAGGTGAGGCACTACGGCGCGATCTGGCTCTGGAAGCCCTGTTGATCACTCGCGGCGAACAGGGCATGACCTTGTTGCAGCAGGATACCGAACCCTTGCAATTCGCTGCCCGCGCTCGTGAGGTTTACGACGTGACCGGCGCCGGCGATACCGTGATCGCCACCCTCGCTGCCGGGCTGGCCGCTGGGCTACGCCTGCCGGGCGCCACCCTGCTGGCCAATCTCGCGGCTGGTATCGTGGTCGGCAAGCTGGGTGCTGCCGGTGTGACCGTCTCCGAATTGCGGCGAGCCGTGTATGAACACGATGAACCGCCACGCGGCTTATTGGAAGAAACCCCGCTGCTGCACGCCGTTGCCGACGCTAAGGCACATGGCGAAACCATCGTCATGACCAACGGCTGTTTCGATATCCTCCACGCGGGCCACGTCGCCTATCTGGAGCAGGCCAAGCGTCTGGGGAATCGGCTGATCGTTGCGGTGAACGACGATGCCTCGGTACGCCGACTGAAAGGTGAACAACGCCCAGTCAATCCACTGTGGGAACGAATGCGGGTCTTGGCTGCTCTCTCGGCAGTCGATTGGGTGGTGCCGTTTTCCGAGGATACCCCAGAACGGCTGATTTGCGCGGTTCGGCCGGATTATCTGGTCAAAGGCGGCGATAACGATCCGGCACGGATTCCCGGCAATCAATGTGTCTGGGAGAACGGTGGTCAAGTGGTCGTGATGGATTATATCGACGGCTGTTCCACCACCAGTACCATTGCCAGGATCTTGCATCACCCATGAAAATCACCGGAACCACTATCAAGGTCGATGTAGCGATCATCGGCGGTGGCATCGCCGGCTTATGGTTATTGGCCCGCTTGCGACGGCTCGGCTTCAGCGCCTTGCTGATCGAAAGCGAAGCCTTGGGCACCGGTCAGACGATTTGTTCCCAAGGGATCATTCACGGTGGCGTCAAGTATTCATTGCAGGGCAAGGTGACTGAAGCCGCCAAGTTGATTTCGGAGATGCCGGCTGTTTGGCGGCGCTGTTTGAAAGGCGAGGGTGACATTGATCTGCGCGGTTCGTTGCTGGTGGAACATCAATACTTATTGGCAACCCGTTCGCCGCGCTCTTGGTTCGCAGGTTTGCTGGCGAGTAAGGTGGTCAACGGACGTGCGGAAAAGCTGGTCGGAATCGGCGCCGATAGTTATCCCCCCGCATTGCGTCAGGCCGCCTTTCGCGGCACTGTCTATCGTCTGGATGAGCCGATTGTTGATGTTGCCTCGGTGTTGAATGCGTTCGCCGACCAGCATCATGAAGCCATTGTCTTGTGCGAAGGGCCGGCGGTGCCCTCTGGTGATGGCGCAATTACCTTGCGTTATCTGGATCGGCCCATGCTGGCCATTCGCCCATCTTGCACGATCTTTGCTGCTGGAGGGGGTAACTCAGCGGTACTGTGGGCCTCGTTGCAACAGCGGCCCCTGCATATGGTATTGGTCAGAGGCCCCAGTCTGCCGGGGCCGATGTATGGGCATTTTGTCGGTACCCGCGATATCCCCCGCTTAACGGTGACCACTCATTGCGATACGGCTGGCCATTTGGTGTGGTATTTGGGGGGAGAACTGGCCGAAACAGGTGTCAAACGCGACCGCCAGGAACAGATTCGCATGGCTCGCCGGGAATTAGCGAGCTTGTTGCCGTGGGTTGATTGGTCGCCAACCCAATTCGCTACTTTCTCCGTGAAGCGGGCTGAAGCCCTGCAAAGCGATGGCAGCCGACCGATAGGCCCAAGCGTGATGCGCGATGGGCGAACCCTCGTGGTATGGCCGACCAAGCTGGCTTTGGCCCCGCTGCTGGCCGATCAGGTCGAAGAAATGTTGCGGAAACTCGATTTGCGGCCCCGGCCGGCGGATTTACGGCTGCTGGAGGATTGGCCACGGCCCAAGATCGCTGTCTATCCCTGGAACCGCGAGGATTTGGTGTGGAGTTAAGACCCTTGGGTGCAACCAGTTTATCGGTCAGCCCTCTTGGCTTGGGAACGGTTAAATTTGGTCGCAATGTGGGGGTGAAATACCCTCAACCTTTCGATTTACCCTCTGATCAGGAGGCTCTGACCCTGCTAGCAACCGCCTGGGATCTGGGCATTAATTTGCTCGATACCGCCCCGGCCTATGGGGTTAGTGAGGAACGGCTCGGTCGGCTATTGCAGCATTGTCGGCGGGATTGGGTGATCGTGACCAAGGTCGGCGAGGAATTCACCGACGGGGTTTCACGTTTCGATTTCTCTGCGGCTGCGACCCGCACCAGCGTGGAACGCAGCCTGCGCCGGTTGGGAGTTGAAGTGCTGGATGCCGTGCTGATTCACTCGAACGGTGACGACCTGGCGATTCTGGAACAGGCGGCCGTCCTGCCGACGTTGCTTGATCTAAAACAGGCAGGGCTGGTACGAGCGGTAGGGATGTCTACAAAAACCTTAATGGGAAGCGTGCGGGCGGTTGAATGCTGCGATTTGGTGATGCTGACTTACAATCAGCACGAACCGTCCGAATTAACGGCGATCCGCGCCGCTTGCACCGCTAACAAGGGCATCTTGATTAAGAAAGCGCTACAAAGTGGTTGGTTCAAACAAACACTCGGCAGAGATCCACTATTAGATACCCTGAACTTCGTCTACAGTGAACCGGGGATTAGCAGCGTAGTCATCGGAACACTAAATCCTGCCCATCTGCGGGCGAATGCGGTAGAGGTGGAACGGGTACTAGCCGTAAGAGCTAAAACGGCACCCTTCGGATAACCATTGATCGTTTAGCCATCGGTGTATCGCTCACAGACGCGTTCTCTCGACTATCGCTGCTACAGTGCCAACTGAAATTAGGAGGCCGGAATGCTAATTTTGACGCTAAAACGGATGATCGTGATGGAGTAATGCGGTCGTCGATGGCATTTGTTAAAGCAAATGTTCTCTCGACTATCGCTGCTACAGTGCCAACTGAAATTAGGAGGCCGGAATGCTAATTTTGACGCTAAAACGGATGATCGTGATGGAGTAATGCGGTCGTCGATGGCATTTGTTAAAGCAAATAGATTTTACTTAAGCAACGTAGCCTCGCCTCCTTTTCAGTGAGACCAGGATAGGCTGTTCCGTTATCCCAATCGTCACACAATTTGACCGTGGCAGGCGTAACCTAAAGTCGTGGATTGATAGAAATGGACAAAACGCAATTACAGTGGCTGTTGGCGGTTGTCGGAGCCGCCGTCGTGGTCCTGATCTATCTGTGGGGCATCCGAAGTCGCCTCAAGGAAGAGATCCGCAATCGCCGTCGCCGACCCTCTCAGGCCAACGAGCCGAAGTGGGGCGACGCTCCCCCCGATTTGCCGGAAGACGACGGTACGGAAGTACACGAATTCGGCGACTTAGGCCGAGTGACGCCCGATCATCATCTGGCTGATAAAATCCTGGTGGATGTGGAAATTCATCCGGTCAATCGCGAGCTTGACCCTGAACAAGCCCCACCGCCGACCAAATCGCCTTTGGAGAAACTGCTCAAGCCACCGGTACCGCACCATCCGCCGACCACTGAATCCGAGTCAACACCGTCCGCTCTTCAACGGAGCAGCACCGAGAAATCATCCGAAGCCGTTCAACCCCCGGCTAGCCAGAAATCAACCAGCGCTGCAAAAAACCCACCCATGGATCTGGGGTTAAACCAACCCCTGCCGGAAGCTGATCCAAACCCGGTACCGTCACCTGAAGCCAAGACCATGGTGGCTTTGACCGTCATGGCATCCCGCCACCAAACCTTTAAGGGAGCCGATATCCAAGCCGCCGCCGAGGAAGCCGGGCTACAACTGACTGCCTCCGGCCTGTTTGAGCGCTACCCAACCAAGGAAAGCGGTGCCGATAATCCCGTATTCAGCTTAGCGCACCTGCGCAAACCCGGCTCATTCGAAGCACAAACCCTGGCGCAACTGAGCACACCCGGCTTATTAATCTTCATGAGTCTCCCCGGTCCTTTGGACGGAACGAAGGCTTTGGACCTGCTGGTGCTCGCCGCTGACCGAGTGGCCCGAAAACTCAACGGCGTCATTTGCGACGAGCAGGGCCACCGAATGACCAACCAAGGGCTGCTCGCGCTACGCGATAAAGTCGCCAAGCTCGGCGGAACCGCGCACTAACCCACATCCTCGCTTGTTGGCACCCCCTTCATGGCACCCCACACCACCGCTGACCGCGCCGCCGAGCTGCGCGCCGAGATCAGCCGCCACGATCACCGTTATTACGTTCTGGACGAACCGGAGATCCCCGACGCCGAATATGATCGACTATTCCGGGAATTGCAGGCGCTTGAAGCAGCCTACCCCGAATTGTGCCGCCCCGATTCACCGACCCAGCGCGTCGGCGGCAAAGCCTTGCAAGCCTTCGTCGCAGTCCGCCATCAGGTGCCTATGCTCTCGATCCGTACCGAGACGGATATCGGGCCGGGTGGTGCCCGCGCTTTCGATACGCAGATACGTCGTGAGCTGGGTTTACAAGCTACCGATGACCCCATCGACTACGCCTGCGAGCTGAAATTTGACGGTTTGGCGATCAGTCTGCGCTACGAGGACGGCCTGCTGATACATGCAGTCACCCGGGGTGATGGCCAGACGGGTGAAGACGTCACCCAAAATATCCGCACCATTAAAGCGATCCCTCTACGCTTAGCAGGAACAGCACCGGCCGTGCTCGAAGTGCGTGGCGAGGTCTACATGAGTCGGCCGGATTTCGAACGCTACAATAACCGCCAACGGGCAGCGGGCCTGCCCACCTTGCTCAATCCACGTAATGCGGCGGCGGGCAGTATCCGCCAACTTGACCCCAGTGTCGCTGCCAAACGGCCGCTGTCCTTTTTCGCTTATGGCCTGGGCGAAACGCGCGGCTGGGAGCTACCCAGCGCGCACAGTGAAATGCTGGATGCCCTACTGGCGTTTGGCTTGCCAGTGAGCGCGGAGCGAGCCATCGCACAAGGTGCAGAGGGTCTGATCGCCTTCCATGGCGCTATCGCAGAGCGACGCACCGCTTTACCGTTTGATATCGATGGGGTGGTGTACAAGGTCAATCGGTTGGATTGGCAACGGGAATTGGGCTTTCGGACTCGCGAGCCACGTTGGGCGGTGGCGCACAAATTCCCGGCACAAGAAGAATTGACGGTGGTCGAAGCCATCGAGGTGCAAGTCGGGCGCACGGGGGCCGTGACACCGGTTGCGCGGCTCAAGCCGGTATTCGTGGCCGGAGTCACCGTCACCAACGCCACGCTGCACAACGCCGACGAAGTGGCCCGCAAGGACGTGCGGGTCGGCGACACCGTGCGGGTGCGACGGGCCGGCGACGTGATTCCCGAAGTAATCGGCGTGGTGCTGGAGCGACGCCCCGCCGAGGCGCTGCCTTTCACCATCCCTACCCACTGCCCGATTTGTGGCTCACCGGTGGTTCGCCCGGACGGTGAAGCGGTCGCCCGCTGCATGGGAGGGCTGCACTGTCGCGCCCAGCGCAAAGAGGCCATCCGGCATTTTGCCTCGCGGCGGGCACTGGATATCGAAGGGCTGGGCGATAAATTGATTGACCAATTGGTCGAGCGCGACTTGGTACGCGACTTGGCCGACTTATTCTCGCTGGATAGCACGACGCTTGCGAATTTGGAGCGGATGGGGACGAAATCGGCCGACAAGCTCATTGCGGCGCTGGAACACGCCAAAACCACGACCCTGGCCCGTTTTCTGTACGCACTGGGCATTCGTGAAGTCGGCGAAGCCACCGCTCTGGCGCTTGCCCATCACTTCGGCACCTTAACCGCGCTGGCGGCGGCGGATGCGGAGCGCTTGCGACAGGTGCCGGACATTGGTCCGGTGGTCGCCACCACAGTTCAGGCATTCCTGCAAGAACCCCACAATCAAGCGGTGATCGCCCGCTTGCAGGCGGCGGGCATCCACTGGGTGGAAACAGCCGTCAAATCCCCAACGGACGGCGGATTGCTCGTCGGCAAGAGCGTTGTGTTAACCGGGACATTAGAATCAATGAGCCGCGATCAGGCTGCTGATCGGTTACGGGCGGCGGGTGCTAAAGTCGCTGGCAGCGTATCGAAAAAGACCGATTACCTGATCGCCGGTCGCGATGCCGGTTCTAAGCTCGAAAAAGCACGGTCTCTAGGCATCAAGGTCTTGGATGAGGCGGGCTTGCTGGCGCTGCTGTCCGCATAGGTCATGCGAACCTCTCTCCCAACAGCGGGAGAGAGGTGAAGCAAGCGGTATTACTTCTTCTCTTCTTTTTTCGGCTCGACAACGGCCGCTGGTGCTGGTGCCGGTTTAGGCGCTTCGCTGACCTGAATTTCCTTGACCTCGATCTTGGCGCCGGATTTCAGTTTTTCCAGATAATCGTTCACCATCCGACTTTGCAGCATTTGCTGAATCTGTGGCTTCAACTCATCCAGAGAAGGCGGCGTCGCATCACGGCTATCTTCCAACAGGATGACGTGCCAGCCGAATGACGTCTGCACTGGCTGTTCGGTGTATTTACCTTTTTCCATCTTGGCAACGGCTTGGGCGAAGGGGGGCACCATCATGCTGGGAGTGAACCAGCCCAGATCGCCGCCATTATCTTTCGAACTGTCACTGGATTTGGCTTTAGCCAGCTCAGCGAAATTACCGCCCTTTTTCAGTTCGGCGATGATTTCTTTCGCTTTATCCTCGGAATCGACCAAGATGTGGCTCGCTTTGTATTCCTTGCCCTTCATAGCCGCGATGGCGGTTTCGTACTCTTTCTTAACGGCGTCTTCGCTGGGTGCGCTTTCGCTCAGCATCCGACGGATCACACTGCTCGCTAGGAGGCTGCGCTGAACCATGGCCAACTGCTGCTTGATTTGGGCATCATCGGCCAGCTTCTGCTTGTCCGCTTCCTGCACCAGCAATTCTTCCAAGACCAGTTGATCGACCAACGACTTGCTGGCTTCCGCCGAGTCCACTTTCGTGCGGCCGCGTAACTGCTGAACATATTGGTCGAAAGCCGCTTTAGAGATGGTCTTACCATTGACCACGGCTACCGGGTCAGGGATGGTAAACGGCGCTGGGACCGGTTGCGCGGCCGGTGGGGTAGCGGCTTCAGGCTTCTTATCTTCGGCAGCCAGCACACCTCCCGACAACAGGAGAGTGGAGGACAGCGCCAGCAGCGGAACGATCAATTTAGGCATTTTATGCATACGAGTGGTTTCCATCGGTGAGCTAAGTTGCAGGGGTTGAAGGTGAAGCTTCGTCCGGGGTGTGCGCTTGCGCAATACTCAACGCATGGATTTCCCGGCGCATGAGGTCGGCCACCGCCGCATGGATCAGGCGGTGACGTTGAATCAGGGTTTTGCCGACAAAAGCGGCAGAGACGAGACGGACAGTGAAATGACCACCCTCGCGTGCTCCAGCATGGCCGGCGTGAGCGGCGCTATCATCAATGATTTCCAGCCGTTCAGGTGCCAGCGCGGCCCGCAGCCGCGTTTCGAGCAACGCGATTCGCGCCGCCGTCATGCCGGCAGCACTTTGCGAAACGGATAGATCTCGACTGCAACATAAACACCCGCCGCGACATAAGGATCGGCGTCCGCCCAGTTTTTGGCAGCTTCCAGCGAGGCAAATTCGCCGACCACGAGGCTACCTTGAAAGCCAGCGGGGCCGGGGTCAGGGCTGTCGATGGCAGGGAGCGGGCCGGCCAGTACCAAGCGACCTTCCGCCAGCAGGGCGTTCAACCGCCCAAGGTGAGCGGGACGCGCAGCTAGCCGCTGCGCTAAGCTGTCGGGGGCATCACGGCCCAGGATAGCGTACAACATGGTCAGGATTCCTTAGAGGGTGCATCATCGGTTTTCAGATGACGGCTCATGTAGACAGCCTGCCCCATCACGAAAACCAAGGTCAACCCCAAGATGCCGAACAGCTTGAAATTAACCCAGGTATTTTCATCAAAGGTAAAGGCGACATAGAGGTTGATCAATCCCATCGCCACGAAAAATAGGGACCAAGCGACTGTGAGCTTGACCCAGATCGGGGCGGGAAGTTCCATCTGGTTACCCATCAACCGCTCCAGCACCGTTTTTCGACCCACAAAACAACTGCCGATAAACAGGATAGCGAACAGCCAGTTGACAACGGTCGGCTTCCATTTAACGAAAATCGGATCATGGAAAATCAGCGTCGCCCCCCCGAACACCGCCACCAGGACAGCAGTGATCAGTGGCATTTTCTCGACCCGACGATGCCGCAACCAGCTCCAAGCGACTTGTCCTAAGGTAGCGACAATGAGCACTCCAGTCGCCACATAGATATCTGCCAGTTTGTAGGCGACAAAGAACAAAACGATGGGCAAAAAGTCAAACAGCAGTTTCATGCCGATAATAGATGGTTATTGGCGTCAATGAGGAAGTAGGCGAAGGTCTACCAATGCTACCGATCCGCTGGCCATGCTGATAGGGTAAGGGAACGGCTCCATGGTTAACGTCTTGACCGGGCAACGCCAAACTGGCAAGTTGCCCACTCGATCACGATTCGCACAACCGATTAATATTACAGGCTATGAGTTCCGTTTTACAAATCCATTCGCTCAACCCACAAACACGCCTCCTGCGACAAGCGGTCGAGCGCCTAAGCACCGGCGGGGTTATCGTCTACCCGACCGATTCCAGTTACGCCCTGGGTTGCCAGCTCGGTGATAAAGCGGCGGCCGAGCGTATCCGCCATCTTCGCCAAACGGATCGGCACCACAATTTCACCTTGGTGTGCCGAGATCTAGCCGAAATCGCCACCTATGCCAAGGTGGATAATCGCCGCTATCGCCTGCTTAAGGCAGCGACGCCGGGGCCATTTACCTTTATCCTGCAAGCGACCCACGAAGTACCGCGCCGGTTGCAGCACCCCCGCCGCAAAACCATCGGCATCCGGGTACCGGATCATCCCATCGCCCGTGCTCTGCTCGCGGAGATGGGCGAACCGATCATGAGTTGTACGCTGATCCTGCCAGGCGACGATTGGCCGATGGCCGACCCTGACCAGATCGTTGAGCGCTTAAGCGGAGCCGTCGATCTGATCATTGATGGTGGCCCCTGCCAGCGGGAACCGACCACCGTGCTTGATCTGACCGGCGACGCCCCGGAATTACTCCGCCAGGGTTTGGGCGATGCCAGCCCCTTTCTCTAGTCCGCTCCGAGCAGCGCTGCGTATAATCCCACCATGCAAGAACAACTCAATACAGTTCAACTGTTAGTCGTACTGGCGCCGCCTCTGCTACTGGCGATCACCCTGCATGAAGTCGCGCACGGCTGGATGGCATGGCGTTTTGGCGATCCCACCGCCAAATCCCAGGGCCGGCTTAGTCTGAATCCCTTGCGCCACATCGATCCGATTGGCACGGTGCTGGTTCCCGGCCTACTGGCCGCGTTCGGCGGCTTTATCTTCGGTTGGGCCAAGCCAGTGCCGGTTAACTACAGCCGGCTACGTCATCCCAAGCGGGATATGGCGCTGGTCGCGCTGGCCGGACCCGGCTCTAACCTGGTTATGGCGCTGGGCTGGGGATTGATTGCGCTCATCGGCCATGGTCTGCGAAATACCTGGGCAGGACTGGGTGAACCGATGCTATTGATGGGCATTGCGGGTATCGATGTCAATGTGATGCTGGGCGTGCTCAACCTGCTACCGATTCCACCGCTGGATGGTTCACGAGTGCTGGCGGGCGTTTTGCCGAATCGGTTTGGCTTGGCGATGCTGCGGATGGAGCGTTATGGGCTGATCATTCTGGTCGTGCTCTTGGCCAGTGGTATCCTCAATCTCATGCCTCTGGTGAATGGCGTCCGCCATCTGATCCTGACGCTATTTTTCTCCTGATTCCAACTTAAAGCGCTGTTTTCATCATGGAAATCACCCTCACCGGCATCACCACGACCGGTACGCCGCATCTGGGCAACTACGTCGGCGCTATCCTGCCCGCTATTGAAGCAAGCCGCCGTAAAGACGTGCGGTCGTTCTATTTTTTGGCCGATTATCATGCCCTGGTCAAATGCCATGATCCTGCCCTGGTTCACCGCTCGCGGCTCGAAGTCGCCGCCACTTGGTTGGCGTTGGGGTTGGATGTCGAGAATGTCATTTTCTACGCCCAAACCGACATCCCGGAAATCCTGGAACTGACCTGGATGCTGACTTGCGTCACTGCCAAGGGCCTGATGAACCGCGCCCACGCCTACAAAGCAGCGGTTGCCGACAATGTGGCTGATCTGGATAAAGACCCGGACAAGGGCGTGACCATGGGATTATTCTGCTATCCGATTCTGATGGCGGCAGACATTCTGATGTTTAAGGCCAGCAAGGTGCCGGTCGGCAAGGACCAGATCCAACACCTGGAAATGGCACGCGATATCGCCGCTCGCTTCAATCATTTATACGGCGAGCATTTCGTCCTGCCGGAAGCGGTGGTGGATGAAAAAACGGCGGTGCTGGTGGGTCTGGACGGCCGCAAGATGAGCAAAAGCTACGGCAATACCATTCCCCTGTTTGAGCCGGAAAAGGCGCTGCGCAAGCTCATCATGCGCATTAAAACCAATTCGCTGCCGCCGGAAGCGCCTAAAGATCCCGATACTTGCACCCTGTTCGAGCTTTATCGGGCCTTTGCCAGCACTGAAGAAACAACGGCGATGCGCGCGCGCTACGCCCAAGGCATCGGATGGGGCGAAATGAAGCAGATTTTGTTTGAGTACCTGAACGACCGCTTGCGTGAACCGCGCACGCACTATCATGATTTGCTGGCCCGGCCGGACCATATCCAGCAAATCCTGCAACGCGGCGCAGCGCGGGCACGCGAATACAGCGCGCCGTTTCTCGCCGAATTGCGGCACGCGGTCGGCATCCGCCCGCTGGGTACTTAGGATGGCTTTCTTGGGCCATGCTGACACTACCGCAACGATAAGCAGCTAACGGGTGACCACCGTCGCTGAAAAATCACCGCTTGCCAAGGTCAGCGGTGAACCTTATCTGCAATGGCCACCCGATCTCTATATCCCCCCGGACGCACTGGAAGTTTTTCTGGAAGCATTCGAGGGCCCGCTGGATTTATTGCTGTACCTGATTCGACGCCACAATCTCAATATCCTCGATATTCCGATTGCCGAGATCACCCGACAATACATGGACTATCTGTCGCTGATGCAGGATTTACAGCTGGATCTAGCAGCAGAATATTTGGTGATGGCGGCCTGGCTGGCCGAGATCAAATCGCGGTTGTTATTGCCCGACCCTACCCCGGCCGAAGCTGAAGAGGAAGACCCACGCGCCGAACTGGTACGCCGGCTTCAAGAATACGAGCGCTTCCAGCAAGCGGCCAAGGCCCTGGATAGCCTACCGCGACTTGAACGCGATCTCTTCGTCGCCAACGTCGAAACGGTCGAAGGGCCGCCCGCCCGGATACCACCCCCAGTGGGATTAGCGGATCTGCTGGGTGCCTTGCGCGATGTGCTCGCTCGGGCTGAACTGTTTGGCCGTCACCATGTCCGGCGAGAAACGCTCTCGGTGCGTGAACGGATGAGCCAGGTTCTGGAACGGTTGGATGCGCTGCGGTTTACCCCGTTTACCGCGTTGTTCCGCCCGGAGGAAGGCCGAATGGGCACGGTGGTCACGTTTCTGGCCGTGCTGGAACTCTTGCGCGAAACCTTATTGGAATTGGCCCAGGCTGAGCCATTCGCCCCTATCTATCTCCGCAAGCGGCTTTGAGGGTTGGCTATGCCAGAATTGATCGCCATCATCGAAGCCGTATTGCTCGCCGCCGGTGAGCCGCTGTCGTTGGAGCGCCTGTCAGGCGTGTTCCCGGAAGCGGAACGGCCGGAGCGCGAGGTGCTGCGGACTGCATTAAGTGAACTGGCCATTGCGTGCGCTGGGCGCGGGGTGGAACTGGTCGAAGTCGCTGGCGGCTTTCGTCTGCAAGTGCCCCAGGCATTTTCTCCCTGGGTCTCCCGTCTCTGGGAAGAGCGGGCGGCTCACTATTCGCGCGCTTTGCTGGAAACTCTAGCCCTGATCGCATACCGTCAACCCATCACGCGCGGTGAAATTGAAGCGGTGCGCGGAGTTAGTCTTAGCAGTAGTATCATGAAAACCTTACAGGAGCGCGACTGGATCAAGGTGGTCGGCCACCGTGAGGTGCCGGGGCGTCCGGCCTTGTACGCGACCACCCATACCTTTCTGGATTATTTCAATCTCAAGAGTTTGAGCGACCTGCCACCCTTGGTGGCCGCGCGCGAACCTGAAATCATTGGAGCTGAAGTAGATCTTCACGCTCAGGCTAACCCACCCGCTCTAAGCGGCGACACGCGCATGGAATCTTCGTCATGACTGAACGCTTACAAAAATTTCTGGCGAGCGCTGGCTTTGGTTCACGGCGCCAGATCGAAGAATGGGTTCGTCAAGGGCGGATTACCGTGAACGGTGCCCTCGCCCATCTGGGCGTACAGGTCAGTGAGGTTGACAAAATTCAGATCGACGGCAAACCGGTGCGGTCACATACCGACCGGCAAAATCGGCGGGTGCTGGCCTATTACAAGCCGGTCGGCGAGATAACGGCCCGCCGTGATCCCGAAGGGCGGCCCACGGTGTTTGACCGCCTGCCACCGTTGCGCGCTGGTCGCTGGATCGCGGTAGGACGGCTCGATCTCAACACGCAAGGCTTGTTGCTGTTGACGACGGATGGGGAACTGGCTAATCGGCTCATGCACCCCTCGGCGCAAATCGAGCGCGAGTATGCGGTGCGGGTGCTGGGCGGAGTCGCGCCGGAAGTGTTATTGCGCTTAGCCGAGGGCGTACCGCTAGAAGATGGACCAGCGCGGTTTGATGATATCCGAGAGGCGGGCGGCGAAGGCGCCAACCGCTGGTATCATGTCATCTTACGCGAAGGCCGCAACCGCGAAGTACGCCGACTATGGGAATCACAGGGGGTGACGGTAAGCCGCTTGATCCGGGTTCGTTACGGCCCTGTAGTCCTTCGCCGGGGTTTGCATCCCGGTCGCTGGGATGAGTTGAACCTGACGCAGATCCGCGAGCTGCTCATGGCGGCCGGCTGCCCGCTCGAAGAACCTCCGGCTGCGGCGACGCCACTACAACGGCCCACCTTCAAGCGGCCAGGCACGCCAAAATCCAATAGGTTTCACGGCGACCCACGCCCGACCGCTTCGGCCCCGATCCGTTCACCAAATCGGCGGGAGGCTGTTGAGCCAGCACACGGCAGTCAGCGAAATACACCCGAAACAAGGCAAAGCCGCTCCAATACACCGCAACGCACCGAACCGCGAGCCGGATCTCGATCCCGCGATGCCGCGAATCCCTGGACTACACGGCTGGGCCGCCCTGATGGTGGTGGGACGCAGACAACCTCGCCACCTCGGCGCCCCCTCAATCCTGGGCGCGCAAAAGCTGGCCGGTAACGCCCTTGCTATCCGGCCCCAACAGATACAAGTAAGTCGGTATGATCGCCTCGGGATCGACCCATTCGTCGGGGGTACGTCCTGGATAGGCGCGTAAAGTCAGACCAGCGCCGACCTGGCCGGGATCAATGCTATTGACCCGAATCGATGTATTGGTCTCCAACTCATTGGCCCAGAGTTTCATCAACGTTTCGGCGCTGCCCTTGGCCACCGCGTAGGCTCCCCAATAGGCTCGGCCTGTCTCGCTAGCCTGGTCCGCAGTAAAGATCACCGAGGCATCGGGCGCACGGTTCAATAAGCCCAACAGGGCTTGTGTCAATAAAAACGGGGCATGGACATTGACCTGCACGATCCGATACCACAATGCCGTGTCGTAATTGGCCAGCGGAGTCAATCCTGCAAACAGGGCTGCATTATGCAGCAAGCCATTTAACCGGCCAAATTCCGTTCCGATGATCGTCGCCAAATCCGCATAATCTTTCGGACTCGCTCCCTCCAGGTTCATCGGGTAGATCGCCGGTTTCGGTCCCCCTGTCTGCTCAATCTCATCGTACACCTGTTCCAATTTACGGATGGTGCGCCCCAGCAAAATCACCGTCGCGCCATACGCAGCGAGCCGGCGCGCCACCACGCGACCGATGCCATCACCCGCGCCGGTGACCAGAATCACTCTGTCGTTTAGCAGATTAGCGGTGGGATGGTAATCTTTCATGGTATCTCTTCCAAATCGGACTTAGATCAAGAGGTGGCTCACGCTACCACCGGCAAGCGCCGACGATGGAGTTTTTCTCTCCTTCGCAAGCGCCATGCCAGCCATAGCTTGCGCAAAGGCGGCAGCGACGTGCGCTGCTCCAAAAGACGATAGCCATCCTCGGCGATTTCCTCCAAAAGCGCCTTCGCCAGATCGAGACGAATCAGCAGATGATACTGCGTATAACGATCCATCGTCGGCAAGTGGGTCAGTGACTGAGCGTAGTGGTGACGAATCCGTTCAGCCTGAAAGGCAAACAGTTGGCGCAAGCGTTCAGTGGTTTGCGGTGCCAACAGATCGCTCGCTTTGATCCCGTAACGCTCCATTTCCTCTTCGGGCCAATACAGTCGCCCGCATTGCGCATGGCGGCGCGCATCGTACAAGAAATCAAATAATATCAAAGCAATCCCTGCCTCATGAGCAAAGCGAGGTGTGGCGCGTCGATCCTGATAACCCAAAATTTCCGCCGCTAACAGGGCCGGAACACTGCCTCGCCTATGCAGATAAACCATCAACCCACTAAAGTTGGGATAGGCGTCATAATCCAAATCCATCGTGATCCCATCCAGAATCTCTCGAAAATACTCTTCTGGCAAATTGAAATCTGCTAGAGGCCCTCGCAACGCACGGGTCACCGGATGTTGCGGCTCGCCAGCAAACAGGCGACCCACTTCAGCCTGCCACCAGTCCAATTTGACTCGGGCCACACCCGCATCCTGGCATTCTGAGACGATTTGCGCGGTTTCGAGACAAAAAGCTTTCAGTGCGAGCAATGCTTGTCGGCGCTTGAGCGGCAATCCGAGCAAGCTGTAGCGAAAGTCGGAACCAGGCGGTGCTGCAAAATTGTAACAGTAGTCTTCTGGTGACATCGGATCACCACCCGCTCAGCCAGTTATTACTCCACACCAACTCATTGCGCTGCACCCAGCAAGGCCAATCAAGAATAGGCATGTTATTTGCTTTGTTATTTGGCAAGTACCCGTTAGCATGGCTTAGGTGAGCGAGGTTTACCATGATGACCATCCGCGATATCAGCAAGTTGCCACCCAACGAACAGGCTATTACCCGTGCGTCTTATCTGTACTACCGCGTCTTGTTGCGAGGAGCGCCCGACGCTACCTGCCGACGGTTTCGCCAGCGATGGTTAGCCGAGTTGCAGCGGCGCTGGCCAGACGCTTGGCGGAACGTATGAACCGGCCGGCCGCTTGGACCCTTCACCCGGTCAAGAGCAGTTGGCGCGTGTCTGCTAGCGCACTTCTTGCAGCAAGGTTTCCTCACCGGGGCGCAACTGACCGGAGTGGATCGTAGAAAGCGAGCTGTCGTCTTCTTTTAGTTGCTTGGCTTCGACACCAGCCGGCGGCTTGGCAGCATAATGGGTCTTCCCCGCAGAATCAGTCCACGTATATATGCGTTCGGTGGGTTGTACGGTGACCGGCTTGGCGTTGAGGGGCACCAGTGTAGCCGGCTGATCGATAGGCGGGCGATTACTGTAATGGACACGGCCGGTGGCATCTTTCCAGCTATAAACGCCCTCCTCGGCCCAGACCAAAGCACCCGTCTGCATCAGCAGCAACCCGGTCGCCAGTGCGCTTGTACGCCAACTGGAGCGCGCGGCCAGGCATGTCTGTGCAAGCATGAGACTCAGGCTTAATCGCAAGTTAGGCTCATCAAACACGCCGTTGGGAAGGCCACTCATTGTCTGGGGCCGGCACAAAGGGCACAATCAAAACCGGACGCTTAGACAGCAGGGTAATTCGCCGGGTCGTTGACCCCAAAAGCGCGCCCCGCAGGGTTTCATTACCGGCGTGCGTGCCCATGACAATCAAATCGGCATTGCAACGGTCAGCCTCCTGCAAGATCACATCATGTATCATTCCGCTGACAACACGAATCTCCGAGATGACTTGTGTTTGTTCCAGAGTTGAACCCAGTTCTTCCGCACAGAAATTTTCCAGGCGGGTGTGGAATTTCTGCAAAATGCCGCTGGTCGCTTCGCGGTGCAACTCATCAGCCTTTTCGGCGGGAAGATAGTTATCCATCAAAAAGCGCACTGAACTGCTCAACGGCTCCACTACATGCAGCAAGATAATCTTAGCGTTGTATTGGTTGGCCAACCCAACCGCAAAGCGTAGGACTGGCCGGGTATAGGGGCTTAGCGCCGTGGTATACAGAATGGTCTTGATCTGGGGCGACATCGTGAGGCTCCAAGCAGGTTTGGAAAAACGCGAGACGGGATGACCGCAACGTCCTGTTCGGCTAAGTCCAGTATAGCTGACGTATGTTGATAGCCTAATTCCAGACACACTCCTGTGGCAATTGGTCCTGAAGAAATTAAGCTTCAAGCAGCGGCACGGTCAGCTTTTCGATGACAGGTCGCGTGTCTGGACGCACGCCACGCCACCAAACAAAAGCCTCGGCCGCTTGCTCAACCAACATGCCCACCCCGTCCACCAAGCGCCGAACGCCATTGTCACGGGCCATTTTCAAAAAAGGCGTCAATCCCTTGCCGTACACTAGCTCGTAGGCTAAGCAATCCGGCGCAAAAATATCACCATGCACCGGCAAAAATTCGCCACATTGGCTCGCCGAGGTCGCATTTAAGATGATATCGAACGGTTGATCACGCAATGCGCTATAAGCCTCGGCATCCACGGGTCCGGTGTGAGCGAACGCCTCTGCCAGTTGCCGTGCTTTTGCAAAAGTGCGGTTGACGATCACCACATGACTCGGCTTCTCAGCCAGGATAGGCGGCAACGCGCCGCGCGCCGCTCCACCGGCGCCCAGCAATAGCACGCAACGGCCTGCGATGGGGCAAGCCAAATTATGGATAATGTCGCGCACCAACCCAACACCGTCAAAATTGTCCGCCAGCACTCGATCACCGTCGAATTTCATGGCATTGACCGCCCCGGCCACTTGCGCCGCTGCGGTGAGATCAGTGGCATAGGCAAAGGCATCCAGCTTGAACGGCGCGGTGATATTCAAACCACGCCCCCCCGCAGCCCGAAAAGCATCAACTGCACCGGCAAATCCGCCAAGTGACCCTTCAATAGCCGTGTAATGAATCGGTTGGCCGGTTTGCTCAGCGAACGCTGTATGAATCAAGGGCGATTTCGTGTGGCCAATGGGATTGCCGATCACGGCATAAAGATCACTCATAACATCTCCAGCATTGAATTCTTTCTTTGAGGGATACAACCGAATGTGACTGAGAACATTTTTGCAGTTCCCTCGATGGATGACTCTATCGGGCGATGAATTTCACCGTTGCCACGCCGCCTGCGGTCAATCGAACCCCTATTTGAGCTGTTCCAACCGCTGCCAAGCTTCCAGGGCACAGGCGACCGACCATGCTTGGGCGGGTGTACCACGCGGCAGATGGGGTGATACACCATCGAAAATCTCGCTGACGGTACCCAGACCCGCATCCAATAAGTGATCGCGGATCGGTTGTAAACGGTTCTGGGCAGCTTCCGCGTCACCGTAGACCCGATATTCCGCCAGTGCGTAATGGCCAAGCAGCCAGCCCCAGACCGCTCCCTGGTGATAGCCACCATCGCGCTCCCAAACTCCACCTAAATAGGTAGGATGGTAATGCGGATGATCCGCTGTCAGCGAGCGCACGCCATAGGAAGTCAACAGCTCACGCCCACAGACCTCAACGAGGGTGCGTTGCCTATCGGCATCTAAAGGACTGTGGGGCAAGCTAACCGCGAACAGTTGATTCGGGCGGGTGCTAGGATCGTCACCGGTGGGGCCATCCAGCACATCGTATAAACCGGCACCGTCCGGCCGGATAAACCGCTGAAAGCCTTGGCGCGCCTGAGCGGCAAGCGCGCTGTAGATTTGCGGCGAACGCCCCAACCGCTCGGCGAATTCTGCCATAATCATCAGTGCGTTATACCACAGCGCGTTGATCTCGACCGGCTTACCGATGCGCGGCGTCACCACCCAATCGCCGGCTTTGGCATCCATCCAGGTCAATTGCACACCAGGCTCACCGGCGTACAACAAGCCATCGGCGCTATCCCGGCCGATCCGATAGCGAGTGCCGCGAACATGCCAGTCGATCATCTCGGCTAGAACAGGGAACACTTCCGCCAGTGCCGCTTTATCATGACTGGTCTCTAGGTAGGCTCGCCACGCCTCGAAATACCACAGACCGGCATCGACGGTGTTGTAGGCCGGCGTTTCACCTGCGCCGGGAAAAACGTTGGGCAGCATTCCTTGATCTACAAAGCGGGCGAACGTCAACAGGATGCGCCTGGCGCTATCCAGCCGGCCAGTAGCCAGCGTCAGGCCCGGCAACGCAATCATCGTGTCGCGGCCCCAATCGCCAAACCATGGATAACCAGCGATGACCGATTCGCCATCAGGTAAATCCGGCAACGGTCGAGCGAACAGAAAACTGTCAGCAGCCAAACTCAACTGCTCAATCCACGCAGGTGGGGAGCCGCCCAGCGCCGGACGGGCGCCAGCCAGCAAACCGCGCTCCCTATCAAGAAAGCGGCACAATGCGGCCTCCATATCAGCGGAGGCCGTTTCGTGCAGGCTGGCGGTAATACCACTCCACTGACCGGGGCGCAGGGTCAGCAGGGCGTCACCGACCCACAAATGGGCATCACGATCAGGTAGGCCACGTTCCCGCTCCAGCGGCAAATCAAAGTTCTCTATCCAGTCCCAGGCGGCTTGCAGGCGCCCATCGGCCGTTTGCAAACGAAGGGTAAAGCGGTCGTGGCAGACCACTTCCAAGCGGTCCCCCACCATTCCAACTCGTGGAGTAAACCCGCCGGGCGCCATGTTGCCGTGGTGATCGCGCGCGTTGACTAGCAAGCGCACTCGTAACTCCAGGGCCTGAGTGGCTGCACCCGCATCCAGCCGCCAGGCGACATAGACAGTATTGGCGCCTGGCTCTAACCAAATCCGTTGTTCGATAATCCACCGGCCAACGGCGTAACGCCACACCGGCATTCGCCCGTCCAAGTGAAACGATTCCAGATAAAGATGACCCACCGGATCAAGCGCGCCACTCCCCCAGCGGTTGCTGAATAACGGAATCTCCCGCTCCCCATCGATCAGGGTCGCCTCCGCTTTTGAAAAGACCAGCCAGCGGCCCAGGGGCGGCTCGACAGGCGCTATCAGCAAGCCGTGGTAGCGACGGGTCAGCGTGCCGGCAATGGTACCGGCGGCATAAGCGCCCAAACCGTTACCCAGCCACCACTCGCGCCGTTCAGCCTGGGCTAGATCACCACAGATCGCGCGGCCGAAACGGATGAAATCGGGTAGCATCTCGCTCATGACTGTCGCTCCTAAACGATGGTTTCAACACAAGTTTAGACGCGATTTCAGCGCATCCGTAACCGGCCACTAGATTCAAAGCGCCAGGGGCGCGAGATATAGAGCACATCGTATTGCTGGCGTAATTGGGGCGGAAACGTCGCGTATGGAGCGCCCAGTCTGACGATTCGCTGAGCCGCTCGATCCAATTCAGAGTTGCCGGACGAGCGGACGACCCGAACATCTTGCAAGGAACCGTCGGCCCGGATGGCGACCTCCAGCGTTGGGCCGGCGCTCAAGTTCAACTGGCGAGCGATATCGGGAAAATTCATGGCGCCGATCTGCTCTACCTTGCGTACCCAGGAACCGATATAAAAGCCTTCCAGGGATTGAGAGTCGTTCGGGCTGACTCGTTTGGCGCGGACTCCCGCGTGCGCTTGGCGCTGGGATTGGGTTTCCAGGCTGGCGATCTGACCCAACAGAGCGCTGCTGTCAAGCGGTCGCCGACCCTTCTTTGGCTCTGCGGAACGGGCGGTCGCAGCAGCTTGCGTCTCACGTTCAGGGCGAGGCGCTGCTGGAATGACAGTCGCCGGGGTGAGTTCATTCCGCTCCGGCTCAACAGATTTGCCGGAGGCACGCGCTTCAGCCGGTCGCCTTAAAGGGGGTTTGGTTGCGACATCTAAGCGTTTTGCGCTGACCGGTCTGATGGGTTCGGGCGGTAGTGCCGGCTTCTTCGGCAACCGCACCGTCGGCCTGGCTTTACTGGTATCCATCGGCTCGATCTTTGGAGTCGGTCTCAAAGCCAAGCGGCTCGCGGCTGCTGGGCGAGTTTGCGCGGGAAGGGGCGATTGAGTTGGCGCGACGGGTTGTGATGGCACTACGAACTCAGGTGCAGGCAACGGAACGGGAGCCGTAGGTAGCAGCGGGCTTGGCAACACATCCGGTTCAATCGGCGTAACCGCGTGCTCGGCTGAATTCGCTGTCGGCTCCGTGGGCTTTTCAGGCTTGTCATTAGCCAAAGCGCTTGGTCGCTGTAGCGACGGCAGCAAAATCACTTCAAAAGGCGGTCGCTCAAAAGGATGCTGCCACCATCGCTCAGTGGGAACTCCGAAAAGCAGGGTCCCATGCAAAGCCAGCGCCAGCAACGACGCCAGGGTCAGCCGGCTGGTTTCACCCAGATCGTGGAGGATAGGCTTCATCCGTCAGCCGGGATTGGCTACTCGCCAATCGTCGTTCAATCGCAGCCATCAGCTCGCCACCGATATCTAACCCGAACTGTGCATCCAATTCACGAGCGCAGGTGGGGCTGGTCACGTTGATTTCGGTCAGATAATCGCCGATCACATCCAGGCCAACAAACAGCAAACCCATGGCGCGCAATGTCGGCGCTACCTGTGCGCAGATCCAACGGTCCCGCTCATTCAGGGGAACCCCTTCACCGCGCCCACCGGCCGCCAGATTGGCCCGCGTTTCGCCCGCTTGAGGAATGCGGGCCAGCGCGTAAGGCACCGGTTCACCATCAATTAACAGGATGCGCTTGTCGCCGGCAACTACTTCTGGAATATAACGCTGGGCCATGGCTGAACGCCGGCCGTGGGCGGTGAGGGTTTCCAGGATCACGCTCACATTCGGATCGTGCGGGCGCAAACGGAATACCGACGCACCGCCCATGCCATCCAGCGGCTTCACCACAATGTCCCCATGTTCGCCGAGAAATGCTTTCAGGCGGGACGGCTCCCGGCTGACTAGCGTCGGTGGGCAGCAGGAGAGAAAGTGCAAGGCAAAAAATTTTTCGTTAGCATCGCGCAGGCTGCGCGGTTTGTTGACCACCAGCGTCCCGGCCCCTTCGGCCAACTCCAGAAGGTATGTGGTGTAGATATATTCCATGTCGAAGGGCGGGTCCTTGCGCATCAAAATAACATCCAGTTCCGCCAGCGGAATTTCCCGCTCCTCCCGAAACACGAACCAGCCTGATTTATTATCGTCAACACTCAGCAAGCGGGTCCGACCAAAGGACTGATTACCACGGGCGTAAAGATCAGCCTGTTCAAAGTAGTGTAGTTGCCAACCTCGCGCCTGGGCCGCGAGTAACATCGCGAAGGTGGTATCCTTTTTTATGGTGATCGTAGCGATGGGGTCCATCACCACGCCGAGTTTGATGGTCATGACAGAACAGTCCGTTAGGTTAGTGAGACTGGTGATACCCAGAGCCGATCAACAGGGTACCGGCGCGCGCGTAGCGCTCGAAAAGAGCGCGGATACCGTTTCTTCCATGGCATCCTGACATTTAGTATGCTAAAAATGCACCAAAAGATTATCAATATAATTATGGTCCGACAGCCCGCTCCAGATTGAGGGAGGCAGCCATGGCCGGTCGGGTCGGGAAAATGACCATCCGACCCTAAAATGCCCGATTTTTGAGGATTATCCTGTGGCAGAGGCGGTACTAGGTTCTCCAACAGCGTCATCCGCGCTGGACCCATTCGATATCTTGTTGGAGCTGGATCGGCGTATCCGCGAACGCGCCCCGGCTTCGGCTTCCAATGCGCAGCTTTCAGAGATTAAGGGACAGTTAGCCGCACGCCTTGGTTCTTGGAACCTGCTATTCTCCATGGATGACGTAGCCGAAATTATCCCGTTTCCCCGCGGCATCACGCAGGTTCCCGGCGTAAAACGTTGGCTGCTGGGGATTGCCAATCTGCGAGGGCGGGTGATTTCAGTCTCCGACTTGCGGGATTTCCTGACTGAACGACCCACGCCACAATTGCCGGGCTGCCAGATCGTCGTCGTGCGCGCGGGCGAGTGGGATTATGGCCTCCTGGTAGAAGAGATCGTCGGAATGCGGCACTTCGGCCCCCAGCACCGGCTACCGTCGCTAGAGAATGTTGAGGAGAGCCTGCATCCCTTTGTCGGGGAAGCGTTCTGGAGCGACAATCAGTGCTGGATAGTCTTCAATACCCGCGCCCTGCTGGTGGAGCCGCAGTTCTTGAATGCAGCCAGTTAGCGCTATTTTTTGGGATTTCCCCGCCGCGCCAGCGAGTCGGGGTAGTTCAGGGTTCATCTCAATGAGAAATAGAAATGCGTGATTCGCGAGATCAGTCGGCGCAAAAAGGACTATCGTTCACCTACTTGGCACTGTTGGGGGCGCTGTTACTCTTCATCGTGCTGATGGGCATCATCTTCACTACCCTGGAAAGACAGGGTGGGCAAAATGAGCTTTCCGTCAAACTGGTCGGCGAACAGCGGTTTCTATCCCGCTCGCTGCCGGCGGAAGCTCTTCAGGCCGCGCGCGGCAAGGAATCGGCTTTCATCAAGCTCAAGGAAGGGCGCGAGCGTTTCCGGGAATTGCTTGACGCCCAGAAAAACGGCGGTGGCTCCTTGGGGTTATCCGCTGCCCCAGCGTCGATTCAGCCGAAACTGGAACGGCTTGAAAGCCTTTGGAAGCCGATTGAAGCCAACATCGACACACTCTTGGCCGAGCGCGAGCCTGTTATGGCAGCCAGCAATTTTATGCCGCTGCTGGAAAGTTCTCTCACTCCGATCATCACGGTATCCGACGAAATCGCCAAGAATTTGGCCAATAACCGCGTCGATGCCCGCCAAGTGTATCAGGCGACGAATCAACTGCTCTTGGGGCAGCGCATTGAGACGGATCTAAAACGTATGCTAAGCGAAGGGGGCGCTGGTGTTGCCGCCGCCGCCGACCGGTTTGGCCGCAACGTCAAGCTGTTCGGTCAAGTGCTTAGAGGAATGCGGGATGGAGGGGCGGGTATTGAGCGCGTTAGCCTTCCAGAGAACGCGACCAAGGTGGCGGATCTAGCCGAGCGATTCAAGTCGCTGGAAACCGAAGCGTCGCGCATCGCCGATTCTGCACCAGCCCTGGTGAAAGCCCAAAACGCGGCTCAAGGTGTCGCCGAAAACGGCGACGGCTTATTGGAAGCGAGCAGTCAACTCCTTGACGCCTACTATCAGAACAGCCGCCAATTTCATTTGTTCGGTATCCCTTTCAACTACCAGATCGCTTACGGCTTCGGGGTTCTCGCCCTCCTCGCACTGTTAGTCCTGGTCTACCTGCAAAACCGCGAAAGCCAGCAACGGCTGCGCGAAACTGAACTGCGCAAGCAGGAAACCGAGGATCAAAGCCGCCGCAACCAGGACGCGATCCTGCGTTTGCTTGATGAACTTGGCAATCTCGCCGAGGGTGATTTGACCGTTCAGGCAAGCGTGACCGAGGACATCACCGGTGCTATCGCCGACTCGATCAACTATGCCATCGAAGCATTGCGCGATTTGGTTTCCACCATCAACAATACCTCGGGATTGGTGGCGAGTGCGGTACAAGAAACCAGCGCTATCGCCGACCGGCTGGCCAAATCCAGCGAAGTTCAAGCGCGACAGATCGACAATGCCAGCGCAACGGTCGTCCAGATGGCGCAGTCCATGGATGATGTATCGTCAAAAACCGCCGCCTCGGCTGAAGTGGCTGAAAAGTCGGTCGGTATTGCTCACGAAGGCGGTGACCGGGTACGGCGCACTATCAACGGCATGAATGCGATCCGCGAGCACATCCAGGATACCTCGAAGCGGATCAAGCGCTTGGGCGAGTCTTCGCAGGAAATCGGCGACATCGTGGCGCTGATCAACGACATCGCCGATCAGACCAACATCCTGGCACTGAACGCCGCGATTCAAGCATCGGCTGCCGGTGATGCCGGTCGAGGCTTCGCGGTAGTCGCCGATGAAGTGCAACGGCTGGCGGAACGGTCCAGTAACGCTACCAAACGCATCGAAACCCTGGTCAAGACCATTCAGGCTGATACCAACGAAGCGGTCATTTCGATGGAGAAAAGCACCTCGGAAGTGGTCGGCGGCGCCAAGCTGGCGGAGAAGGCGGGTGAAGCCTTGGACGAGATTGAGAAGGTTTCCGCTAATCTGGCCGAGCTGATTGATGAAATTTCCAAATCTGCCGGCCGGGTGTCGGAAATGGCTTCACGGGTATCGGGTGCTATGGTTTCAATTAACGAGATTACCGGCCAGACCGCCGAGAGCAGCGTAGCAACTGCCTCCGCTATCGGCAAATTGAACCAGTTGGCGCGTGAATTGCGCCAAGCCGTCGCCGATTTCCGGCTTCCCGCTTAAGCCGCCCGAACGGAACCGGGACATGGGGCAGGTTGGTGCCATCCCGCCAAGAGCCGCTTCTTGCGACCAATGCCCGTTGACTCGGTTCTCGGCATGGAGGTAGCGCAATGATTTCGCATCGTCTCGCCGATAGCTCGCTAGGCCCACTCAATGACGATTTAGCGCTGGCTCTACAGCGGATTCAATTCAGCCTTGATGCCTATGTTCAGGACCCAAAAGATCCTGCTGCGATTGAGGTGATGATTGAGGCCATTGATCAGATCCGCAGCCCATTGGAAGCTCTCAAACAGCATAGTGCCGCTGGCTTGCTCAATGAGATGCGTTTTTCAGTCGCGGCGGTGGTTGCAGGTCGTTTACCAGCGCTAGATGTGCCGCTGTTGCGGCAAGCGACTGAATGTCTGGCTAATTTTTTGGCGTCCGTTCTGGTTGGTAACCAGCCGTTACCGGCTGGGCCGCTGGTTGCGCTGACCAATACACTGCAACAGGCACGCCTTGCAAAAGCGCCTACTGCGACTGATGATCCGTCTTCGGTAGCGGATTTCTCAAACGTGGAAAGCGATATAGCACATCTAGCAGACTCACTAACCTTGCTGGAGCTACCCGAATTGGCGTTTGAGACCACTTCCAAGGTCTCTACCGACAATGCTCGTCCAGATGAAGATTCTCTTATCGCGCCGGATATGACCTTAACCATCTCCGATAAGGGAGACGATAGATTACCGGCAGGTATTACGGAATCCGCAGAAACACCGGCCACGTCAGACGAGATTCTCTCTGTCCATTGGCCGGAGCCAAACTTTGATCTCGGTGGCCCAGCGATTTCCAATTTAGGCGCTGAACCGCCAGACGAACCGGAAAAACATAACGCGGTAGATACGCCAACTCTGACAAATGTCGATTCAGAGTTGCAAACCGCTGGCTCGGAATCAACGGCAATACCTGCGCTATCTGAAGATGATCTGTCTATCGAATGGTCGGAGGCAAAGCCTGCTGCTGATGAACCTGTGAGTTCCAGTTTGGACGCTGAACCATCCGATGAACCGGAACAGCGCAATTTGCTTGATGTGCTCGGTTTAACGGAGGCTGATCAGGAATTCGTTGAGGTTTTTATGGAAGAAGCCCGCAGCGAATTAGGCTCTATTCGTGAACAACTCGTCACCTGGCAGCAGCATCTCGACAGCCGGGAAGCTTTAACAACCATTCGGCGAGCCTTTCATACCCTAAAGGGTAGCGGCCGTATGGTCGGTGCCACTGTGATCGGCGATTTTGCCTGGGAATTCGAAGATCTGCTCAACCAGATGATGAGCGGCACTCTGCATCCCAGCACTGCCATTTGCGATGCTATCGGCGAATCGGTGATAGCGTTGTCGCCGTTGGTGGGTGAAACCCCGCTGCGGGGAAATGATTTGGCCGCTTTGCCGGCATTAGCCGCACGGGCGAAGGAATTGATCGCTATCGGCAAAGTCGAGCCAGCGACAATGCGGCCGTCGCGTACCGAACCCACCACAACTCGGCCCTCGCAGCGGCCGGTGGATACCCCTGCATTACCACCGGTTCCCGTCATCCCATTCCCCAGCACGCCAGCCACGGAGATTGATCCAGAATTTCTCGAAGTCTTTCTGGAAGAAGCCCGTGAAGAATTGGCGACCATTCACCAACAGAGCGCGATCTGGCAACAGCATTTGACCGACCGTCAGGCTCAAACCAACATTCGCCGGGCTTTCCACACCCTCAAGGGGAGTGGTCGTGTGGTGGGTGCCACCGAGATCGGTGATTTTGCTTGGGAATTCGAAAACCTGTTAAATCAAGTCTTAAGTGGTACAGCGGCGCCTTCCGGCGCCATGATTGATCTGATCAGCGAAGCAGTGACTATCCTAACTCCGCTGGCCGATAATCAACCTGTCACCCATGAAACTCGGTCAACGATGACTGAGTTGGTCGGGCGGGTCCGCGCGTTCCTGCAAGCAGCACCGGCAGCGGAGATAGCCGCTCTCCCAGAAGAAGAGCCGTCGGCTCCGATCACGGATCGCGCACCTCCTCCTGTGGCAGAGCCGTCCATCCGACCTGTCGTCATTGTTCCTGCCCCTCGACTTGTGCCTCCCACACCAGTCACTGGGATGGCGCCGCCGCCTACGCCAGTCGGGGTTGATTTGGAGCTGGCAGAGGTTTTCCAGTACGAAGCGGCCGAAATTCTTGATGCCAGCGATCTCATCCTGCAACGCTTAGCAAGCGAAACCGAGCATACGGCCCTGCTCAACGATCTACGGCGGAACATGCACACCTTAAAGGGTGGCTCGCGCATGTCCGATCTGCTTGCTATCGGTGACTTGGCGCACGCGGCTGAATCGGTGTTGGATTCGCTCGGTAAAGGCGCCGGTCATGCTACACCTGTGGTGCTCGACGCCATTCAGCAGACCTTGGATCGGTTAAATCGGATGGTGGCCGAGGCGGCGGGTGGTACCAAGCCGCGACCAGCCACCGATATTATCGGTGGTTTACACCATCTAGCCGATAGCATCGTAGCAGGGAAACCGCTGACCGAGTTCATGATTGCCTCCCCAGCGGTAGAAGCGCTGGCGCTGGCGCAGGAACCGACCAGCCAACGGCAAGCCGCAGCCCCGTCCGCTGAACGGGCTGCGTTCCAGACGATGACCGAACTGGATCAGGAACTGGTACAGGTGTTCCAGGTCGAGGCCAGCGAGATCCTTGATTCCAGTGACGTAATTCTGCAACGCCTGCGCATTGACCCCAGCAGTACCGAGCTTTTGAACAACCTGCGTCGGGAAATGCACACCCTCAAGGGCAGTTCGCGGATGGCGGGCTTCATGACGGTCGGCGAACTGGCGCACGCGGCCGAATCGATTCTGGACGGACTGGGAAAAGGCACGCTAAAAAGCTCGTCACACTTAATTGACCTACTGCAACGGGCGCTTGACCGTTTACAGCAGATGTTGGCCGGCGTTCTCAGCGGCGAGCAACCGCTACCACAACGAGAATTGATCGAAGAGTTGCAAAGCGTTTTGGTCTCGAAACCGGCTGAGCGCTCCAAACCACTGCTGCCATCGATCAGGACCACCGTAACCCCGGCAGCGACTGCCGCCCGACCCGCCGAGAAAGCGGTGGCGGCAGCGGCGGCCGCTGCGGCTGCCGACAATATCCGCGTTAGCTCCGTCTTGCTGAATAACCTGGTCAACCAGATGGGCGAAAGCAGCATCTTCCGCGCCCGAGTTGATCAGGGCGTCGGCGCCATGAGTTTCAATCTCGGTGAACTGGAGCAAACCATTGCTCGGTTGCGTCGGCAGGTCGGCAATTTAGCTACGCAAGCCGAGGCACGCATTCAGTCGCGCCAAGACCAGGACGCCAGATCGCATCAGCAAGAATTCGATCCACTGGAACTGGATCGCTTCACCGAATTACAACAGGTCAGCCGGTCGCTGATGGAGATCGCTGACGACTTGGGCAATATCGGTACCTCACTCGGCGATCATGCGCGGGAAGTGACCTCGCTGTTGGACCAACAAGGCAAGGTCAACAAGGATATCCAACAAAGCTTGATGCGAACCGGCATGGTCCGGTTCGGTAGCGTCGTCTCTCGGTTACGCCGTGTTGTTCGCCAATCCGCCCAGGAGTTGGGAAAGCGAGCGGAATTGCTGGTCAGCGGCGAAGACGCGGAAGTGGATCGAGTCGTGCTGGAAAGCATGATTGCCCCATTGGAACACATGCTGCGTAATTCGCTCGCTCATGGTATCGAATCCCCGGAAATCCGCCGCCAGCATGACAAACCAGAGATGGGGACCATTACCCTGGGTCTGCGCCGGGAAGGGGCGGAACTGGTGCTGGAACTGAGCGACGATGGCGCTGGCCTCAATTTCGCCGCGATCCGTGCCAAGGGCGAAGAGAAAGGTTTATTGCAGCCGGAGGAGCCTGCCAGTCCTGAAGATCTGATCGCGTTGTTGCTACGCCCGGGATTTTCCACCGCCAGCTCCGTCACCCAAATTGCTGGGCGTGGGGTCGGCATGGATGTGGTCAACGAAGCGATTCGTGCGATGCGGGGCGCTTTACTGATTCAGACCGACCCCGGCCAAGGCACCCGCTTTATCATTCGTCTGCCGTTTTCGCTGGCGGTCACACAGGCATTGCTGGCACAGGTCGGCGAATCGCTCTATGCGATTCCCCTGCTCAGCATCGAATTGGTCATCCGGCTCCAGGAAAGCGAATTTCAAGCCTATCTCTCCGGCGAGAATGTCCAACATCAATACGGTGAGCGTCACTACCCGATCCACAATTTGGGTCTGCTGACGGGCAGCGGTCAGATTCGGTCCTTTGAGGAAGTAACCGACCGGCGCCCCCCGACTCTGCTGTTCCGCAGCGCCGAGGCGAGCGCCGCTTTGCAAGTCGAGGCTGTTCTGGGTAACCGAGAAATCATTGTCAAGCCGGTCGGACCACAATTTCATGGCGTGCCCGGTATTTCGGGCGCCACGGTGCTGGCCGATGGCCGGGTGGTGGTCGTGCTGGAACTGGCGGCCTTGGTCCGTAATATCGGCTCTCAAGCGCAGAAGCAACTCGAAAGCCGAGCGCTCCGAAATGCCAGACAGGAAACGCGCCAGGAGAAAATTACCATCATGGTCATCGACGACTCCATCACCATGCGCAAGGTGACGGCACGCATTCTGGAGCGCCACAACATTCAGGTAACGACCGCCAAAGATGGTCTGGATGCCGTGGCCATGCTGCAAACTCAGGTCCCCGACCTGGCCATCCTGGATATCGAGATGCCGCGCATGGACGGGTTCGAAGTCATCGCCCATGTCCGTAACCAGCCCAATTTGCGCCACATGCCGATCATTATGGTGACCTCTCGCGGCGGCGATAAGCACCGCGAGCGAGCAATGAATCTGGGCGTCAACGACTATCTGACCAAGCCTTACCAGGAAGACCAACTCATGCATGCGATCCGCACGATTCTCGGCGAGCGCGCCCTGGCGTTGATCAGCTAATGTGCGTTGGATCAAGCTTCACTTTCGGCGGCTCGCGCCCTGCCCGTTACGGATACTGTTATGGAACCTTTATCTAACCTGCGCTGTCTCTTAGCGACTGTTCAGGGTGGCCAAGCCATCCTGCCGAGTAGCCTTGTCGTCGAAGTATTGCCCTTCGCAACCCCACTCAGTATCGAAACGGCTCCCCATTGGGTGATCGGCGCGATCTTATGGCGCAACCTCACCACGCCCCTGGTCAGTTTAGGGCGGCTGATTTTTCGGGTGCCGCCCGAAGACGATCTGCACTCCCGCATTATCATTGTCAATACGCTCAACGCCGATTCCCGTTTGCCCCATTTCGGTATTCTGGCCACGGCCGCACCACGGCCGATTAACCTGCAACGTGGCGATCTCCAAAGCAACCCAGCCGTGGAAGACGCTGACCTGCACCTGCCGGTTTTAAGCTGGGCGCGCTACCAGGACGAGCCGGCCATTATCCCCGACATCGAAACCATCGAAGCGGTGTTGCAGCCTCTGGTCCGCCGGGTTTGAACCGCATATTAAGGGGTTGGTCGTCCCGCCCATGCGGCTGAGTAAAATTAAGCTGGCGGGGTTTAAGTCGTTTGTAGACCCCACGGTGCTGCATCTGCCCAGTAATCTGGTTGCGGTGGTCGGCCCAAACGGTTGCGGCAAATCCAACATCATCGACGCGGTGCGTTGGGTGATGGGTGAAAGCTCGGCGCGCAGCCTGCGCGGCGAAACGATGTCCGATGTGATCTTCAACGGCGCAGCCACCCGCAAACCGGTCGGGTTAGCGACTGTCGAACTAGTGTTCGACAATGAACAAGGCCGCTTGGGTGGTTCCTGGGCCAGTTACGCAGAAATCGCCGTCAAACGCTCGGTTGGTCGTGACGGGCAATCGAACTACTTCCTTAACGGCACCCGCTGTCGGCGCCGCGACATTGCCGATCTTTTTCTGGGTACCGGGTTAGGCCCGCGTAGCTATGCCATTGCCGAGCAAGGGATGATCTCACGGGTCATCGAAGCCAGACCGGAGGACTTACGAGTCTTTCTGGAAGAGGCGGCGGGCATTTCCAAATACAAGGAACGTCGCCGCGAGACGGAAACCCGCATTCGCCACACCCGAGAGAATCTGGATCGGTTGAACGATGTCCGTGAGGAGCTTAATCGTCAACTACAACATGTCGAGCGCCAAGCGCGGGCTGCCACCCACTATCGGGAGCATCGGGCCGAGGAGCGACGTTTACAGGCGGAACTGGCCGCCCTGCGCTGGCAGCAATTGCACGTCATTTGCCAAGCGGACGAACAAGCGCTACGCCAGCAAGAAACGCAGCTAGAAGCCATTTTGGCGGCGCAGCGCCACCGAGAGGTAACCCTGGAAAAAGGGCGGATTGAGCGAGCCACACTCAACGAAACCTATCACGAAGCCCAAGGCCGCTACTATCGTGTTGGTGCCGAAATCAGTCGGCTGGAGAATTACCTCGAACATCAGCGTGAACGACAGCGGCGCCGTGAAGATGAGCGTGCCCAAACCGCGTTGGCCTTAGAGCAAATCGCTGCGCAACTGCGGCAAGATCAGACACAGAAAGATCAATGGGCACAAGCATTGTCTGCCGCTGAACTGGCTCTGGAACATGCTTTAGCCGCTGAAGTAGCACTCGCGGAAATGCTCGCCACCACTGAACCCACAGTGCGTGCCGCCGACATGGCTTGGCACGAGCATAGTCAACGTACCGGTGCAGCCGAACGTCAAATCGAGGTCGAACGCACCCGGATTCAGCACCTTGAACGGCAGTTACTGCAAGATGAGCAGCGTTTGGCGCGATTGCGGCACGAGCAGGGACGCTGGTCAGCCACTGATCTTGATGGCGAACAGGCTGATCTACAAGCGCGCGAAGGCGACTGCACCGAACGATTGCAGCGCGATGAAACCAGTTTAGGCGAAATCATCGCCGCATTGAGCGTGCTTCGGGATAGCCTTACCGAAGCCGAACTCGGCATTGGCTTGGCGCGGGAACACGCGCAGACCGGACGCGCTCGCTTGATCTCTTTGCAAACTTTACAAGAAGCCGCGCTTAGCCGAAATGCGGGAGAATGTAACGACTGGCTGCGGGAGCACGGCTTGGAGAAAGCCCTGCGTTTGGCGGAGTGCCTTGAGGTAGAGCCAGGTTGGGAAGCGGCAGCGGAATCGGTACTAGCCGATTGGTTGGATGCGATTTGCGTCACCGACTTGGCTGGCATCATCGCAATGCCGGCTGATGTTCCCCACGGCCATCTGACGCTGTTTGAGCCAACCGGCCCGCAGGCTATCGATACATCGCTCGCTGGATTAGCCGGTAAAATTCACGCGCCATGGTCACTTACCGATTTTCTTGATGGCGTGATGACCGCAACTGACTTGGCGGAAGCCTTGGCACAGCGTTCTCGCTTGAACGGCAATGAAAGCGTGGTGACACCCGACGGCTTATTGTGCGGGCGGCATTGGCTACGAATGCCACCGGGTGAGGACACGGGAATCTTGCGGCGCGAGCGAGAAATCCGTCAGCTTGAAACCGAGTTGCAGGCTACGGAAGCCACCCTGACTGAGCAATCGTCACATGCTGAAACGCTTCGAGCGCGGCTTGCAGCGCTGGAAACGCGGCGGCGGGCTGTGCGAGATGCCGTGAACCAACAACAGCGTGAATTGGCCAGCCTACAAGGTCAATTGCAGGCCGCTCATGCGCGCTGGGCACAAGCCCGCGAGCGCAACGCGGCGTTGCTGGCAGAGCAGGCTGCAAACGAGGAGCAATATCAGCAAGCTCACGAGGATCTGCAAATAGCTCGCTTACGGCTAGAAGAAGCGCTTGCGACGCAAGTCAGTTTACGCATGATGCAAACCGAGTTGGCGGCAGCGCGCCACCGCTCAAGCAGCGAGATCCAACAACAGCGGGTACAGATCGAAGCGGCTCACCGCGAAGTGACCCACCAGACGGTGACTATCGAAACGCTGCGCGCCCGTCTAGCGGGTGCCGATCTAGCTATTGAACGCCTAGATACGCAGCGGCAACAACTAATCGCCCGCCACAGCCATTTACAGGAAGAACTGGCCGGCGAGACGGATGGCACTCTGGCCGCTGCTGAGGAAGAGCTAGCCGGCTGGCTTGAAACCCAGATCGCAGCCGAAACCGCGTTGCAAGCAGCCCGCAGGGAGTTGGAAATTCATGATGCCGCCCTGGAAGCTGGCGAGAAGGCGCGGGGTGAGCACGAACGGCAGGCCACCGCCCAACGGCGGCTCATTGAGGAACGGCGGCTCGCCACCACCGAAGCACGCATTCATCAGCAGAATTTGCGCGAGCAATTGCGTCAACTCGCCGCTGACCCGGAAACGGTGCTCGCAAACTTACCAGCAGAGATCACTGAATCGGCTTGGCTAGCACGGTTGGATCAAGTGGCACGGCGTATCCAACGCTTGGGGCCAATCAATTTGGCCGCCATGGAAGAATGTGCTCAACTCTCTGAGCGTAAAAAATATCTTGACACACAAAATGAAGACTTGTGCGAGGCGCTCAGTGTCCTGGACAACGCCATCCGCAAGATTGACCGAGAAACTCGCGCCCGCTTTCGCGAAACATTTGACCAAGTGAACATCAGCTTACAGGATTTGTTTCCCCGCCTGTTTGGCGGTGGTCAAGGGTATTTGGCTTTGACAGGTGAAGATACCCTCGACGCAGGGGTAACGATCATGGCGAAACCGCCCGGTAAACGGATCGGTTCAATCAGCTTGTTGTCTGGAGGCGAAAAAGCCCTGACCGCCATCGCCCTGGTATTTGCGATCTTTCAGCTCAATCCTGCGCCGTTCTGCCTGTTGGATGAGGTGGATGCACCGTTGGATGAAGCCAATGTCGGCCGGTTTGGTGCTTTGGTCGGGGAGATGGCGGCGCGGGTACAATTCATCTTTGTGACCCACAATAAAGCGACCATGGAAATCGCCCAGCATTTGGCAGGCGTGACGATGCAAGAACCCGGGGTATCGCGACTGGTCGCCGTCGATGTCGAAGAGGCTTTACGGCTAGCGGCGGTGGGATAAGACACGGCCGTACTCCAAGCCTGAACCGGTACCGCAGCGCCGAGGATTTGGATCAATGCCGGCCTCACAGCACAGCCTTAGCCCTCAAACCTTGATCTCGTAGCGGTTGAGCAGCCCATATAGGGTAGGCCGGGTAACGCCGAGCAATTCAGCAGCGCGCGAAACATTGCCATCGGCATAAACCATTGCCTGATGGATAGTCTGACGCTCAGCCCGTTCGCGGGCCTCACGTAGATCTAACGGCGAATCAGCCACCTCTATCGAGTCCAGTTCCAAATCCTGTGCGGTAATTTGGCCGGATTCACACATAATCGCCGCGCGCCTGAGTCGATTCTCTAATTCCCGAACATTCCCCGGCCAGGAATGGGTTTGCAAAGCTTGCAGCGCACCGGGGGTGCAGCTCAATTGGGCTTTACCTAATTCCCGACTGAGCGTATTTAGCAGCGCCCGAGCGATCAGAACCGTATCCCCTTCCCGCTTGCGCAACGGTGGAATTCGTACCGTCACAGGGCTGACCCGGTAATAAAGATCCTGGCGAAACTGACCTTCGGCAATCAATGCCAGTAAATCACGATGGGTAGCGCAGATCACCCGCGTGTCCACGGTGATCGACTGGCGCCCCCCAATCCGTTCGATGACCCGCTCTTGCAAAAACCGCAACAGCTTGGCTTGCAACGGTAGCGGCAGATCGCCAATCTCATCCAACATCAGCGTGCCACCCTCTGCGTACTCAATCTTGCCCCGCGTTTGCTTAGCCGCTCCGGTAAAGGCGCCTTTTTCGTAACCAAAGAGTTCACTTTCCAGCAACGTATCGGGAATCGCAGCGCAATTGATCGCGATAAAAGCACCCTTGGCCTGACTCATATCATGCAGTGCGCGCGCCAGCAGTTCCTTGCCGGTGCCGCTCTCACCCAAAAGCAGTACGCTGGCGCTGGTGGGAGCCACCTTTTGGATCGTACGACAGATGGCGAGCATGGCTGGGCTAGCGGCAATGATGCCGTGTAACGGGGCGCTAGTCTGGCGAGCCAGCAATTCCCGATTTTCTTGTTCGAGTAAATAAAGGTTATAGGCCCGATCAACCAGAAGCCGCAGCACGTCGGCATCGACCGGTTTCTGGTAGAAATCGTACGCACCCATCGCAACGGCACGTAAGGCGTTTTGGCGATCATCGTTGCCGGTAACGACGATGATCTTGCTATGGGGAGCTACCGTTCGGATCTGCCCCAGTGCCTTAAGCCCTTCCGAGGCGTTGGCTGGGTCTGGGGGCAAGCCCAAATCCAACAACACGATAGCCGGGCCATCAGCACGCACCCGTTTCATGGCACTCTCCACGTCTCCCGCTTCAAGCACCTCGTACCCGTCGAAACACCAGCGCAGTTGGTTACGCAATCCTGGATCGTCCTCGACGATCAGTAACTTCTGGCCGATTGCTTCCATTGCATGACTCCCTAACCGGGTACCGGTATCACAGGATTTTCGACGCGAGGCAGATACAGGGAGAATAGAGTGCCCTTTTGCGGTCTACTGTCCACGGTCAATTCACCACCCGCCCCCAAAGCAAACTCGCGGCTCTCGTAAACGCCAATCCCCATGCCGGCGTTCCCCTTGGTGGTAGTGAACGGGCGAAACAGTCGCTCACGGATAAAGCGCTCATCCATCCCGCAGCCATCGTCGCGAATCTCAACGACTGCGGTATGCTCCTGAGATCGAACTCGGACTTCGACTTTACCTTTGGGTCCTGTAGCCTCCTGAGCATTCTGAATCAAATGCTCCAGGATGGCGACCAAGCGGTCTCGATCCACCCGCACCCACGGATCATGGCCAGGTGTTAGGTGCAGGATGGGTTTGGGTAGCTGGCCGATGCGAACCGCAATCGCTTGCTGCGCGGCTTCAGCGAGTGCCAATGAAGTGATTCGGCCCGACGCCCGCTCGGTGCGTAACTGTGTCAACAGCCGGTTCATTCGCCCGGTAGCGTTGGCGACCGTGCTGAATGCATCTTCGACAAAGGCTGGATTTGCTTTGTGCCGACCCGCGTTAGCGACGACAAGCGCCAGTTGTGCCGCAATATTTTTGAGGTCATGCACTACATAAGCTGATAAACGATGAAAAGCCTCAAACTGACGAGCCTCCGACAGCGCTTCGCTGGATTCGAGCAACGCCACGTAGCCAGCAACTTGACCGGCGGCGGTTTTGAGTAAGTCGTGATCCTCCCAGTTAAGCGCTCGATGAGCGTTGCCTTGGGCAAGCACGAGAAAACCATTCAATTCCTGCCCTTGTGATAAGGGTACTACCAGCCAAGCCTGCCGCATCTGACCCAACCAGTCCGGCAAAATTAACTCTGAATAGATTTCAGGGGTCGCCGCATACTGTTTTAAATCAATCACCCAACGGCGCTGATCGAGGAACGTTATCAGTGAACCATCGACCGGCTCGCGGCGGATCATGGGTTCGACCATGTTCCAGCTCGCCCGCACACTAAAGTATTTCGGCCCACTGCGAACCCATAATAGTCCCCCCATGCTATCAACGATTTCGGCCACCGCCCGAATGGATCGGGTACGCGGTGGCTCGTTCGCTTCCCCAATGGACAGAGTTCGCGTGAAACGCAACCATTCCTGGCGATAATCGTATTTGGCATGGTAAAAATGTTTACTAAGAAAGACACGCAACTTCGCCCGCAATTGGCCGGAAAACAATAAAGTCGCCAACAGCACACCGGCGCCAGCCAAAAAAGTTGCATGTAAAGCGGTGCCCCAGGTTCCGCCGAACTCTCGAATGTAATAGCCGACTCCTGCCATGAACAGCAGATAGATCCCCGCCCCAAAGATAGCCGTGGAATATTGCGTGATCTGACGGGATACAAACACTTCGACCGACCATTTGGGATTGCGGGCGGCCGCTACCGCCAATAGCGGCACGGCCATGGTATTGACGAACCCGCGCGCTTGCCAAATTCCTGGGTCCATCTGCTTAAACAGCAAGGCATCGGCATAAAGGAAAAAATCGTAGCCGAATAGCAACCCTAGTCCTAGGTATAGAAATTTGGTTGCCCAACGCTGCTGCGGACGGGTACGGCGGAATAACTGTTCAATAAAAAACAAGCCACCGACGGCGAAACCGATATGACCGAGAATAGCCACATCGGGTGGCAGATACACCGCAAGATCCCCCCACTCACCCAATTCAATCCCTAACAGGAGTACCCCAGACCCGATGGGCAGTGCCCACTTCCAAAGCCAACCGCGCTTAACCCACGCCTCCTGTATCGCCGGTTCAAGCAGATGGGCTAGGAAAACCAGCCAAGCTACGCTGCGGGCCACTTCCAAGCTTTGATACCACCAGTCGGAACTGGTGACGGCACCGTGAGAATGCAAAGCAGCCCGCAGCGCCCACGGAACACTGATGAGGGTGGCGATGACCAGCAAGCCGCCTTGCAGCCGACCTCGCCAACCGCTCAATAGCAATAACAGTAACAACAGCCAAGCAACAGCCGCCAGTCCATGACTGATAAACGCTACTTCGCTCACCGATACTCCGCCGAGTCAACCTTCCGCCCTACCCGATGAAAAAAGTTAGGGCTTCACCGTCACTGCAAACGATTCGCTTTAGGCAAACCACTCCCCAATCACATTGGCTTAAGCTGGGTGTTACGGCTTTACAATGTGCTAAGCTGCGATTTAGCATCCGCTGCCTGAGGAAAATCTGGGCTTAAACGCAAGGCTTCTTGCAGCGATTGTTTGGCGCGATCTTTCTCACCCGCCTTGAGATAAGCCATCCCCAGATGGTAGTGATAGATAGGGTTTTGCGCGTTTTTAGCGATACTTTGACGGAATTCACGGATAGCGAGCGGCGCATTATCCTGCTTGTAGTAAATCCAGCCGACCGTATCACTGATATCCGGCTGTTCGGGAAGCACCGCTTGCGCCTGTTTCGCGTACTGAAGTGCGGCGGCTAAATCCTGGCCGTTTTCCGCTAGCAACCAGGCCAAATTGTTGGCTGCCACGGCGGCACGCGGGTTGATCTGTAATGCTTTCTCATACCATTGGCGTGCATCGGCGACTTTATTTTGGGCCTGAAAAATGGTCGCAACCATGGTGGGTGCGCCCGCATTGGTAGGATTCTTCTGGGCTAGCTGCTCGAACTCTTGGCGGGCTTGATCAAGCTTTCCCTGTCTGAGATAGATCTGAGCCAACAATCCGAAGGGTTCTAGACGGTCCGGAGCGACCTCTAATACTTTGCGGAGAATCTGTTCGGCTTTGGACGTATCGCCTGTCGCTGCATGAATCTGCGCCGCCAATATCAGCAGATTTGGGTTATCCGGTGTTGCCTGGAGCTTTTTCTCAATGCGAGCCAGGGCATCTTGTGGTTTTTTCTCGCTTAAATCTAAGGCGGCCACCCCGGCCAAGGCTTCACCCGAATCGGGTTCCAACGCTAGAGCACGCTCAAATGCACGCCGGGCACCCACGCTATCTTTTTTCTGAAAGTGCAGGGCACCCAACTGAATATGGGGGATAGCTGCCTTTGGAAACTTCTGTGCCAGATCATTCAGGATCGCTTCCGCTTTTTCAGGCTGGTTTTGTGAAACCAGGATCTTCGCCAGAAGCAGTTGTGGGCCAGGATTGCCCGGCTGACTCTTGGCAGCAGCTTCAGCGTAACTTAAGGCTCCTTTCCCATCTCCAGCGGCCAAAGTGAGCTGAGCAAGTTGCATCTGTGCACCTACGGCACCGGGATTGATCTCCAGAACCCGCTTGAACGCATCAATCGATTGGTCGTTTTGTTGGCGCGATGCATACACCGTCCCCAACAGATAATGACCGGCGGCAAATTTTGGATCAGCGTCAATAGCCGCTTGGATTTTAGTGAGCGCCTCATCAGTTTTCTTATCGGCCAGCAAAAAGCGGCCTTTCAACAAGAGAGCTTCAGGATTTTTCGATTCGCGGCCCAAGACCTCATCAATCAGGCGATGCCCGGATTCACGCTGCCCTCCTGCGAAATCAAGCGCCGCCAAGCGCCGCTGTGCTTCAGCAAAGCCTTGCTTGTCTTGAACCAAGGCCGTCAGCAACGGGCGCGCTTCCTGCTCCCGTTTATGCAAAATGTAATAGTCAGCCAAGGCCAAGCGAGAGGCAACACCGGTTTTATCAGCCTCAACAACGGTCTTGAGCGGCTTTTCGGCCTCGGCGGCGCGACCGGACGCCAAATAAAACGCGGCTAGCGCGCGATTAGCGCGCACATCGTTAGGCTCTAAAGTAATCGCGTCTTGTAAGGATTTTTCCGCTGCGGCGGGCTGATTGGTAGCCCACAGATAATTCGCTAAGGCCAAGCGCGCATTGACTGATTTCGGGTCGAGCGCGACGGCTTTTTCGAAACCAGCCCGAGCCTCTTCCCGGTTGCCACGGGCCATCTGGAGTGCACCCAATACCCCATAGGCCCGGCTTTCGTCGGGATCAAGCTGAATGGCCTCCTCCATCTCTTTGATCGCACCATCCATATCCTTGAGGCCGGCCAACGCATTGGCCTTGAGGATCTGCGCGTCAATATGTTTTGGATCATTAGCCAACACCTGATCAGCTCTTGCCTTGGCATCTTCGAATTTCTGAGCCAGCAGAAGCAATGCACCGGCTTTAAGCTGTGCCTCGTTATCTTTCGGCAATAAAGCCGCTGCGCGCGTATATTCGAACAGCGCATTCCTGGCATCGCGTGTATAGGTGTAAGCTTCCGCCAGCTTCAGGCGGGCTTCACCATACTGTGGGTCTTGCTGGATCGCATTGCGGTATTCAATGATCGCTTCGGGATATTTTTTTTGTTCGAAATAAGTATTGCCTTTATCAAAATACTCTTTCTTGGCTACTTGGGGATCTTTAGAGCAGCCTACGGCGAATAAGCTGAGAGTGGTAAGCAAAACAATTGATACCTTTGTGCTCATGATCATTCTATTCCTTCAGAGGCCAACAAAAACGTTCGCGGCTCAACCGCGACCGACCGGTTGATAGTACTGTCGTTAATCAACGAATACGATCCGTCACCCTAGTAGACTTACGTCGTACTAGCCGCAGGCAAGTACCATCCCAAGATTGGTAGAATCGCCTGCGCGAAATCTGTTGCCGCCCGCTCGCTGTCTGCTTCGGTGCCAGAGGAGATAACCGGCGAGATGATACGGACTAAGGCAGCGTCGGTTCGGTTATAGCGAATCGCATCGAGGACCGTATAGATTTTGCCCAGGTACTCACTGGCGATAATCCGGTTGTGGCTTTGATACCAGTAGAGAACAACCTGCCGTTCAAGCCCTTTCTGGATCGTGAGTCGATTGATTTCGACCATTTCTTCGGTGCCGCCATCCCTCACCAGCGGAAGCTGAATGCGGTCACGGCGCACAGGCTCCCATCCTGCACCAGGCAGGCAATTTAACGGTGAGTGCATGGTATCGCCCTGGCGTTGGGACCGATAGTAGCCGACGTAGAGTGAGACAGGTGGTAGGGGCTCTTTATGGTAAAACCGATTGACATATTCATCGACGCCGAGAACCGACTCTATTTTCTGATCGAAATTCGGCAGATTTTCTCCGCGCCAAGTCCCTATCAACAAAGGCATCGTGACCAGTGATTGCCGAGTTGGCACTTGCTCGAAGTGATCGGCCCGTGCCAAATACAACGCTCCAAGCAGCATTAAAATGATTGTGGTGACCATTCGGGCCAGCATCGCTGATTGCTCCTTTTAAGATTCAGTAACGATACGAGAGGGTGGTACCATGCGCCGGATCACCCATTGGAACAACAGCACCATGCCAAAGGCAAATGCAAACACCAGCCAGCCGGAAAAGGTATGGAAAAACCCTTCTGCTGCCGCTGGTCCCCAGTAATGGGCAAGAATTCCGGTACCGGCAACGCGCAACCCATTAGCGAAGATAGCGGTAGGGATGGTCGCCACTGCGAGCAACCACCGGACCCATAGCCGACTTTCTGTAAAATAACCCAGCAAAATACCGAGAGTGATTAACGACACCAGAGATCGAATCCCGCTACACGCTTCGGCAACCTCCAGAGTCGTGTGCGCCAAGATAATGACGTTCCCCTCACGCAACACGGGGATTCCCACCATCGATAGTACGCCCGATGAGAATCGCGAGGCGAGGAGCTGCAAGGGAAATGCGACTTGATTGAAGAGAATGGCTGGAATCGGAATCATTAGTACCAGGAGAGCCAGAGGAAAAACTAACAGCCGCAAGTGGTTCCAGCCCAAAATGAACAGAATGCTGCCCGCCAAAACCGCCAACAAGCCAATACGGGTAACAAACAGCTCAGCTCCCAAAGTACCGGCGATGAGCAAAGCCACTCCCCCAAGTACCACCAGCAAACCCAACCAACTGGGCCTAATGGCCGCCTGCATCAGCCGGTCGCGGCGCTCCCAAGCGAGATATAACGAGATGGGGACGATCAGGAAACCGTGTGAATAGTTGTCGTCTGTTGACCAATCGTGGACGAGCTTAATCACCACCTCTTGAAATAGAAAACCGAATGTGACGATATAAGTTAATAAAGCCAAGAAATGCAGTTTGAATTTGGATAAATCAAGGGTATGCATAGTGTTATTATCGTAAAATGAACATCGTTATTAAAAAACAAACGATAAATATCTAATTCTTAAAAATTTTAGCTAAAGAAATTGCATACATAATAACAACAAGCAATGCTCTATTAAATACCAAAACATTCTATCATTGGTGCATTAAGCAGCGTAACGAGAAACGGCGACCGGAAGGCCGCCGTTCGATCTTTGAGAATTTGAGCGCTTAAGAAAGCGCAAATTTAAGCCTTGCAGTGGCAGACGGCAAAACGAAAACCGACCACATCAAAACATCTGGCCGCGATTCGTATCCTCATCACGAATGCTGAGATCCATCGGAGCAGCCGATTTGCCGCCGCCGGCACCGGTTCCCTCAGAAAGTCGGATCTGCAAGCCGACATTGTTCTTAGAGTCGGCATTCTTGATCGCTTCCTCACGCGAAATCTTGCCTTCCTTGTAGAGCTTGAACAGCGATTGATCGAACGTGATCATCCCCGATTCGGTCGCCTGCTCCATGGCGTCCTTCACGTAGTCGATCTTGCCCTTCTGGACCAGATCGGCGATGTAGGGTGTATTCAGTAGGATTTCCACCGCCGGCACCAAACCGCCGTTCAGTCCACGGATCAACCGCTGTGAGATGATGGCGCGCAGATTCAATGACAAATCCATCAGCAACTGCGGCCGTGCTTCCTCAGGGAAAAAGTTGACGATGCGCTCCAACGCACCGTTGGCGTTGTTGGCGTGCAGAGTGGACATGACCAAGTGCCCAGTCTCAGAGAAGGTCAAGACGAACTTCATGACATCGCGCTCGCGGACCTCACCGACCAGGATCACATCGGGGGCCTCGCGCATAGCGCTACGCAAAGCATTTTCGTAGCTGTGCGTGTCAATGCCAACTTCGCGTTGACCCACGACTGATTTCTTGTGTTGATGGGTAAATTCGATGGGGTCCTCAATGGTGAGAATATGGCCCGGTGCGCTGGAATTACGGTGATCGATCATCGCGGCCAGCGTGGTGGATTTGCCCGAGCCGGTAGCGCCTACCAGCAGGAGCAACCCCCGCTTTTCCATGACGAGTTGCCGCAGTATAGGCGGCAGACCGAGTTCCTCGACTTGCGGGATATCGCCCCGAATGAAGCGAATCACCATCGAGACCTCACCGCGCTGCTTAAAGACGTTAGAGCGGAACCGGCCGACTCCATGCAGCGGAATAGCGAAGTTAAGTTCCCATTCGTGCTCGAATTCCTTGATCTGATCGTCCTTCATAACTGAATAGGCGATCTCGCGCACCTGGCCTGGCCCAAGCACCTTGTTGCCGATTGGGCGCACCACACCGCCGATTTTGATATTGACCGGGGCACCGACATGGAAAAACAGATCGGATGCGCTCTTGTCAACCATCAATTTGAGGTAGGGAGTAATATCCATCGCAGTCGTCTCTCAGGCCAGCCGGCTCAAGCCATGGGGCGCAACGACCCGGCGGGTTTCGGGCAGGGGTTAGATGACTATAGGAAGAGTGGAGCGCTTCCGTTCCTATTGGCTCTTGATCTTAGAAAGATAGTATATCTCATTTTACAACATCAGCCAAAATGACTTCGCAAACGGATACCAATTTATGAAGATACACGAAGCCAGCATAACCGCTAAAGAATGCGCATTTCCTATACTTTACTGACTCGCCTCTACCAATATCTCGGCATCAATGGATTACTTCTGTCGGCGAACCACCAAAGTCAATGTCATCTTGATCCTTCTTGGAGGATGCCATACGCGCACGTCATGTTAGAGCTTATCAGTGGGCAGCGATGTTGCCAACTAGGCTGATTTCAGCATACTCAACTGCGACCAAGGCCTTGTTAATCAATGTTTATCTTCGGCCGGACGTAACCTCTATCGGCCTGCCTGAGTCTACCCAAGCATGATAGCCCCACCCCATCAGGACCCGCCAGCCTCTCCATCGGTACTTGAACCAGAGCTAGCCTGGTCGTTGCTGCTGACCCTACGCACCCGCGCAAAGGCATCCGAACCCCTCCCCGACCGTTTCGGGTTGAGTTTGGACAACCAGGGCCAAATCCACCTCGTTCCGGCGAATGACCACTCTACCCTGCTTGAGATCAGCGGGGGCGGCAGGTGGAGCGCCAGAGCATCGGTAACTCCAGCAGCCAGCGAGCAACTCGATCTCTACTTGCCGCTTGCCCTTGCCAGTCATACCCAACCATTAACAGTGGCGCATCTGGGGCAAAGTCTGGATGGCTACATCGCCACACTGACTGGTGCCTCCCGCTATGTGAACGGCCCGGAGAATCTGACCCATCTGCATCGAATGCGGGCTTTGTCCGATGCCGTGGTGGTCGGCTCCCACACGGTGGCGTGCGATAACCCTCAACTGACCACCCGGCGGGTGGTCGGCCCAAACCCCGTGCGTGTAATTCTTGATCCCCGTCGCCGTTTAGACGCCCGTTGGGCTTTGTTTCAAGACCCAGCAGCACCTACTTTGCTGGTTTGCGACGAAACGCGGGTCGATTCGGCCAAATGGGGCCATGCCGATATCCTGGGTGTGCCTTGCGTTGGCCAGCGGCTTGATTTACAGGCCGTGTTTGTGCGGCTGCGAGCGCGGGGCCTGTTTGGAATTTTTGTCGAAGGGGGTGGTTTGACGGTATCCGCTTTCTTGGAGGAAAAGCTGCTGGATCGGTTACAAATCACGGTGGCGCCGTTCATCATGGGTTCGGGTCGGCGCAGCGTGACTTTACCTCCGATCCACGATTTAGCCGACGGCTTGCGTCCTCCCCATCGTCGCTATCCGATGGGCGAAGACGTGCTATTCGATTGCCACTTACGCCCTTAAAGTCGGCCGAACACATCCTGATGGCCGACTTGCAGGTATGACTCTCCCTGTTCGATCCACCGCCGACGCTGAGCACCCCATGGGTCCAACCAGTCCAGCGAATCGTCAGCGATGAATTTGACGGCCTCTATCCAGCCTTCCAGGAGCGCTGTCTGCAAAGCCGCGTGGGTCGGCTCCAAGCGCCATGGGCTAGGCTGTAATATCACCCGATAGCCAAGTTCCCGTAGCGAAAACGCCAAAGAGGTCGCTGCATTCGGACCAAGCGCCGGCCCAAAACCCTTATCGGTACACTGGTGGCGGTTGATCCACTCACATACCCGTGCATCCTCCGCCAGAGCGGGTTGCCAGCGAATGGTTCCATCGTAGCTAAGCGCGACCAAAACGGTCGCTTGCCATAACCGGCAACGGTGAGTGAATCGCGTTAGCCAAGCCGAAGACACCAAATCCATAAACGCTGAGGCAGTGACCAAATCGAAAGCCGGTAGATCTAGGCTGTCCCATTCCTTTACGAGATCCAATGGTCGCCATTCCAGACTTAGCGCTAAGTCCTGTTCCACCCGCCAGGGTTGGAGCATTCTATGGCCACACGCCATTAAAGCGGCATCGTGATCAACCAAGCACCACCGCTGCTCGCCCGATAACTGCGGTGCCAAATAGCGCAGATTGGCACCCGTGCCACTGGCAACGTCCAGCACCGACAGCGGCCCCAACGATGTGCGCCAAGCCCGTAACTCAGCGGTTAGCGCCGAGCTACGGGAGATGGCATCAACCGGTTCACGAAGAGCAAGCCAAGCCGCCGCAAAACCGGCCATCAGGTTGATACCGTCTCCAGCACGGCCGCGAATTGGGCACACGCGCTCGGCCAGTCCGGCAATGTCGTCCGCACTCGGCGCGCGCCGTCCGCCAACTGCTGACGCAATTCCGGTTGAGCCAGCACGCGCGTCAACGCCTCAGCCAAGGCCATATCATCGCCGGGAGGAACCAATAATCCCGCGCTAGCCGGTACCGTATCGGGAATCGCACCAGCCGTCGTGCTGACAATTGGTAAGCCATGGGCCAGGGCTTCGGCCAATACCATCCCGTACCCCTCATACCAGGACGGCAGGACGAACACGTCTGCACGCTGGTAACAAGCCACCAGATCAACTGCATCCAGCTCGCCCAACCACTCAATGCGCTCGGCCAATTCTAATTCCATGGCTAGTGTACGCAGCGTCAGGGCGGTTTGGGGGTCCAGAGTCGTGCTGCCCGCGCAACGCAAGTGCCAGGGCAGCGATTTAAGTCGCTGCAACGCCCGAAATAACACGGCATGACCTTTGCGCGGCGTCAAGCTAGCCGCGCAGAGCAACACCAGATCAGCACGACCCGAACCCTCCGCGAGCGGTGCAGAATCAGTGCCGGGTACGACCACCGCACAGCGCTGGGCCGAGACACCGTAGTCGGCCAGTGCTCGTACCGTGTGAGGACTGGTCACGATGATTTGCCGGACATGGGTCAGGGCCATCCGTTCGCTGGCACGCAGCCGGTCTTGCAAAGCCGTGTCCAGCCCAGTTTCCAGCGCCAACGGATGGTGAACCAGCCCAACCAGTCGCAATCGCTTGCGGTGCAAGCTAACCGCTTCCGGCAAAGCGCCCAATGCGAGTCCATCGATGATCACGAGCGCGCCTGCGGGTAAGGCCATCAACGTCTCAGCAGCGCCGCGTAGCGCGGCTGGCGTTGGCATAGGAAAAGACGCATCCAGACGGTGCAGTTCGACCTGCCAGCCCAACATCGACAACCCCGCCATGATCCGGCGGTCGTAAAGATAGCCACCGGTACGGGTCTCAATCTCGCCCGGAATCAGAAAATGGGCGCTTCTCAAGCTAACGGCCCCTCGTAAGCTGCCCAAGCAGTATGCGATTCGTGTAGGACAACCCGCATAGTGCTCAGTCCGTTCGCATTTGGCCCCAGTTGCCCCTCATCAATCCGAGCAGCCATGCGGTCGAAAATCTCCCGCGCCAAAAACTCGGTGGTGGTGTTGCGACCGGCGAACTCTGGAATTTCATCCAGGTTACGGTGGTTCAATTCCGCCAATACCGCCCGTAGGCAATCGCTCAGCTTACTGATATCAACCACCACGCCGTCGGGGTCAAGATCAGGACGCCGCAGTTCGAGATCAACCACGTAGGTCGCGCCATGCAAACGCTGGGCGGGGCCGAAGGTTTGTCCTCGGAAGCTGTGGGCGATCATAAAATGATCGCGAACGCAAACGGCATACATCATTCTGGCTTACCTCAGTTTCGGAAGGGCGGGGTCGTGGGTTATCGGGATGAGTATAAACAACATGGGGTGGAACCGGCGGGTGTTCTGGCCCGTGCTAGTCGGCATAGCGGATACGATGACACAGAACCCCTGGGGGATTTTTGCTCAACTCCGTCATTACGCCCGGCAATTCGGCAAACAGGCTCTCACCGCTGATCAGGCAATCCAGTACCGGATCGGTCAATAAAGCCATCACGGTGGCCATCCGACGCTGATGGTTCCAGCGAGCGCGTTGGGCGGCTGCGATGGCGCCGACCTGCGAGCTTTGGATACGCAATCGTCTGGCATGAAACGCCTCGCCCAACGGCAAACTGACTGGACGGGCGCCGAACCAACTCACCTCCACCACCGTCGCCTCAAATCCGGCCAAACGTAAAGCCATCGCTAATCCATCCGCCGCTCCACTGGCATGGATCACTAAATCCTGATCATCGTCCGCCGCCGTCGGCCCGGCGAATCGTACTCCCAATCGTTTTGCAACGGCGGATTTGGTGGAATCGATATCCACCAACTGCACGCAACAACCAGGTAGCTGGCCGGCCAGCCAGGCGATGAGGCAACCAACGACGCCTGCCCCAATCACAGTGATCCGATCCCCAAATCGAGGCGCAGCATCCCAAAGCGCGTTCAGCGCAGTTTCCAGATTAGCCGCCAACACCGCTCGACCCGGTGGAATATGCCCTGGCACGGGGGTCACCGCCGCTGCCGGCACCACATAGCGATTTTGGTGCGGATATAGACAGAACACGGCCTGGCCACCCCCAGCCATCGCGCCTGCCTCCACCAGACCGACGCTGCAATAGCCGTATTTGACTGGTGCCGGAAACTCTCCCTGCTGAAAGGGAGCGCGCATAGTCAAGTATTGACTAGGAGGGGCTTCGCCACGAAAAACCAAGGCCTCGGTGCCACGACTGATCGCGGAATACAGCGTTCGGATCAGCACCTCACCGGGGCCGGGTACAGGTAACGATTCCACACGGAGTTCGCCCCGACCAGGGCCAGTCACCCAAAATGCCTGGGCGGTTAAAGCGCTTTCCACTATCGCAACCGCCTGCGAATCATGCCGCTCATGGGTATCAGGGTACAGTGAGCGCTAATGTAGCAATGATCACGCCGGGATCATCGGCACAAGGTTTCAGCGTAAAGCCCATGGCTCGACACAATGCCAACATCGGCGCGTTCTCCCGCAGGATTTCTCCGAACAGTTCGCGGAAATCACGGGTTCGCGCATAGCCAATCAAGCGGCGTACCAATAAGCTGCCTAGCCCGATACCGGTCGCTGCCCGTAACAGGATGATGGCGAATTCCACCCGCTCCTCGTCGGCCCGCATTAACCGCGCCACTCCACAGCTTTCCAGCGGTTGGCCAGGCCGTTGCCGAAATACCACCAGGGCCATATCTCGACCGTAGTCTATCTGGGTGAGCCGAGCCGCTTCCTCATGAATCAGCTCCTTAAAGGTATACATAAAGCGCATCCGTACTTCTTCGGTCGATAACTGTGCAAAGCTGGCGACAAAGTTCGGTTCATCCTGGGGTCGCACCGGCCGGATCAGCAGCGTTGAGCCATCGGGCAACGATATGGTTTCCTCCAACTCACGCGGATAGGGTCGAATCGCTAACCGCTGCTCGGCTGGCCCCGTGATCGGCGCGATCCGCAGCCGGGCTACCGTCACGGCAGCACCGCTTGAATGCAGTTGAATCGGTTTAAGCTCCAGTTCGCTCACTTCGCCCAACTCCACCACCAGTCGGGCAACGCTCTCCAATACGTTGACGAGACTGGCCAGCCAGTCGGAATGGGTATCACGCAGGAATCGATAAACCCGGGTATGGCGGATCGCTTCCCTGGCCAATACGCCATTGAGAGGAGGAAACACCACGACGCTTTCAGCGAACATCGCATCAGTGGCGCGACTCGCCGGCTCCAGCAATAACACCGCGCCGAATACTGGATCGACGAGCAAACGCAGACTCAGGGCAAACGGCGCCGGCTCGGCCATCTCCGGCAGAGTGATTGCAATACCGTACAGCGCCAGCAATGCCTTGCTGGTCGCCGCTTCTGGCTCAGAACAACCCCGCGCTAACCAATCCGCCACCAGCCGGCGAGGCGCTGTAGGATCTGGGGCGAAGAAAGCCGGCGTGGGTGGGGGCGTCGCCATTAACCCAATCCGACTTTGTACTTGATGCCAGCGGTGCATGAACGCCCCAATTGCGTCTTCGGGAAGATCAAATGTCGGGATGCCCCTTTCATGCAGTCGCTGTCGGCTAGTGCCGTCGCTGTCCTCCCCCAGCCAACAGACCAACACGCATGGGCGCTCGCCACTCTCGACGCGGCAGCGCTCAACGCTGTCGATCAGCGTTGTAGCGACTTTCTCAGCATTGGCCAGTGAATTGGGCGCATACAATACCAAGGTGCCGTTGTGATCCCGTTCACGGAGCACAATCTGCAAAATCGTGGCGAAGCGCTCAATATCAACTGCAATATCGAAAGCCAGCGGATAGCCCAGCGTCACATCCGCCGGAAGGGACTGACGCAACTGACCTGCTGCATCCTGGCTGAGGTGGGCCAAGCGCCCACCGACTGTCAGCAGGGCATCCACTGCTAACAAGCCAAGTCCTCGACTGTTGGCGATTATCGCTAACCGATCCCCAACGACCGGAAGATCGCACGCCAAGAGTTTCGCCGCCCAGAACAGCTCCCGCAACGAAGCGGCCCACTGTAATCCCACCCGACGGAAAGCCGCCTGATAAATGGCGTCGGTCGGCCACAGTGGGTCATTCCTGTGTTGGCCAGCACGTAGGACAATCACCGGTTTGCTCCGGGCCACCGCACGGGCTGCCGACAGAAACGAACGTCCCTTTTGTACCGTCTCCAAATCCAGCAAAATCGCTTGGGTGTCAGGATCGTCAGCTAGCCAATCCAATAATTCTGGAACATCAATATCACCACCCCCACCGACCACCATCACTTGCGAAAATCCGATTCCCTGCGCTCTAGCCCATGCCATCAGTGGCAACAGCACCGCACCCGATTGGGAAACTAGCGCTAATCGGCCCGGCCCTGGTAAAACCTCGGCTAAAGATCCGTTGAGACCCCAACGCGGCACCATCAGACCACCGCTCGCCGGCCCCAGTACGCGCAAGCGGCGTAAACGCGGCAGGCGCGGCGCGTCCCTGGGAAAAAACGCCGCATCACGATCCCCCTGGTGAGCGATGGCGGGCGTCGCGACCACAGCGATTTTGCTGCCAGCCCGATCCAATTGCCGCAACAGCTCAGGAACAGTACGCGGAGGGGTAACGATCATCGCCAGCTCCGGCACGACCGGCAGATCAGCGATGGCGCGGTAAGCGGGCCGGTCTTGAACCCGCTGATGTCGGCGATTGATGAAAAACAGCTCACCCTTACAAGCACCGGCCAATAGGTTACGGGCCAGTACCTCGCCAAGCGAGCCGGGACGTTCGCTGGCGCCGATCAACGCGATGGACGCAGGCTCGAATAGATCGCCTATCCCGTGGGAGGCCATCGCCTTAGCTCATACCCGGTCTTTTTCTCACTCGCGCAGTTCGTAGCGATCAGCAAATGCCGCCAAGGCTTCCGGATTCGCCAGCGCTTCAAGGTTCTTGACCGGTTGACCATGGACGATATTGCGCACCGCCAGTTCGACGATCTTACCGCTCTTGGTACGGGGAATATCGCTCACCTGTAAAACCTTGGCGGGGACATGACGTGGGCTGGCATTGTCGCGGATCAACCGCTTGATCCGGGCGACCAGCGCATCATCCAGCTCGTGGCCACCCTCCAGCTTTACGAATAGGATCACCCGGACATCGCCCTCCCAGTCCTGACCGATCACGATGGATTCGACCACTTCGGGTAGTTTTTCGACCTGGCGATAGATCTCGGCGGTGCCAATCCGCACCCCCCCCGGATTAAGGGTGGCGTCGGAGCGGCCATGGATGATCAGGCCATCGTGCTCGGTGATTTCGCAAAAATCGCCATGATGCCAAACGCCGGGAAACCGCTCGAAATACGCGGCCCGATATTTTTTACCGTCGGGGTCATTCCAGAAACCAACCGGCATACAGGGAAAGGGCCGAGTGCAAACCAGTTCGCCTTTTTCACCGCGCACAGGCTGGCCAGCCTCGCTCCACACAGCAACCGCCAGGCCCAATCCTTTGCACTGAATCTCGCCCCGCCAGACCGGTAACGTCGGATGGCCCAACACAAAACAGGAGATAATGTCGGTGCCGCCGGAAATAGAGGCCAGTTGTAGATCAGCCTTGATGGTGGCGTACACATCGTCAAAGCGCTCCGGCACCAGCGGACTGCCGGTCGAGGTCATCACCCGCAGTGCGCGCAGATCATAGCTCTCTTTCGGCTGGAGGCCGGTCTTGACCAAGGCATCCAGATATTTAGCCGAGGTGCCGAAATGCGTCATGCGCTCGGTCTGGGCATAATCCCAAAGAATCCGGCCACGGTCGATGAACGGGCTGCCGTCATACAGCAGCAGCGTCGCACCGGAAGCAAGACCGGATACCAACCAGTTCCACATCATCCAGCCGCAGGTGGTGAAGTAAAACAGGCGGTCGCCCGCGCGGAGATCGGTATGCAGTTGCTGTTCTTTTAGATGCTGTAATAGCGTTCCGCCCGCGCCGTGAACGATACATTTGGGAATGCCGGTCGTACCGGACGAATACATGATGTAGAGCGGATGAGCGAAGGGCAGCCGGACAAACTCCATTTGACTGACCGCCGCGTGGGGTGCGACAAAATCGGCGAGGGAAATGGCTTTGGGGAGGCTTTTGGCCAGCGGATCGACTTCTGCGTGCAGATAAGGAATCAGCACGAGTCGCTGTACGCTGGGCAATTGGGCCATGAGTTCGGCCAGTTTCGCCGCCATATCGACCGCTTTACCGTTGTACCAATAGCCGTCGCAGGCAATCAGCACCTTCGGTTCAGTCTGACCGAAGCGATCCAGCACGCCCTGAACGCCAAAATCCGGTGAAGCGCTGGTAAATACCGCCCCCAAGCTGGCGGCGGCCAGCATCGCAATCAGCGTTTCCGGCAGATTGGGCAGGTAAGCGGCCACTCGATCACCGGCAACGACGCCGACATCGCGCAACGCGGCGGCGAACTGGGCGACGTGTTGGCGTAATTCAGCGCGTGAAAGGGTTCGCTTAACCTTGTTCTCACCCCAAAACACCAGCGCATCCGGGTTACTGGAATCCCGCAGCAGATTTTCAGCGAAGTTGAGCCGTGCATCAGGAAACCAGCGCGCACCGGGCATTTTTTCGGCATCGACCAGCACCGGCCCTGCACCGCGCTCGCCGATCACAGCACAGAAATCCCAAACCGCTGTCCAGAATTGTTCGGGCACCTCGACCGACCAGGCGTGCAAATCCGCATACGATGCCAGCGTTTGGCCGGATAGGGTTCGGGCCTGGGCGGTGAAAGCCGCCATGCGCGTGGTTGCACTCCAGGCAGGATCAGGAGTCCACAGCGGATGGTCAGAGTGCGGGGCGTCATTCATCAGTTTTTCTCCATCGCTCACCGAAAGCGCATGTCAAATTATGCCGAAGGCCGCACCGCCATTTCGGGCAACCTCTTTATTTTTAGGAGTTACGCAGTTGAAATTCTAAGTGATTGATTAATGGAAAATTTCGGTTGTCTACCGCACAAGTCGATTTCTTTTAAAATCAGAGTGTTAGAGATCCAACTGCGTAACTCCTAATTTTATAAGCGGCTTGAGAGCGATCCTAGCGCGCTACTTTACCCATAATCCGGCTTAAGCGTGAGTCATTCGCCCTAACGCCGATGACGGACAGTTTTATAAAGAGTTTGGCCAGCGGCTCAGGGAAACTCTGAACTATGATCTAAGCCACTGTCAGCGCTTTTGGCTCCTTTCCACTGCTCGTCTTCCCTCTCTTCCAAAAAACCCACTCCTGTGAAAACACAGTCATGGGTTTACTGGCGCTGCATTAACCCTTCAGCCAATTGACGAATAGCAGGGTAATTGGGTTTGCCGGAACCCAGTAGCGGAATTTCACTGACCGCCAACACCTGCCGAGGGATGTGAAGGGCACTCAATCCTTCCCGCTCGGCAGCCACAACCAGCTCACTGCGGTCGGCGTTTGTGCGAGTAGTCAGCAGGATGACGCTTTCGCCCTTGAGTGCATCCGGCAAGCTGATCGAGGCATGGTGATCATCTGGCCAACAGGCGGCAGCCAACTGCTCTATCGCCGCGAGCGAAATCATCTCACCGCCGAGCTTGGCGAAGCGCTTGGCCCGGCCCAGGATCGTGATAAATCCATCCGAGTCGAAGCGAACGATATCGCCGGTATCGTGCCAGCCCAACCCACGCTCGGTCTGCGGCGGCGCCAAGCGCTCAGGACGTTCAGGCAGCAGATAGCCCGCCATGATGTTGGCACCGCGCACCTGCAACAGCCCGCCATCGGTGATCCCTTCCACCGGGTCCAGGCCATAGTCGATACCCGGAAACAGCTTACCGACCGTGCCGTTGCGATGATGGCGATTGCTGTTGGCAGCCAAAACCGGGCTGGTTTCGGTCAGGCCATAGCCCTCATGGATACGAACGCCGAATTTTTCCATCCATAGCCGACGGGTTTCCTCGCGCAAGGCTTCAGCGCCGGCAATGACGGATCGGACACTGAAGAAATCGTAAGGGTTTGCACTGCGGCCATAGCCCCACAAAAATGTATTCGTGCCGAACAGAATGGTCGCACGGCGCTCGTAGGCAATCTCTGGGATGACGCTGTAATGCAGGGGTGAGGGGTAGAGAATGACGCGCGCTCCCAATAAGAGTGGGGTCAACGTCGCGGTGGTCAGCCCAAACGCATGAAACAGTGGTAGGGCATTCAAAACCACATCCAGCGGGATCAGAGAAAATACCGCGCGGGCTTGGGCAACGTTCGCCAACACGTTACGGTGGGTCAATACAACCCCCTTAGGTGCTCGTTCCGAACCGGAGGTAAACAAAATGATCGCCGGATCGGTGGCGCGAACGGGGCCGGCCAGGTTTCGGTAACTGCGGGCCGGCCACAGGGATTGCCGCAATGCACGCAGCCGAAGGATGAGCGTCACATGCGGTTGCAAATCCTCCAGATATAAAATCGTTACCTGCTGACTCAAGGTGGCAAGCAACGCATCCAGACCGGCAGTCGCAATAAAGGCGCGAGCGGTGCAAATCGTCCGAATCCGTGCGGTACGACAGGCACCCAGCAAGCCATCACTACCCATGGTGAAATTGAGAAAAACCGGCACCCGATTTCGCAATTGCAAGGCCAGTAAAGCGATGACGGCAGCATTGGCGTTAGGCAGTAATACGCCCACAGGGTTCTGGCCGGCGATCCGGGTTTCCAGCAATTCGGCGAGCGCAAAGGCGCGGACAAACAACATTCGCCAGCCTGCTCGCTGGCCCTGGGCATCTTCGAGCACTACCCGGCGACCACCGTGCCGCTCCCACGCTTCCAGCATGGCTAAAGGCAACGGCTGGTCGATGTTCATACCGGCGTAGGCCAGCTCGATCATCAACTCATCCAATTGCCGTGCAAGCTGCTGGCGGCGGAGCCGATGATTGTCCGCATCAGCGATCAACCGACGCGGCGGCAGCAGGGTCAGATAAATACGGGGCAGCAACCGCCGCCGGACAACGCCGCCCAGCCGCGACAGCAGGCTGTATTGCGCGCCTTCGATGTACACCGGCAATACGGCGGCATCAGCCTTGTCAGCGGCCAGCGCCGGACCTTCGTAAATCTTCATCAGCGCGCCGGTCACGCTGAGCCGCCCTTCGGGAAACACCGCCACCCGTTCGCCAGCCTTGAGGTGCTGGATCAAGGTTTTCAGATAATGGGAGTTGGTCGGATCGATGCTGATATGGCGGGTAATAGCGATGAACGGCTTGATCCACCAGTGCCGGGCCATGTGGGTGTTGACTACGAAAATCGGCATCTCCGGCAGGAAGGCGGCCAGTAGCGCGCCATCCAGATAGGAGACGTGATTGGCGACGATCAGCAGCCGGGGTTCGTTATGCGGATACTGCTCCCAGCCACGCAGTTCCACCCGGAACAGCCAACGAAACAACCAGCGAAACAACCAGCGAGCGCCCCATTGCAGCCGACGGTGCATAAGTCAGTGCAACCCGTGTTCGCGGGTGGCGGCAAAGCGCACCTCAGGCCAGCGCTCCTGGGTCAATTGCAGGTTGACCCGGCTGGAGGCGATGTAAACCAGTTCGCCGTGATGATCGAGCGCCAGATTGTCGCGCAGCTTGGTCTTGAACTCCTCAAACCGCTTGGCGTCGGCGCAACTCACCCAACGGGCCGTGGTGACGTTCACAGTCTCGAAACCGCACTCGACACCGTATTCGCCACGCAGTCGGAAACTCGCCACGTCAAACTGCAAAATGCCAACCGCGCCCAGAATCAAATCATTGCTATTGAGCGGCCGAAACAGTTGGGTTGCGCCTTCCTCACACAACTGCTCCAAACCCTTTTGCAGGGCTTTCATTTTTAAGGGATCGCGCAGTCGGGCACGCCGGAACAGTTCCGGGGCAAAATCCGGCACGCCAGTGAAGCGCAGTTCCTCGCCCTGCGTGAAGGTATCGCCGATGCGGATGGTGCCGTGATTGTGCAGGCCGATGATGTCGCCAGGATAAGCCGCCTCGGCGTGCTCACGCTCGGCGGCCATGAAGGTCAATGCGTCAGGGATTTTGATGTCACGACCCAGCCGAACGTGCCGAGCTTTCATACCGGGTTGGTAACTCCCGGAACAAATCCGTAAAAAGGCGATGCGGTCGCGGTGCTGTGGGTCCATATTCGCCTGAATTTTGAACACGAAGCCGCTGAAGGCTTCTTCTTCTGGTGCCACGTCCCGGCTGGCGGCGGTGCAGGCGCGTGGCGGCGGTGCATTTTCGATGAAGCCATCGAGCATTTCCTGCACCCCAAAATTGGTCAGCGCTGAGCCAAAATACACTGGGGTTAGGCGGCCAGCCAGATAGCCGTCCAGATCAAAGGCATGGCTGGCACCGCGCACCAGTTCGATTTCCTCGCGCAGCGTCGCCACCCGCTCGGCACCCAACGCCTGTTCAGCTTCGGCACTGTCCAAGCCCTGGATGGTGCGGCCGGTGTTGATACGGCCATTGCGTGATGGATCGTAAAGGTGAATAAAATCCTGCTCAAGATGATAGACGCCCTTCAACTCTCGACCCATGCCGATGGGCCAAGTGATCGGCGCGCAACGGATTTTTAGAATGTCCTCGACTTCATCCAGCAACTCAATGGGTTCCCGACCATCGCGGTCCAGCTTATTGATGAACGTAAAAATCGGGGTATCGCGCAATCGGCAGACTTCCATCAACTTAATCGTGCGTTCCTCGACGCCGCGCGCACAGTCAATCACCATCAGCGCCGAATCCACCGCCGTCAGGGTGCGGTAGGTGTCCTCGGAAAAATCCTCATGGCCGGGGGTGTCGAGCAGGTTGATGATGCGCTCGCGGTAGGGAAACTGCATCACCGAGGAGGTGACCGAAATCCCGCGTTGCTGTTCCAGTTCCATCCAATCACTGGTGGCGTGGCGAGTGGCTTTGCGGCCTTTGACCGTACCGGCCAATTGGATCGCGCCACCAAACAGCAGCAGTTTTTCGGTGAGTGTGGTCTTGCCGGCATCGGGATGGGAAATGATGGCGAAGGTCCGCCGCCGGTTGAGTTCGTCGATAAAAGTGGTCATCAGTCAATCAAAAAGTGGTGCTCGGTTTGGAAGCAAAGTAGAAAACGCGCGGATTCTACCTGAAAGTACTCTTCGCCGGCCTCCCCAGCCAATCGACAGCGAAAGCAGAACTTCTTTTGGCTATCTTCTTGCCTGACGATCCCGAAGGACGCCGGATGTATCCCACCCGTATGAGAGGGTTATGATAAAGTAATTCGCAATTCTCTTAAGTTCGGCCAAACTCTCGCCGTTCAGTCCATTACCTCTTACAGACCCTTACCGATTGTCCTATGATCCTAAGCCGCTTTCTCAAGCCCAAGTGGCAGCGTAACGACCCTGCCACCCGCAAAAATGCGTTGCAAACGTTGGACAGCGCCGCTCCAACTCTGCTCGAGATGGCCCGGCAAGATCCTGATTCGAGCGTTCGACAAGCGGCGCTGGAACGGCTCACTGACTTGAATACGCTGCAAACTATCGGCAAAACCGATACCGAAGCGGCTGTACGAGCCACCGCCCAGGAACGCTATCGGTCCCTGTTAGCCGGTAAAACGGCTGGAAGTCCATCACTCGCTGACCGGCTCGAACTGCTGCGCGCCGACCTCGATAGTGAGCTGATCGATTATCTGCTCCAACAGGCTGTCGAATCTGAACTGCGGTTGGCCGCGCTGGACTGTATCGAACCGGAAGCAACACTGGCTGAAATCGCCGCGCACAACCTGCACGCGGATGTGCGCCTGGCCGCAGCGGAGCGGGTCAACGACCCCACATTGCTAGAGCAAATCGCCCGCCAAGCCCGCAACCGCGATAAACGGCTCTATCGGCGGACGCGAGAGCGTCTGGACGCCCTGGCTGCCACCCAGGCAAGCACCGCTCAATTGGAACGGTTGTGCGCGGAAATGGAACAACTGCCCTGGGATGGCGAAAGTGGCCCCCACGCCGGCCGCTTTCCCAAACTAGAACACGAGTGGCGTGAGCGGGAATCAGCCGCGTCCTCCGAATTGCGAGAACGCTACACCCAGGCCCGCGCGCGTTTCCTGGCAGAACGGCAAGCCAGCGCCAACCGTCGGGCGCAGCGCCTGGAACTGATCGCCTCGCTGGAAAAGCTGCTAGAACGGTTACAGCAAGAACCCCAGCCGGGCGAGGAACTCGCCGCTGCACTGCACCAGGCCGCTCACGATACGCCACTCGCCTGGAGCCGGCTCGGCTTGGCTCAAGACGCCGAGAGTCGGCGCCTGGATGCGCGGTTCCAACACTTGGGCCACGAGATCGGTGAACGGGAGCGGACCCGCCAACGCGATCATGGTCGTGCCGAACGTTTACAAGCCGTGCTACGTGAAGCGGAGGCTTTGCTGGAACAACCGAGCGAAGTGCGCGATATCGATCTCAAGCATCTGCGCCAGCATTGGGAAGGATTGGAGCGGCCCGAATCTCGCCCACTGGCTGGCGAGTTGCAAGGTCGGTTCGATGGCTTACTCGACAAGCTACGCGCGCGCTTACAACGCCAAATCCAGCAGCGCGATCAGGAATGGCAAACGCTCCAGGACTGTGTGCAAGCGCTGGAAACCGCCCTTGAAGAGGGCGAACTCCAACAGGCCACCGAGTTGAATGATCAGGCGCGCGAACAGATCAAACACAACATCGGCCTCAACCGCGCTCAACTGACCACCATCGAAGAGCGCCTGCAACACTGTGCCGGTCGCATTGGCGAACTGCGGGGCTGGCGCCGTTGGGGCGCTCACCAAGCCCGCGAACAGCTCTGCGCCACCACAGAAAGCCTGATCGGCTTAGAAATCGATCCCCCCGACCTCGCTCAGCGCATCCAGAAAGTTCGTGAAGCTTGGAAAGATCTGGATCATCACGAGGGCGCAGCCCCCAAAGCGCTATGGAAGCGCTTCAATGAGGCTTGCGAGCGCGCTTACGCGCCCTGCCAGGCTTATTTTGAGGAGAAAAACCGTGAGCGCCGGCAAAATTTCGAAAAGAAACAGGCGCTCTGTGCGCAATTGGCAGAATTTGTAGCGGCCACCGACTGGGAGCAACCCGATTGGCGCGAAGCAGATCGTTTACACCGCCGCAGTCGGGAACAGTGGTACAAACTAGGGCCGGTCAATCGTTCGGAGCGCAAGGCCCTGGATCAACACTTCCAGCAGATCTTACAACGCATGGAAACACACCTTAGCGCCGAACGGACCCGTGAGTTCCAGCGCCGCCAAGCGCTGGTCCAGCAGGTCCAAGCCCTGATCGAAAGCCCTGAATTGCGCCCGGCCATCGAAACCGCCAAACGTGCCCAAGCCGAATGGCACCCGACCGTGCAATCCTCACCGCGCCAAGAGCAGGCGCTGTGGAAAGAATTTCGCGCGGCCTGCGATGCCGTATTCGCACGCCGTGAGCTGGAGCAGCAGGCGGCGGCCACCGAGCGGCAGTCCAATCTGTCACGCCGATTGGCGCTGTGCGCGGAAGTTGAAGCGTTGGCCGACATCGATTCTTCACAGCTTGGTGAAGCGCGCGTTCGGTTAGAGACGGCTCAACAGGAGTGGCAGAGCATCGGTCTCGTGCCCAAGACTGATCAGCGCTCGCTGGAGCAGCGCTTTGAGACCGCCTTGCGCCAATTCGCCCACCACGAGCGCTTCTTAAAGCGAACCAGTCGCCGCGAGACATTCCACCAGTTGCACAGCCGTTCACGATTATGTGCTCGGCTGGAAAAATTGCTCGTCCTCGCCCCGGTCGATACCGACCTGTTGGCGCAGGATCGGCAAACCTGGGAAACCCTACCGCCCTTACCGACCGCCCTCCTGGCCTTGATCCAGGGGCGGTTTGACGCAGCAGTGGCCGCTTTGACTGAAGCGCCCGAACAGGCACCCGATCTGATCGCCCAGTTGGAACAAAACCTGGAACGCAAGCGCGTCTGCTGTATTCGTATGGAAATCATCGCGGGTATTGAATCACCGCCGGAATTCGCCCAACAACGAATGGAATATCAGGTCGCCCGTCTCTCGGCCTCGCTGGCAGGCAGCGCCTCTAAAACCGAGACGCTTCACGACCCGCGACTCCTCCAAGAGGAGTGGTGCCTGACCGGCGCTTTGCCGGCTGATGTGGAAGCCGAGCTTGACACCCGGTTTCTGCGCGCCTTGGATGCCTGCTGGCAACGGGAAGATGCTTGAAACCGGGTACGACCATTTGGATAGACCATCGCTGGCCCGTTGCCTGTCCGCTGGTCAGGGAACCGGTGCATTCCAATGGAATTATTCCTCAAAATCAACTCTGGCTTGAAACCTTCCCCTTCAGGGGGATAATGGTGCATGAGAGAGGCGTAATCGCTGCCATACCGTTTCACCCGATCACGGGCACGGATTGAAATATGAGTGAAACCAGCTATCTGACCAATCAGTTTCTGATCGCAATGCCGGCGCTGGCTGATCCAAACTTTTTTCAGACCGTGACCTACATCAGTGAGCACAACGCTAACGGCGCGCTGGGATTGGTCATCAACCGACCCTTGCAACTGTCGCTTGGCCAGTTGCTGGCTCATCTGCACATCGCTCCCGGTGGCTCCGAGGCGGCCGCTTTGCCGGTCTATCACGGTGGCCCGGTGCAACCGGAACAAGGTTTCGTCATCCACAATCCGCTCGGCCAATGGGGTGCGACGCTGCGCGTCACCGACCAAATCGGCATCACCACCTCGCGCGATATCTTACAAGCCTTGGTGCGCGGTGAAGGCCCGGCACAGTGGCTGGTCGCGCTCGGCTACGCCGGCTGGGGGCCGGGACAGCTAGAACAAGAGTTGGCAGAAAACGCTTGGTTGTCCGCACCCGTCGATTTCCGCATTTTGTTTCACACACCGAGCGAGCAACGCTGGTCGGCCGCTGCTGCCTTGTTGGGGATCGACCTGAACCTGCTACCGACCCATGCCGGCCACGCTTGAGCAGGGCTTAGCGCCGGCTGCATCCCGCCATTCCTATCGGGTGGCATTGGGTTTTGACTTCGGCCAGGTCCGCATCGGTGTGGCTATCGGCGAAGGGGTAACCGGTTCGGCCCGGCCGCTAGGCACGCTGTCGAATCGGCCGCGCGGTCCAGATTGGGATGCCATCGGCCAACTGCTCGCTACCTGGCAGCCGGAAATCTTGGTGGTTGGCGTGCCGCGTCATGCCGATGACAGCGCCAATAAAATGACCGAGGCCGCGCTGCGCTTCAGCCGCCAGTTGCACGGACGCTTCCGTTTGCCGGTCGCCACCATCGACGAACGGTTATCCTCCTGGGAAGCCGGTCAACAAATGCAGGCTAGCGCAACCAAACGGCGTCGCACGAAAATAAGCCTGGATGCGGGCGCGGCAGCCATCATTCTTGAAAGCTGGTTCAACCAGCAACGGAGTCCCGGCGAATGCGCGATGTCGAATTCCTAATCGAAGCGATGGCGGTGCAATTACGCGAGCTGCTGGCACGGCGCGGCATCCTGGCACCGGCGCTCGTCGGCATTCACACCGGCGGCGTTTGGGTCGCCGAACGACTCCGGCAGCGGCTTGATCTTGCCACCCCGCTCGGCCAGTTGGACATTTCGTTTTATCGTGACGATTTCAGCCGGATTGGCGTTAATCCCCAAGTGCGGCCTTCCGAATTGCCTTTCGATGTCGATAATCGCCATCTGGTCTTGGTCGATGATGTGCTCTATACCGGCCGCACCATCCGGGCCGCCCTGAACGAGCTGTTCGATTACGGCCGCCCGGCCTCGGTGCTGCTGGCGGTACTGGTGGATCGTGGGGGCCGAGAACTACCAATTGAAGCCCATGTAGCGGGTTCCCGGTTAGAATTACCCGCCGGCAGCCACATCCAGCTAGCCGGTCCTGAACCGTTACAACTCCTCATCCAAACCGCCCCAGCCGTATGAGCAACACGCATTTTCAATTGGATCGTCAAGGCCGTCTGCTGCATTTTCTCACCATCGAAGGCTTGAAGCGGCACCACCTGATCGAGATTCTTGATACGGCCGAATCCTTGCGCGGGGTGGCCGAACGCCGAGTCAAGAAGCTACCCACCCTGCACGGCAAAACCGTGGTCAATCTGTTTTTCGAAGCCAGCACCCGCACGCGCACCACATTCGAACTGGCCGCCAAGCGATTATCAGCCGATGTGCTGACGCTCAATATTGCCACCTCATCGGCGGTCAAGGGCGAAAGTCTGCTCGATACCTTGCGCAACATCGAAGCGATGCAGTGCGATATGTTTGTGGTGCGCCACGAGCAGAGCGGGGCCGCCGAGTTTATCGCCCGCCACGTCAAGCCGCATATTGCGGTGCTCAATGCCGGCGATGGTCGCCATGCCCACCCCACCCAAGCCATGTTGGATGTCTTCACCATCCGCCGCCATAAACCGGCCTTCGAGGCTCTGCAAGTCGCTATTGTCGGCGATATTCTGCATTCGCGGGTCGCCCGCTCGCTGATTCATGCCCTGGGTATTTTAGGTACCCCCGATATCCGAGTGATTGCACCGCGCACCCTGCTACCGGTCGATGTGGAAAAACTGGGTGTGCGGGTGTTCGATAATCCAACCATCGGCTTGCGGGGAGTCGATGTCATCGTGATGCTTCGCTTACAGAAGGAGCGGATGGCCGGTGCACTATTGCCGAGTGAGCGCGAGTTTTTCCAGTGCTACGGTTTGACCGAAGAGCGGCTAGCGCTGGCCAAACCGGATGCCATCGTCATGCACCCAGGCCCCATCAACCGTGGGGTAGAAATCGACTCACGGGTCGCTGATGGCCCCCGCTCGGTTATCTTGGAACAAGTGACCAATGGGATCGCCGCGCGGATGGCGATTATGTCGATCACGCTCGGCAATCATGCCCGGCCCACCGGAGAGCAGATCTAATGCGCACCGCGATTTGCGGCGGCCGATTGATTGATCCGGCCCACCGGATCGATACGCTCAGTGATGTTTTTATCGCCGAAGGGCAGATTGTCGGTATTGGCCGCCCGCCCGAAGGGTTTGTGGCCGACCGCATGATCGATGCCCGGCGGCGGATCGTGTGCCCTGGCTTGATTGATCTTTGCGCCCGATTGCGTGAGCCAGGCCACGAGCACAAAGCAACCATCGCCAGCGAAACCCGTGCCGCCGCCGCCGCTGGCATCACAACCCTGGTTTGTCCTCCCGACACCGATCCGGTCATCGACGAACCCGCTGTAGTGGAACTGATCCGCCGGCGGGCCAAGGCCACCGGTAAAGCACGAGTCCTGGCTTTAGGTGCGCTAACTCATCACTTGGGTGGCGAGCGGCTGGCGGAGATGGCAGCCCTCAAGGAGGCCGGCTGCGTCGGGATCAGCGATGGCGGTTACCCAGTGAGCAACACGCTGGTTTTACGCCGTGCGCTGGAGTATGCCGCCACCTTTGATCTGACCGTTTTCTTGACCCCGCTCGATGGCCAACTTGCCTCCGGTATCGCCCACGAAGGCCCCATCGCTACCCGGATGGGCTTGCCCGGTATTCCGGCAGCGGCAGAAACCGGCGCCCTGGCCCGCGATCTGGAATTGATTCGCGATATGGGGGTGCGCGTGCATTTCGGTCGTTTGACCTGCGCCCGCTCGGTCGAGTTGATCGCCCGCGCGCAAGCCGATGGGCTGGCGGTGACTGCCGATGTTGCGATTCACCAACTGCACCTGACAGAGCTTGATCTGGCCGGCTTCGACAGCCGTTGTCACGTCCGCCCACCCTTGCGTCGCGCGCAGGATCGCGACGCCTTGCGGGCTGGCCTGGTCAGTGGGGTGATTACAGCGATTTGCTCCGATCATCAACCGCATGAACCGGATGCCAAGCAAGCACCGTTCGGCGATACCGAGCCGGGTATCTCTGCTCTGGACACCCTCCTCGCGTTGAGTCTGCGGCTGGCTGACGATGACGCGCTGCCTCTGCCGGTGGTGCTGGAACGGCTCACTTGCGGTCCAGCACGGATTTTGGGTCTGGATTATGGCCAATTGCAAACCGGGGCAGTCGCCGATCTTTGCGTTTTCGACCCGGCCCTGGCCTGGCAAGCCACCCCGTCCATGTGGCACAGTCACGGCCAAAACAGTCCGTTTCTAGGCTGGGAATTGCAAGGACAAGTCACCCACACGCTCTTGGCCGGCCAGGTGGTGTACGAGAGAGAAGGGAGACAGTCATTCTAAACCAACCGGATATTTCCAGCGGCGGCGGGCTACTAGCCACCGGTCGGGTCCTCAGCCGCCAAGATTATCCCGGTGGCTATACCCTGCTGCGGCTCGGCTTATCGCAAGTGGCCGCCTGTCAACCCGGTCATGCCCTATCGCTCAATGGCGTCCTGTGGCCGATTTTGCAGCGGGCACCCAAGCAGGGTTGGGTAGACTGCTTACGACGCGATGCCCCATGCCCGGTGCCGGGGACTGAGATAGTGATCTGTGGTCCTTGTGGCGAACCGTTCGATCTGCTTGCCGCGACACCGCGCGCGCTGCTGGCCGACAATGATGGGCTTGCCGAGATCGTTTTTTTGGCGCGAACCCTGCGTGATCGACACCCCCGCGTCAAGCCTTTCGCCTTGTTCGAGCTAACACCACCCCTACCGTTTCGGCCGCAGCCATCGAAGATGGTGGTTGCCGGCCTACCGGCGGGGGTAATCGGTGCGCTGCCCCTCTTGGAAGACTGGGCCATCCCCAGCCGAATCGCCTGCCCGACCGACGAACAACCCGGTTGCCTGACCGGGACCGCTACCGATCTGGTCAACGCTTGGCTGGACATCTGTCAAGGTGCCGCCGATGTCACGCTGTTCGCCTGTGGCCATCAAACCCTCTTGACTGCGGTCGGCGCGTTGGCAGAGCGCTATCGGCTATCTTGGCAAATACGCCCTGCTCAACGCTAAAACCTCTCCCATCAAATCAGCAGAAACGCTGCTGCTTGCGACTCTAAGCGACTCGGCAAAAGGGCGCGAGTGGAGGGTTTATTGACGGAACGCGGCCTTGTTTTGCGCGTAGGTGATTGCCTCCTCACGAGCAACCGATCCGCGCTTCACCACATCTAGCAAGGCTTGATCCAGAGTTTGCATCCCGTAGGCTGCACCCGTCTGAATGGAAGAATACATCTGAGCGACCTTATCCTCCCGGATCAGGTTGCGGATAGCGGGAATGCCCACCATGATCTCGTGTACCGCTAAGCGCCCACCCCCTTTTTTCTTGAGCAGCGCTTGAGAAATCACCGCCCGCAATGATTCCGACAGCATGGAGCGCACCATCGGTTTCTCACCGGCTGGAAAAACGTCGATGATACGGTCGATAGTTTTCGGGGCAGAACTGGTGTGCAAAGTACCGAATACCAAGTGGCCGGTTTCGGAGGCGGTCAGGGCCAATCGGATGGTTTCCTGATCGCGCATCTCACCCACCAGGATGATGTCGGGATCTTCGCGCAGGGCCGAGCGCAACGCCTCGCTGAAACCGAGGGTATCGCGATGGACCTCACGCTGATTGACCAAGCAACGCTGACTCTGATGAACAAATTCAATCGGGTCTTCAATGGTCAGAATATGGCCATAGTCATTTTTATTGATGTGGTCAATCATTGCCGCCAAGGTGGTCGATTTACCCGAACCGGTCGGGCCGGTCACCAAGACCAAGCCGCGAGGTACTGCGATCAAATCCCGGAACACCGCCGGACAACCGAGTTCCTCCAAGCTTTTGATCAGTGTGGGAATCGTACGGAACACAGCCGCCGCGCCACGGTCTTGATTGAAGGCATTGACCCGAAAACGGGCCAGTTTGGGAATTTCGAACGAAAAGTCGCACTCTAGAAATTCGTCGTAATCCTTGCGCTGTTTGTCGTTCATGATGTCATAAATCAGGGCATGTACCGCTTTATGTTCCAGCGGTGGCACGTTGATGCGGCGCACATCACCATCCACCCGGATCATTGGCGGCAAACCCGCCGACAGGTGCAGGTCGGAGGCATTGTTGCTAACGGAAAAACCCAATAATTCGTCCAAAGTCATGGTATTGCTCCCGCGAAGGTGTCGTGAAGCCGCCCGCTGGCGGGCGGTTCGAAAAGCTGATTCACAAAATAGTATAATCGCGCTAGCGTGCTCGTGCCGTGATCGAGCGAGGGAGTTCGCCCATGACCGTCGATTTTGCCGCCCGCCTACAGGTTGTAGTGGCACGGATTCGCAGCGCTGAAATGCGGTTCGGGCGACCGTCAGGCTCGGTTGGACTGGTTGCCGTCAGCAAAACCCATCCAGCGGCCGATATCGCTGCGGTAGCGGCCGCCGGGCAACGGGGCTTCGGCGAAAATTATTGGCAAGAGGCCGCCGCCAAATTGCCGGCTCTGGTAGCGCTTGATCTGGAGTGGCACTTCATCGGCCCGTTGCAAGCCAATAAGACGCGATCCATCGCCGAACAGTTTGCCTGGGTCCACAGCGTGGATCGGCTGAAAATCGCCGAACGCTTGAGCCAGCAGCGCCCCACCGCGCTGCCGCCACTGAAGGTGTGTTTGCAGGTCAATGTCAGCGGCGAACCGAGCAAGCACGGTTTGGATGCGAGTGATCTGCCCATCGTAGCCCACGCGGTGGCTGTCCTGCCGCGCTTGCGCCTGTGCGGGTTAATGGCGATTCCGGCGCCTGCCACGGATTTTGCCGCCCAACGCCGGCCTTTCGCCCGATTGCGCGAACTGCAAAAGGCTCTGATCGCCGACGGGTTGGCCCTGGATACCCTCTCGATGGGCATGTCAGACGATCTGGAAGCCGCCATCGCCGAGGGTAGTACCCTAGTGCGGATCGGCACCGCGATTTTCGGCGCTCGCGCCTGAAGCGTCAATTTGCGGTATGCTAAGCAGGGTAAAGCGGATCAGATTTGAGACCACTGCTTGAAAATCGTCATCTTGTGCTAGGAAATTACTGATGCCGTTAGGCTTTTCGAGACCAGTCAGCCTTGCTCTCGGCCTGATTTTGCCGTTTTTGGTCCAAGCGGACGATGCGTATTTGCGTGAAATCGAAGACGAAGCCAAGCGCCAGGCGACCACGCTGACCACCATTCAACCGCCACCTCGGCCTGCGTTGGGACCAGCCACCGCTGGCCCTGCCTCCGAACGGTTAGCTTCGGGGCTGGATCGGTCGGCATTCGACCAAGCGCTGCGCGCAGGCTCGTCAAAGGAACAGTTCGCAGCTTTTCAGCGACTCACGCCCCGCAACCAACAGCAGGTGTATGAGTTTTACCGCACCGACAGCCGCCTCGCGACCATCGGCGAGCAGATCGCCCGACTGGGAGCCGCCAAGCCCTGAACTCCTGATGCGAGCGCCTGGAACTGACGCTCAATCCTGCGCTCAATCGCGTTTCGATAACGACGACGATAAACCTCCCGAGGTGGTGATGAACGATATGGCGATTGCTTTCATTGGCGGCGGTAACATGGCCCGCAGTTTAATCGGCGGCCTGATCGCCGGTGGCCACTCGCCCGATCTCATTGGGGTCGCCGAACCCGACAACAGCCAGCGTGAGTTTCTTCGTGGTCGTTACGGTGTTCATACCTGCGCTGATAATCTCGAAGCCACTGCCAAAGCCGAAACCATCGTCCTGGCCGTCAAACCGCAAATTTTACAAGGAGTTGCCCGTCAACTAGCCCCCGCCATTCAAACACGGCAGCCGCTGGTGCTCTCTGTAGCCGCTGGCGTGCGCGAACCAGATTTACGTCGCTGGTTAGGCGGCGGTTCGCTCGCTTTAGTGCGGGCGATGCCCAACACGCCCGCGCTGGTTGGTGGCGGCGCCAGCGCCTTATTCGCTAATCCATTCGTCTCCGAAGAGCGTCGCCGCCTGGCCGAATCGCTGTTACGGGCCGTCGGTGTGACGGTCTGGGTTGACGATGAGACGCTCTTGGATACGGTCACGGCGCTATCGGGTAGTGGCCCTGCCTATTTCTTCCTCGTGATGGAAGCTTTGGAACACGCGGCGCTTGATTTGGGATTGGATGCCGACAAAGCCCGCCTGCTCACCTTGCAAACAGCCTTCGGCGCCGCCAAGATGGCGCTGGAAAGCGCGGATAGCCCCGCCACGCTGCGCGCTCGCGTCACCTCGCCAGGCGGCACCACCGAGCGAGCCTTGGCGGTGCTGCGCGATGGCGGAATTGAGAAACTGCTGACCCAAGCCGTGGTCGCGGCTCGCCAGCGAGCGCGGGAATTGGGCGACTTATTGGGAGAATAGCCGTGACGGCCACCCTTTTCTTGATTCAAACCGTTTTCGGATTTTACATCCTGGCCGTCATGCTGCGTTTTCTGCTGCAATGCGTGCGCGCCGATTTCTATAACCCCTTGGTACAGTTCCTGGTCCGCATCACTAACCCACCTCTGCTGCCGCTACGCCGCATCGTCCCTGGTTATCGAGGCTTGGACTTGGCATCGGTGGTGCTGGTCATCGCATTACAACTGCTGGAAGTGCTGTTGGTTACCCTGGTACTCGGCAAGAGCTTCAGCATCTGGAGCGTGTTGCTATTGACCTTGGTGGAACTGCTCAAACTGCTGATCAACATCTATCTGTGGAGCGTGGTCATCCAGGCCCTACTGAGTTGGTTCAATCCCGATCCTTACCACCCGGCCACCCGCTTGCTCACGCAATTGACCGCTCCGCTGTTACGACCCGCCAGACGATGGCTGCCGCCGATTTCCGGGGTAGACCTGTCGCCAATGCTGGTGATCGTCGCGCTGATTTTCGTCAGTCTGCTGCTCCAGGATTTCGTCGGATTTTGGACCGAGGTCCGTTGAAGCGGTGACCGAACCTTGGTACGGCTGGGATGGCGCCGATTTGATCGTGCGGGTGCGCGTACAACCCCGGGCCAGTGGTGACGAGTGGCTGGAACCGGTTGACGGCCCGGCGCGCGTTCGAATTACTGCCCCACCGGTAGATGGGAAGGCTAATGCCCATCTGCGCAAGTTTCTCGCGAGTCTGTTCGATGTGGCCCAAAGCCAGGTGATGGTGTTGGCTGGGGAAACCGGTCGCGACAAGCGGCTGCGGATCATCGCCCCACGCCGGCTGCCCCCCGGAATCCAGCCCGCCGATCCTCCGGGACCAGTCCAGGGTGGCAAAATCCGCTAACAAACTGAAAAAATTATATATCTATTCCGGCTAGCGGCTGGTTGCCAGCAAACCCGGCGCCGATTAGACTTGGTTTCCTTTTCGTCACGCTATCCCAGGATCATCGACCCACGCTCAGGAGCATGATGCCGTCCACTTTCCCCCCCGATTCGGTCGGGCTAGTCAGCCCCCAAGTCGCGCATTTCGCAGAACCGCTGGCTCTGGACTGTGGCCGGTCATTGGCTGACTACCAGTTGGTCTATGAAACGTATGGCACCCTCAATAGCGCTAGCAGCAACGCCGTGTTGATCTGCCATGCACTCTCCGGCGACCACCATGTGGCGGGCTATTATCAGGAATCCGGCTCGGACAAGCCAGGGTGGTGGGATAACTGCATTGGTCCCGGCAAACCCCTCGACACCCGTCATTTCTTTGTCGTTTGCTGTAATAATCTGGGCGGTTGTAAAGGCTCCACTGGACCGACCTCTATCAATCCCGATACCCGCAAACCCTATGGACCGGATTTTCCTATCGTTACCGTCAAGGACTGGGTACATAGTCAAGCCCGGCTCGCCGACCGACTCGGCATCCGGCAATGGGCGGCGGTCATCGGTGGCAGCCTCGGCGGTATGCAGGCCATGCAGTGGGCTATCACCTTCCCGGAGCGGCTGCGCCACGCCCTGGTGATCGCCGCCGCACCCCGGCTGTCAGCGCAAAACATCGCGTTCAACGAAGTGGCCCGCCAAGCGATTCTGACCGATCCTGATTTTCATCATGGCCATTACTATGAATTTGGCGTCGTCCCCCGCCGAGGGCTGATGATCGCCCGGATGCTTGGCCATATCACCTATCTGTCCGATGAAGGAATGCGCACCAAGTTCGGCCGTGAAATGCGTGAAGGTACGCCCAACTTCCATTTCAATTTCGACAGTGAGTTTCAGGTGGAAAGCTATTTACGCCACCAGGGACGCGCCTTCGTTGACCGGTTCGACGCCAACACCTATTTACTCATCACCAAGACACTCGACTATTTCGACCCGGCGGCGGATTTTGCCGAGGATTTATCCGCCGCGTTTGCCCAGACACAGGCCCGCTTTTTAGTCGTCTCCTTCACCACCGATTGGCGGTTTGCGCCGGCGCGGTCGCGCGAAATCGTCCGTGCATTGGTACGGGCGGGACGTGAGACAAGTTATGCTGAAGTCCCCTCGGAACACGGTCACGACACGTTTCTGATGCCGATTCCGCTTTATCATGACATCTTGCGTGGCTATCTCGCGCGGATCGCCCAGGAGACCGGCGATGCGGCCTGAACTTGAGATCATCAGCGCTTGGATCGCACCCAACACGCGGGTGCTTGATCTTGGCTGTGGCGACGGCGCGCTGCTGGCCTATCTCAGCGCACATCGACACGTCAGCGGTTATGGCCTGGAGATCGATACCGGCAACCTGCTTGCCTGTATCCGGGCCGGGGTCAACGTCATCCATGCGGATTTGGAAGCGGGCTTGGCGGATTTCGGTGACGGTAGCTTCGATTACGTGATCATGACCCAGACCTTGCAGGCGGTGCGACACACAGAAGCGCTGCTTGACGAAATGCTTCGGGTAGGGCGGCAAGGCATCGTGACCTTTCCGAGCTTCGGTTTCTGGCGCTACCGCTTACAAATCGCCGCCCAGGGTTTGATGCCGGTCGGCAAAACCCTGCCCTACCAATGGTACGATACCCCTAACGTCCACCTATTCACGATCCGCGATTTCGAGCACCTCTGTCAGCGCAAGCGGATTGCTATTTTGCAGCGTACCGTGTTGGATCACGCGCATCGCATTCGCCGCGGCCCGCAGCTCTGGCCAAACCTGTTGGGTGAAATCGCCTTGTACCGGCTGGGGCGAACCTAGCTGCTGTCCGTGCTTCGCCCGGCCTCTCTTCACTGGATTTTTGGAGAATTCTTGTGATACTTGCCAGCTTGCCCACTAGCCGTAGTGCGCGGTGGAATGATCGGATCATTCGCCAATGCGGTTTTACCCTGATCGAAGTGATGGTCGTGGTCGTGATTCTCAGCATCTTGGCCGCTGTGGTGGTGCCGCGAATCATGGATAATCCTGACAAAGCACGGGCCGTCAAGGCCAAGCAAGACATCCGAGTGTTGAAAAATCAGCTTGATTTGTACCGTTTGCACAACTTTCGCTATCCCACCACCGAACAAGGACTGGAAGCCCTCGTCCATAAACCGGCCGATGCCACCCGTTGGCAAGAAGGCGGCTATCTGGATAAGCTCCCCAAAGATCCTTGGGGAAAACCTTATCAATACCTGAGTCCCGGTCAGCACGGCGAGATCGACATCTATTCATTAGGCGCCGACGGCCAGCCGGGCGGCGACGGTGCCGATGCTGACCTCGGTAACTGGAACCTGGACGACTAGGCTAGGCGCCTAAGCACGACGATGACTGCACCGGCGCATGGCTTCACCCTGCTGGAGGTCATGGTCGTCCTGGTACTGATTGGCATCATTACCGGCTTTGCCCTGCTTTCCGCCGGTCGTGGGCCGCAGGATCGCTTGGCTGAGGAAGCTCAACGACTGGCGGCGCTGGTGCAATTGCAGCAGCAGGAAGCCATCTTGGCCAGTGAGCTGCGCGGTATCCGGTTCTCACGAACCGGCTATGCGCTGTTACGTCGTGACGCAAAAAATAATTGGCAAGCGCCCACCGCTGCCGATAGCCTGATCCAGCATCAGCTTCCCGATGATATGGCGTTGGGGCTGTGGGTCGAAGGCCAACCGATTGCCCTGAAAAACCCCTCCAAGTGGCCGCAAGTCGTGCTATTGGCCAGCGGCGAGGCGACTGAGTTCGTCGCAGTCTTCGGTCTAGCCGACGAACCACCAGGCTCAACGGCGCCGCGCTATCGCGTGGCGGCGGATGCGATGGGTCGGCTGACCGTCGGCGCGGTGAAGCCATGAGTAAAAGACCGGCCGGCTTCACCCTGCTCGAAGTGATGGTGGCATTGGCGGTATTGGCTATCGCCATGGGTGCAATCATCGGCATTGCCACCCAAAGCGTTAATACCATCGGTCAACTGCGTGACCAAACCTTCGCTGGCTGGGTTGCTTTGAATAAGATCAACGAGCTGGTGCTCGCCGCTGCCCCCTGGCCTGATGAAGGTAGTCGTCAGGGTAGCGTCGAACTGGCCAATCGCACCTGGCGCTGGGAAGCAAGCTTTCAAAAAACCGACGACCCTGATCTCAGGCGTCTGGATTTGACCATTCGCCAGCGCGATGCCAATGGACCTGTTCTCACCACGCTGGTCGCCTTCAAAAGCCGCCCGCCCGCCGACGAGCCTGATGCGAGCAATCCGGCTGAACAAACACCATCGGAGCAGGAAGCAGCCCCGCAAGATTCATCGCCCAAACCCTCATCGAGCGCCCAATGAGAGCCGCTGGGCGTGGCTTTACCTTGCTGGAGCTGATGGTTGCCTTAGCGGTCTTCTCGATCATGGCCACTGCTGCCTATAGTGGTTTGCGCAACGTGCTGTTCACTCGCGCCGCCGTGGAGGCACAAAGTCAGCGACTGGCGGCGGTTCAACTGGCCGTTTTCCGAATCGAGCAGGATATCGGGCAAGCGGTACGGCGTGGTATCCGTGACGAGTATGGCGAGACCCAGGCGGCGATGATCGGCGGTGAATTGACCAACGACCGCCTCATTTTGACCCGTGCCGGCTGGGACAACCCCCTGGGACAGCCGCGCGCCGATCTGCAACGGGTTGCCTATCGGTTGCGGGAAGGGCGGCTATGGCGGTTACATTGGGATGTACTGGACCGAGGCGGCGCATTAGAACCACGGGAAACCCTGCTGTTGGAAAAGGTACGTGCCTTCCGAACCCGTTTTCTGGAGGGTGATGAGTGGCGCAACGAATGGCCGCCGACGCCCACTGACGACGCTGACAGAAAGAAAAAACTCGATGTATTGCCCCGTGCGGTGGAAATCAGCCTGACCTTGGAGGATTGGGGTGAAATTACCCGGTTGTTACTGGTACCTGGTTAACGACACCCCGTGCTTTCGAAGCCCAAGCCGTTATTTTCCCAACACGGGTGCGGCGCAAGCCGGTGTCGCCTTGATTACGGTGCTACTGATCGTTTTTCTGGCCAGCGTCGCTGCCACCAGTTTGGCCGCCTTACAGCAAATCGCGATTCGCCGTAGCACGGTGCTTCAGCATCAGCAGCAGGCACGGCTGTACACGCTAGGCGCCGAAGAGTGGGCGATACTCGCGCTGGCACACGACCGTAAAAAAAATGAAACCGATCATCTCGGTGAGGCGTGGGCGCACCCACCGGCCGCCTTGCCGCTTAAGGAAGGCGCGTTGTCGATCCAGATGCGCGATCTGCAAGGCTGCTTCAATCTCAACAATTTATGGAAGCCAGCAACCAGTCCAGGGGCCGCAGCCAACCCCGGTACTGCGGCTCAGACCGGTGCGCTGCAAAAGAACGAAAAGCAGCCGGTAAAAGCAACCCAAGCTGGAGAGGTTGCTGGACAAGCTGGCCAACAATCCTCGTCTGATAACGCGGAGAATACCGCCGACAGCGCTGATTCGGAGGCAACCCAATCTGGGAAAGGGGAGTTGAACGAGGCCCAGTTTCAAGTCTTGCAACGCCTGTTAGTCAGCCTCGAACTCAAGCCGGAGTTGGCACAGGCGATAGTCGATTGGATTGATCCTGATCAAGACCCCCTCTTTCCAGAGGGGGCTGAGGATAGCGATTACAATGTGCGCACCCCACCCTATCTGGCCGCCAACCGCCCGTTGCAAAGCGTCGGGGAACTGCGCTTGCTGAAGGGTATGGAGCAGGAGGCTTACGATAAGCTCAGTTCGTTGGTTTGCGTCCTGCCCCCTAACACACCGCTCAATGTGAATACGGCTCCGGCAGCCGTGCTGGCGGCCCTGGCCGAGGAAAAAGATATTAAGGAAATCGAACGCCTGCTCGAAAATCCGCCCGATGAAGGCTACAAAAACGTCGATGATTTTCTCAACGCGGCAAAACTGACCGTCGATGCCACGATCAAAGCGCAACTTGGCGTAGCCAGCCGGTATTTTGGCCTGCGGGTCGAAGCGCGTGTGGGCGATGGGCGCGCGATGTTATACAGTATCTTGCAGCGCGACACGAAGCGCGTCCGTGTGCTGCGGCGCAGCTTCGGCAACCAGGACTAAACTACCGTGCCCGCCCGACCCGTTTTTTTTCGAATGCTTTCCTCCGATCAAGCGGAGTGGCTACACCCTGATGGCCGTGTGCAACATGGCCCGTTGGCCGCATTAGCGGACCAAGCGACCGGTGCCCGACCCCTCATGATCGTACCGGGCGAAGCGGTGATCCTGCACCCGCTCATCGCTCCCAGTCGCAAACGATCCACATGGGCACGGGCTGTTCCTTACGCACTGGAAGATCAGTTGGCGGAAGATATCGATGCCTTACATTTCGTGCTGGGCAGCGCTCTGGATGAGGGCCGCTTGCCGGTGGCGGTCATCGGTCACGACACCTTGCGCGACTGGTTGCAAACCTGCGAGCAAAACGGGTTGACGCCGGCTGCCGCTATTCCAGAGCCGCTGCTGTTACCTTGGCGGGATGGCTTCTGGAGCGTGCTGCTGGAGCCTGGGCGGGCCGTCGTGCGCACTGGGCGCTGGCAAGGTTTCGCAACCGAACGGGAAACCTTGGCGTTGTGGCTGACCGAAGCCTTGACTGAAGCCGGCGAAACTAAACCACAGGGGCTACGCATCTGGGGTGAAGCGATCCCCGAATGGGCCAATACCCCTTTCGCTGAACTGGAAAACCAGGTCGAATCCGGTTTGGTTGAACCATTGCCGCTGTATGCCGCGACCTATCAACCCGGCACTAGCCTGAATCTTCTGCAAGGTCGATACAGCCGTCAGGCGTCCTGGGGGCGCTGGCTGCGGCCCTGGCGGGCAACAGCCGCACTGGCGGGTGCTCTGTTACTCCTACAAGGCGGCGTATCCATCTACCAGTATTGGCGGTTACAGCAGGAAATGGTTTGGCTGAGCAGTACGATGGAACGTCTTTATAAAGAAGCCGTGCCGGGTGCGACCCGCATCGTCAATCCCAAAGCACAATTAGAGGCACGCCTGCGTGAATTGCGTCCTACCAACGCTGCTGGCAGTACGTTCTTCGATCTGTTGCAACGCGGTGGCCAACCGCTCGGCGGTTTCCCGGATATCTCCCTGCGAGGCTTAAACTATCGTGATGGCCAGCTTGATTTATCCCTGCAAGGGGGCGCTCCAGCCGCGCTGGATCAGCTTCGGCAACAATTCAACCAGCAGCCTGGCTTGCAAGTGGAGATGCGTACCACGCAGCGGGAAGGCCAGGCGGAAAGCAAAGTCACTTTGAAGAAATCGGCGCCATGAACACCTGGTGGGCAACTCTCAGTACCCGCGAACGGGGTATTATTCTGGCCGGCACGGGGCTGGTGCTCGTGTTCTTGTTGTATGTTTTCGGCTGGCAACCATTTCAGACCCGTCATCACCGGCTTCAGCAAACCGTCGTCGAGCGGCGCGCGGAGCTAGCTTGGATGCAGCAAGCGGCCCAGGACGTCAAAGCTCTCAACCGGACTGCTGCTGCCGGGTCTTCTCCCGATGAACGCTCGCTGTTAACTGTGGTCGATCAAACTGCACGCACGGCCGGGATGGGCGCCGCATTAAAACGGATCGCGCCCCAAGGCGATGACAAACTGAGCGCTCAATTAGATTCTGTTGAATTTGACCGGCTCTTACCCTGGCTAAATATTTTGGAAGAACAGCACCGCATCGTGCTCATTAGCCTCACTGTGGACCGTACCGATACGCCGGGTTTGGTTAATGCCCGCATCGTTCTAGGGCACCAACCATGAAAGCGCTATGGGGTTACAGCGCGCTGGGAATAGTAGCGTTTCTGGTGTTTCTCCTGCTGCTGGCTCCCGCTACCCTAGTCGCTGATCAGATCGGTAGCCGCCTGGTTGGATTCACCGTGCGTGGGGTAGAAGGCAGGGCCATCGCTGGCGCTTTATCGAGCGTCCGCTGGCGAGATCTCAGCATCGACCGGCTCACTTGGCGCTGGCGGCCCCGCGCCCTGTTGGAAGGACGGCTAGGTATTAACCTCCAAACCGAGGACCCTGAAATCAAACTCGCCGGCAATGCCGCCCTCGGCTTAAACCGGCAAATCACCCTGGGCGATCTGACCGGTCGCCTGCCATTAAATCGTGTCAGCAATCTGGCTGCGGTAGGGAGTCTGCCACTGGAAGGCATGGTTGTGCTTGATCTGCGCAATCTTGCCCTTGATGCGACTGGCCGGCCCACTGCGGCACAAGGCACAATCCGTCTGCTAAATTTGCGGGTCAACCTCGGCCAACCGTTGCCGCTGGGCGATTATGAGTTACGCCTGGATTCGGCTGGATCAGAGGGAATGCAAGGTAAAATCAAGGACATCAATGCTCCCCTCGTTCTGGAGGGTACGCTGAGCTTGCAACCCGACGGACGCTACCGATTCACCGGTCAAGCAATGGTCCGCGACCCCAATAACCAGGTACTGCGCCAAGCAATGAGCCTATTAGGACCACCGGGCGCCGATGGGCGCTGGCCTTTGAATTTTTCAGGCGCTTTGCCGCTATAGGTTGGAATTTATCTGGTGATTAAAAATGCGTTCCGGTAAGCCGGCCCCGATGGAACCCGGTCCGGCATTTTAGGTTATTTTCAAATAGTTAATTATCATATAAGCTGCCACCCTTTGCGATCCAGACCGATCCCGACGCAACTACCAGGGAGTAACTGTCGATGCCACCCAAAACGCGCGGATTTCTGACCTTTTTGGTAACGCTACTGCTGGTAGCCTGCGCTGGGCAACCGACTCCGCCACCGACCAATTTCACGTCCAGCACCTACTCCGACGCGGCGTTTCCGGCACTTCCAGAACTCCAGGCACAGGTCGGGTTTTGGCGCAAAGTCTACGCGAGCTGGGGACGAAGCCAGGTCGCCTTACACGATGACCGCTATCTGGATATCGTCTATGGGGTACTCACCTTGCCCGGTTCCATCGACGAGAGTCAAACCGCTGAGCACAAAGAGTTCGTCAAGGGACATCTGGAGACTTTGAAAGAGCTTTTGCGCCAGGTCGAGTATAAAACCGCTGCCAATAGTCCTCTGACGACTGCCGAACAGGCGTTGGCTGATCGCATTAAAGCCAGCAGCGGCGGTCCTCGTGCTTTGATGGGTGCCAGCGAGCGGCTTCGCAGCCAGCGGGGAACCCGCGAACGCTTTAAGCGCGGCCTGGAAATGAGTGGCCGTTACGATGCGGCTTTTCGCCGGACATTTCGGGAAGCCGGTCTGCCGGAGGATCTCGCCTATTTGCCCCATGTTGAGTCATCCTTCCAAAACCACGCGGCCTCAGCAGCGGGTGCTGTGGGCATGTGGCAGTTTATGCCGGGTACAGCTCGGCACTTCGGGATGCTCAACGCGGCCATCGACGAACGGCGTGACCCAGTCGCCTCGGCTCAGGGAGCCGCCCGTTATCTGCGTAACGCACATGACCGACTGCAAAGCTGGCCTATGGCGCTCACATCCTACAACCATGGTGTCGGTGGGATGCAGCAAGCACGCGCAGCCTTCGGTAATAATTTTGCTGCTATCGTGCAAAATTACTCGGGTTCAGGCTTCGGTTTTGCCTCACGTAACTTTTATGCGGAATTCCTGGCCGCCCGCGACATCGCTAAGAATCCCCAGCGCTTTTTTCCAGAAGGCGTCAATTACGAACCGCCTTTGAACCTGGATCGAGTACGGCTTCGGCAAACGGCTTCAGCCACCACCGTCGCCAGTTACTATGAGGTGAATCTTTGGGAGCTTAATAGCCTCAATAAGGCATGGAATAGTGCCGCTCAATCAGGCCGGCTGCCTCTGCCCGCCGGTACGTTGATATGGCTACCCGCCGGCACCATCACGCGACTTGCGCAACGCGGCGACACTGATCGGGCAGTCGCTTTAGCCGATACGGTCACTACCGCCAAGCTACGCTGAAGACATCTCCCAACAGACGAAAAACCCCTCCACTCAGGGAGGGGTTTTTTATAGAACGCTCAAGCTATTTTCTTGAGTATGTCGTTAGCGCGTTGCTTTTGGGAAGAATCACCTTCCTGTAAAACAGTCTCCAATAAGCTTCGCGCGCCCATCTGATCTCCCATATCCAGATAGGCCATCGCCAAATCCAGTTTGGTTTCCATGTAATCCGCCATAGCGTTTTCGGGCATAACCGGCGAGGATTTAACCTCCATCGGCGCAAGATCAAGCGTTTTATCGCCGAAACTGCGCAGATCCTCATCCAATTTCGTCAATGAAATATCGTCAGTTTGCCGCCCAACTTCCTGCGTTATATCCGCAAAGTCAAACTTATGATCAACGGGCGAAGGCGGCTGTTTGACCTGTGCTCTCGAAGCTTCAGCATCGGCCGCAGACTGGGCGGACAAAATAGCCGAAACCCCCGAAAATGTTCCAGGTTCAGTCACCGGTTCGGGATGGTCTATCCCCTGCGGCAGGCGGTTGAGCAATTCCTGATCAGAGCGAAGAGGCATCATTTCCAGGGGAAGCAATTCGCTAGGCTGCGACCGTCTTGATTTTATATCCAAATCCAAGGTCTGATCCGCACTATGCCCAGGTTTCAGTTCCATGGCGAACGTCTCATCGGCGGCCAAGATCGCCGCCATGGCAGCGCCGGAACTGGATGCCGGTTCCGTGGCCGGTTCCATACGGTCGATAGGTACCGGCGCTAAACCGCCTGCTTTGGCTCCTGAAATCGCCGGTTTCATTTCCAATGGGGCCAGTTCGACCGGCTGGGAACCGGTTTGTTGCAGCTTCATGTCACCGAAATCGAAATCCATCCCACCAAACTGCAATTCGGTAGGCAATTCAGCTCGCGCCGGGGATTTTTGAGCAGGCTCCGACGGCTTGGCCAATGTCATCGCTGGGATAGACGGTTTCTCGTGCTCTGACGCCGTGGCCGGTTCCCTATCAGGCAATGGTGTTCGCCTATCGATCAGTTGGGGAGAGGTATCACTGGCGCTCAGGGGCAAGTTGCTGACTCCCAAGTCGATATCTCTTAGTAGATTGCTGACTGAACTGGGTTCAGGCGCTGCAACCGCAGGAGCGGGTGGCGCCAGCGCCGCCACTATTGCAGGGTCAAGAGGTCGCACGACGCGGGTGGGGCTATCGGCGGCTGGACTGGCGGCTGTCTGTGCCGCGCTTGGCCTGCCGGTCACCGGCTCGGTGACCGGTTCGACAGTCGCTGGACTCGAACGAGCAGACCGCCGCAGCAAAGGCAACAGCACCAGTGCAGCGATGGCCAGCAAAATCAAAGCACCGCCGAGCCAAATGACAGGGTTATCAAACCAGCTTGGCTCAGATTCCGCCACGGGCTGAACCGGTGGTTTAACAGGGGCTGGTGCGACCGGTTTTGGCGATTCTACCGGCGGTGTCGCAGGCATTACCGCCGTACCGGACGGTGGCGTCACAGTACCGGTCGCTGTATTCGGAGGCGGTGTTACAGTAGGGGTCACCGTGCTTCCGGAGGTTGCTGTAGGCGAAGTTGCGGGTGCCTGGGGAATGCTGGCTTGAGGAACGATTTCTTGGGGTTGCTGGCCGACAGGCAAGGACGAAGGCGTTAGTGCTACTGGTGGCACCACCGATGGCGTTCCGACTACGCTGGGAGGAGTGGGCACAGGCGGCGGTGAAAGCGGTGGAGGAAGTGGCACCGCCGGTGTCTGAGCGGACACTGGACCAGATGTAGGCGTGACTGGGCCGGGTACGGCAGGAGGAGGTGGCGCTGCGGCCACATCGGGTGTCGCCGCCGGTGGCGATAGGGGTATCGCTGGTGGCGGTACACTCAAATCCGACACTACCGATGGCGCTGCCTCGGCGGCGGTACTCTGTCCGCTTACGGCTTGAGCGGACGGAACCCGCAGGACAGCGCCCTTGCGCAAAGCATTTGGGTTGCCATTGGTGAACGCTTGTGGGTTTGCTGCAAGCAAAATTGCCATCATCTGCGGCGTGCTAATGCCGCTTGGAGCCTGTGCCCGGTTGGCAATACCTGACAGGGTTTCACCGGCTTTGATCGGCCCGTAAGTGGAAGCGCCCTCCAGAGAAACCTGAGGAGCGGGCGGCAAGTTCAAAGCCGGGCGCGGTGGGGGAGCAGCTGCCGGTGCCGCAGCCGCAGCCGGTGCCGGCAGAATCGCTGGTGGTGGCGGTGGTGGCGGCGGACGGCGGTTGGCATAAAGCTCGGGATCAAGTTGAACCGTGAATTCACGGATCAACCGACCGCGCGGCCAAACCAATTCGAGCAACAAATTGAAATTAGGGTTACGAACCGGCTCGGTTGACGTAATTTTAATCAGGTTCGGCCCCCCCGGCGGGGTCTGAACCGAGACACGCAATTTCGAAAAAGTCGCTAAGCGCTCAACCCCAGCTCGATCAAAATCCTGCTGCTGAGGAATCCGCGCCGTCAACCCCATCAGCTCGCCAGGATTACTGACGACCAGAGGGACATCAGCATCTAAGTTCTCATTGAGCGCGGAGCGCACGGCGAGCGGACCGACACCTAGAGCAAAAGCGCACACTGGCGCGGCCAGACCGGCCAAAGAGGTTAACCGGAGTAATGTCCTGGTCGACATGCACCTGTCCCCATTCCGCCGCCGAGCGCTCAAAGCCCCGGCGGGATTGGCTTGGATACCGCCACCGGCTACATCAGGCCGGTGGTTTTCCCACTTCAAGCCCGCGACAAGGCGCGTCACGACTCGAAGGTTCCCCATAAAGATACTCCTTAACGAGGCGTTTTTCAGTGTAAAAACGGCAAGCAGCGTATTGATCAGTTGAGTCATCGCACGATCCAGATTTTTAGGACAACCACTTTTCTAGGCAATGCCCGATAATTTTAACGAAGCTGTCACTTTTTAATGATAGCGGTATTTTTATCGGCATACATCCTCTCCCCTACATGCGACATTGGAAATAATATGATTTCAGCGTCATTGGCTACCACACGCCCGCCCCTTAGCTCTATCGATCATTCAATCAGGTAAGCCGGGAATTTATTTCATTGAGTTAAAAATCGGGACTAATCAATAGAATTCAAAATTTTTCAATGCCTTGCAGAATAAAGATGGAGACACCCTGCCTGCTCTGTGCGCTGCCGTTTTTGGTTCTTCTGGCTGTCGGGGCGGCGGCGGTGATAACACGAATCGGCTTGCAAATCGCCTGGCGACGCGGGTTGACCAGCACCCTGGTTTCGTCTTGGCTAAAAGATTGGCGGTTTTATTAAGCCAATGTCTTCGAAGGCGACCTAATCTCTTGATCAAGCAGACACGAAAGGATGCACACTTGCACCACGCCGGGGCGAGTGCTGTTCAGCAACCCGCCCCGGCCTGCAATCAAAGCCTACCTGCCGCAATACGCAACCAACCTTGCACCAAGGTATTGCCAGCGACGATATCATCTAACCGCAGTCGATGAGCACTGGACTCGTTACACGCTTGGACTGGCTGCGACGAAACCCCTCCCCAAAGAAATAACGGAGAGAGGCAATGATGCGTTTACTTCTTTTTCTTCTTCATAGCGACCGGCTCAATGGCAACGGCCAATTCCTGTAGGTAATTCGCCTTGACTTGATCACCGATCTTAAGCTTGCTGATATCGATGTTGGCAGGAATTTTTAGGGTCACCGCGTCCCGTGCGCTTTGCAAAGTCACCTTATGTCTTTTTTGATTTACGGCGGTGACGTTGGCGACAATCTCCGTATCCTGGCGGGCCATAGCCGATTTTTGGCCAGTTTCGGCGCGATCTGGAGTCACACCAGGTTTATCCAGGCTAACTGCCAGAGCCTCATGATAGGTCAATTCCACCCGGTCGCCGGATTTGATCTGGGACAGGTTGCGGACCCCTTCGCTCACCGAGATGGTATGGAGCTTACCCCCTTTGCCTTTAAGGGTAACTTGACGATTTTCCACATCGACCGATTGCACAATCGCGGTTGCGGTGATTTGATCCCGAATCTCAAGTTGTGTAGCTGCCGGATTGACTTTAGCGGTTTTTGCTTCATCCGGCGTGGTTGCACAGCCGCCGACCAACAATAAGCCCAGCACCGCACCTGCAGCCAAGATAGTTTTCTTCATGCAAAATCTCCCTAAAACGAGGGTTGTTGAAAAAAGCGCGAAAAAAGCCCTATAAGCAGATGATAGCGTCCCCCATCAGTTTTACCAAAACTGATACGAGCGCTCTTGGTCAATTACCGCCTAGCAGAAGCTCAGCAGCTTTGCGATGGGGCAGAACGGCATTCGAGATTACGGAACCAGCTTGAGCGTGACTTGGTACCGCTCGGTCACTGACGCATCACCATCCCAAAAACGCCAGTATTTGAGCTTAAGCACCACATCACCGGCCTGGCGGGCGCTAAACGTGAACACTCGCCGCCCACGCGCGCCGATGGAGCCTTCGGTCGGTGCATCATAGGCGGTACTATCCAGAGCCAACAGGCGACTATCGCTTTCATCAATGGCCCAAGCGTAACCCGTGCTGGGATTTTCAGGCAACTTGACCGCCAGACGCTCACCGACCCGGAGTTCAGCGGTGCGATTATTGTCGGTGTGGGTGACCACTAACATACCGTTCTCGCGAATACCCGCTGGTGGAACGGAGACGGGTTCGTGGCCCTGTTTAGAAGCACAACCCGTGAACACGGTGACCAATATCGCCAAAATAGCCATAGGGATAAAGCGTAGGCAACGGATCGGGTATTCGGGAGCAAAAGCCATAGGCGCACCGGGAAGGTCATATCAGGTGATGGATTCAGTGACTCAAAACATGCACATACTATCCTATTTGTGAAAGCACTATCAGCGCTCACTCACCAGCGCATCGGCGAAACGTGTTTCTAATCGTCCTCACCCACAAGATGTTCGATCAGATCAAGCGGCTCGGCCGATCTGGCATGATCGGCGCGGATCGATGGCAACGTTGCAGAATCGATGTAACCGTGTCGTGCGGCGTGTTCAGCCGCCTGTAACGTATTCTCCACCAAAAGCAAAGCAATTTTATGCAATTGTGCCTGCGCCGCCAGCAAGGCGATTTCCGCATCCCGCTGAGGGTTTTGGGTCACATCACGAATGTAAATGGCGAGCACTTGCTGCGGACGGGTCGCGACGACCTGGGCATACGCTTCAGGATCATGCTGCCCGCTGTCACCAATCAAGATGAACGGCATTTTGGGATAGGTCTTCATCACTCGCTCAATCTGTGCGAGTTTGTGCGCTTGATGGCTGGAGCCGATGGTACGCTCCGGTTGTACGCCAAAGTCGCGCAACAGCAGAGGGCCAGCCGGAATGCCATTGAGACCCATGAAATCTACCAAAAAATCGTAAAGATTCCACGGGCTGCTGGAGATATAGAACAGTGGCCGACGGTATGGACCGCCCGTCTGCAAGGCTTGATAAAAAGCGGCGACTCCATTGAACGGCAGCCGGCTGCTTGGACTGCGCAGAAAGGTCAGCCTGGCCATCCTCAACAGGCTGGTGGCACCGGTGATCAAAATCGTATCGTCGATGTCGCTGATAATGCCGAAGTCACAATGAGGGGCCGGCGTCAGGACGCGGCCGGTCACCGGTTCAGGCGGTTGCCGTCTTAGCATCGCCTGTGGGGGGACACTGAGGGTAATCGACTGCCACGATAAATCGGGATCAAGAGATCGCATGACCGGCAGCGCGACATGAAAATAACCTTCCCTATCCGTCACGGTTTCCACGCTGCGATCTTGAAAGGTTGCCCGGATCTGGAGACCAGGAACCTCGTCACTTCCGAAGCGCCGGTAGGACGCGACGAGATTACTCCAAAGGGTTTCTTGATCGGTGGTGTCGATATCGCCATGATCTTCCAGCACGCGACCGGTCAGGAACAGGGTTTCTTGATTGCCATAGCCGTCGTAGGGCACCACCTGCAATGGCTGATCGTAGCCCAAACGGCGCTTTAGGCCGTAGCGCAACCGATCAAAATGGGTATCGATCAGATAACCGAGGCGGTGGGCTGAGTCTTTCCAGGTTGCCATGTTTCGGGCAGTCAATCCGGGTTGCTGATTAGATCACGATGTGTCCGCACATAAACACTGCGACCGCAACCATCATCCCGGCGAAGATCTTTTGTAAGATTGGTCCGGCGATGTGTCGGCCTAACGCAATGCCGGATAACATCCCGCCCATGCCGCCCAGGATAAAAACAGCGGTGAGAGCGACCGGCAACCGGTGGCCGGCCATCAGGTGAGATAACAGGCTAATCCCACTGATGATTGCGATAACCCACAAGGAGGTAGCGACAGCCCGCCGTATCGGCAGCGATGCGATCAGGATTAAAGCTGGCACGATGAGAAATCCGCCACCGACGCCGAATAAACCCGACAGGAGTCCGGTTGCGCCACCAGCCAAAGCCAGCCGCGCGGCGCAATGCGAAGTCAATCGCAAGCGTCCGCCGGGATCGTAACGACAAGTCGGTTCGGCATGATGATCCACGACAGCGTTGATGTCGGCGCGCACGATACGGGTTTCTTCCGGCTGCCGGTTTGCTTGTCGCCACATACGGCCCGCGACTGCCAACATCAGCAACGCAAAGCCGACTAATAATGCCGATTCGGGAAAACGTGGATTCAGCCACACGCCCAGTGGAGCGCCGGTCACACCAGATAGGCCAAAAATCAGTGCGATCCGATATTCTGCTTGACCGTCACGCCGACGCGCCAAGCCACCGCCCAACGAAGTAATGCCAACCGCCGCCAGGGATATCACCACCGCCTGATGGACCGGCACCTGGAGTCCATACACTAACAAAGGCAGCGCAAACACCGATCCGCCTCCACCCGTTAGGCCGAGCGAAAAACCGACCATCACGCCAAACAACAGGCTGAGCATCACGATTACGGCTTCAAAAATGCAATATCCCCAAAGGACCTATTGGCCGCCGTGGGGATATCACCCATCCAGGGCTGACCGTTTTACCTCAAATGTCCGGCCCCCAGCCAAACACTTCCACGGTACGGAACAGATCGTTGTCGGTCACCATGCCGACCGGTTTGCCGTCCATTTCGACCACCACGCGCCGCACATTGGCCTGCGACATCTTTTGCGCGGCTTCGGCCAGCGACATCTCCCGCTTGCCCGTCACCAGGGGTCGGGTGGTAACGTCGCCGACCTTGACCCGCGCCGGTGAGCGATTGACGCTGATGATCTTTTTCAGCACGTCGCGGTCGGTCATGATACCCCATTGCCCGCTGGCGTCCGGTTCCACCATCACCGCGTTGACGCCATTTTCGATCATGGTGTGCATCGCCACGTTGACCAGTTCGTCGTTCTTGACGGTCACCACCGGCGACATGATCCCGCCAATCGTGGTCGGCATCCGGCCGGATGCGATCATCGCCTGCACCGGATCGGCGACGCGGGCGGCTTCCAGTTCGCGGCGGGATTGCTCCTGATGGCGACGGCGATGTTCGATTTCCTGCCGTAGCGCCGGACCTTCTTCGCGCATCTTGGCGATCAGCAGATCGCCAAATTTGCTGGTCGGCACCTCGGTCGCGCCATCCATTTGCCGGGCGAAGTCGTAGGTGACGGTCTTATCGGCGATAACTTTCGCCAGCGCCGATTCGATCAACTCGGCGGCTTCGGTCCAGCCCATGTATTGCAGCATCATCACGCCAGACAACATCAGCGAGCCGGGGTTGACCTTATCCAGATTGGCGTACTTGGGCGCGGTGCCGTGGGTGGCCTCGAACACCGCGATATGATCGGCCATGTTCGCGCCCGGCGCGATGCCGATGCCACCGACTTCGGCAGCCACCGCGTCAGAGAGGTAGTCGCCGTTCAGATTCATGGTGGCCAGCACCGAAAACTCTTCCGGCCGCAATTGCAGCAATTGGAAGATAATGTCGGCGATGCGATCCTTGATCACCACCTTACCCGCAGGCTGCTTGCCGCCATAAACGCTGTACAGCTCGTTTTCGGTGATGGTCTGGTCGGGAAATTCATCGCGCGCTAATTCATAGCCCCAGTTACGGAACGCGCCTTCCGTGAACTTCATGATGTTGCCTTTATGCACCAGGGTCACGCTGTCGCGGCCGTGGTCAATGGCGTATTGGATGGCTTTGCGCACCAGTCGTTTGGAACCGAACGCCGAAATCGGCTTGATGCCAAGGCCAGCGTCCTCGAAGAATTCCGCGCCCATTTCCTCGCGCAGGAATTTGGCTAACTTGGCATTTTCTGGTGTGCCGGATTTGTATTCGATGCCGGCGTAAACGTCCTCGGTGTTTTCGCGGAAAATAATGACATCGACCTTTTCCGGGTGGCGCATCGGCGAAGGTACGCCGGGATAGTAGCGCACCGGCCGCACACAGGCGTAAAGGTCGAGGTCCTGGCGCAGCGCGACGTTCAGGGAGCGGAAACCGCCGCCGACCGGGGTGGTCAAAGGTCCCTTGATGGCGACCACCAACTCCTTAATCGCTTCTAAGGTTTCATCGGGGAAATAGTTGCCGTCATATAGCTCGGCCGCTTTCTCGCCCAGATAAATCTCGCACCAGTGAATCTTGCGCTGGCCGCCATAGGCTTCCTCGACCGCCGCGTCCCAAACCCGCAGCGATGCCTTGGTGATGTCGGGGCCAATGCCATCGCCTTCGACACAGCCCAGAATCGGTTGATCGGGAACATTAAGCTTGCCGTCCTTGATGGTAATCTTTTCACCGCCGGCGGGGATGCGGATATGCTTGTACGCCATGAAGCCTCCTGACGCTGATGGGGTTTCTACAGGGTTTCTTGAAGTGCGTGGGTGTTTGGAGATGTCGCGTTTGCGCGAAAAAACCAAGTAAAACTACACGTAAACGCGGTTTCTGTCCATGACGGCCGACCTGAGAACCCATCTTCCCACAGTGATCTTGCAGATACCCTGACCATGACTCTCAACGAACTGCGCTACATCGTCGCTGTTGCCCGCGAACGCCATTTTGGTCGTGCCGCCGATGCCTGTCACATCAGCCAGCCGACCTTGAGCGTCGCCGTGCGCAAACTGGAAGACGAATTGGGCGTTACCTTGTTCGAGCGCACACCCGGTGAGATTACACCGACACCTGTCGGCTGGCGGATCGTTGAACAAGCGCAACGGGTACTGGAGGAAGCGGCCACCGTTAAACAACTCGCCAGCCAAGGCCAGGATGAACTGGCCGGCATGTTGCGGCTGGGCGTGATTTACACCATCGGGCCTTATTTGCTGCCGCACCTGATCCCGCGCTTGCGCCGCCGCGCACCCCACATGCCGTTGCAGATTGAAGAAAACTACACAGCGGTGCTGAATGAGCGGCTCAAGGACGGCGAACTGGATGTGCTGATCCTGTCACTGCCGTTCGAAGGACTGGGAATCTGCACAAAATCGGTCTACATCGAACCCTTCGTCGTGTTGGTACCGACGGGTCACCCCTTGGAGCAAGTCGAATGGGTCGATGCGGAAACACTGGCCCGGCAGGATTTGTTGTTGCTCGGTCCCGGTCATTGCTTTCGGGATCAGGTTCTGCGCTTTTGCCCGGACTGCAACCGCTTGAGTGTGGGTTCTGACAATATGCAACGCACTCTGGAAGGCAGTTCGCTGGAAACGATCCGCCTGATGGTGGCGACCGGCATGGGCATTACCGTCCTGCCGTATACTTCAGTGAGTGGTTACGCACAGGTCAGTGATTTGCTGAGCGTGCGGCCTTTCAGCGACCCAAGGCCGACTCGAATCGTGGCGCTGGCTTGGCGCAAGAGCTTTCCTCGCCATCGGGTCATTGACCTGCTGACGGAGGCCATCCGGGCCTGTCCGCTGGGTGAGGCGATTCATCTGCTGGAGTAGGCACTGAGCCTGCTTTCTCAATAGGCACGATCTCCATCACATACACTAGGCCGTCGCGCATTTCCCAACGCACGTCAAAATCGAATAGCTTCATGCCGTAGCAACGGGAGTCGGGATCGGCCCGTTCGTAGGCGGGCCGTGGGTCCTGCGCCAATAATTGGGTGATCAATTCTCGTAGATTGACCGACGGCCAGGCTGCACAAACCGTTGCCGCCTCTGGGCTAAATTCCACCGTTATCCCTGTAGCCGGTAATTCGGTGGCGAAGCCACCCGTCGCTGTCGGAATGCAATCGACATAGGGTAGATAGGGTTTGATATCCAGCACCGGGGTTTCGTCCAGCAGATCGATGCCCGTGAGATGCAATGTCACCCGCCCCCGGTTGATGGCGACACGCTCTAATCGCACCACTGACAGGCCAATGGGATTAGGCCGGAACGGGGTACGGGTGGCGAATAGCCCCAGGCGCCGGTTGCCACCTAATCGCGGTGGTCGCACCGTGGGCTGCCAGTGCCCCGCCGGAATGCCGTGAAAGACAAAAACCAGCCACACATGCGAGAAACCTTCCAGCCCACGCACCGTCTCAGGTTGGTTGTACGGTGGCAGCAATTCCAGCGTAGCCCGCGCTGCGGGGACGAGTCCCGGTTGGCGTGGAATGCCGAATTTTTCACGAAAGCAGGAATGAATGATCCCAACCGGGGTGAATGCTAACACCTTAAAGCCAGCCGGATTTCTTGAGTTTGATGTACAACAACAGGCACCCGACCACCACGCTGCCCATGACGATGGGATAGCCGTATTGCCATTCAAGTTCGGGAAAAAAGCCTTTGAAGTTCATACCATAGATGCTGAAGATCATCGTCGGTGCCGCCAGGAGTGCGCCCCATCCCGCCAGCCGTTTGGTCGCGTCATTTTGTCGCGCCGCACCCAGCGACAGACTGATCTGTAAGGCCAGCGCCAGGGTTTCCCGGATGGAGTCTATCGTTTCAGTGATCCGCAGGATATGGTCATAGACATCGCGGAAATAGGGTCGGATATCATCAGAAATATAATGATTAAAGACATCGGTCAGCAGATAATTGCAAACCTCAACCAGGGGTGCGGCGGCGCGCCGCAAGCTCACCAGATCGCGCTTTAGTTCGTACAGACGAGCGATATCGGCTTGGTCAAAATCACCCTTGAAAAACCGCTCCTCCAGATCCTCGACGGCATCTTCGATGCCACTCAGAATCGGGAAGTACTGATCGACCACAAAATCCAGAATGGCGTACAGGACGAAACCCGGCCCCTTGCACAACAGATTTGGACTACTTTCACACCGAGTGCGCACCGGTGCGTAAGGCAGCGATGCCCCATGCCGGACTGATAACAGATAACGCGGTCCAACGAACAGATGGGTTTCACCAAAATCGATCTGACTCTCCTTGGCTTGGGCCGTGCGCAATACCAAAAACCAACAATCACCGTACACTTCGACCTTGGGCCGCTGATGGGCGTGATGGGCATCCTCAGTGGCCAGTTCGTGCAGGCCGAACAAGTGCTGAACCTGCGTCATCATGGCTTCGTCGGGTTCGAACAGCCCCAGCCAGACAAACGCATCTGGGCGCTGGCGGATTGCGGGAATCTCTTCCAGGGTGAGATTGTCGAGCTTGTGGCCATCCACGTAAGCGGTGCAATTGACAATCATGGGCTTGTGCTCAATGGGGGTGACGGTGTGGCCGTAGTTCCGGCCGGTACGGTTCTTCGCGGTCGTGCAAGTGCATCCGGTAGTCAACGAAGCCCAAACAGTCGTCGAAATGCAGGAATGGATTGCCAGCCAGTTGCTCAGTCATGGTCGAGGTCGGGGTGATGCCGTAATTATGACCCGGCCGAATCACTGTATTATCGGGTAGCCGCTCACCCAAGCGGCGTAAGCTTTGATACATCTGTGTCGGATCGCCACCGCGCAGATCGCAGCGGCCACAGCCGAATACGAACAAGGTATCGCCGGTCAGTACCTGATCACCCAAGCGATAGCAGGCCGATCCCGGTGTATGGCCAGGGGTATGCAGGATTTCGATGGTCGTGTCACCCAGCTCGATGCGGTCACCGCCCGCGTGTAGCGTCGGCAGATCAAGATAGCGATTCCAAAACTGCGCCTCGGCCTTGAGCAGGTGCAACTGGGGATCGCTGTGATTGAGTAACGCCTCGACACCGTTGATATGATCAAAATGACTATGGGTCAGTAAAATATCGGTGATGCGCAACCCTTGCTGTTCAGCCAGGGCGATGATGCGCGGCGCATCCCATGCCGGATCGACCACAGCAGCGCGGTTGCTGGCATGATCATGGATCACGTAGATAAAATTACTCATCTGACCCAGTTCCAGCGCGTGTACGGTATAGGGGGGATTGGCGGTCATTGCAGACGTCTCCCAAAGTGCAAAACGGTCAGTTTTCCAGTGTCCGAGGCGAACCTGCTGGCGTGGTGAAAGTAGCCGATCAACAAGGGCGCAGCGGCTGGAAACGGGCTTGATGGCGGCTATGCCTACCCGCCCACCCGACAAGACACAAAGTTTACTGGTAGAGAGTTCAACCGAGAAGAATGACCCATGCGTTTTACCCTTGAAGGCGACGCCAACCGCTACCTGATTACCCGTTATGGACCGGGTTGGATCAACGTCAATGAGCGGGAATTCCACCAAAGTCTGCTGGTTAGTCCAGAAAAGATCATCGCCGACTGGCCACCCCAAAGCTTGGCCGATTGCACGGAAAGCCACTTTGCAGCCATTGCTGTGCTAGAGCCAGAAATCGTGCTGCTGGGCACTGGGACTCGGCAGCAATTTCCCCATCCTCGGCTGCTGCGCCCGTTAATCAGTCAAGGGATCGGGGTCGAAACTATGGATACGGCTGCCGCCTGCCGTACTTATAATATCGTCATGCTGGAAAACCGCCGAGTCGTGGCGGCTCTGATGATGATTGGGGCCTGAATCCCTGGCCCCCCTAGTGGCCGGTCAACCCCACCCAGCAAGCAGTCCTACATGCTGGGTTAGGTAGCCGGTCAGCGGCTATAGGAAATCCCGCGAAAACCCTTCAATTTCAAGAATCTTGCGCAGCCGCCGCAAGGCGTCGATCTGAATTTGCCGCACCCGCTCCCGAGTGACACCAATCTCGTTACCGACCTCTTCCAGGGTGGCTTTCTCATGGCCTCCCAGCCCAAAGCGGCGCTTCATGACGATCCGCTGTTTATCGTTGAGCTGATCCAGCCACAACTCCAGTTTTTCGTTGAGATCGAAGTTTTGCAGCAACTGCGATGGATCAGGATTATTTTCATCTGGAATCGCATCTAGCAATGAGCGATCTTCATCCTTCCCAATTGGCGTATCGACTGAAGTGACGCGCTCGTTGAGTTGCAACATGCGTTTCACATCGGCCACAGAGCGACCGAGAGACCGTGCGATCTCCTCAGCGGTCGGCTCGTGATCAAGGGTTTGCGCCAGTTGTCGCGCGGCACGCAAATAGCCGTTGATTTCTTTGATGATATGGATCGGCAACCGGATCGTGCGGGTCTGGTTCATCAGTGCCCGCTCAATGGTTTGCCGAATCCACCACGTTGCGTAGGTTGAGAACCGGAATCCGCGTTCGGGGTCGAATTTCTCCACCGCGTGGATCAGCCCCAGATTGCCTTCCTCAATCAGATCGAGAAGGTTTAGCCCTCGATTCATGTAGCGGCGAGCGATTTTGACGACCAGCCGTAAGTTGCTTTCAACCATCCGGTTGCGGGCAAGCGTATCGCCCTGCAATACCCGGCGGGCGTAATAGACTTCTTCCTGAGCGGTCAATAGAGGCGAAAAACCGATTTCGCCCAAATACATGCGGGTGGCGTCCAACTCTTCCTGAGTAAATTCGCGGCTGGCGGTGGGTGCCGGCCACGGCGTTTCCGTATCGAGTTCTTCTTCCTGCGTGATCGCCTCGTCCTCGGCGTCTTCCTCCAGCTTATCCTCGTCCAGTAGGGGGTCGTCGATATGCAACTCGTCGTCACACACTACGGCCGCCAGACAGGCGTTGATCTGTCGGGACATACTACCTCCTGACTCGCTTCGCTCGGTGGGTATGGGGGTGGGCGCTGGGGCAAGTGCCTGCCGCGCCATTTATCGTTGTGTTTGGGTTTGGACCGGCGGTGCGGCAAATTATTTTTTGTCCGTACCTATTAACCGGTGCTTGGGTTATTTGGACAGCGCGGCGATCCTTGCGCGCTCCAGACACCAAGCGGAAAGGGATGATAAGCCTTTCTTAGCGTGCGAGTCTACTCAGGATTCACACGGGAAAAACTAGATAACCATTGTTTTATAGGGATTATTAGTCTTTCTCATCCAGCCACTCCCGCAACATCCCTAATGCGCTATGCCGGGTCAGATCGACTTGCAAGGGAGTAATGGAAACGTAATGAGCGCGCACAGCGTGAAAATCGGTCCCTGGGCCAGCATCTTGTTCGGGGCCGGCCGGACCCACCCAATAGATCGTTCGATCACGGGGGTCGGTGCTCTTGATGACCGGTTCGGCTTTATGACGATGGCCAAGCCGAGTCGCCTGAAAACCCGCGAGCTGCTCCCAAGGCAGATCGGGTACATTGACATTGAGGATGGTATCGGGCGGCAAAGATCGCTCGCGCACGCGACGCACCAGGTAAACCGCTACGCGAGCCGCCGTATCGTAATGCTCAGGGCGCGGTGAAGCCTGCGAGACGGCGATGGCCGGTAAGCCGAGAAAACGGCCCTGCATCGCTGCCGCCACCGTACCCGAATAGATCACATCGTCGCCGAGGTTAGGGCCGCAGTTGATCCCGGAAACCACCATATCCGGCTCCTTGTCCAATAAGCCGGTGATCGCGACATGCACGCAGTCGGTGGGCGTCCCTTCGACGCTATAGAAACCGTTGTCGTGGCGCGTGACGTAGAGCGGATTTTTCAGGCTTAACGAGTTGCTGGCACCGCTTCGGTCACGGTCGGGCGCTACGACGGTGATCTCCGCCAGTTCACTTAAAGCAGTCACCAGTCGAAGCAGACCCGGCGCCTGATATCCGTCATCGTTGCTGACCAAGATGCGCATCGTGTGATTTTCTCCTGAAGTAAGCGATGGGACAAATCTAGGATATCCTGCCATGCTGACGCTAAAATGACAGATTCGCCGCCCTGGGTGATGGAGTGAGGCGCCCCATGCGCAAACCGTTTGCGATTGATCCCCGTGATCGGGAACTGTTCCGTCAGGCGGTGGGTCCAGTCGAACCACTGCACTGTGATCGGATCGAGCCAACGCAATTCCATCCTAGCCCAATCCCACGCTTTACGTTGGCCGACGAACAGCAAGTCGTCGCCGACATGGTGTCGGACTACTTCGAGCCGGCGGATTTGGACACTGGCGAGGAATTGTACTACCGTCGCCAGGGCGTGCAGCAGGCCGTGTTGCGTAAATTGCGGCGCGGACAGTATCAAGTCGGCGCCGCGCTGGATCTCCATGGGCTGACGGTTGCCGCCGCCAAGACGGCCTTGGCCGTGTTCTTACAGCGTGTCCGTCGCGATAATCTAAGCTGCGCACGCATCATTCACGGCAAGGGTAACGGTTCTCGCCACCGGGGGCCGGTGCTGAAGCAAAAAATCAATCACTGGCTGCGCCAGCGCGACGAGGTGTTGGCATTCTGCTCGGCCCGCCCGATGGATGGCGGGACCGGTGCGATTTACGTGCTGCTGCGGCGCAACCCTTGAGGCAGCGCTATCTTGCTCAGCGTCTCATCGCGATAGGCACGGCCATCGGCAGGAGCGCTATAAACGCTATACTTGAATCAAACCATCTCACCAGCAATCAACGAGGAGAGCGAAATGGCGCACGAAGGGTATCATGAACCTATCGAGGATCTGTCAGTAGCAACGCGGGACATGCATCGGGCGATTATCTCGCTGATGGAAGAGCTGGAAGCGGTTGATTGGTATAACCAGCGGGTCGATGCCTGCAAAGATAAAGCGCTGAAAGAAATTCTCGCCCACAACCGGGACGAGGAAAAGGAACACGCCGCCATGCTAATCGAATGGCTGCGCCGCAAAGACCCGGCCTTTGCAAAAGAACTCAAGGATTATCTGTTCACCGATAAGCCCATCCACGACCACGAATAACCTTGCTTGCCGACTGTTCCCCTTTCTCTTAACGGTAAGACCCAGGGGAGATCGGGGAGCCGCGCGAGGAGGCCCGTATGCCGCTAAAAAATTCCGCCACCGATTACGGTGCGGTGAGCCGCTTCCTGCACTGGTCGGTCTTTTTGTTGTTTGTCTATCAATATCTCAGCGCCAATATCATGACTCGGCTTGCGCGGGATCAAACCCTGTTTGGGCTGACCCAGGGCAATTATTACGACTGGCACAAGTCTATCGGTTTGGTGCTGCTTGGGTTGGCGCTGGCGCGCTGGCTGTGGCGCAAAGCGACACCCTTGCCCGATTGGGCGCCAACACTGTCGGACGCGGAGCGGACCATCTCACACCGCAACGAAACGCGGCTATATTGGTGCATGTTTTTGTTGCCGATCAGCGGCTATCTATTTGTGATGGCAGGCGGTTTCGGCATCAAGCTGTTCGGCGAGGTTGCTCTGGCCAACCCCATTGGTAAACAAGCCTTTTTGGCCAAGCTGGCGCAAGTCGTTCATATCGTCACCGCTTACGCCGCCATCGTGTTTATCGCGTGGCATGTCGGCCTTGGTCTCAAGCACCATCTCTTCGACCGGGATGGGTTTTTAAATCGAATGCTGCCCTTTAGGCGACCGTGAAGACGCGACTCAAGGCTTGACGAAGCGGTAATGGCCGATAGCCCACGCCTGCCCTGCGCGATAGCCGAAGACTTCGGCCCGGGTCATAAAGAAGCGCCGCCAGCGCTGGAATCGACGCGCTGCTTGCTCCGAACCGTAGCGATCCCGAAACAGGGCCATGATTGTCCCCCGTTGACGATCCTGCTGAGCCAGCCAAGCGTTCAGGGTGCGCTGATAATGGCGGCCGTCGAAACACCACTGGTTTTCTAATTTCAAACCATCCTGGAAAAGCGGCAGCCAATCGTCTTCTGGCGGGTTGGCCCCTTGGCGGCGGGTGATGCCATGGAGAAACAGCTTGCCGCCTGGCTTAAGCCAAGTGGTAAGCTGTTTGCCAAGTTCTGGATAGCCGCGCATCGACTCGAATCCTTCCCCTAACATCACCCGATCAAAGCGATGGCTCTCGAAAAGATTGATTGCGTCGATAGTGCTGATCGCAACATTGCCAAAGCCTCGTTCCCGACAGCGTGCCGCAATAAATACGCGCTGAGCGTGCGAATCCGACACTGCGACAACCCGCGAATCCGGGTAGAACTCCGCCATCCATAGCGCCAATGCACCCCAACCACAGCCGAAATCCAGAATATCCTGATCGAAACCGAGTTCGGCGCGCTCGGAGATGAAGGAAAGCATGGCGGCTTCGGCGGTTTCCAGATCGCGGGCTTCTTTAGGCCACCAGCACGCGCTGTAGTGCAACCGAGGCCCCAGCACGTTTTGCCAAAACCCCAGCGGTACATCGTGATCTTGCTGGCGAGTAGCCGCACAGTCCCAATCAGCATCCTTCGCTTTGGCAGGCGATTGCCGACCCAGCGACCAGCGGATACCGAGCCGAAAAAGCCAATCGGGAACGTCGTAACCCTGCTCCAGCAGATCAATGACCTTATGGCGCATCGTGCTTCCTTTTACAGATTACTATTGACCATCAGCGTCGCCCCGGTCATGCAACCCGATTCAGCCGGATCGCAGAGAAAGGCAATGACCTTGGCGACATCGGCGGGGGTGGTGCGGGTGCGCAGATGCGGCGCGGCCTTCCGTAACATCTCGGTGTCCACTGCCCCCGGTGCGACGCCATTGACGCGGATGTTGTGCGCTTTGCCCTCGGCGGCCAGCACCTCGGTCAAGCCGGTAAGCGCGAACTTGCTGACGGTGTAGGCACTGTAGCCGGGGAATTTATCGGTATTTTGCACCCCACCCAGCGAGGAGATATTGACGATGCTGCCGCCGCGCTCCCGCATCAGCCGAAACGCCTGCCGCGCACACAGCACCGCACCGCGCAGATTAATCGCCATCAGCCGATCCCAATCCGCCATCGCCATGTCCGCAAACGCGCCACTGAGCAGGATAGCGGCATTGTTGACCAGAATATCCAGCCGACCAAATTCACTGGCGATTCCGTCGAAGACAGCGGCGACCGCTGCATCGTCTGCCACATCCAAAGGCTGCGCTGAGGTTTTCAGTCCCGCGTCCTGAAGTCGGGCAACGGTAGCCAGCAGTTCGGATTCGGTGCGGCTGGCGATGATGACATGTGCGCCTTTTCGGGCCAGGGCTTCGGCGGTCGCTGCGCCAATGCCCCGGCCGCCACCGGTGATCAATGCCACCTGTTCTTGCAGAGATGAGGATACGGCTATGTCAGTGGAGTTCATGAGTTTTCTACCGGTATCGTGGATTGATCGTGCAGGATAGCCAACAACGCGCCCGCCGCGTTCGACAGCGTATGGCCGGTATGGCGCACGACGCCCAGCATCCGCTCCAGGCGCAAGCCGACCAGCGGGATTTCCACCAACTCTCCATCCAGCATGGTGCGCGGCAATACGCTCCAGCCGAGGCCGACCGCCACCATCATCTTGATGGTTTCCAGATAGTTGGTGGCGAAGGCGACCGAAATATCCACACCGAGCCGGGCCAGTTCTTCGGCAAAAATACGCCGGGTAAACGTGGCCTCGCTCGGTAAAATAGCTGGATACTGGGCCAGTTGCGGCATGGCGACCGTCGATAATTGCGCCAGCGGATGGGTTCGTGCGGCGACGATGACCAACGGATCGGGCCACAGCGGCGATGCCTCCAGCGGTGCTTCGACATGCGGCGGCAAGGTGACGATAGCCAGTTCCACCTCGCCGCGCAGCACCACGCCACACGCCACTTCCGAATCCATGAAGCGCATATCCAGCCGGACGTGCGGGTAGCGGGCGGTGAAGGTGCGTAACACCGGCGGCAAGCGGTGCAAGCCGATATGATGGCTGGTGGCCAGCGTCAACGTGCCGCTGATCATCCCGGACAGATTCCGCAAGGCGCGGCGACCGTCGGCCACTTCCGCCAGAATCCGCCGCGCCCGTGGCAGCAGCAGGTTTCCGGCCTCGGTCAGGCGCACGGTGCGGCCCAGCCGGTCGAACAGGCGGACGTTCAATTCCTCCTCCAGCGTCGCCACCCGTTTGCTGACGGCAGGCTGGGTTACATGCAAGCGGTCGGCAGCGGACGAAAACGTACCGTGGTCGGCGATGGTGACAAAGGCGTGCAGGCTGGCGATGTCCATAACATTTGGCTTTCCGGGAGCGGCTTATCAATTCCTGTATTTTATAGATTCAATAAAAAATATGAATTTGTTTTATCAAAAATCACGCTTTAAGCTTAGTTACATCTCCGAAAACGCCCCTCTCCCAAAGGAAAGGGACTTCATCCTGTGAGGAATGACGCAATGGCCGGCAAGACGCTTTACGACAAGCTGTGGGATGCCCATGTGGTGCGCACCGATCCCGACGGGACGACGCTTTTGTACATCGACCGCCATCTGGTGCATGAAGTCACCTCGCCGCAGGCATTCGAGGGGCTGAAACTCACTGGTCGGCAACCGTGGCGGCGCGAGTCGATGGTAGCGATGGCCGATCACAACACCCCGACCGATCCCGGTTTTACCACCATCGCCGATCCGGTGTCCCGGCTGCAAGTGGAAACGCTGGATGCCAACGCCCGTGATCTCAAATTGCGCTATTTCCCGATTGGCGATCAGCGGCGCGGCATCGTCCACGTCGTCGGCCCGGAACAGGGCGCGACCTTGCCCGGTATGACCATTGTCTGTGGCGATTCCCATACCTCCACCCACGGCGCATTCGCAGCGCTGGCCTTCGGCATCGGCACCTCCGAGGTCGAGCACGTCATGGCCACCCAATGCCTGATCCAGAAAAAAGCTAAATCCATGCTGGTGCGAGTCGATGGCCAACTGGGGCCGGGCGTGACCGCCAAGGACATCATCTTGGCGATCATCGGCAAGATCGGCACGGCGGGCGGTACGGGCTATGCCATTGAATTTGGCGGTTCCGCCATCCAGGCGTTGAGCATGGAAGGCCGAATGACCATCTGCAACATGGCCATCGAAGCGGGTGCGCGTGCCGGGATGGTGGCAGCGGATGACAAGACCATTGAGTACGTCAAGGGTCGGCCTTCCGCTCCGCAAGGCGCGTTGTGGGAACGGGCGGCGGCGGCGTGGCGGGAGTTGCACAGTGACGCCGATGCGACCTTCGATCAGGTGGTGACGCTGGACGCGGCCGTAATTCAGCCGCAAGTGACCTGGGGCACCTCGCCGGAAATGGTGACTTCGGTCGATGGCGCAGTGCCCGATCCCAGCCGCGAAGCCGATCCGGTCAAGCGGCAAAGCATGGAACAGGCGTTGCGGTACATGGGCTTACAGCCGAATACCCCAATGACCCAGATCAAGCTGGATCGAGTGTTTATCGGCTCCTGTACCAATGGCCGCATCGAGGATTTACGGGCGGCGGCGGCGGTCATCAAGGGCCGCAAGGTCGCCTCCAGCCTGAAACAGGCGCTGGTGGTGCCCGGTTCCGGTTTGGTCAAGCAGCAAGCGGAAGCGGAAGGGCTGGATAAGGTGTTTACCGCTGCCGGTTTCGAGTGGCGCGAGCAGGGCTGTTCGATGTGTCTGGCGATGAACGCCGACCGGCTGTTGGCGGGCGAGCATTGCGCCTCGACCTCGAACCGCAATTTCGAGGGTCGGCAAGGCGTCGGTGGTCGCACCCATCTGGTCAGTCCGGCGATGGCGGCGGCGGCGGCGCTGGCCGGTCATTTCGTCGATGTTCGTCGCTTTTAGGAGATCTTTCCCATGCGTCCGCAATTGGTGATTGGCAACAAAAATTATTCCTCGTGGTCGCTACGGCCGTGGCTGGCGGCGCGTCATGCCGGGATCGACTTCGAGGAAATCCGGGTTTCGTTGTTTACGCCCGAAGGCAACGAGCAAATCCAGCGTTATTCGCCGTCGCTCAGGGTGCCGGTCTGGCGCGAGGGTGATTTCGTGGTCTGGGATTCATTGGCAATTTGCGAGTATCTGGCCGAGCGCGTACCGTCCCTGTGGCCGTCCGATTCAGCCGCCCGCGCTATCGCCCGCTCGGTCAGCGCGGAGATGCACTCCGGCTTCACCCCGCTGCGCGGTGGAATGCCGATGAACGCTCGCGCCCGTGGCCGTTCGGTGGAGATCACCCCGGAAGTCGCCGCCGACATCAACCGAATCGAGGCGATTTGGCTGGACTGTCGCAGCCGCTTCGGCGCAGGTGGTCCGTGGTTGTTCGGTAAATTTTCCATCGCCGACGCCATGTTTGCGCCGGTGGTGCTGCGCTTTGTGCCGTATGGCGTGACCCGGCCTGGCGTACTGAATGAATATGTCGCTACCTGGATGGCCGACCCACACTTGCAAGCGTGGATGGCCACCGCCGAACAAGAACCCGAAGTCATCGAATCCGAAGAAGTGGGCCTTTGAGACCCGGCCGGGAGTTTTAGCTATGAAAGCCTTTACCCAGTTGGATGGTTTGGTGGTTGCAGTGGATCGCGCCAATGTCGATACCGACGCCATCATCCCCAAGCAGTTTTTGAAATCGATCAAGCGCACCGGTTTCGGCGATTTTCTGTTCGATGAATGGCGCTATCACGATCACGGCGAACCGGGCATGGATTGTTCCAATCGGCCGCGCCGCACCGAGTTTGCGCTGAATCAGCCGCGCTACCAGGGCGCTACGATTCTGCTGGGCCGGGAGAATTTCGGCTGTGGCTCCTCGCGCGAGCACGCGGTGTGGGCGCTGGAGGAATACGGTATCCGCTGCATGATCGCGCCGAGCTTCGCCGATATTTTCTTTTCCAACAGCTTCAAATCCGGCTTGTTGCCGATTCCGCTGGCCGCCGAAATTGTGGATCGCCTGTTCCGCGAAGTCGAAGCCACGCCCGGTTATCGGTTGCGGGTGGATTTGGCGGCGCAAACCGTCACCACGCCGGGTGGAGAGACCTTCCGCTTTGAAGTCGATCCGTTCCGCAAGGAATGCCTGCTGAACGGCTGGGACGACATCGGCCTGACCTTGCGCCATGCTGATGAAATTCGCGCTTATGAAACCCGGCGGCAGCACGATACGCCGTGGCTGTTCGCCTGATCGCCCGCTAGAGGAAAGCCGATGACTCACAAGGTGTTAGTGCTTCCTGGCGATGGCATCGGCCCGGAAATCGTCACCGAAAGTGCGAAAATCCTGCAATATCTGCAACAGGAATACGGGCTGGACATCGCGCTGGACTACGGCCTGCTGGGCGGTTGTGCGGTGGATGCGCTGGGTGCGCCGTATCCCGATGAAACCCGCCAGAAAGCGCGGGCCGCTGACGCTATTCTGTTGGGTGCAGTCGGCGGCCCAAAGTGGGAGATGCTGGAACGACCCTTGCGCCCGGAACGTGGCCTGTTGGCGATTCGCGCTGATTTAGAACTGTTCGCCAATCTGCGCCCGGCGATTCTCTATCCGCAGTTGGCGGCGGCGTCTTCGTTGAAGCCGGAACTGGTGGCCGATCTGGATCTGCTGATCGTGCGTGAGTTGAACGGTGACATTTATTTCGGTCAGCCCCGTGGCATCCGCACCCTGGAAAACGGCGAGCGGGAAGGCTTCAACACCATGTTGTACCGCGAATCGGAAATCGAGCGCATCGCACGGGCGGCGTTCGAGGCAGCCCGCAAGCGTCATCGCAAGGTCTGCTCGGTGGACAAGGCTAACGTGCTGGAAACCTCCGAACTGTGGCGGGAAGTGGTCGAGCGGGTGGCGCGAGATTATCCCGATGTGGCGTTGTCTCATCAGTATGTGGATAACGCCGCCATGCAATTAGTGCGAGCACCGAAGCAGTTTGACGTGATCGTCACCGGCAATCTGTTCGGGGATATTCTCTCCGACTGTGCCGCGATGCTGACCGGCTCCATCGGCATGTTGCCCTCGGCCTCGCTGGATGCGAAGGGCAAGGGGCTGTATGAGCCGATTCACGGTTCTGCCCCGGACATCGCAGGCAAGGGCGCAGCCAATCCGCTGGCGACCATTTTGTCGGCGGCGATGTTGCTGCGCTACAGCTTGAACGAGCCGGAACACGCCGCACGGATTGAACAAGCGGTCGGTCGGGTGCTGGATCAGGGTTTGCGGACGCTGGATATTATGGCGGAAGGCATGACGCCGGTGGGTACGCAGGCGATGGGGGATGCTGTGGTGGCGGCGATGGTGGGGGATTGAATCGCTTTTACCTATCAGGTAGTGCCACATTTTGTCTATCCCGCTACTACAGTGGGATAGGTAGGATTTAATAACCTGTTTTTATATAGTTAGGAGTTACGCAGTTGAAATTCTAAGTGATTGATTAATAGAAGATTTCGGCTGTCTGCCGCACAAGTCGATTTCTTTTAAAATCAGAGCGTTAGAGATCCAACTGCGTAACTCCTAATAGTTTATGGAGTGTTAACGTGGAGAATGGCTAAAATAAACAGAAATAGCGTTTTCGACGCAGAAAAGTGTATAAGCTGTTTACTAGACTCTCATGCTTCTAATAGAAAAAACATCGTATTATTTTTATCCGAACAAATAAAGTTTGCTAATAAAATAGATCCAAGCAATTGGAATCTTAACTTAGCATTAGATGGTAGTTTTCTTCGCTTTAATGTTGGGCAGGAGTATTGCATTGAATTGTACGAACATCAAGTTTTAGTGTTATGCCTGAAACAGAAACTGCCAATAGAAATCCAACAAGGGCATAATGACTTTTTCTTTAGAGGCTATAAGCAAGGTCTTGGAGAAATCAACAATGAAAGTTTTAATAAAACCCCTCAAATTTTAGAAAAAATACCTAATTCAATAGGTATTGTATTCAAAAGAAATATTGAAAAATGGATTCCTTACATATCAAATAGCAATTCTTGTTTTATTGAGTATACAGTCTCGAAAACAAAAATTCTCCCTCAGATGATTAATGCCCATTCAGTTGGCTCAATTGAATTTTTATCTCGTGTTATCGGTGAAAAAACTCCAAATCCGATATTTGCTTACAATTCAGTTATAGAAAATGAAAAAATAATGCAAGGAAAGCTAAAACATATATCTAATAAAAAATTATCAGAGCTGGCGCAATCATACGATCCAATCCCGTTAAAAATAGAAACAAGAACAAGTATGTTTTTACGTAATCCATACGTTGTCGAACAGGCAAAACGCCTCGCTGAAGGAAAATGTCAAGACTGCGGGAATCCCGCACCATTCGTAAATAAGAGTACAAACGAGCTATTTTTAGAAGTTCATCATATAATACCATTATCTCAGGGCGGCAAAGATATACTAAAAAATGTCGTGGCTTTATGTCCAAACTGCCATAGAAAAAGGCACTATGGATAAATTAAATCATATGAGCGAAATCTAGGCAGTATCATGATTAGATACGTATCCATAACTTAAATCCTGAGGATTTCTCAAAACTTCGAGATTTTAAGGCTGGCAAATTCATAAAATCACTGAAAAAACACTGGAAAGGTATGCATTATGATTGATCGTATTACAGCAAATCCCAATATACTCGGAGGAAAACCAGTCATAAAAGGGACCCGGTTATCGGTAGAGTTTATATTAGAACTATTAGCATCCGGCATCTCTGAGGAAGAGATAATCGAAGATTATCAACATATTACCAGAGATGATATTCATGCTTGTCTCAGATATGCCGCCCATTCCTTTCGGAATGAGATCTATGTGGAATTTGAGCCTACCTCAGCATGAGGCTTCTCCAAGCCCGTCTTCTTACAGATGAAAATATCTCACCAAAAGTCGTTGAATATCTTCGCAACATAGGATTGGATGTTCTCGATACGAAAGAGCAAATATGGTACGGAACTGAAGATGAAGAACTGATAAACAGGGCCTATCGAGAACAAAGATTTATCCTCACCCATGATTCAGATTTTGGAACATTAGCTATTAATCAAGGAAAGCCATGTTACGGGATTCTCTATCTGCGACTAAGGAGCTTGAAGTCCACTAACGTGATTCACGTCTGTGAAAGGCTGTTTCATAAAGATATTGAAATCCATCCTTATACTATTTGGGTGATTGAAGACACGCGGGTACGCATTCGCTATCTTATGAAAAATGAACCATAGGCATTCAAAATAGATGGAGGTATTTTGGAAGCAACAGAGCTAAAAACTGTGACTGATTTGCTGCACTCAGCCGAAGAGCGGATTGAGCTAATCAACGGCGAGATCATCAAGCGCCCGATGGCGCGTTCCGAGCACGCGCTGATCCAGTCGAATATTGCTGATGAAGTTGCCTTATTCAAGCGCAAAGATGGCCTGGGTGGATGGTGGATCATGACCGAGATCAGCGTTAAATATAATGAACACCAATGTCCTTGCCACGATCTTGCAGGGTGGAGAAAGGAACGTGTACCGCATAGACCGACGGGAATCATGAATGTGATACCCGATTGGGTTTGCGAAATTACCTCGCCCAATCACGAAAGAAAAGATTTATTTCACAATTTCATACTATTGCAACGTAACAAGGTTCCTTATTACTGGGTGATTTCCCCAGAAGATAAGACGCTGATTGCTTATGAATTAGATAATGAAAAATATCATGTGACTTTTTCTATCGAATATGGGGCCGAATTAACCATTAAAAAAGCAAGAATACCGCCATTTGCAGAAACCGAGATTGATCTACAGTATATTTTCGGCGATGACTGATAAAAGGCTAAGGTGGTTTTTTCAAAAATCTCCAAATTCCAGTGATTGAGTTGAGGGCAGCGTTATGATGCGAGTCGGTTTGGTGGGTTGGCGCGGCATGGTGGGTTCCGTGCTGATGGATCGGATGCTGGCGGAAAATGATTTCGCCCAGATTGATCCGGTATTTTTCACGACTTCCAACGTGGGTGGCCGTGGCCCGGCCATTGGCAAAGACACGCCCGCGCTGAAGGACGCCAAATCCATTGCCGACTTGAAGGCGCTGGATACGATCATCACCTGTCAGGGCGGCGATTACAGCAACGAGATTTATCCGCAACTGCGGGCGGCAGGCTGGAAAGGCTACTGGATCGATGCCGCTTCGGCGCTGCGGATGAAGGACGATGCGGTCATCATTCTCGATCCGGTCAACCGCAACGTGATCGACGACGCACTAGAGCGGGGGGTGAAGGATTACATCGGCGGCAACTGCACGGTCAGCCTGATGCTGATGGGCCTGGGCGGACTGTTTGCGCACGGGCTGGTGGAATGGATGAGCGCCATGACCTATCAGGCGGCATCCGGCGCGGGCGCACAGAACATGCGCGAGCTGATCCAGCAGATGGGCGTGATTCACGGCGCGGTCGCCCATCGACTCAGTGAACCCGCTTCGGCGATTCTGGACATCGACCGCACGGTAGCGGACACCATCCGCTCCAGCGCCTTGCCGACCGCCCATTTCGGCGCACCGCTGGCCGGTAGCCTGATTCCGTGGATCGATAAGCAGTTGGAGAACGGTCAAAGTAAGGAAGAATGGAAAGGCCAGGCCGAAACCAACAAGATTTTGGGCCGCTCCGAGCAACCGATTCCCATTGATGGCATTTGCGTGCGCATCGGCGCGATGCGCTGCCACAGTCAGGCGTTGACCATCAAATTGACCAAAGACGCGCCGCTGGATGAAATCACCGAGATCATCGGTGCCGCCAACGACTGGGTGAAGGTCATTCCCAACGAGCGCGACCTTTCGATCCGCGAGCTGACGCCCACTGCGGTGACGGGGACGTTGAGCATTCCCGTGGGTCGGCTGCGCAAGCTCAACATGGGGCCGAGCTATCTCGCTGCGTTCACCTGCGGCGATCAGTTGTTGTGGGGGGCGGCGGAGCCGCTGCGGCGGATGTTGCGGATATTGTTGGAGATGTAAATCTCGCGTAAAAACAAGCTCCACGCCACGAAGAAGCTCCACGCAAGCCTTCATGCCGGGCTGGGTCGTCGGCTCTTGAGCGACGGCCTTCGCCAGCGGCGACGGTCAAGCTGATTGACCTTAAGCGAGATCATGACGATCTTGATGCACGTTCATCAATCCCACTACCGCGACTTCAAAGCTTTAGGAGTTACGCAGTTGGATCTGATGGAGTAAAAGGACGGAATGAATCCAGCGAAAGTGA
>APMI01000479.1_pt1 | contig 106174 bp, 101 predicted proteins | sample 667938 | NCBI WGS metagenome assembly APMI01 (sample SAMN01084076, study PRJNA167559) | wastewater metagenome | biome: Wastewater | place: Denmark: Ejby Moelle, Odense | collected 2011-11-28 | reverse complement strand
GCAGCTTTAGTGCAGTCAAGAATGGTTTAGATATTGATTTTTCTGAAACCTCTGCTAAAGACCGCGTCTCGAATTTTTTGCAAATGAATAATTTGCCTTAATAAGAAGGATATTTCCTATGGCTGTGCCTAAACGTAAAACAAGCCCATCACGCCGTGGTATGCGCCGCGCACATGACGCTTTGGGTTCAAACTCTTTTGTTGAAGATAAAAATTCTGGCGAACTTCGCCGCCCACACCACATTGACCTAAAAACCGGTCAATACCGTGGTCGTCAAGTTTTGACTGTAAAAGAAGATTAATTAAAATCAATTTATAGTTTATAAAAAGGCTGTCCTTTGAAAGGGCAGCCTTTTTCTATTTTATTCTTTTCCTATCTTAGTGAGGCAGATTATTCATTAAGCCAAATAAATCAGGAGGCTATGTGTGATTTTTTATGTTTAAATTTGTTATTTAACTTTTTCAGATATTAGCTTATGTAGTATTCCAAAAATTTCATCAGCCACTATTTTTGCGTCTTCAATTTTTAAACGATATATAGTTCCAGTAAATACACTAATTCCCAAAAAACCATATTTACCATTATATTTACTCACCAAATCAGCCATTAGATACAAATCTTCACGAGTAAACTTCTTTTGCTCGTGATACTCATTAACTGCAATGTAATCCCAATGCACATCAGCGTATTTGGTTCTTTGCGCTATATGAACCATTGGTATGTTCAAATTGCGTGCATAATTAAACCAATTATCTCGAACCTGTTCAAGTTTACTCATTATCCAAATAGGTGTCCACACATCTTCAAAACAACGGTCAGGTATACTCTTCGTGATTTCGTAGTCTTTAAGAACTAACCAGTCATAGAAGCGTTCAATTTCAAAATTTGCCAACCTTATTTTAGGCTTTTTACTATTCTGAAGCGCAATTAAAAGTGCCGCATTTGAATTAAAACCAAGCCCTCTTGCAATAGCTTCAGTTAAATGAGCAGATTTTATTTTCGGAAAAGCTTCTTTCAAAAGCCTCTTGAAAGATTCAATATTATAGTCAAGCAAAAGCATTTTGCGCATGACAAACCTCTTCAATCTTCATCGGGTCTACCAATTACGCACCGACGAACGTTAAGGTGTTTGTCGATTGAGATTTAAATTTTTTTTAACTTGATAGCAGGTTAGGCAAAATCGAACCATCTTTAAATTAATTTTGATTCAAAAATATTGTCAAACAAAAAGTTAAAATCGGGTGTTTTAAATCGGGGACGATATGAATTAAATCGTTAACAGTTTGATTTAATGGTGAGAAAGCAATACTTATTTTCATCATAGATAAACTTTGTAATTTTTAATTACCCATTTTAGCCCTTTCGTGTCTTCCTTGATAACATGGGAAGCGAAGTGCAGCTTTAACTTCTTCCCTTGAGGGAAGGTGGATTTTGACCACAGGTCAAAAGACGGAAGGGTGAATGGCACAATTGGGAAACAGCAGCGTTAGTTATATATTCAATACCGCCGCCCACCCTTCAGTCACCATTATTTTGTTATTCGCCATACCTGAAAACCGCTACGCACTTTTCAGGGTTCATCACGGGTGACAGCTTCCCTCAAGGGAAGCAATTAAGTGGAGCTATCATCCCCATCATTTTTACCCTTATAATACAAAGCATATCAGCCAAAGCAGAAGTTGACGCTTGGGTGATGTATGTCAGGAAATGTCAGGGTTTTGGGCGATGTGTTTATTTGCTTTGTAATGTCAACAAATGTCAACATTTTTAAGTAAAGGGTAAATGAGTGCCAATTATAGACACAAGTCATTGATTAATAATGATTTTCGTGGAGAAAAATTTTGTTATAAACCGGTGAAAATGGTTAAAATAGGGAAGGAATTTATAAAAAAACGATGTTTGATATTAATTATATCGCCCGTAATAATCTTTCAACCGCATCAATATCCTTGCGCTTAAGGGAGGATTTTTGCAAATCTTCGTCATCATAGCCCCAAATGGTGGCGTTGTGGTCTTCTTCGATACGTATTGCCTTAAACGCATCATCGGCGTCTATACGCCCCTTGATAAGCGCCAATGCCAAGATTACCGACCCCAGAACTTGGGTCATGAATGAAAATATGGTCAAATATAAATCGTCCATGCCGCCCGCGATATTTGCAACCTTGTCCAATGTTTCTTTTGTTTGTGCCGCCTCAAGAGAATCGAGAAGGATTATAAATTCAAGGCCATGTTCAGCCTTGACCCAATCCAAAACCGGCTGCCACAATTCGGCTTGTTTTTTGACAATTGGAGCAGGGGATGAAACCATATAACAAAGCAAATCGGTTGACGCATATTTTTGAATTTCTTCAACCATTGCAGCGCGCGCATCATTTGCCTTATCAAGCACAACATTCATAAGGCGCGTAATGGGCATTAAATTAGGGTCTAATTGTTTTGGTTGCGCATTCCATTCATCGGCAATGATTTGGGCGGCCACTGCATTTGGCAGTAATAGAGCTTTGCGCATGGGTGTGGTCAATTTACGCCCATCTAATAATATAGCAAACCCGCCATCACATTGTTCGATTGTGGCCTGTTTATAAAAACGATTTAGACTCATAATTAGTTCTTGAAAGGAGCAAATGGATCTTTACATTCACGTTCATCAAAACCCAAAAGTTCAAAGGCTTTGACAAAGTGTTTAGGCAATGGGGCAATTAGTTTTAGAGGCTTTCCAGTGGTTGGATGCGGTATTTCAATTGCACGCGCATGAAGGTGCAAATTGGTTTCCGATAGCCCACCAATATCAGGGCGATCGCAAACATATTTCCTGTCGCCCGCGATTGATGTTCCCATACCTTGTGAATGGAAACGCAATTGGTGGGTACGCCCAGTTACTGGTTTAAAAGCAACCCATGATGCACGTGTTCCGGCATTTGAAATTACTTCATAATCGGTAATTGCAAATTGTGCATCGCGTTCACCGTGACGTGCCGAATGAACCATTTCCATTTCTGGGTTAAGTCTTGATCCTTGTTTTTTAAGCCAGCCCCGAATTTCACCACTCATAGGGTGTGGGGTTCCCAAAAGGATTGCCCAATAAATCTTGGTCGTCTGACGCGATGCAAACGCCTTGGTAAGTTTGGCAATGGCATTTGGATTACGACCAAATAAAACAATACCCGAAGTTTCTTTATCAAGGCGGTGCGCAAGTTTTGGCTTGCCAAATTCTTCATGCGCAAAAACCGCCATAAGTTCATCAAGGTGACGGTTGGTTTTTGAACCACCCTGAACCGCAAGACCAGGAGGTTTATTAATCGCAATAACGTCATCATCTTCATAAAGGACGATTGATTTCAATAATTCCTCATCTTCTTGGGAAATATTATATTGCCGCTCTTTTACTTCGCGCAAAATATCATAAATATCGCCCGGCACGGTAACGTCCATACCCGCAGAAAGACGATCAGATGCCTTTTTGGCACGGGCGCCGTCAACACGGATTAGACCACGGCGAATTAATTGTTCAATTCGTCCTTGGGGAAGGGTTTCAAACTTGCGGCGCAAAAAACGGTCAAGGCGAACTTCGCCATCTTCCGCTTTAACAGGTAATGTAATTGGTGATGTCATAAAAAGCCCTTACAACAAAGGCTTGGAAATTGCCATGCCCATGAACACAGCCGTAAAACCTAAGAATACGGATAATGCAACATATAATAAGGCTTGGGAAACCTGTCCATGTTCCATAAGCCTTAAAGTTTCAAGAGAAAAGCTAGAAAACGTTGTATATCCGCCCAATATTCCAACCATCACGAAATATTGGACAAAATTATGATGCGTTCCATCTTTGGTTAATAGTGCCGCAGCAATGCCGATAAAAAAACTACCAGTAATATTTATTCCCAATGTACCGAAAGGAAATCCAGACCCAAAAGTATTTAGTGCAACACGACTAAGCAGCATGCGGATAACCCCGCCAATGCCAGCACCAAAAAAAACATAGATTATTTCACGCGTCATTCGAATGCCCCAAGCCAATCACTCATATCATCAGGAAGCGGGCATTCAAAGCGCTTAATTCCATCACCCGTGTCAATTTCTAATATTTGCGCATGGAGCATTAAACGTGGCACTTTTTTACCCTCAATGCTTAGGAGGCCGCCATATTTCATATCCCCTAAAATTGGATGCCCAATATAGGCAAGATGGGAACGCAATTGATGCATCCTACCAGTTTTGGGATATAATTTTACAAGGCTTATTTTGCCGTTTGACTTTATTGTTTCAAAAACTGTTTCGGCATCTTGGGCATTTTTATCATTCTTTCTTGCAATTATTGAAATATCAATATTGCCGGTTTTTCCACGTTTTAATGGCACATCAATAATACCTTTTGGCGCGGGTTGCCCCAAAACAATTGCATAATAAGTTTTTTTAGCTTTCTTTTGGGCAAATTGTTCAGATAAAAAGGCCGCTGTTGTTCGATTTTTGGCGGCAATTAATATGCCAGATGTTTCACGATCAATACGATGAACAAGCTTTGGTTTTTTACGCTGGTTTTTTACCAATGCTGGTAAAAGATTATCAATACATTTTTCAACGCCACTGCCACTTTGAACTGCAAGTCCAGAAGGTTTATTTATAACGACATATTGCAATGTCGCATCCATAACCAATGACTGAATAAACAATACATCCTCTGGCGGAATTTCAATATCTGAAATTTCTGGCTTTGGAGCATGATTATGCCTTGGCCTCGAATTATTAAACGGGCTGCGCTTTGCTTTTCCAAAATTACTATTATTACGGCTTCTTGTGGGTTTAAATGTATTATTCACTATCAAGTCCCACATCAAAATTAGGCGCAGAATGGGTAAGTGCACCAACTGAAATCACATCAACGCCAGTTTCGGCGATTGCCTTTACGGTATTTAGATTTACGCCACCTGACGCTTCCAAAGTAATTCTTTTACCAGCAAAATCGCGAGTAATTTTCACCGCATCTAAAAGCATTTCATTTGAAAAATTATCTAGCATTATTACATCTGGATAATGGGGTAGGGCGGCTTCTAATTGCGCGATACCATCAACCTCAATTTCAATCGGAACCAGATGCCCAACATTCGCTTTGGCTGCCAAAAGCGCATTTTCAACCCCGCCACAAGCTGCAACATGGTTGTCCTTGATTAAAATCGCATCATCAAGACCAAAACGATGATTTACACCGCCGCCCATTTTTACCGCAAATTTTTCAAAGGCACGTAAATTAGGCGTGGTTTTTCTGGTATCAGTAATTTTTGCCGATGTATGCCTCACCAATTCAACATATTGTGCAGTTAATGTTGCAATTCCTGACAGCCTGCCAACAAAGTTTAACATAACCCGTTCTGCCATCAAAAGTGAACGCGCCTTACCAGAAATTTTGGCAATAATATCGCCCTTTTTAACCTTATCACCATTATTTCTAATAGCTTCGAATAAAGCCGCAGAATCAACTAATTGCAAAGTAATTGCCGCAATATCAACCCCAGCAACAATACCTTCATTGCGTGACCGCATAACCCATTGCGCCTCAACATTGTCTGGGACACAGGAAAAAGTTGTTATGTCGCCACTACGTCCAAAATCTTCACGCAAAGCGGCATTAATAACTGGTTCAACAATAGAATATGGAAGATTATTACTCATAATATTTTTATATTACCGTTGCCTTCAACAAGCAAATAAGAATGTTTTGCATTTGTATCTAATTGCGTGAAGTCACTTCTAAAATGGCTACCACGACTTTCTTTTCTTGCGATTGCCGCTTTAACCATTAATTGCATGGTTAACAGCTCATTTGGAATGTATTTCTCAAATGTCTCAGCATAATCGGCCAATAAATGCTCAAGGCGCGTCATATCGTTTTTATTACGCACCACGCCCAAATCAGCACTCATAAGCATTCTAAATGCTTTTTGATTAGTTTTATCCATAGTTTCAGGAACGATTTCCTCACTATCAAATTTGATTTCTGAAGCTTCTTGCCCTTTTAATCTTTCTGCGCATCTTCCAGCAAAAACAATTGCCTCTAGCAATGAATTTGATGCCAACCTGTTTGCACCATGCAAACCAGTTGATGAACATTCGCCAATTGCAGATAAACCTTCTAATGTTGTTTTACCCCACATATCGGCAACAATTCCACCCATATGATAGTGAACTGCGGGGGTAACAGGTATTGGTTGAACGCGCGGGTCAATATTTGCATCCATACAAGATGCAAAAACTGTTGGGAAATGGTTGGGGAATTCGTCACCAATTGCCTTGGTTGCATCAAGAAAAGCACGCTTTCCCGAATGGTTTTCAGTAAAAACGGCGCGGGCAACAATATCACGTGGTGCAAGGTTGCCAAGTTCATGATATTTTTTCATGAACGGTGTTCCAAAACGATCAACCAAATCAGCACCTTCGCCACGTAATGCTTCAGATGCTAAGGGGGCAGGGTCTTTACCAATATTTATTGCTGTTGGATGAAATTGCACAAATTCTGGGTCTGCAATCATAGCGCCACAGCGCGCCGCCATACCAACACCTTGACCACGTGATTGAATTGGATTGGTCGTAACCGCATATAAACCGCCAATACCACCCGATGCCAATATTGTTTGATTAGCATTTATAGGAAATGTTCCCTTGTCACCACGAACAATTGCCCCACAAATTTTTCCATTGGTATTTTGCAGAAGTGATAACGCCGTATAATTCTCAACAATTTCAATATGTTCAGCTTTGGTGACAAGCGCAATAAGGCTTTTCATAATTTCACGACCAGCCAAATCGCCCGCCACGCGTGCCACACGCGGTAAGGAATGCGCAGCCTCAAGACTAAGTGCAAGTTCACCATTTTCTTTTTTATCAAATGGAACACCATATTCCAAAAGGTTATACACACGCTGCGGCCCTTCATGCGCCACAAGATTGGCCACCACTTCATCAACAAGGCCAGCACCAGCATTTATTGTATCTTTTGCGTGCAACTCGGGGCTGTCAGCTTTTGAAAGTGCGGCCGCAATCCCACCCTGTGCCCAGGCCGATGATGCAGCATTACCAACAGGAGCTGGCGATAAAACCACGCATTTCCTTGGCGCCAATTTTAATGCAAGAAATAAGCCCGCTAGACCTGCACCAATAATTAAAACATCACAATTCTTAGACATTAATGCAGATTCCTATTTTACCGGCATACCAATTCTTATTAAATTTCCAGACGGGTCAATGATTGCAAATTCGTACATTCCCCATGGCTTTAATTCAATATTGTCCAAGCGTGGGATGCCACAATTGGGTAAACCAATTTCTTGCCATTTATCGAAAAGAAGCTTTGCTTCCTGCGAACGTATGTAACACATTGAACTATTGGAAAATATATCAAGATTTTTATCAAATTGAAAATGTATTTCTATATTATCATAATTCGCAATCAGATATTGATTATGGGGACGAAAGTCATCAAATTCAAAACCAAGCTTTCGATAAAATACTATTGTTTCATCCAAATTATGGCTTAACAAAATTGGAATTACTTTTGTTTTATCAACCATTGGAAACGACCGTAAAATCTGTCGGAACTTTTGCCTTGGTATCAAAAACATTTGCATTGCGTGGCGGTAATTCAAGCATTGCATCAACAGATTTCCGTGCCTTTTCAATAAGTTCTGGTTCTAATTTCACTTCATATTTCATGTCACGCAGGCATTCATATATTTTTTTGAGAGATATAGTTTTCATATGCGGGCAAAGATTACATGGGCGGATAAACTCAACATCTGGGTTTTCAATCGCAACATTATCAGACATTGAACATTCTGTAATTAGAACAACTTTTTTTGGTTTGTTCATTTTTACAAAATCCGCCATTGCGCCAGTCGAACCCGCAAAATCGCTTTCTTGAACCACATCATTTGGGCATTCAGGGTGCGCAAGAACCGTAACACCGGGGTATGCCTCACGCAGCTCTTTTACATCTTCACCAGTGAATTGCTCGTGCACTTCGCAGGCACCTTTCCAGGCGATAATTTTTATATCTGTTTGTGCGGCAACATTGCGGGCAAGGTACTCATCAGGGACCATAATAACACTATCAACACCCCACTGTTTTGCAATTTCTTCAACCACTTGAACTGCATTTGAAGATGTACAGCAAATTGTTGATTCCGCCTTCACGTCTGCGGTCGTATTAACATAAGTAACAACGGGTAAATTTGGATATTTTTGCTTTATAAGTTTTACGTCTTCGCCTGTTATTGACGCAGCCAATGAACAACCAGCTTTTAGGTCTGGGATTAAAACAGTTTTTTCAGGGCATAATATTTTTGATGTTTCAGCCATAAAATGCACGCCACATTGCACGATGACTTGTTGTGGTACTTTTTGTGCCTGACGTGCAAGCCCCAATGAATCGCCACGGAAATCAGAAATGCAGTGGAATATATCTGCGGTCATATAATTATGCGCAAGAATAACAGCATCTTTTTCCTTTTTAAGGCGATTAATCGCAGCAACATATGGCGCATATGCAACCCATTCATCATAGGGAATTACGTGTCTTACGCCTTCGTATAATTTATCAGTTTCTGCCTTTATTTTATCATCTAAAACCAACAAATCTTTATCAACAGGATTGGAAGGCTTGTTAAGTTCACATACTTCAAATTTCATTTTATAGCATTCCTCAATTAATATGTTTATATGGGAATTCGTCACCATATTGCAAATTGTTTTGACCATTTGAAGGCAAATTGATTTATTTCTGTAACCGTGGTCGCGGCAATATGTGTAATTAATTTATGTTGCAATGGCTAAATAATGCGCCCACAATCGCATTGAAATAACCTTATAAAGTATCAAGGTTTTAATTGTAACTATTGGGAGAGTTAATATGTTATTCCGCGAAATTCTTGTTCCAGTAACATTATTATCAAATGATATTAATTTTTTTGAAAAGGTAAATCGTGTCACAACTAACCTTGATACAATCGTGACCCTTTATTTTTCTACCGTTGCACCAGAGGAAATTTTGCACGCATCTGCAATGGGGTTTGTAAGCGGTATGGAGGGTGAATTTATAGAACGCCAAAAAAGCGAAGATGATAAAATTTGGAACTTCTTAAAAGATATTTGCACCAAATTCCCAAATTTCAAAGCTGAAAGAATGGTTGGAAAGCTCAGTGAAACCGTGGTTGCACGCTCTGCCCTGTCGGATTTGATAATGATTGACGGCAAACAAATGATTAATAACCCAGAAATCTATAAAGAAGCAGAAGTTACATTTGTTTCTTCGCGCGCGCCGGTTATGATTCTTGGGAAAGACAATAATTCATCGGTTAAAAATATTGCGATTGCATGGAATGGATCTCCACAAGCTGCAAGAGCAGTAAAAGCAGCACTACCCTTCATGCGTCACGCTGAAAAAGTAAGTATATTACAATTAATACGCGATGGAAAAACCAATAAATCAGGGATTTTTAACCCAGAAACCCTTTTAAACACACTTAGTCGCCATAATATAAATGCCGAAGTAATTTATGATAAACAGCGCACCAGTGATGTCGCAATTGACCTTTTAAACCTTGCAAGAAAGGCGCAAGCTGATACACTTGTTGTCGGTCTTTATAGCACCTCTAGGGCGCAGGAGGTTTTGTTTGGCGGCACTTCGAAAACCTTGCTTAAAAAGACTGATGATTTGAATATGATTCTATCACATTAATTTTATAAGCTGATTAAATCTTTCGACAAAGGCAATTTGCGATGCTGTTGTGGTCATGGGTTTTACACTTATGTCAAGGCCACTTGGCGGGGTAATAAAAAACTCATCGGCCTCATCTTTTGTGAAGCCAGCTAGTTCAACTGCTTCATACCATGCACAGATTCTATCGGCTTTCTTAATAAGCTTTTTTAGAGCTGGAGGGGTTTTAGGTAAAAGACCGAACCGAAGGTGAATGGCACGTTCCAACCTATCTTCAAAAACCCGATAATCATAACCAAGTGCGTTTTTAAATGGGCTAATCATATCACCGATTACAAACTCTGGTGCGTCATGCAAAAGCGCCATCATTTGTTCTTGTGGGGTGATATTTGGCTTAAGAAAAGTAGCAATTTCTTCTACGATGATTGAATGTTGTGCAACAGAAAACGCATAATCACCAATTGTTTGTCCATTCCATCTTGCGACCCTTGCAAGGCCATGTGCAATATCTTCTATTTCAATATCCATAGGAGAGGGGTCAAGCAAATCAAGGCGTCTTCCTGACAACATTCTTTGCCATGCACGCTGAATTGTTTTAGTTTTTGCTTCTTTTTTAATAAATTTTGACAATGTGCGACCTTATGACTTTAAAGTTTCTTTGAATTTGTGATACAATAATATACAGAAATATACATGCTTGGAATATATGAAACATCATCTTTGACCAATGCTAATCGCTTCAAAGAGATGTGTATATCCAAGATTTTATGCAGGTGTTTTAATAAAGGATACGGCTATGTTATATGGTGAATTACTCGTTCCAGTTGCCGGAGGCCCAGAAGAATCTGATGTTTTAGGCCTTATTGCTGATTTCACAAAAGATTTAGCCGTTAACGTCACATTGTATTATTGTGCACCAGATCCAAAAGACATGCTTATGATTTCTGCAGATGGATTTGTTGCTGGTGTTGGTGCAACACTTGTTGAAAACCTTGAAAAAACTACTGAAGAAATTTGGCAAAGAATTACAAAAACCGCCACTAGCTTTCCACAGTTTTCCCTTGAAAGAGCAACCGGAAGCATTGATATAATTCTTCCAGAGCGGGCTGTGATTTCAGATCTTTTGGTAGTAAGCGGGAAATGCGCCTCTGGTAAATGCAATCTTTCAAACGGATTTGAAGAAACTTTATTAGAAGCAAGAGTACCAGCATTGGTAATAAAAGAGAACGCATCCAAATCAGCCGACAACATCGCAATCGCTTGGGATGGCTCATCACAAGCGGCACGTGCGGTAAAAGCGGCATTGCCATTCTTGAAACGGGCAAAATACGTAACAATTTTACAAATTACTGGTGATGCAGCAGTTACAGGATCTATAATTTACGAGCCTGAAGTTTTACAAAAAGTATTAGCAAAGCACGAAATAAAAGCCGATATTTTAACTCAATCGCAAAATGGTAATGCTACTGGAGCCATATTGCTTAATTTATGCGAAAAAATCGCGGCTGATGTATTGGTTTCTGGTGCATATGGTCATTCAAGAGCACGTGAGTTCGTATTTGGTGGAACGTCGCGGTCATTATTAAAATCAGAGACTGGCCCTAATTTAATTATTAGCCATTAACAAATTTAAAATTCCAAACACTTACAATCCAACATAGCCAAAAACCAAAATTAAAGAGAAGGAAACACTATGTCTGCTTTAACAAGAGTTGTTATACATTTAGGCCGCAACCCTGATGCAGGATACCCAGAAGGTGATCGTCATCAAGGTTACATCATACACGCCCCAGTTGGTGCGGATGGAAAATTAAACGCTGAAATATGGAAAGAACACAAAGAACATTGCAAAGTAATTCGTTATAGTGCGGATGATGAAAAAGATGCTGATGGCTTGTTAATTCATAAACGCGATAAATGGTTTATTGAATATGATGAAGAGCGTGAAGGTCCAGACGAAGATTTGCACCGCCTTGGCGAACATCGCCTTTGGGTTGGCGATTATGTAACTATTCATGAAAAGAACGGTAAAGATTTGATATATGTCGTGGCGGAAACTAATTGATTTTTGTTAGCTTTGGTGGCATTGGGCGGTGATGAAACCATCACCGCCTTTTAATTTGTCCCAATCTGTTAAAGCATCTGAAATTGGTCACTTTCCAGTTATGCTACCCGAAGTAATGGCGGCAGTTGCACCGAAAAATAATGAAACCATAATAGATTGTACTTTTGGCGGCGGCGGTTATTCACGAGCATTTCTTGATGCTGCCAATTGTAAAATCATTGGCCTTGACCGCGATATAACCGCAATTGCGCGCGCCAAAGATAGTTTCAAGGAATATTCAAACCGCCTAGAATTAGTACACACCACATTTTCAGAACTTGGAAATCTTGGCTTTAAAGATATTGATGCCATAGTACTTGATATTGGTGTATCTTCATTTCAGATAGATAATGCCGAACGTGGTTTTAGCTTTCAAAAAGATGGCCCTCTTGATATGCGTATGGGGGAAGGGATAAGCGCTGAAGAAGTTCTTATGACCCATACTGAGGCTGAATTATCAAAAATATTCTGGGATTATGGTGAAGAAAAAAATTCACGTCGAATAGCCCGCGCGATTGTTAATGATCGTGATGAAGCACCATTTAGGACTACAAAACAACTCGCAGATTTATGTGAGCGTATCTATGGGCATAAAAAAGAAAAAATTCATCCCGCAACCCGCGTTTTTCAAGCATTGCGAATCTATGTGAACGATGAATTGTCAGAATTAGAAAAAGCCCTTGAAGCATCATTAGATGTTTTAAAAGATGGCGGGCGTCTTGTTGTCGTTACTTTCCATTCCTTGGAAGATAGAATCGTTAAAAACTTTTTTGTTAAATATTCAACCACACCATCGGTATCAAGATACCAACCACAAATCAGCGCGATTAAACCAAAATTTATATTGCCTTCAAAAAAACCACTGCTTGCAGATGACGCTGAAATAGCAATAAACCCGCGTTCTCGTTCTGCAAAATTACGTTATGGTATCCGCACAAAAAGCTAAAGATTCACCCCTTATTAACCACAGATTAACCACAGTCGATAATAAATAATTATTGATTAATTACACAGGGGTATGTCTTGTTCTCACAAAAGCACGTCATTATGGGCTTTGTCCTGCTGATTTGTATTGTGCCTTTGTATTGGGCAAAAACAAAAGCTGATTCCATGCGCGAAAACATGCAAACTTTAAGCAAGGAAGTGGCAGATGAGCAAAAAAAAGTCTCTGAACTTGAGGCAGAATATGCCTATCTAAACCGTTTTGACAGATTAGAAGCGGCCGCCAATAAATTAGGCTTACAACCCATAAATGGCGCACAGATTACCAATCTATCGCAATTGGAAAAAGTTGCTCCACTTAAAACCAATCAAGCACCAGAAAATACAAATCCACCGCAACCGCAACAACAGGGGGCGGGATTATGATTGCACCGAATTGGCAAAAAATCCTTGGAAAACTTAAAACACTTCCTAGTCCCAAACAAATTTTCATCCGCTCTAAAACTAAATATGCGAAAATCATAAAAGATAATCACGACAGCAAAATTAAAACTAAACAAAATTTGAAATATGAAACTGCTAATGCGGGGCCAATGGTTCGCAGCCAGTTCTTGGGAATTTTCTTCCTAGCCGGTTTTGTGTTTTTATCGTTTAAACTCGGTTATATTATCTTTACTCGTGATGTTGACATTGCCCGCACTAGCGCGCGTGCCGAAGCACAACAAACATTGGAGCGTGGTGATATTACCGATAGAAATGGCGTATTACTCGCCACATCGGTAACAACTTATTCTTTATTTGCAGATCCATCAAAAGTTTGGGATCCTGTAGAAACCGCAACTGCTTTACGCACAATCTTCCCAGAAATGAGCGAAAAGGAATTAGTTGAAAAACTTGCAAGCTCAAAAAGATTTGTTTGGATAAAACGTAAATTAACATCCGCTGAAAAACAAAAAGTTTGGGCATTGGCACAACCTGGTTTGGAATTTGAACCAGAAAGCCAACGCGTATATCCAATGGGAAGTTTGGCAGGTCATATTCTTGGTGGCACGAATAGTGATGGGAAGGGGATTACCGGCCTTGAAAAATCACTTGAAGGCCTGATAATCTCAAAAGATAAAACCACATCGGTTAAATTATCTATCGATAGTCGTGTGCAATATGTCGTTGAAAAAGAACTTGCAGAGGCGGCGGTAAAATATCGTGCGGTTGGCGGCGCTGCCGCAATTATGGATATTAATACTGGCGAGATTATTGCATCGGCATCATGGCCATTTATGAATCCAAATGATTATGGCGCAAATGATACATATAGTCGCCAAAACCGCCTAATTCAATCCGTTTATGAAATGGGTTCGACTTTTAAAACTTTCACATTTGCGGTCGCACTAAATGATGGCAAGATTACACCAGATAGCCAATTTGACGTTTCCCATCCGTTACAAGTTGGGCGCTTTCAAATTAATGACTTTCATGGTGAAAATCGCGTAATTAGTGCTCGTGAGGTGCTTGCGCACTCATCAAATATTGGTACCGGAATGATTTCCCGCCTTGTGGGCAAAATCCGCCTGCAAGAGTTTTTTGGTCAAATCGGTCTTCTTGATAGAATTAGCGGTGAATTATTAGGTGCAGCCCGACCAATAGTTCCAAAAACCTGGGAAGATGCACGTGCAATTACTGCCTCATATGGTCATGGTATTGCGGTTTCTCCTCTTGCGGTGCTTGCGGCTTATGGTGCGGTATCAAATGGTGGTATTTACATAAAACCAACGTTCCTCGCACGCCCTAAAGGCAGCCAAATACCAGGTACTCGTGTTATTACCGAAGCAACCTCAAAACAAATTATTGAACTGTTACGTGATGTTGTTTCAGAAGGCACTGGAAGACAGGCAGATTCTGAATATTATAATGTTGCAGGTAAAACCGGAACCGCAATCAAGGTTGGTAAAAACGGTTACGACCATAATAGAAACGTTTCATCATTTGCCGGCATATTCCCAGCTGCACAGCCAAGATATGCAATTCTTTTCCTTTTAGATGAGCCAAAATTTGAAAGTGGCGGCGCAATGACTGCGGGCCTTGCAACCGCACCATCAGTTGCAAAAATTGTGTCACGCGTTGGACCAATGCTTGACATTACACCATTACAAAAAGTCGAAGAACCCAATGTTGCAAATACAACTGCAACAAACGAAGGACAAAATGGTTCGCAGACTGTCCAAATCAAAAATAAAGTTTTAAAGACAGAAAAACTTCGCGCTGCTATTGGCGCACGTTAATTTTGATATATTTTAACTGGTAGGCGTTTATGGCTGAACAAGTAAAGTTCAAATTGGGTGAACTTATATCCGGCGTTGGCACGGCAATTTCCGATATTATTATCACTGGCTTGCAAGCAGATAGCAGAAAAGTGGTAAAGGGTGATTTATTTTTTGCGCTTTCTGGAAGCCTTGCAAATGGTACAGACTTTGCAAAATCAGCGGAAGAAAAGGGGGCGGCGGCTGTTGTATCCGAAACAGCGATTGATGGTCTTTCAATCCCTGTTGTCATTGTGAATGACGCGCGTGGTGAATTATCAAATGCCGCAAAAACATTTTATCCAGCAATGCCACAAAATATTGTTGCGATTACTGGAACAAATGGCAAAAGTTCAACCGTGGATTTCTTACGACAAATATGGTCATTTTGCGGAAAAAATGCAGCAAGTCTTGGTACTTTGGGGGCAATAACCCCAAAAGGTGTTGTTAATCTTGGTTTTACCACACCTGACCCAATCTCACTTCATAAAAATTTACAAACTTTAGCCGCTGATGGTATTGAGTATCTTGCAATGGAGGCATCTTCGCATGCGCTTCATCAAAAACGTATGCACGGCGTAAACCTTAAAGCAGCTGGCTTTTCAAACCTTACGCAAGATCACCTTGATTATCACAAAACTATGGATGAATATGCGGCTGCTAAAGCAATATTATTCAAAGATTTCCTGAAAGATGGTCAGCCAGCCGTAATAAACGCCGATGCGGAATATGCACCATTTTTTGAAAGCGTCGCAAAAGAACATAATCTTGATTTAAAACTTGTTGGTTGGCGTGGAACTTATCTAAAAATACAAGAATTATGGCCAAAACCATCTTCACAACGCATTGATTATATCCATTTGGGAAAAAACTATGTTGTTGAACTCCCTCTTATTGGTGAGTTTCAGGCATTAAACGCCACTATGGCAGCTGGACTTGCTTTATCTTTAGGGGATGAGCCAGAAGCAGTATTTGCTGCTATGCGTAAATTAAAGCCTGTAAAAGGCCGCATGGAACATGTTGGCGAAACCAAAGACAATGCACATGTTTTTGTTGATTATGCCCACACACCTGATGGTCTTGATGTTTTATTACGTGCGGTTCGCCCACATGCACCAGGTAGAATAATAATTGTATTTGGTTGCGGCGGTGATCGTGATAAAACCAAACGTCCTAAAATGGGGGCGATTGCCGCAAAATATGGCGATGTTGTTATTGTAACAGATGATAATCCGCGCACTGAAAATGCTGAGCAAATCAGAAAAGAAATCATGGTTGCAACGCCTGACGCGCACGAAATTGGTGACAGAAAAGAAGCAATCATATTTGCCCTAAAAATGTCAAAAAATGGTGATGCTGTCATTGTGGCTGGCAAAGGTCATGAAACAGGTCAGATAGTTGGCGACAAAGTTCTACCATTCTCTGATCAAGAAACTATCATTGATTATCTTTTGGCAAATGGGGGCAAAATTGTCTAACCAAGATAGCACGATATTATGGACATCTGAAGAAATTGCCGCCGCAGTTCAAGGACAATTTGGCAATGATTTCAACATTACAGGCGTTCAAATTGATTCTCGTGCTATTGAACCTGGAGATTTATTCATTGCAATTAAGGCAGAACGTGATGGCCACGACTTTGCAAAAAGCGCTTTAAACCACGGGGCAGGTGGCGTTCTTATTTCTGATAAAGAGGCAATTGGTTCATCACAAAATTATGTATTATGTGATGATACAATGCTTGCATTAGAAAACCTTGGTGCAGCGTCTAGAAGACGGGCATTAATTACAAAAAGAATTGCTATTACAGGCTCTGTTGGGAAAACCACCGTAAAAGAACTTACTGCAAAAGCACTTTCGGCAAGTGGAAAAACCCATAAATCTATAAAATCTTATAATAATCATTGGGGTGTTCCGTTAACACTTTCGCGAATGCCAATTGATGCAAGATTTGGGGTTTTTGAAATCGGCATGAACCACAGTGGTGAGATTTCATTATTATCCCCACAGGTAAAACCTCACGTCGCAGCAATTACAACCGTTGCCCCAGTTCATATCGAACATTTCGGCACAATTGAAGCAATTGCAGATGCCAAAGCCGAAATCTTTCTTGGCATTGAAAATGGTGGATATGCACTTATTCCCCATGAAAACCCAATGACTAAACGTCTTATGCAGCGTGCATCTGATATTGATAATTTAAACATCATTACTTTTGGCATTAAGCAAGATGCGGATGCAAAAATTACCCGCCTAATTGATAATGGAGATTACCGAATTGTTCATGCAGACATTATGGGTAAACATGTAGAGTGGCGGATTTCAGAGCCAGGTGAACATTGGATTCACAATGGCTTATGTGCGATAACACTGGTTCATCTTGCTGGTGGTGATTTAGAAGCTGCGGCAAGCGTTTTGTCAAACTTTGGTGCACTTGAAGGTCGCGGCGCAGTAAAAAATATCATGACAAAAGATGGCGTTGAATTTACTTTGGTTGATGAGGCATATAATGCTAATCCAACATCGGTTGCTGCGGCATTAAGAACTCTTGCCAATAGACACGGAAGGCGGAAGATTGCTGTTCTTGGCGATATGCTGGAACTGGGTGACAAAGAAAACGAATATCATGCTAGATTAATTGATGCCGTTTTAAAGTCAAATATTGATTTGGTTTTTCTTGCTGGAAGCAGAATGAAAAACTTGTGGGACTTATTACCTGCTAATAAAAGAGGTAATTACGCATATAGTTCGAAAGAATTACTTCCACGAATATTGGAATCTGTTCAAAGCGGTGACTGTATTATGGTAAAAGGTTCTAATGGTTCGCATATGAATGTAATCGTTGCAGGGCTTGCCAATTTAAAGAACGAGAGCCTTAGGAATTAATAATTATCGGGGAATCTGCTGCAAAGTCAGATAAAGCAAAAATAATGTTATATGAATTATTTCACCAGCATTTTAATTTATTAAATTATATTACCTTTAGAACGGGTTTGGCTTTGGCAACTGCGGTTACCATTCTTCTTATGTTTGGCCGTCCGGTAATTGATTGGATGCGCGTTAAACAGGGGCGGGGGCAACCAATCCGTAAACTTGGCCCTGAAACCCACCTTGCAAAACAAGGAACCCCAACAATGGGTGGGGCAATGATACTTGCCGCAGTCACCATTGGGACATTGCTTTGGGCAGATTTAAAAAACCAATATGTTTGGATTGTTATGTTCGTAATGATTGGTTTTGGTTTGGTTGGCTTTATTGATGACTACCGCAAAGTAAAAAAACAAAAAGAAGATGGATTATCTTCAAAAGCCCGTTTGATTGGTGAATTTATAATTGCCTTTATTGCATGCTATTTTATTGCAAAATATCAAAATGCCGGACACAGCACACCTCCTGATATTGGTTACTCAGTAGCCGTTCCATTTTTCAAAAACGTATTATTTAACCTTGGTTGGTTTACATTAGTTTTTGGAATGATTGTAATTGTTGGCTTTGGTAACGCGGTTAATTTTACCGATGGTCTTGATGGTCTTGCCATTATGCCTGTAATGATTGCGTCATCAACATTTGGCCTAATTATTTATATGGTTGGGAATTTTAAATTCGCTGAATATCTGCAATTACATTATATCGAGCATTTAGGTGAAGTAACCGTAATAATGGGTGCGGTTTTGGGCGCTGGTCTTGGATTCTTGTGGTGGAACGCACCTCCTGCACAAATTTTCATGGGGGATACTGGCTCACTATCACTTGGTGGCACTTTGGGCGTTGTTGCTGTTGCCTCAAAACATGAATTTGTTTTGGCAATTGTTGGCTTTGTTTTTGTTATGGAACTTCTAAGCGTTGTTGCACAGGTTACTTCATTCAAACTTACTGGAAAGCGCGTGCTTTTAATGGCACCACTTCATCACCATTTTGAAAAATTACATTGGAAAGAGCCGACAATTGTTATTCGCTTCTGGATTATGGCAACAATCTTTGCTTTAATCGGCTTGGCAACCCTGAAGTTGAGGTAAAATGTTTTCGGTAACCACCTATAAAAATAAAGAAGTCGCTGTTTTTGGCCTTGGGCGTTCTGGTCTAACCGCTGCGGAGGCACTTCATGCAGGTGGGGCAATAGTCTATCTATGGGATGATAATGAAAAGGCGCGTAACAAATCTATTGATTTCGGTTTTGAAATTAAAAAATTTGATACGCTTGATGCAACAAAAATCTCTGCCCTTATTATGTCTCCAGGCGTTCCAATTTATGGTGAAAAAATTAATTGGGCTGCTGCCTGGGCTCATGAAAATGACATACCCATTATTGGTGATATTGAATTATTTGCCCGCGAAATCAATGCAACTCCGGAAAATATTCGGCCAAAAACCATTGGTATTACTGGTACAAATGGAAAATCAACGACAACCGCACTTATTACGCATATTTTACAAAATGCGGGACGCGATGTCCGAATGGGCGGGAATATTGGTACTGGTGTCCTTAGCCTTGCTCCACCAAAAGCGGGGGCAATATATGTTATTGAACTATCATCTTATCAATTAGATTTAACTAAATCATTGCATCTTGATGTGGCAATTCAAATAAATATTTCTGAAGATCATCTTGAACGTCATGGCACTATGGAAAGATATGTCGCTGCAAAACGTAATATTTTTGCCAATCAGACCTCTGATGATTATGCAATTATCGGTGTTGATGATGACTTTGGTGAAGAATTAGCAACCTTGCTTATGGCGAAAGGCAGCCGAAGGGTTATACCAATTTCATCGGGTCAATTCGTAACGTGTGGCATAAGCTCTATCAATCAATTCCTATGGGATAATTCATCGGGTCGTGCCAATAAAATCGCTGATTTACATAATGCACTTGCACTTCCTGGTAATCATAATGGGCAAAATGCCGCCGCTGCATTTGCGGCGTGCCGTGCAATTGGTCTCAGCGATGAGATTATTGTTGAAGGTATTATGAATTTTGGCGGCCTCAAACACCGCCTTCAAAAAATTGGCGCGATTGGTAAAGTTCAATTTTATAACGATTCCAAGGCAACTAATGCCGATGCCAGTGCCCAAGCACTAAATTCATTCCCTCGCTTACGTTGGATAGCAGGCGGGCAAGCCAAAAGTGATGGAATTGATCCATTATCAAGATTTTTTCCAAAGATTGCAAAAAGCTATTTATTTGGTGCTGCTGCCGAACGTTTTTCAGACAATTTGAAGAACTTTCCGCATGAAATATTTGAAACCTTGGCACAAGCTACACAAAAAGCATACCAAGATGCAATTGAAACCGGTGATGAAGAACTTATAGTTCTTTCACCGGCTTGTGCGTCTTTTGATCAATATTCAGATTTTGAAGCGCGTGGTGATGATTTTATCAATGTAGTTAATGATATAATCACAAAACACGGAAAAAAATAATAATTCAGTAACCATGTTACGGCATATATAATTCATTAAATATGGATTTAATATGCAAGCTATTTATTCGTTTCAAAATAATATTAAAAAAATTGGCTGGCTAAATGTTTGGTGGCAAAATATTGATAGGGTGACCCTTGGTCTGGTGGCAACGCTTATGACAATTGGCCTTATCTTGTCATTTGGCTCATCTCCTGCTGCTGCTGCTAGACTTGATTATGATAATCCGTTCTTTTTTGTTTATAGACAGGCATTTTTTGTCGTTGTCTCATTTTCAATATTGCTAAGCATTTCATTCTTATCAATTGATAATGTGAGAAGATTTTCATTACTGCTTTATGTAGTTTCCATTGTGTTATTGCTTACAATACTTGGAATTGGGCATACCGCAAAAGGTGCGCAAAGGTGGCTTCGCTTTGGCGGTTTTTCATTACAACCATCAGAAATCATCAAACCTGCAGCTATTATTTTGGTTTCATGGGTTCTTACTAGGCGCGTATATGACAAAGGCTTTCATGCAGAATTTGTTGGTTTGGCAATTGTTGCCTTTCCAATTATGATTTTTTTGATGCAACCCGATGTCGGGCAAACAATTTTATTATCAATATCTTATTTGGCAATTTTTTGGGTTGCAGGAATAAGTGGGAAATGGCTGTTTGGTTTATTTGGAACGGGCATAATTGGCCTTATTTTATTATTTCTATTTAAACCACACTTTGTTGATAGGATTGATAAATTTATAAACCCTGAAAATAACGACAATTACCAAGTTGATAGAGGGCTTGATGCAATTGCATCGGGCGAAATCTTCGGTCGCGGCGCAGGTGAAGGCATTATTAAACACATCTTACCCGATGTTCATACAGATTTTATTTTCTCATTAGCGGTTGAAGAATGGGGAATGATAGGGGCATTTTTTCTAATGTCACTATTTGCAGTCTTAATCATTCGTGGAATTCATGTCGCAAGCAAGATTTCAGACCCGTTTGCACAAACTTCTGGTATTGGGCTTTATCTTTTGTTTGGGTTTCAGGTCGCAATTAATCTTGCCGTTAATTTAAATTTGATTCCTGCAAAAGGTATGACATTACCATTCATTTCTTATGGCGGTTCATCCTTAATAGGGTCGGCAATCACACTTGGATTAGCGCTCGCAATAACCCGAAAACGCCCTTATGAGGCAGTATTAGGGAAATAACACGCATATATCAGCTTAATCGCACCTCTTTATGCAAAACTTTTCGACTTTTGAAAAAAATACTTATATTTAATCTTCATGAGTGAAACAAAACAAACAATATTGATTGCAGCAGGTGGCACAGGTGGCCACATGTTCCCCGCCAAAGCATTCGCCGATGAAATGGTTATGCGTGGTTTTGATGTTATTCTTGTAACCGACCCACGCGGCAGAAGATATACAGAAGGTTTCCCTTCAATTGATAATTTGATTTTATCTGTAACTAATGCCGATGAAGGTGGTTTAAAAGGTAAAATAAACGCTGGGTTAAACCTTTTAAAATCAATTTCTCAAACCAAACCATTTTTAAAAAAATATGAACCAGTTGCGGTTGTTGGATTTGGTGGATACCCCACTTTCCCTGTTTTATATAATGCAAAATGTCCGATAATAATTCATGAACAAAATGCGGTTTTGGGTCGCGTTAATCGCTTTTTCCAAAAAAAGGCGGTTAAAATCTGCTCTGGTTTTGAGACACTTAATTTTCTCGAATTTAAAGAAAAACATGTGGTTTGCGGCAACCCAGTTCGCAAAGAATTAATCGAAGCTGGTAATTCGCCATTCCCAGAGATCAAACCAAATGGTACATTACGTATTCTTGTAACTGGTGGCTCTCAAGGTGCAAGAGTTTTAGGGCAAGCAGTACCCGATGCCATTGCTGAATTACCTGAGAACTTACGGCAACGTCTATTCATTTCGCATCAAGTTCGTGAAGAACAATGTGATACTGCACGCGAAACCTATGGTGATGCTGGTGTTCAGGCAGAAGTATGGCCATTTTTTAAAGATATGGCGACACGCCTAAAGGATTCGCATTTGGTAATTGGTCGCTCTGGCGCGTCAACTGTTTCTGAAACAGCGGTTGTTGGTCGTTCGGCAATTTTTATACCTTTGCCAAGCGCAACTAATGACCATCAAACCTTTAATGCAGAATCAATGGTCAAAAGTGGTGGTGCAGACCTAATCAAAGAAAACGAATTATCGGTTAAACGCCTTTCACAATTGCTTGAAATGCGCCTGATGAATGAAGAGAAATTAAAAGAACGTGGGGCGGCGATTAAAAGTGCCGCGCGCCCTGATGCCGCACAAAGATTGGCAGATGTAGTAATAGGTGAAATAAATGCGTAAACCGGTTATCCCTCTTGATGTTGGTATTATTCACATTGTTGGCATTGGTGGCATTGGCATGTCAGGCATTGCCGAAGTATTGGCGCATTGGGGTTATCAGATACAAGGTTCTGATGCCAAAGATGGTGCAAACCTTACGAGGCTTCGCAAAGATGGCATAAAAGTCTTTGTTGGCCATGATGGCAAGAATGTTGAAGGCGTAAGCATGGTTCTTATTTCTTCTGCGGTTAAGCCTGATAATCTTGAGGTTATGGCTGCGCGTGCCGCAGGAATACCAATTGTACGCCGCTCAGAAATGTTGGCGGAATTGATGCGCCTTGGTTGGACGATTGCAGTTGGCGGAACTCATGGCAAAACCACAACAACCTCTATGGTTGCGACTTTACTTGATGCAGCAGGCAAGGATCCGACCGTTATTAATGGCGGCATTATCAATGCCTATGGCACAAATGCCCGCGTTGGTACTGGCGATTGGATGGTTGTTGAGGCCGATGAATCTGACGGCACATTTACAAAACTTCGTCCAAATGTTGCAATTGTTACCAATATGGATCCAGAGCATTTGGATTTTTACGGCACAAAAGAAAATATGGAAAAGGCTTTTGAAGCATTCGTTGAATCTGTGCCTTTTTATGGCTTTTCTGTCCTTTGTATAGACCACCCTGGAGTTCAAGGATTGGTTGCCAAAGTTACCGACCGAAAAGTGTTTACCTATGGCTTTAGTCCACAAGCGGACGTGCAGGCAGTTAATGTTCGTGCTGAGGCCGATGGTTCGCATTTTGATGTAATTTTCAAAGCAAAATATGGCAAAACTGAAAAATTAATTCAAAATCTTCACCTGCCAATGGCGGGCATGCACAATGTATTAAACTCACTTGCTGCAATCACTGTTGCGACTGAACTTGGTGCAGACGCCGCGCAAATTCAAAATGGGCTATCTAAATTCATGGGGGTTAAACGACGCTTCAGCCTTGTCGGTGAGTTTAATGGCGTTAAAATCATTGATGATTATGGACATCACCCTGTCGAAATCAAGGCAGTTTTATCTGCCGCAAGACAGGTTACCAAAAACCGTGTGATTGCCGTTGTGCAACCGCATAGATATACCCGCCTAAGAGATCTCTTTGAAGATTTCTGCCGCTGTTTAAATGATGCCGACGTTGTTGCCATTGCCGATGTTTATAGCGCAGGGGAACAACCAATCGAAGGGATAAATGCCGATACATTTGTTCAAGGCATAAAAGATCATGGACATAAAAACGTATCAAAACTTAATAGCCCTGATGATTTACCACAATTCTTTTTAGAGAATGCAAAAGACGGCGATTTATTTGTATGTCTTGGTGCAGGCGATATTACGAATTGGGCAAACGGCCTTGAGGCAAAACTAAAGGGTTGATGACTTATTGACGCATTTAGATTTATCTACTAGCCTCAATGAATGAGAAAATTTATACCACTTTTATTCGTTTTGCCTATCATGGCATTTGATACGCCAAAAAATAGCGTTGCTTGGGACATTGTTGAGGGTTTAACCACTGAAATCGGGCCAAGGCTTCCAGGGTCAGATGATGAGGCGAGGGCACGCGAATGGGCTGTAATAAAGCTAAAGTCACTTGGCTTTAGGAATGTTCATATCGAAACCTATGATATGCCAGTGTGGGTAAGGGGTGAAGAAAGCGCCGAAGTCGTTTCCCCTTTTAAACAAAAGCTAATCCTTACTGCATTAGGAAACAGTGCAGCGACCCCAAAAGATGGCTTGAGTGCAACAGTTATTGGCTTTAATTCCCTCGAAGATTTAAAAGCCGCACCCGATGCAATGGTAAAAGGTAAGATTGTTTTTGTCTCGCATAAAATGACTGCTACACAAGATGGTTCTGGTTACGGTGCATATGGGCCGGCACGCTTTATCGGTCCAAATATTGCGGCAAAAAAAGGTGCTGTTGGGTACTTATTACGTTCATTAGGGACAAATAATCATCGGGTTGCACATACTGGCGTAACACGTTTTGAAGATGGTGTTTCGCCAATTCCATCGGCTGCTTTGACAGTTCCTGATGCCGAAAATCTTGAGAGAATGTTGGCACGCGCAAAAGCACCATTAATCATTCATATGACTCTTAGCCCAAAACAAACTGGCATTCATCAATCGGGGAATGTCGTTGCCGAAGTGCCCGGTTCAGACCCAAATGCCGGAATGGTTGTTATTGGTGGTCACCTTGATTCATGGGATTTAGGAACCGGCGCAATTGATGATGCATCAGGGCTTGCAATAACCACGGCCGCAGCCAAACGAATTATGGATGGACAACAACCAAAACGCACTATTCGCGTTGTTTGGTGGGGTTCAGAAGAAGTTGGCGGTTTTGGTTCTGACGCATATTATAAGACGCATAAGGATGATAAAGTTGTTGCAGTCGCTGAATCAGATTCTGGCGCAGATAAAGTGTGGGCTTTTTCATATAAATTACCTGAAACAAACAAACCACTTGGCGATAAAATGGTGACCGATTTCAATAAAGCCGGAATTATATACCAAGCTAATAATGCGCATGGCGGGGCAGATATTGAACACTTTGTCGAAAGCGGCGTTGCCGTTTTTGATTTAAAACAAGATGCAACGCATTATTTTGATTTACACCATACGCCGGATGACACATTGGATAAAATTAATCCCCTTATGCTAGAACAAAATGTTGATGCGTGGGAAATATTGCTAAAAAACCTCTCGTCAACAACAGAAGATATTGGTTTAATTCCGCAAAAAAAATAGTCATTTGGGATTTTTTAATGAGAAATGTTTCACTTGATATTTTTCGCGGCCTTATCATATTTTTGATGATAATTGTAAATTCTCAAGGTGCGGGTTCGGATCCGTACCCAATTCTTGATCATGCGGAATGGTTTGGCTTTACATTGGCTGATTTCGTATTTCCAAGTTTTTTGTTTATTATGGGATGCTCTTTGGCTTATTCAAAGGCATCGTCTTTACAGTGGAATGAATATTTTACAAAAGTTGCCAAAAGAACCCTTATTTTATTTGCAATTGGATTATTCTTAAATTGGTTTCCGTTTTTTTTATTTAACAAACAAGGTTTGTTTGAATGGAAGTATTTTGAAAACTTACGTTTTATGGGGGTTTTTCAACGGCTTGCACTTTGCTATTTTTTGGCTGCAATAATTGTAAAAGCATCGCCAAAACATTCAATAATTGTGGGCAGTGTAATGCTTGTCGGTTATTGGGCTGCTGTAATGCTTCTTGCACCGCAAGGGATGCAGCTTACAAGGGAAGGCAACCTTGGCACAATGATTGATAATTTCATTATCCCAAAATCGCATTTATATCGTGGCGACAATGGCTTTGAACCAGAGGGTTTATTAGGCACGATACCTGCAAGTGTAAATATGATTGCAGGCTTTATATGTGCAAGATATGTTCGCAATAATGGTTTTACAACCGAAACGTTGAGGAAGTTTTTATTTGCTGGATTTGGCCTATTAATTTTGACTTCATTATGGTCGGTTCAATATCCGGTTTCTAAAAAACTGTGGACATCGTCTTATGTAATTTTAACGATTGGGCTTGATTTATTTCTGCTTGCAACACTCGCCTATGTTTATGAAGTTAAAAATATAAAAATTGCGTCAGAATTTTTCCAAATTTTCGGGCGCAATCCGCTAGCAATATATGTATTTTCGCTTTTATTTTTGAAAATACTGTTGGTTTGGCGGGTTGAACCAACTGTTTCACTTCATAAATTCTTGGGCGAGCAAGTTTTTCAAAAAGTCTGGGCAGGGGCAGGTGGAAGTTTGCTATTTGCGCTTTGCTTTACTTTGATTTGCTTTCTTTTCGCACTTTGGTTAGATAGAAAGAAAATTATAATAAAAATCTAAACTTCCAAAGGTAATAGATGAACGCAATCCCTCCTATTCAACTCGCCGTTGTTCAAGTAACACCATTCCAACAAAATTGTAGCATTTTGTGGGATAATTATACCAAGGATGCAATTATTGTTGATCCGGGTGGCGATGTTGAAAACATCTTAAAAGTTCTAAAAGATAATGCTGTAAAACCCAAAGAAATATGGATTACCCATGGCCACCTCGACCATGCAGGTGGCGCAATGGAGCTTGCACGTAAACTTGGTATAAAAATCATTGGCCCACATATTGATGATAAATTCTGGCTCGACCAAATCGTTTCATCGTGGGCGCGTTATGGCTATAATATTGGGGAAGATTGCACACCTGATGTTTGGTTAAATGATGGCGACAAGGTAAGTGTTGGGCAATTTGAATTTGATGTTGTTCACTGCCCTGGTCATACACCAGGCCATGTTGCCTTTATCAACAAAGAATTAGGTTTGGCATTCGTTGGTGATTTATTGTTTGCTGGTTCAATCGGGCGGACTGATTTTCCAAAAGGTAATCACGCTGATTTGTTAAAATCAATCACCACTAAATTGTGGCCATATGGCAATGAGATACAATTCGTTCCAGGGCATGGCCCCATGTCAACATTCGGTAATGAACGGGCAAATAATCCCTTTGTTTCCGACGAAGTTATGAAGCGTCAGGCATAAAATGAATATTGTAAAAATTGAACAAATTGGCTCTCAAGGGGACGGTATTGCAAACCTTGATGGGCAAAATATCTACGTCCCTTATAGTATTGATGGTGAAACGGTTAAGGTTGAAATTGCCAATAACCGTGGACAAATCACTGAAATAATTGAAAAATCACCATTTCGCACCACACCAATTTGCCAATATTTCGGCAAATGTGGTGGTTGCACCTTGCAACATTTGAGCGATGATAAAGTTGCCAGTTTTAAAACAAAACTTATTGAAGATGCCATTTCAATCACACCATCAGAATTTAAAAACGCCTATGATAGCGGTCGTAGACGGGTTAAATTTAATATTGAAAAAAATAAAAATGAGGTAACGCTTGGTTTTATGGCGGCAAAATCGCATGATGTTATTGATGTTGATAATTGCCCAATTCTTTGTGATGATTTGCAATATTTCATACCAAAACTTCGTGAGCTTTGTCGAACATTATTAAAACCAGATGAAAAGGTTACAGCCAATCTTACAGCGTGTGACAATGGTATTGATATTGATATCGCGGGCATTAAGCCACTTAATAAAAAAAGTCGTGGTGAGTTGGAATCACTTGCAATTGCCGCCCAAAAATCTGGCCTGACAAGGCTTACACTTAATGGTGAGCTTGCATTTCAAACCATGTCCCCAATTGTAAAATTCGCCAATGTTCCGGTTGAAATTCCGCCAAATTGCTTTTTACAAGCCACAAAAACCTGTGAAGATGCAATCAAAGAACAATTACTTATTTGGGCAAAGGGTTCAAAAAGAATTATTGATTTATTTAGCGGTGCGGGAACATTTTCTTTGCCTCTAAAACAAATCGGTGAAGTAAAGGCATATGAACTTAACACCACATCAGTAGTCGCACTTAATAAAGCCGCAAAAGCCGCAGCAGGTGGCCATAAATTAGAGGCATTTACCCGCGATTTATTCCGGCTTCCGGTCTCACCACTTGAATTAAAAAATATTGATCTAGCCGTTCTTGACCCAGCAAGAGCGGGTGCTAATTATCAAGTAAAACAATTGGTAAAATCAAAAATCAATAAAATAATTTATATTTCTTGTGAACCTGCATCATTTGCCGAGGATTTAAAAGTTTTGGTTGAAGGTGGTTTCAAGCTTAAAGAATTAAAAGCATTTGATCAATTTCGTTACAGCACCCATGTTGAAATTATGGGGCTTTTTGAAAGATGATAAGAAATAATTTTTGGCGTGAAATTTCCCTCCAAGATTGGAATGATGAAGAGTGGGAAAGCCTTTGTGATAGTTGCGGTAAATGTTGCCTTATTCGTCTTGAGGATGAAGATAATGGCGACATTTATAACACTGATGTTCATTGTAAATTATTTGATAATAAAAGCTGTCGTTGTTCTGATTATGAAAATCGGGTTAAATACGTGCCTGATTGTGTAAAGCTTGATAAAGAAAATATATTCACACTAACATGGCTGCCACAAACATGTGCCTATCGCCTAATTGCCGAAGGCAAACCATTATTTGATTGGCATTATTTAATTGCCGGAAATTATGATTTGATGCATAACCAAGGTTATAGCGTTAAAGAAAAAACCGTTGCCGAAACCCGCGTCAAAACAAAATATTTGGTAAAGCATATAAAACACTGGAAAGGCGAAGATAGATGAAATCGCCAAATTTTGATGATATTTTACAAGCACAAACACGTATAAGCGAAATTATAAACCAAACACCATTTCTTTATTCGCCAGTTTTAAATGAAATGATGGACGCGAATATTTTTATAAAGGCAGAAAATCTGCAACCACGTGGTGCATTTAAAATTCGTGGTGCTGCGAATGCTATATTCAAGCGTAAAGCCGAAGCATTACAAAATGGTGTCATTGCTTATTCAAGTGGTAACCATGCCCAAGGGGTTGCACTTGCTTGTAAATATATCGGGGCAAAAGCAACCATAATCGTCCCAAAAGATGTGCCATTGGCAAAGCTAAAACCCGCACAAGATGACGGTGCGGAAATTATCTTTTACGATAGAAAAACTGAAATTCGTGAAGAAATTGGTGCAAATTTACAAAAGCAAACCGGGGCAATATTGGTTCCACCCTATGACCATCCAGATGTTATAGCAGGACAAGGTACAATCGGTCTTGAAATATCGGAATTTGCCACAAAAAATGATTTAAAGTTTGATTATGTTGTAACACCGGCATCAGGCGGCGGATTGGCAAGTGGCATTGGAATTGCACTTAAACAGCTTAGCCCAAATACGAAACTCATAATTTCTGAACCCGAAGGCTATGACGACATGGCGCAGTCTTTGGCAACAGGTGAAAGAACGCGGATAAATGATATTAATTATCCATCACTCCTTGATGCACTTCAAGCACCAATTCCTGGTGAAATAACATTCGAAGTTTTAAAAGATATTGGGGCACAGGCATTTCCAATTTCTGATAATGCTGCTTTACATGCCGTTAAATTTGCGTTCGAGAACTTCCATCTGGTATTAGAGCCATCTGGTGCGTCATCACTTGCACTCGTTATGGAAAATAAAATTCCCGCCAAAAGCAAAAATATTTGTATTATTGCTTCAGGCGGGAATATTGATATTCAGATTTTACAAAAAGCGCTTATGACTTCTTGATAAATTCGGTTCTAAGAACCAAACCTTTTACTTTTTCGTGATTACATTCAATTTCGTCTTCATTGTAAGTAAGACGGATATTTTTAATGACAGTACCACGTTTAAGAGTTACTCCACCCGAACCTTTTACTTTAAGATCTTTGATAAGTGTTACGTTATCACCATCTTTAAGCTGGTTACCATTTGCATCTTTTACTACTAATTCTTCGTCTGACATATTGCCCCCTATGGATTAATGAACCCTATCCGGTTCATTTTTTGTAATTTTAAATGTTATGAACAATGAAACTGCAACCAAAAAGCCTGCAAAAAAGAATGCAGCACCAGGAATTATAAAAATTGCATTTGGCGAAATAAAATAGGCAAAAATCTGGCTAAAAATAAATGGACCAAAAACACCAACCAAGGCGGTTAATGATGACAAAGAACCTTGAAGGCGGCCTTGTTCATGTGGGTCTATCTTACTCGTCACAAAGGCTTGTAACGCTGCATTATTAAGCCCCCAAAATGCACCAATTGGAATAGCGATATAAAGCCAAAAAGGAGAGGGGGCGATACCATACATAAAGAACGAAACTACACCCGCACTAAGACCAAGGAACATTGCCTTTTTCTCGCCCATTGCCTTGATAATTCTTTTTATTAAGCCGCCTTGCACAATCATGGTTGCTACACCGGTTGCCGCCAAAAAAGCACCTGTATTTTGCGTGTGCCAACCAAAACGATAATCCGCATAAAGCACAAAAGTTGACATAAAAACAACTTGCGCCAAATCATTGAACATTTTGGCAAGCACAAAACCTTCAATTTTCCTATTTTCTTTGAAAAATGAAAAGGTCGCCACAGGATTTGCATTTTTCCAGTGGAAATCACGCCTTTTATCAAGTGGAAGTGACTCTTTGACAAAGAGCAAACAAAACACGCCATTCAAAGTTGCAATAAATGCGGATATCCAGAATGGCAGACGCAAATCATGCTCACCCAATATGCCGCCCATTGCAGGGCCAATAATAAAGCCAAGCCCGAATGCCACACCCAAAATACCAAACTTCACACTTCTTTTTGAAGGTTCGGTGGTATCTGCAATATAAGCATAAGCTGTTGATACAGACGATGACATAACACCAGCCAAAAGCCGCGATAGGAATAATACAATAAGGTTTGGCGATAATGCACCAATAACTAATGCAATTGCTTGCCCAAAGTTGGAGGCAAGGAAAATTGGTTTTCGTCCAAATCTATCTGATAATGCCCCAATTACTGGCATAGAAAGAAACATCCCAATTGCCGCACCGGTTGCATAAATACCAGTTACTCTGGCGGCATTTTCAATGTCGCCACCGGCAAATTCTTTAACAATTTTCGGCAGAACAGGAATAATTACCCCAATTGCCAACATATCAAGGGCAACTGTTAGAAAAACAAATAAAAAACCGCCGATTTTTGCTTTAGATTGGTCTTGAACTTCCATTTGTGCGCTATTGCCCAATAATGCTTTAAAAGCAAGCAAATAAGTAAGTTATTAAATTTATTTCATAAGTACATAAGTACCCGGCGCATCGCAAATAATTTTATTGCCGTTATCGCCTGGATTCCTTGCTTTCACCTTCTTGCCTGAATGTGCACCCAACCATACATTCCAATCATTCCACCACGAACCTTTATGTTCGTTTAGTGAATTAAACCAATCATCAACACTATCAGGAAAATCACCGTTTTGTTTTGGTAACCAGTGTTGATACTTGTTGGCATCTGGATGGTTTACAACGCCAGCAATATGACCAGAGCCAGCCAAAATCATGCGAACTTCGCCACCAAATAATTTAGCCCCGCGAAATATAGAACGATATGGCGCAATGTGATCTTCCTTAGAAGCCTGCATATAAACTGGAAATTTAACATTTTTCAAATCAAGCTTTTTGCCATGTATCGACAATCTACCTTCGGCAAAATCATTGTTTCGGTAAAATTTATCAAGATAGAAAAGATGTAACGCTTTTGGCATTCTGGTTTGATCTGAATTCCAAAATAAAAGATCAAATGGCTTTGGCGTTTTACCCATTAAATAGTTATTTATTACAAATGACCATATCAAATCATTAGAGCGTAAATAATTAAACGTGTCTGTCATAACTTTGGCATCAAGAACACCACCGCCATAGTCAATCTCATCAGCAATAAATTTATACGCCGCATCATCAGTGAAAATTTTCAAATCACCAGATTCAATAAAGTCCTGTTGTGAAGCAAAAAAAGTAACACTATTTATTCTTTCATCGCCAGTTTGCGCCATATAAGCGGCGGCAGTTGCTAATAATGTCCCGCCAATACAATAACCAACGCAATTTACTTTTTTTGTCTTTACTAAAGATTGGACCGCATCAATTGCCTCGCGGATACCATGGTCAACATATTCTTCAAAACCATATTCAGCCAATTCAGCAGTAGGGTTTACCCAAGAAACAACAAAAACAGTAAATCCTTTTGAAACCAACCACTTAATCATTGAATTATCTTCACGCAAATCAAGGACGTAATATTTATTTATCCAAGGCGGAAAGATTAATAGGGGGATGTCATAAACTTTTTCTGTGGTCGGTATATATTGAATTAATTCAAAAAGCTTTCCGCGATAAACGACCTTACCTGGTGTTATTGCAATATTTTTACCGAGCTGAAATGCATCTAAATCAGTCTGACTTAGTGATAATTGGCCATTACCACGTTGGAAATCAGAAAGCATGTTGGTCATACCGCGAACTACGCTTTCGCCTTGTGATAAATACATTTCTTTTAACGCAACCGGATTGGTCAAAAGGAAGTTGGCAGGGGAAAATGCATTTGCCATCTGTTGCGTGAAAAAACTTGCTTTGCGTTTAGTCAAATCATCGACATCATCAACACTATTAACAAGGTCAAGTAACCAGTTTGAAGTATGCAAATATGTCCGCCGAAGCATATCAAACATTATATTTGACTGCCACTCTGGACTATTGAATCGTTTATCTTCTACTGGATTGTCGTTAAAGCCATTTTTGACCATATCCGTCCAAATTTCAGCATAACCGTTCCATAGCTTCTGTTGGGCATCGAGAATTTGTTCAGGCTTTGACGCAATTTTACTCGTTACTTCTGCGGTATATGGTGCAAGCCCCAATGGATCCATTTTGGGATGTTTTTCAAAGTAATCCTTTGTCATACCAGCAATTGATGAACCAATTTTGCTTCCGGTTACCGCAGCAAAGCGCAAGTTTTCTGATAGCTTTTCAATATCTTCAAGCGTTTGTTTGGCAATTAAAGTATGCAAATTTTCTTTTGATGCGGTTTCATTCTGACTATTAGTATCTGCATGTTTCTTTGATCCCGCAGATGCCTTTCGCCCAGCCTTGTCATCTTTAATGACCATTTTCCCGCTCCCCAGAATTCATTTGCGACATATAAATTTATTACAAATGAACATTTTTTGCTTTTTATTTCATTTAGTATCTTGCATAATTACGCCAATAAGAACAATAGACATTGTTTAGTATTTTTGTCTATTTAATTTTTGTGGAATTTTCTGCAAAACTATCTATAAAAAGAATATGCAACCAATGGAAAAGCCAAGAAATAAATTCCGGAAACCTATTTTAAATATGGTGTTATTGCCGGCAGCACTTATGGTGCTTTGCTCTTGTGCGCTTGTTGATAATTCACCCGTTTCAAATCTTGATAAAAATTTTGAAGCTGCCGTTCAGAATACGAAGGATAAGGGCTATCCTGACCTTACTAAAATCCCACCCGTGCCGACCAATTTAAAAACTGATAAACAATGGTCTGAACTATCCGCTACTATGGATAAAAAATTATTGATTGTTACAAACAACCCTAATTCTGATATGGAACACCCAAATACGCCTGATGAAAACTGGGGGCAATCAAAACTAGATAAAATGAATAACAACCCGCAAACAAATCCTGCACCGCAGGAAGACCTTAATGCGTGGGCGGCCCGTCTGCGGGCAATGACAAATTCACCAACCAAATAATCATGAATCTTTAAAACAATCATATTCGAAAGGATACACGCAAAATGCGTGAGGAATTTTATAAAATTAAACGTCTTCCACCCTATGTTTTTGAAGAAGTAAACAAAGTAAAAGCAAAACTTCGCAACGAAGGTGTTGATATTATCGACTTTGGCATGGGAAACCCTGATTTACCTGTTCCACAGCACATAATTGATAAATTATGTGAAAATGCCAACAAGCCAAGAACTAATCGTTATTCGGCGTCAAAAGGTATTCCTGGGCTTCGTAAAGCCATCGCTGGTTATTATGATCGTCGTTTTGGCGTAAAACTAAATCCAGATACACAGGTTGTTTCAACCCTTGGCTCAAAGGAAGGTTTTGCCAACCTTGCACAGGCAATTTGTGCGCCTGGTGATGTTGTTATTGCACCAAACCCCTCATATCCGATCCACGCATTTGGTTTTATTATGGCCGGCGGCGTTATTCGCCATATCGAAGCGCATACACCAGAACAATATCTTTCTGGTATTGAACGGGCGGTTCGTCATAGTGTGCCGCCACCAATTGCCATGATTTTATGCTATCCATCAAACCCAACAGCACAAGTGGTTGATTTGGATTTCTATAAAGAAGCACTTCGCATCGCAAAGAAGCATGATTTAATCATTATTTCCGACATGGCTTATTCGGAAATTTATTTCGATGAAAATAAGCCAACCCCATCAATCCTTCAGGTTGAAGGGGCAATGGACAATACCGTTGAAATTACGACACTTTCCAAAACATATTCAATGGCTGGCTTCCGCGTTGGCTTTGCATTGGGTAATGAAAAGATTTTGGCGGCATTGGCACGTGTGAAGTCATATCTTGATTATGGTGCATATACGCCAATTCAGGTTGCTGCTACGGCCGCGCTTAATGGCCCACAAGAATGCGTTACCGAAATGCGCAATATATATAAAAGGCGACGCGATGTTTTGATTGAATCCTTTGCAAATGCAGGGTGGGACATCGAAAAACCAGAAGCATCAATGTTTGCATGGACAAAAATTCCTGAAAAATATCGTGCTATGCGCTCTGTTGAATTTTCTAAATTATTATTGGAAAAAGCCGCGATTGCTGTTGCCCCTGGCGCTGGTTTCGGCGAATATGGCGATGAATATGTTCGTATCGCATTAGTTGAGAATGAGCAGCGCATAAGACAAGCCGCACGTTCTATAAAAAAATTGTTTAGTGAATAGGTTAATTATGAAACCGTTGAAGATTGGTGTAGTTGGTTTAGGGACAGTTGGTGCAGGATTGCTTGAAATAGCATTCGGGAATGGCCCTTTGTCAAAAGCAGTTGAAATCATTGGCGTAAGCGCGCGCAACAAAAGCCGCAAACGGCCAGTTGATATTTCTAATATCCCTTGGTTTGATGACCCAGTAGAGCTTGCTAAACTTGAAGATTTGGATGTTTTAGTTGAGCTTATGGGTGGTGCAGATGGCCCTGCAAAAGTTGCCGTTGAAACCGCATTAAAGGCTGGGAAACATGTTGTAACCGCAAACAAGGCAATGCTTGCTGAAAATGGGGTGGCACTGGCAAAACTTGCTGCCGATAACAATGCTGAAATCCGTTATGAAGCTGCGGTTGCAGGCGGTATTCCAGTTGTAAAAGCACTACGTGAAGGTTTGGCGGCAAACAAAATCAAAAAAATCATGGGTGTAATGAATGGCACCTCAAATTATATCCTTACTGAAATGGATAAAACAGGCCGTCAATTCGCGGATGTTTTAAAAGATGCCCAACGCCTAGGACTTGCCGAAGCTGACCCAACACTTGATATTAATGGTGGTGATGCTGGTCATAAACTCGTTATTTTGTCGGCAATTGCATATAGTGGCGCGCCTGATTTTAATAATATTACGCTTGAAGGTATTGAAGAGATTGAACCCGTTGATCTTGAAAGCGCAAAATTCCTTGGTTATGCCGTAAAATTGATTGCAAGTTCAATTTATGAGAATGGCGTTGTTCGCCAATCAGTTCGTCCAAGCCTTGTGGCGCATTCAAATCCAATTGCACAAGTTGATGGCGCAACCAATGCCGTTTTAATCGAGGCTGAACCCGTTGGCACATTAACCTTCATTGGTTCTGGGGCAGGGGCAGGGCCAACCGCATCCGCCGTTGCATCTGATTTGCTTGATTTATATTTTGAAGCAAAACGTCCTGTATTCACTGGCTCATCAGCGACTGGTGAAGAAGTTCGCTTTGCAACTGATTTGGGTCTAAGCTCCAAATTCTATGTTCGTTTCAGCGTGGAAGACAAACCAGGTGTTATTGCAAAAATCTCTGATACATTGGCCCGCCACCAAGTTTCAATTGAAAGCTTTTTACAAAAACCACCGCGTCCAAATGCAAGTGTTGCAATTATTCTGACCACGCAAAAATGTGATGAATCAACATTGCATGCGGCCCTTGATGAGCTTTCTAATTTTAGCGAATTTGTAGAAAAACCATTAATCATGCCAATTTTTGAGTAATATTATGCCTTATAAATTTTCATTCGAAGTTGAATCCGGCATTATTGGTGCTGTTGAGCATGCCGCAATCGCGGCGTCCAACTACGTTGGCTCTGGTGACGAACTTAGTGCCGATAAGGTTGCAATTTCTGCAATGCACGAAGTTTTATCAGGCATGGCATTTCGTGGGCAAATCGTAGTTGGTGAAGGCGATGAGTTTGAAGCTGAAATGCTTTATAATGGCGAAAACATTGGCGCAAATGGTGGCAAAGAATATGATGTCGCTCTTGATGCCCTTGAAGGAACTGCACTTGCCGCCAAGGCACAACATAATGCATTGTCGGTAATTGCCATTTCACCAAAAGGCGGCCTATTCAAAGCGCCAGACATTTATATGGATAAAATTGCAATTGGCCCCAATTATCCAAAAAATATCGTTGGTTTTGACAAAACGCCACAAGAAAATGTTATGGCAGTCGCCGAACATAAAGGGGTTCATCCAAACCAGGTTGGCGTATGCGTACTTGACCGCCCACGTCATGCAAATTTGATTTCCGCCTTGCGTGAAGTTGGCGCAAAAGTTTTCCTTATTTCTGATGGTGACGTTGCCGGTGTATTATTCACAACCGATCCAGAAACTGACATTGACCTTTATATGGGTGTTGGCGGTGCACCAGAAGGCGTATTGGCTGCGGCTGCTCTTCATTGCGTTGGCGGGCAATTTATGGGTAAATTTCTTGTACGCAATCAAGATGATATTCTAAAAGCAAAGTCTTCTGATTTAACCGAAATTGACAAGGTTTATTATACCGAGGATTTGGTTCATGATGATGTAATATTTGCCGCGTGTGGCGTTACACATGGGATTTTGTTAAATGGAATTCGCCACGTTGGTGGTGCAATTATAACCAAAACACTATCCCTTAATTCAGAGCGTAAAATTACACGCATCGTAAAAAGCATGCGCTATCCAAAATAAGAGGTACATTTGGCAAAAGAATTTCCATTAAGCGCAAAGAATCGAAAATGGATTATCTCTGAGCCAGACGAGGCGCTCTTTAACAATTTATTACGCACAGGGCTTAGTCCGCTAGAGGCACGTATTGTGGCTCAGCGCGGCATTACGCCTGCACAAATTCCCAATTTGCTAGAGCCACGCATAAAAACGCAACTTCCAGATCCTCTGGTACTTAAAAATATGGGTATTGCGGTTACGGCAATTATAAAGGCAATAAAAACTAATAAGAAAATCACTATTTTTGCAGATTATGATGTTGATGGCGCAACATCGGCGGCAATTATCAGTGCATGGTTTGATGAAATCGGCTATTCAACGAATGTCTTCATCCCTGACCGTATCAAAGATGGTTATGGCCCTAGCCCACAATTAATGCGTTCCATAAAAAAAACTGGAACAGATTTACTATTAACACTAGATTGTGGGGCTGCGGCCCATGATGCCCTTAAAGAGGCACAGGCAATTGGGCTGGATGTTGTAGTTTTTGATCACCACCTTATGCTTGGTGTTGCCCCTCCGGCGATTGCAATTGTGAACCCAAATCAAGATGGCGATAATTCCGGTCTTGGAAATCTTACTGCTGCTGGGGTCTGTTTTATGGCGGTAATTGCCCTTAATCGTGCGTGGAAAGAGGGTGGGGGACAAAGCAATTTTGCGGCATTAGAATTACTTGATTTGGTTGCGTTGGGAACAATATGTGACGTTGCGCCTTTAACTGATTTGAACCGTGTATTTGTTGCACAGGGGCAAAAAATACTTGGGCAAAAGCGCCGGATAGGGCTTAAGGTATTATCCGACATTGCTGGTTTAAAAAAATCTGGGAATGTCTATGCCGCTGCGTGGGTATTGGGGCCACGCCTGAATGCGGGCGGGCGAATTGGTGATTCTACTCTTGCGGTATCTTTACTTAATGCCACAGATGAAAACAAAGCCAAAAGAATGGCCCAAGAACTTGATTTATTAAATTCTGAAAGGCGCGCAATTGAACAAGCAATCATTGATGAAGCCGTTCAAATTGTTGAAAAATCAAACAGCCTGCAAAATGCCCCAATAATTGTTGTCGGTAAAGAAGGCTGGCACCCTGGTATTATCGGAATTGTTGCAGGTCGATTAAAAGAACGTTTTAATAAGCCCGTGATTATACTTGGCTCTGTCAATGATGATGAAATAATTTTTAAAGGTTCAGGCCGTTCGGTTTCTGGTATTAACCTTGGCGGCCTAATTAAAGCTGCGGTTGATGACAATGTTTTACTTTCTGGCGGCGGGCATAAAATGGCGGCAGGTTTAGCCATTGAAAACCACAAAATCCAAAACTTACAAGAATATTTAGAGAATAGAATCAGTGAGTTTTCGAATATTGATGAAATGGACAAAAACCACCGCATTGATGCAATAATCGCGACTGATTCTATAAATATGGACACCGTTAACGCGCTTGATAGGCTTGCGCCTTTTGGGCAGGGGTGGGAAGAGCCGGTTTTTTGCGTGACAAATGCAAAAATAACATCAAGCCAATTGATGAATGGCGGTCATCTTCGTGTGTTTTTCACAGATGGCGCAGGCAAAATTCAAAAATCAGTATGTTTCGGCGCACATGGCACATTATTGGGCGATATTATCGAACAACAACGTGATTGCAGACTAATAATTAAAATCAAAAAAGATGAATGGCGGGGGCAAAATTCGGTTGATACTGAAATAATTGATGCAATAAGTGGATTTGTTGCAGATTAAGTGCTTGCGCTTTTAAAATCTGTTGTTTATAGAGCGCACCTCAACACGCGAGACACCTCGCAAAATTGATGCGGTCCCTTCGTCTATCGGTTAGGACATCTGATTTTCAATCAGGAAAGACGGGTTCGACTCCCGTAGGGACTGCCACTTTACTCTCATTAAAATTTAGTTTTTAAATAGAACAGATAAGCATCTGTTTCTTGCATATTTTTAATCATAAATTGGTTTGAAATATCATTATTTGCCCGCTATTAGTGGGTTATGAAAAAAATTCTGCCTCTTTTTATCCTTCCACTAATATTTCAATCTTCACAAGCCCTTGCATGGGGCGATGACGGTCATAAAATCGTTGCCACAGTGGCATGGAACTTTATGACGCCAACAGCAAAGGCACAAGTCAAAGCAATCCTTGAAAATAATAAGGATGCTCTGACAGATAATAATTTTGTTGACGTTGCGCCTTGGGCGGATAAATACCGTGATGCGGGTCGCCCTGATGGTGCGGCATATAAAGGTACACGCGAATGGCACTTCATTGATACGCCACTTGCCACCTCCGAAGACGATGAGGCCATTTTGGATGCGGAGGCAAAGATTTGCCCTTATGTTCCAAAACTTGAAGGTGTCGCAAGCGTTGGGGCGCCGGCGAATGATTGCGTAGTGAATAAAATTGAACAATTCGCCAATGAATTAAAGAACCCGGATACAACAAAAGAAGAAAAAGTATTCGCGCTTAAATTTATCGTGCATTTTGTTGGCGATATGCACCAACCATTCCATGCCGTTGATGATAACGATCACGGCGGTAACTGCGTATGGGTTAAATCGGATCATTCAATATACCCAATTACGCTTCATTCTTATTGGGATGGGCAATTGGTTAGAAACCTTGAGCATACATTACGCCCAGAGGATTATGGCTATATCCTTGCAAAGCGGACTGAGCATATGAATTATAGCGAATGGACAAAGGGTTACACCCGCGATTGGGCGGCAGAAAGCTTTAAATTAGCCAAAGATGTTGGCTATAAGCTTAATGTCGAAAAGCTTCCAACATGTGCAAATGAAAATAAAAATGCGCCAATCGAGCTGGCCAAAGATTATGACAAAGAAGCGGATGCAGTGGCAGAAAAGCAATTGCAAAAAGCCGGTGTAAGGCTTGCGGCAATTCTTAACGCTGCTTTGAAATAACTATGCCTTATAAAAGCATAATAGAAGCTCAATTGTATCTCTAATATGTTTGTCAATTTCACTGTCGCTTGGGTTCAGCTCAACCTGCAACATAAGTTTCTCGTGGAAAGGGTAAACCAAAAGTGCCGTAAACTGACGCGCTAAAACTTCTGTATCGCATTGTTTAAGAACGCCCTTTTTTATTTGATTTTCAAAATAATTTGTAAGCAATAGGCGTGTATTGCGTGGTCCTTCATTATAAAAGAAGTTTGCAACCTCTTTTGGTGTTGTTGGTGAATATATCATACGCTTTGCAGCAATAATCTCTTTTTTAATCAAAAAGCGTAGTAAAGTTGAAGAAAAGTCAAATAGGCTTTCTTCAATTGGCTTATCCAAATCTTTAAGCGAGTTACAAATATTTAGTTTATGCTCATCCGCAAATTTTTCAGTAGCGCAAACAAATATCTCTTCTTTAGAACGGAAATAGTTGTATATAGTAGCCTTAGAGCCGCCAACTTTTGCCGTTATATCGGAAATGGACGTATTATCGAAGCCATGCTTGGCAAATATCTTTGCCGCAACCTCAAGAATTTTTTGTTTTCGTTCCTCACTTTTAATGCGCAATTCGCAGCTCCTGATTAAAATGTACCAATTGGTTTAGTTATACTTGACAAACTTATTTGTAATTAATATAGGTAAACCGAACGGTACAGTTTAGATATAGAAAAACGCTCCATATGTCAATGGCACAAAAATTTTACAATAAAGACAATAACATGAGAATGGCACTAAAATATATTCTACTTCCAATTATATCATTGGGGGTGGTTTCATGCGCTTCGGTTCCAAAAGCAAAAATAACAAGATCGCCATTAGATTCCTCCCAAATGGCGGTTAATGCTAAAAATGCACAGCTTGCTGCATCTTGGCCCAAAGAATATTGGTGGTCAAAATATTCTGACCCTCAATTACAAAGCTTGATTTATCGCGCCCTTGCAAAGTCACCAACATTAGATGTTGCAGAGGCACGTATTGAACAGGCCTTACAATATGCCAAAGCGGTTGATGCAATCGCGGGATTAAGCGGCTCTGCGGATGGCACGGCCTTTTTCCAAAAGCAATCATATAATTATATTATGGGTGACTTTGCCCCGCGCGGTTTCAAAGACTATGGTCAAATGACCGTTGGCATTAAAAAAGACCTAGATTTATGGGGTAAAAACAAGGCAATGTTTAACTCTGCAGTGTTGCAACTTGATGCAGCAGGGGCAGAGAAAGAATATGCCAAAGTAAATCTTGCTAGTGCGATTTTGGCAGAATATGCAAAACTACAAAATCTGTATAATCAGCGTGATCTGGCTGAACAATTACTTGCAACCACAAGCGAATATTCATCATTGATGGATTTGCGATATAAAAATGGCTTAGATAATAAAGGCACCGCCGCACAAGCGAACGCGAATATTCATGCCATTAAATTGCAAATCAATAAATTGGATGAAAACATTGCACTTGAAAAAAGTGCGATTGCCGCACTGGTTGGGGTAGGGCAGCAGGTAGCAAATGAGATAAAGCGCCCAACCATTTCACCAATGTTTGGTTATAAAATCCCTGCAAACCTTACACTTGATATAATTGGGCATCGCGCAGATATTGTTGCAGCAAGGCTTGATGTTGAAGCAAAGTCTGAAAATATTAAAACCAAGAGGGCACAATATTATCCAAACATTTCCCTTAGCGGTAGCGTTGGTTTACAATCATTTAGCCTCGGCAAATTATTTGATGATGGCTCATTGATTGGGCAATTTGGTCCTGCGATAAGCCTACCTCTATTTGCGCAATCTGCACTTGATTCACAATATTACGGTGCACAAGCAGATTATAATCTTTCGGTCGCGAATTATAATCAAAAAGTTATTGATGCAATGGGTGAAGTTGATAGGGTTGCCGTAAACTTTGCAGCACTTGATACCCAAATCAATAATTCAAAGGCACAAATTGCAAGCCTTAATACCGCTTATGAAGTTGCACAAAGACGCTATAAAGGCGGCATTGGCACCAAATTAGAGGTTTTGAACCTTAAAACCCAAATTATAAATAACACAATCAATTTGAACAATCTTATGGATGCTAACCTAAATCTTGAAATCGCATTGATTAAAGCTTTGGGCGGCGGCTATCAATATAATTCACAATGAGAATAAGAATATGAGCGAACAACAAAACAACCAAAATCCAAACACTGCTGAAATTGCAGAAGAGAAACCAAACACCAAGGGACGCGCAAAGGGCTTTGCAATTCTTGCCTTGGTAGTTGGTGCAGGTATAATTGGCTTTATTAGCTATGAAAAATTATTTGGCTCTCGCTATGTTGAAACCGATAATGCTTATGCCGCTGCGGAAACCGCGCAAATTACGCCTGTAATTAACGGTACCATCGAACAATTATTGATAAAAGACACCCAATATGTCAACAAAGGTGATTTGTTGGCAACCCTTGGTTCATCGGATCAAATGCTTGCACTACGCGAAGCACAGGCACAATATGGCATGGCCGTACGTAAAATTACGGGTGCGATGGCATCTGATAAACAATTCGGCGCACAAATCCTTGCAAGAGATGCAGACATTAAAACAAGTTCTGCACGCCTTGAACAAGCAAATAATGACTTTGAAAAAGCAAAAATTGAATACCAAAGACGGCAAAACCTTGCTGGTTCTGGTGCTGTTTCTGGTGATGAGCTAACAAATACCAAAGCAGCATATGATAATGCCCTTGCTAACCTTAATCTTGCTAAAGCACAAATCGAACAAGCAAAAGCAAACAAAATTGCTGCAGAAGGTTCGAGAATATCAAATGCCGCAAGTTTTGCGAATGCGGGCGTTGAAGACAACCCAGAAGTAATGCTCGCCAAAACAAGAGTTGAGCAAGCGGAAAAAGATTTGCATGATACCGAAATCCGCGCACCAATTTCTGGCGTTGTTGCAAAACGAAATGTTCAAATTGGACAAAAGGTACAGGCAGGCATGGCTTTAATGGAAGTTGTTCCGGTTGATACAATTCACGTTGATGCGAATTTCAAAGAAAGCCAGCTTAAAAACGTAAAAGTTGGTCAAAATGTTGAAATCACATCTGATCTTTACGGTGAAAAGGTTAAATTTCACGGCAAAGTTACAGGTATTGCAGGCGGAACTGGTGCGGCGTTTTCAGTAATTCCGCCACAAAACGCTAGTGGCAACTGGATTAAAGTTGTGCAACGCCTTCCAGTACGTATTGACATTAATCCAGAAGATCTAAAATCACACCCGTTGAAAATTGGTCTTTCGATGGATGTCAAAATCGACACAAAAACCAATAATAAATCCAGTAAATAACTGCATCTAAGGCAGAAATAATGGGCACAGAATATTTAGAGAATGGGCAAAAAAAGCTAAGCGGCGGAATGCTTTGGCTTGTGGCATTGCTATTGGCAATCGGAAACTTTGTTGCTGTTCTTGACATGACAATTACCAACGTTGCCGTTCCAACAATTGCCGGCAGCCTTGGCATCACCACCTCCCAAGGGACATGGATTATCACATCATATGCGGTAGCAGAGGCGATTTCCGTTCCCTTAACCGGATGGCTTGCAATGCGTTTCGGCTCTGTAAGGGTTTTTACCTTTGCAATGCTGGCATTTGGTCTAACGAGTTTGTTTTGCGGCATTTCAACAACATTTGAAATGCTTCTTTTGGGTCGTATTTTACAAGGTTTAAGCGGCGGGCCAATGATGCCGCTTGCGCAAACTTTACTTATGCGCATTTTCCCACGGGAAAAAGTTGGTGCGGCAATGGGCTTGTGGGCCATGACAACAGTTACCGCACCCGTCGCAGGGCCGATTCTTGGCGGCTGGTTATGCGAAAACTTCCATTGGTCTTATGCGTTTTTAATCAATGTGCCAATTGCATTGATTTGTGCGCCAATTGTTTTTAACCTTATCAAGCGTTATGAAATGCCACTTGTTAAAAAGTCGATTGACTTTGTTGGCCTTGGCTTACTGATACTTTGGGTTGGCGCGTTGCAAATCATGCTTGATGAAGGCAAACAACATGATTGGTTTGCATCAGATGAAATCAGAATTTTATTTGTTGTTGCAATTGTTGGCTTCTTTGCATTTTTGATTTGGGAAATGACAGAGCCACACCCAATTGTTGATTTAAAAGTATTCCGTCACGCCGGATATACTTCATCGGTTACTACCTTGGTAATTGCCTTTGGTGCATTCTTTGGGATTAACGTGCTAAATCCCCTCTGGCTTCAAGGTTATATGGGCTACACTTCCACATGGTCTGGTATGGCAACCGCCTGGAGCGGGGTTTTGGCAGTCGTGATGTCGCCACTTGTTGGGATACATGGAAAGCGCTTTGACCCACGTTTATTAGTATTTATTGGCGTTTGTTGGCTTGGTTTTATTGCGATTGTTCGTTCTTTTGGCGCAACCAACATGACATATTGGAACATCTCACTCCCGATTTTATTCCTTGGGCTTGGTATGCCATTATTCTTTGTGCCATTATCAACACTTGCCTTAAGTTCGGTGAAACCAGAAGAGCGTGAATCTGCGGCGGGCCTAATGGCGTTCTTACGGACTTTGGCAGGGGCAATTGCAACCTCTGTTGTGACCACTGTTTGGGACGATTCGATTAAACGCAATTATGCGGAAATGGCCGGAAGCGTTGATCCAACTGGCGAAGTTGCGGCGGCATCCCATTCACAACTCGAGACCGCACTTAATTATAGCCAGCATCTAATGCCGGAAGCTGTAATGATTGCAACAAACCAAACTTTCTTTGCACTTGGCCTTGTCACGCTTTTTGCCGCATGCACTGTCTGGCTATCTCCAAAGCCGAAAGGCGGAATGGGTGGAATGCCAAGCGGGCATTAATATTGAACGTAAAATGATAAAATTCATTTTACGTTCAACAAAACACGTATAATATCCAATAAATTCAAACAGGATATAAAATGCATAAACTTTTAAAAGGTAAGTTTGCCGTAGTCTTTATGATTATATTGGCAATTGGTGGCGCAGGTATTAGTTATAATAAGGTTATGGCGCAATTTGCCGACACTGAATCAGGTCCGCAAACTGGCTTAAAACGTGCGCCTTTGATAATTAATACACCAAAAGGAAAAAGAACTTTTGTTGTAGAAGTCGCCGACACACCTGAATCACGTGAAATTGGCATGATGTGGCGTAGAATTGTGCTTGCCAATGAAGGGATGATTTTCGACTTCAAAACCCCTAAGTATGCGTCATTCTGGATGAAAAACACATTGGTTTCTCTTGATATTATTTTCATTCGTCAAGATGGAACAATTGCAAGAGTTGCCGCAAATGCCAAGCCACAGGATTTAACACCTATTGATTCAGGCGAACCAATCTTGGCAGTATTGGAAATCAAAGGTGGCGAAGCAAAAAAACAAAATATTACGGCCGACCAAAAAGTAGATTTTCCAATTTTTAGCAGCCACCATCATTAGTCTTACTGTAAAACAGGTGCATTTTTATGCAAACAAATTGCATTGGCTTATTGTATTGTTGGAAAAATTTATATAGAAGCCGCAAGTCCGATTTCGGGCAACACGTCGGGGAGTAGCGCAGCTTGGTAGCGCAACTGGTTTGGGACCAGTGGGTCGCAGGTTCGAATCCTGTCTCCCCGACCATTTAACAAAAAGCAGGTTTTCGAACCTGCTTTTTTTATTTTGCACTAAACACCCAATCGTCATGTATTTTTGAATAAGTATAGCTACTTGAAGTGATAAAATCATTTCCAGCTTCTTTTAAAAGCTCGATAACCTCTTTAATTGGTATCCTATAAATATATTTTGACCTTTCATAATCCGAGAACGTGAAAACTCCCCCCCAATTTTTATCTTCTTCTCTATATGCAAACATTATTTCGCTATGTATAATCTGATTACAGATAAACCTAAGGCTCTTTTTAATTTTATGTTCTTTATTATAGTCATAGTTATCATAGATTTTAAAACTATTTAACTTATGAATATTGTGCTTAACAGCAGGTGAGCGAAATATATTTAGCAACCTATTTGAAACTGTATCCGTAAACTTGTTAGATTCAATAAGCTTTCTAATAAGCGAGAAACATATAAATATATCTTTTTCAAAATTTACAAGCCGCTTTTCAGACCATCTAGACGGCTTCTTTACAGGTGAAAATTTTTTTGCAAAAAGTAAAAGATCTTTCTTCCAGTATATAGATTCAATCATTAGCGTAACTTATCGTTATCAAGTTTTAATAATTATGAATATCATTTCTAAATCTCTTTTGCCATACAGATTGAGATATTTGGCGGTCGTTCCTTATAAGCCCCATAAGGCTCAATTTCTTTAAAGCCATTACGTTTATAGAATGCGATAGCTTTTGTGTTTATACGCCTTGTAGAGAGGATTATTCGCCGAAACCCAAGCAGTAATGCACGCGCCTCAAATTCCTCTAATAGGCGCGTTCCTGCGCCTTTATGGCGCGCATACATACGCTTTAGTTCGCAGGTTTCAAAATCAACCTCACGGAGCGCAACGCAGCCAACAGAAGTTGAACCATAATTTGCCAATAAGAATAAATCTCGTGGATTTCGCTGGTCAAAGTCTTGGAAACTATTACTTCCGCCGTCGCCAGATATTTCTTTTAAAATGGCAGATAATTCAGAAATTAATTCGAGGGCAGGGGGTGAATTTATTTTTGCTTCGGTAACAATTATTTCCATAATTTCTATATAGCACAAGAAATTATATTGCCATCCGGTTTTTCTATGCCAAGTGCCGCTAATTCTATATCATTAAAAATACGTGAACGGGTTAAAAAACGTTTTTCACGCCCATTATCAAGTGAAAACATGCCGCCACGTCCTGAAACGACATCCAATATTAATTGTGTATGCTTCCAAACCTCGTATTGCGGGCCCGAAATATAAACCGGCACGCCATCAATATCACCCAATAACACATCCGAATCCCCAATTTTAAAATCATTTTTTGGGTAACACATTGGGCTAGAACCATCACAGCACCCACCCGATTGATGAAATATTATATCAGGGTAATCAGCCTGAATTTCTTTAATGAGTTCACGGGCGGCATCGGTTGCCAAAACTCTTTTTACGCTTTCATTTACGTTTTTCATTATTATCTCCCTTGATACAAAAAGGGGCTGTGCCATTTTTGACCCAGCCCCCAATTTGATATTATTTTATGTTTTAAATTAGGCGGCAGCGCGGAAAATCGCCTCAATCTCTAGCAATGATGCCGGACGAGGGTTGGTAAGGCCACAAGCATCTTTTAGCGCATTTTCAGACAATTTAGTTACATCCTCATCTTTCATACCAAGTTCTGCAAGACCAGCAGGGATACCGATATCTTTTGAAAGTGTTTTAATGGCTGTAATACAAGCTTTGGCACCATCCACATCAGAAAGACCAACAACGTCAACGCCCATTGCTTTGGCACAATCTTTTAAACGTGCCGCAGAAACGCTTGAGTTAAACTCCTCAACATGTGGCAAAAGAACTGCGTTACAAACACCATGTGGCAGATCATAAAAACCGCCCAATTGGTGCGCCATAGCATGCACATAGCCCAAAGACGCATTATTGAATGCCATACCAGCAAGAAACTCTGCATATGCCATTGCCTCACGTGCCACCATATCTTTTCCATTTGCAACAGCAGCACGAAGGTTTCCAGAAATAAGCTCCATAGCTTTTAGGGCGCAGGCATCGGTTATTGGCGTTGCCGCAGTTGATACATATGCCTCTATTGCATGTGTTAATGCATCCATGCCGGTTGCGGCGGTTAAACCTTTTGGCATTCCAACCATTAAATCTGTATCATTTACAGATAGAATAGGGGTTGTGTGACGGTCAACAATTGCCATTTTAACGTGGCGTTCTTCATCAGTGATAATGCAGAAACGTGTCATTTCTGATGCCGTACCAGCAGTTGTATTAATTGCAACCAAAGGCAATTGTGGTTTTGGTGATTGGTCAACACCTTCATAATCTTTGATGCTACCGCCATTTGCAGCGACAAGAGCAATACCTTTTGCGCAATCATGCGGTGAACCACCGCCCAAAGAAACCACGAAATCGCAATTATTATCTTTAAGCAGTTTTAAACCTGCCACAACGTTACCAACAGTTGGGTTTGGCTGCGCGCCATCAAATACAACTGAGTCCATTCCATTATCAGTCATAGTTTTCTGAACACCAGCAACGACACCCAATTTATTCAAAACGGCATCGGTTACAATCAGTGCTTTTTTAAAATTATAAGGCTTTATCGATGCGATTGCCTCGGCAACTGCACCAGACCCCATGATATTAACATTTGGTATAAAGAAAGTAGCGGTCATATTTGTTTTCCTTTAGGTTTTTCAAGTTTTTATAAATTATCCCTGATAGAATTTGCACCCCAGAAAGTATTATTTATATGCCGTCGCCCAAGAAAGGTCCCGAAATTTTTGGTCTCGGGACAGTTGCTAGGGTTAAACATAGCTCTAATAGTTTTGACGCTAATAGAGCCGTAAATGCAAAAGCCCCTAAACTGAGATTTAGGGGCTCGTACAAATCTTAGAAGAAACCAAGTTTATTTGGGTTATAACTAACCAACAAATTCTTAGTTTGTGAATAATGGTCAAGCATCATTTTATGATTTTCACGACCAATACCAGATTGTTTATAGCCACCAAATGCAGCCCCAGCAGGATAAGCGTGGTAGCAATTTGTCCAAACCCGTCCTGCTTGAATGGCGCGACCAAAACGGTAGCATGTATTTGCATCACGCGACCAAACGCCTGCGCCTAGGCCGTAAAGTGTATCGTTTGCAATTGCCAATGCTTCGGCATCATCTTTAAAAGTTGTAACAGATACAACGGGGCCAAAAATTTCTTCTTGGAAGATGCGCATTTTGTTGTGACCTTTGAAAACTGTTGGTTTAATATAATAACCACCAGATAATTCGCCACCCAAATCGGCAACTTCACCACCAATCAGGCATTCCGCACCCTCTTGCTTACCAATATCAAGATAAGAAGCGATTTTTTCTTTTTGCTCTGAAGATGCTTGCGCACCAATCATGGTTGATGGATCAAGCGGGTTGCCTTGTTTAATTGCAGCAACGCGTTTTAGCGCACGATCCATAAATTTATCATAGATTGACTCATGAATAAGGGCGCGAGAAGGGCAGGTACAAACTTCGCCTTGGTTTAAAGCAAATAGAACGAATCCTTCAATTGCTTTATCAAAATATGCGTCGTCTTCACGTGCAACATCGGCAAAGAAAATATTTGGTGATTTACCACCCAATTCCAAGGTTACAGGAATTAGGTTTTCAGACGCATATTGCATAATCAAACGACCAGTTGTTGTTTCACCGGTGAACGCAATTTTTGCGATGCGTGGTGATGATGCAAGTGGTTTACCCGCCTCAAGACCAAAACCATTCACCACATTCAAAACGCCTGGTGGCAATATATCAGCAATAAGTTCGACAAGAACCATAATTGATGCAGGTGTTTGTTCAGCAGGTTTAAGAACAACACAATTACCAGCCGCCAAAGCAGGTGCCAATTTCCAAACCGCCATCAAAATTGGGAAGTTCCAAGGAATAATTTGACCAACTACGCCTAATGGCTCACGGAAGTGATAAGCAACAGTATCATGGTCAATTTCTTCAACAGAACCAGATTCAGCACGAATCACAGAGGCAAAGTAACGGAAATGGTCAACCGCAAGAGGAATATCAGCCGCCATTGTTTCACGAATTGGCTTACCATTGTCCCATGTTTCTGCGATTGCAATTTTTTCAAGATTTGCCGCCATAATATCGGCAATTTTGTTCAGCATTAACGAACGTTCGGCGGTAGATGTTTTACCCCATGCGTCCTTTGCTGCATGTGCCGCATCAAGCGCAGCATTAATATCATCAGCATCTGAGCGCGCACATTGGCAAATTACTTTACCTGTGATTGGTGTCACATTGTCAAAATACTTGCCTGCTTTTGGTGGAACAAATTTGCCATTGATAAAATTATCATATCTCGCCTGGAATGGCGGGGTCATATTAATTGTCATGATTATCACTCCCTTTATATTCGCACTTGTATAATTTTTTGTGCAAACTTGAGTTCAAGATAAACGGCATAAAATAAATTTAAAATATGGTATTGAGAATCTTAGTTCTGAATCTGTCTCATTGTTGAGACAAAACCTCTAAAAGCGATACAAATATTGGAATAATAATTCGCAGCAAACGGCAAAATAATAAGCGTTAATTATTGCAAACCAAGCTTTTTCATTCTGCGATAGAAGGTGGCACGACCAATTCCAAGCGTTTTTGCAGCCTCTTTCACATTACCTTTAGAACGCGCAAGGGCACGACGCATTGCCGATTTTTCAGCACTCTGCAATTCGTCATCAAATTTTTCACCACCGAATAGATCTGATGCGGGAAGGGGGTTGGCAAGCATTTCATCGGTAAGGCCAAATATCTTGCGTGCCGCGCGGGTTGCCCCAATTACCAAATCATCGCCATCAATCGCCAGTAATGCAGGCGCACCAAGCAAGTCGTCATTTGCTTGCACGATTCGCGCATTGGTAAAGCTTTGATGGAAATATGATGATTCAATTTTTCGTGCCGCGTCAATCACGATTGATGAAAGCATCGAAACCAACATTTCATTATGGTCGATACGACACGTAGAAACATCCAAAGCCGCCACCATATTACCGCGATGGTCGCGAACCGGTGCATCAATACAGCTCATGTCGATATTTTTTGAATAGAAATGCTGATTTTTATATATTGTTATTGGCCTCTGCTCAACAATACAGGTTCCAATTCCATTTGTGCCTTCACTCGCCTCATTCCAATCCGCACCAGGGATAAGAAGTGCATCCTCAAAATCACGTGTATCGCCACTATGGCATCGGCTTTCAAGAATAAGTCCGTGTTTATTTGTTAAAGCAACACAACAGCCGCTTAGACCAACGGCACGAAACATCGAATCTATAACAGGCCTTGCAATTCGCAATAATTTCTCATTGCGTGTTTTCTCAATAGAAAGCTGTGAATTGCCAACTATTGTTTGATTTCGATAGCGCGATGGGTCAAGACCATGAGTAAGGGCAGAACGCCGCCACGATGCCGCAACCTGTGACATTGCAGAGGCATTTAAATCGGTCACAGTTTTAAAAACTATGTCGCTATGATTATTTGGTTTACCCAAAAATTCCTCCCCCTACAATGTTACGGGATATTTTCATTTAGTGTATTGAAAAATGACGCAGTGTCAATTCAATTAATAACGTATTGAAATTATTATATAAAATGCTTTTGCATAAAAATTAGATAAAATACAATCAATTTTTCAAAGCCCGATTTCACTTTTTTTTAGTAGCATAATAAAAAATGGGGAAAACGGTGGGTAATCAAGGTAACAAAGTTTTAAAAATAATTTTCTTGCTTTTCTCTTTAGCTGCATTTGGCACTAAACAAGCGATGGCAGGTAATTTGAATGAGGCTGGCAAATCAATTAGTTTTGTTCGCAAATCTGAAAATGTTAAACCTGTTGTTTCTTTTAATGCAGACAGTGCAAATAAAATTATTAAATCTGAAAAATCTGCAAAAGCTGATGATAGCAAAAATTCATCTTTTAATTTGAAAGCAGATAAGAAAATTAAAAAAACTGCGGTTAATTCAAATGAAGCGGCTGGAACAAGCGCGCAATCAATGAATTATAAAAAAGGTGATAATAAACAAATTTCATCGCCTCTTGATTTGTTGAAAAAAGAAAAAGCAGCAAAAAAACAAGCTGTTGCGGCTTCAAAAAATGAAAAACAAGTTGCAAAACCTGTGCAAAAACAAGCAAGTGTCGCAAATAAAAGCGCGGCTAGCCCAAACCCTATAAAACCAGTTCCAATTAAAACTGCTTCTGTTAAAACTGCGACTGAAAAAGCTAATATTGCGCAAGACGTTACTGCAAAACCCGTTGTAAAAATGGCAAGTGTTGAGAAAAAAGCAACCAGTTTTAGAGAAACCATGCAACCAAAAGCCAAAGAAAGCGTAACTTATGTGTCTGAGGCACAAATGTTCCGAGAACTTGGAATGGATGTCATGGCTGATAACGCAAATGATGCCGGTGCATATGCATCTTCAGTTCGCCCACAAGATGTTGCACCATATCAAAAAGTTGGTTCACCTTATCAAGTTAATGGAAAATGGTACATCCCATCACATGAACCTGAATATGACGAAACTGGCATAGCATCATGGTATGGTGAGCAATTCAACGGCAAAAAAACTGCTAATGGCGAAACTTATGACATGAATGAAGTTACTATTGCGCATCCTACTTTGCCATTGCCTTCATTGGTTGAAGTTACCAACCTTGATAATGGTCGCACCATCATAGCCCGCGCAAATGACCGTGGCCCATTTGCATCAAGCCGCATTATTGACGTTTCAAAACGTGCAGCAGAATTATTGGGCTTCAAGGACAAAGGAACCGCTAATGTTCGCGTAAGATATGTTGGCCAAGCACCACAAATCAATGATGGCGACAATAACAAAATCATGCTTGCTTCTAATGATGCGAACAAAGCAAAACCAATTGCAAAACCTGCTGTAATGGCTGAAAAACCAGTAGTTAAAGCACCATCTGCACCAGTAAAACTAACTGCACCTGTCATATTAGCACAAAATACATCACCAAAAGCACAAGCTGTTCAAAGCGTCGCTAAATCATTAAATTATGTGCAGATTGGCGCCTTTGCAAGTCGTGCCAATGCCGACAGACTTGCCAACAGTTCAAAATTGCAAGGTGACGTAAAAATCTCTGAAGTACAAACTGCAAATGGTATCATGTACCGTGTATTATTGGCACAATCAAACGAAATTCAGGCCAATAATCAATCATTGGGCAAAAAACAATTCTATGCGAATGCCGACTAGAATTTGTAATTTAACTTTGTGATTGATTGCTTGACTAAAGCACGCATTAACGCCAATGATTTGGTATGAGTAATACAGGCAAAAAGTCACTATTTATCACACTTGAAGGCGGTGAGGGTTCTGGCAAATCCACCTTGATTAAAAGGCTTGTTACACGCCTTACAAATCAAGGGAATACCGTTATCACCACCCGCGAGCCAGGCGGTACCAAAGGCGCAGAAGAAATTCGTAACCTGCTGGTAAAAGGTTCTGCGGAGCGATGGGATGTTACTAGTGAGATTTGCCTTTTTTATGCGGCCCGTGAAGATCACTTATATCGCCTTATAAGACCTGCCTTAGAAGAGGGTAAGATTGTAATTTGTGATCGTTTCTTTGATTCTACTCGTGCTTATCAGGGGCAATTAGGAGCAAGAGAAAGCAATATCATAAAGGCATTAGAAGAAAATATCGTGGGCCCAACAATGCCAGATATTACTTTAATATTGGATATTGATGTTGAAACCGGCCTAACACGTGCCAACTCACGTAATAATTGTGATGGGGATGATAAAGAAGGGCGTTTTGAAGCCAAAAAAATAGAATTTCACCAAAAATTACGCGATGCCTATCTCGAAATTGCCCGCAAAGAACCAGAACGTTGCAAAGTAATTGATGCCACAAAGACCCCAGATGAAATTGAAGAAATTGCAATGGAATTAATCGGGCAAATACTTGATACAAGCCTGAAAGAGGCATGATATGGGCGTTGATTCGATAGACGGCTTACCGCACCCACGCGAAACTTTACAATTTTTTGGTAATGAGGCTGCGGAGCTTGCGCTTTATAACGCATTACAAACGGCAAAAATGCACCATGCGTGGATTTTTACGGGCCCCAAAGGCGTTGGCAAGGCGACATTGGCATATCGCTTTGCAAGGCGCTATTTGGGTGCAAAGCCAAGTGATGAAAGCCCACTATCAAGTTATGAGCATGATCCAATTGTTGCCAAAATCGCAAATGGCTCGTTGGGGGATTTAAAAACTGCAACCCGCTATGATCCCGATGCCGAAACCGTAAAACGCGATGTAAGCGTTGCCGCAATTCGGCAACTTACCAATATGTTTTCGTTAAAATCATCAAATGAATTTGGTCGTAGAGTGGCAATAATTGACAGTGTGGATGATTTACGTGATGCTGGGGCCAATGCCCTGTTAAAAACCTTGGAAGAGCCACCAAAAGGCGCGGTAATAATTTTAATCGCCAATTCTTTGGGTTCAATTTTGCCAACCATACGCTCAAGATGCCGTGCCCTTAGCCTAAAACCAATGAGCGATATGGAAATGAAGCAATATTTGCCTAAGTATAATTATGCCCAATTAACAATGGCAAATGGTTGCTATGGTCGCGCATTGGCACTTGATAAATATGATGTTGATGGTGTTTATAATTTAATTGCTGGATATTTGAATACTTTCCCAAACTGCCCGATGGGAAAGGCTTTTTCACTTGCCGATATGGCACGTGATGAAGATGTATTCGAAATTATTTTCGAGCTTTTATCAAATTGGATATACCGCGCCACCAATGCCGGCACGGGTGGCGACATAAAAGAAATTGAAGTTGGTGAAAGTGCGGCACTAGCGCGCCTTACAAGCCGTATTCCAAAAGAAAAACTTTTCAAAGCGTGGCAATCTCTGCAAGACTTAAGAGGTGCTGTGGCCAACAATCTTGATAAAGGTGCGGCAATATTAGAAGCGCTAAAAATAATAAAAAAATCACTCGAAAATAAATAGGTCGCAAATGATTGATACCCATGTAAACCTTCATCATCACTTATATGAAAGCGATTTAGAGGATGTGTTAAAACGCGCCGAAGAGGGCGGCATTCATGGAATGCTTTCAATCTGTGACAGGATTGAAAATTATGGCAAGATTCTTTCAATCGTCGAAAATCGTGATAATTTTTGGATGTCAGTTGGCGCCCACCCGCACGAGGCAAAAGACCATTTAGAATTAAATTCAGACAAACTTGTTGCCCTTGCACAAAATAAAAAAGTTATCGGAATTGGTGAAACAGGGCTTGATTTTCATTACAACCTAAGCCACAAAGAAGACCAAATAAAAGTTTTTAAGGAACACATAAAAGCATCACAAATCAATCAATTACCATTAATTGTTCATACAAGACTTGCAGATATTGAAACAGCGCAAATACTTGAACAAGCGATGAAAGAAAATGAATTTCCGCTTTTGATGCATTGCTATACCTCTGGTACGGAGTTGCTAAAAAAATCGCTTGATTTGGGGGCATATGTTTCGATTTCTGGTATTGCTACTTTTAGAAACGCAACAGATGTGCGCGACAATATACAATATATTCCACCAAACCGTCTTCTTGTCGAAACAGACTGCCCATATCTTGCCCCAATTCCAAAACGTGGTCAAAGAAATGAGCCGGAGTTTATAAACCATCTTGTCAATTATTTATCTGAATTCCTTGGCAAACCTCATGATGAATTTAAAGAAGAGTTAGATAAAAATTTCTTTTCATTATTTAAAAGGGCGGTTAATGTAGTCCAATGAAAAATCGTATAAAAACGACAATATTGGGCTGTGGCTCTTCTGGTGGGGTTCCGCGTGTTGGTGGCGATTTTGGCGTTTGCGACCCCACAATTCCGGAAAATTATCGTTCTCGTTGCTCTATATTGATTGAGAAATACGATTATTCATTATCAGATGAACCAACAACAATATTGATTGATACTTCACCAGATTTGCGCGCGCAACTTTTAAAGGCGCAGGTAAAATATCTTGATGCCGTATTATTTACCCATGATCATGCCGACCAAACGCATGGTATAGATGATATTCGCCCAATTGCGTATAATGCAAAAAAACTAATTGATGCCTTTATGGACAATCCAACCAAAGCAAGTTTGACCAAAAGGTTTGGTTATATTTTTAATGGTTTTGAGGTTGAGGGTTATCCGCCATTGATGCAAATTAATCCATTACCTAATTTTGGTGAAAAATTCCAAATTGACGGGAAGGGGGGTAGGGTTGCCCTCATCCCGCTTCGGCAGGTGCATGGCAATATTCAAAGCGTAGGTTTTAGATTTAGCAATACGGCATATTGCAATGATTTAAATATACTTCCACCAGAAAGTCTTGAGCATTTATACAATTTGGATTTTTTCATTGTTGATGCCTTAAGGTATAAACCACATCCATCACATGCACATTTGGATATGGCGCTGGAATGGATTGAAAAAATCAAGCCAAAGCACGCAATTTTGACCAATTTACATGTTGATATGGATTATAAAGTTTTACTTGAAACCTTGCCTGAAAACGTTGTGCCAGCATATGATGGCATGATAATTAACCAAGATGTTTGAAAATAATTTGCGAAATTACGTGAATAAACAGGCCAACAATCCCACCAATAACTGTGCCATTTATCCGTATATATTGTAAATCGCGCCCTACGGCATTTTCAATTTGATTAACCGTTGTTGTCGCATCCCAGCTTTTGATAGTATCGGCAACCATTTTACCAACATTTTCACCTTGTGCCGCAGATAATTCAACAGCCCATTGCTTAAATCGATTATTAATTGACAAGCGTAACTCATTGTCTTTTAATAAAGAATTTGCAATATCAGACAATGAGTTTTCCAGCGCATTTACAATATTCTCATGGCGCACCGCATCCGGTAAAGACATATCGCGTTTCAAGTCCGCCCATATGCCCTTGATATAATTTGTTACAACTGGATGTTCTGAAAAATCTATAATCCAATTTTTTAAATTTCCGCGCAAATTAGGATCACTCCTTAAATTTTGCTGGAAATGTTTAATCGCTTCATCAATTGAATTTCGTAATTTATGATTTGGATCGTGTGCAGCTTCGCGTAAAGTTTCACGGATTGAAGCAAGTAAAGAATCTGCCGCGCTATCATCAACGGAGAATAATTTAGGAAGCCAATTCGTATTATTTGAAACCTTTTCACGAAATTCTGGTTCATAATTATTAATCGCCAAATCAGCGTGAAAAATAATTAAATCGACAATTGGGCGATGGCGATTATTGGACGTTAAAATTCCAATCGCATCCGCGAGTAGGGACGCAATATCCAAATTTCGTAATTTATCGGTGATAGTGCTTTCAAGCCAATTATAAATCGGCCCATCTTTTAAAAGCGCCATAATCCTTGGTATTGTTGATGCAATACCATTTGCAATTTGTCTTGCACGGTTTGGTTCCAATACCCAATTGGCAAAATATTGCGCTAAATCAATGGGTTCAAGACGTTTTTTAACCTGTTCTGGTTGCAAAAAATTGCGTGAAATAAAGCTTCCTAAACCTTCACCAATTCTATCTTTGGAATTTGGGATGATTGCGGTATGGGGAATAGGAATCCCCATTGGGTGACGAAATAATGCAGTAACCGCAAACCAGTCTGCCAATGCGCCAACCATTGCTGCTTCTGAAAACGCGCGAATATATGAAACCCAATGGAATTTAATTTCAACGAATTTTGAAATGACATAAATAATCGTCATTATCATAAACAAGCCAGTAGCGATGGTCTTCATGCGTTTATAAGCAAGCGAAGAATCCAAAACAACATTTGCAGAAGTTTTTGATTGGTTTTTATTATTTATGTTTTGCATGTTCATGTCGTTTGATAATAAAAGTATTCGTGGCAAAATACACATAAAAATTCAATTATAATGCAGCTTGAGGGGGTATATGTGCAATAAATTGTCCCATAATATACCTTATACGACTAATCACATAGTGAATATCAACACCCACATTTGGCTATTCCCTCTAAATAAATCATTGTTTTATAGTTTCATCACACCTAAGCCTTTACAGCATTTGCAAAATAAATTTAACTGAAGAAAAATCAGGGTGTTACTATGAATAAAATAATGATTGCAGGTTTTGGTTTATTGTCACTTACAGGCTGTGTAACAAGTGGTGAGATTGAAAAAAAAGCTATGCCTGCCCCAATAATTGATTCACGAAAAACTGAACAAAACATTGGCAATGGTCAGCCATATGTTATCGCCGATTCGCAGGTTTGGGATGTTCCCGATACTTCATCCGGTCGCAATTATCAGATTTATGTAAAACTACCATCGAATTATAATAGTAATCCTGATAAAATTTATCCGGTTTTATATGTCACTGATGCTGATTACTCATTTCCTGTTATAAACCGTATTGGTTGGCGCGCCGGCGGTATTGAAGATTATATTCTGGTTGGGCTTTCTTATGCCAAGGGGGAAAATGGTGGATTAAGCCGCAGGCGTGATTATACCCCGACTACTACTGGCGCACCTGATGCACCAGTTGGTGCGGTTTACGGCGGCGCAAAGCACTATCTTGAATACATAAAAACGCAAGTTATACCATTTGTTGATAATAAATTCCGCACAGATAAAACCCGCCGTATTTATGCGGGTCATTCATATGGTGGATTATTTGGTGCGCAGATTCTTTTAAACGACCCAACATTATTTAGTGGCTATATTCTAGGCAGCCCTTCTCTTTGGTATGATGGTCGTTATACTTTTAAGACTGAGGCTGAATATGCCGCCACCCACAAAGATTTACCCGCCGATGTCTTTATGTTTATTGGCGAATATGAAACCCCTGGTCTTGGCCCAACCAAAGATCCCAACCGTTATGATATGGTGACCGATACCCAAGATTTTGCAAAAGTTCTTGAAAGCCGAAATTACCCGTCACTTAAAGTGAAATATGAAGTTTTGAATGATGAAGATCATGGAACTATTGCACCGCGCGGTTATACACATGCCTTGCAACATTTCTTACGAACCAAATAGGCTAAATCAAACCGCACTCATGAGGGGCAAATTTTGACAAAAGTAATAAAAGAAAAAGTTTCATTACCGCGTATTTTGGCGTTTTCTGCCCCCTCTTTGCCTTTGGCAGCATTTGGTTTGCCTATTGTTGTACAATTACCGCCGCATTACGTTGGCTATGTTGGTTTAAGCCTAGCAACGGTTGGTACAATTTTCATGGCGGCACGCCTTTTGGACGTGTTTATCGATCTTGGCCTTGGGGTTTTAATGGACAAGACCAATTCAAAAATTGGTCGATTTACGCCATTTTTATTAGGTGGGGCTCCCCTTCTCGCGTTTTTTGGCTATTTATTATTTATGGCAAAGCCAGGTGCATCGCCTATATATCTTACAATCGCTTTGATTGGGTCATATTTTGCGTTTTCAGTTTGTATGTTGGCACAATTGGGTGTCGGCAATTCCTTATCAAGTGATTATAACGAGCGTTCGCGGATTTTCTCATATTGGCAGATTGGAAATATCATCGGCATGTTATTGGTTCTTGCCCTGCCCGTAATTATTGAAAATGCGGGTGGCACTGCCGCAAATGGCGTTCAGGCAATGGGGTTATTCATCATGATAATGATGCCCATAACCGCGATAATTTCCTATATATTTGCAAAAGAAAACAAAGCTGATGCAGCGGCAAAACACGCTGATTTAAAAGACTTCAAGATATTATTTGGCATTGATGCGTTTCGGCGGCTTTTATTCTCCGACGTGTTTTCATCATTTGCCAATGGCGTAATTGGTGGCTTATTCCTTTTCTTTCTTAAAAGCATAAAAGGATATGATGCCGGCCAAGCAAATACATTAATGTTGATATATTTTGTTGTGGGTTTGGTTTGCACGCCAATTTGGACCAAACTTGCAAATCGGTTCGGAAAACACGTGTCATATGCCCTTGCTTCCGTATATGTGGTTATATCGCAAAGCCTATTGATATTCATGCCTAGTGGTAATTTTATGATTGCGGCATTGATTATTGCCTTTGCTGGCGCGGTATTTGCCGCCCCTACCCTTTTATTGCGGGCAATGGTGGGTGATGTTGGTGATGAAGATAAATTGAAATCAGGCCACGACCGCACCGGACTTTTATTTGCCGCAACAACATTAACATCCAAAGCGGGTTATGCGGTTTCGGTTGGCGTAACCTATATTTTGCTTGATATGATACATTTTAAAAATGACTTAGGTTCTATGAATAGCGTATTCTCACTAATGGGCTTACAAATGCTATTCGTCGGGCTACCGATTTTATCGAATTTGGTAATAATTTTATTGATGAAATCATACCCCCTAACCCGCACCCGCGTTGAAGAAGTGCAACAAGAATTAGCGAAACAATAATGACCAATAAAAGCGATAAATTACAAAAAGCAATCGAAAAACAAATCGAAATAATGGCGGCCTTACGCCACCCTGAAAAAGGCTGTCCATGGGATATAGAGCAGGATTTTGATACAATTGCGCCATATACAATCGAAGAAGCCTATGAGGTTTATGATGCGATTCTTCACCGTGATTATGCGGCATTAAAAGAAGAGTTAGGGGATTTGGTATTTCAGGTTGCTTTTCATGCCCGCATGGCAGAAGAAGCGCAAATGTTTGATTTTACAGATGTTATTGAAACATTAAATGAAAAAATGGTGCGGCGGCATCCCCATGTATTTGGCGATGTTGAATTTGCCACCCCAACCGAAGTTTTGGGCAATTGGGAAAAATTAAAAGCAAAAGAGCGTGAAGATAAAATCAAACATGATGATAGCACATTGGCAGGCGTCGCCCTTCCCCTTCCCGCTTTATCACGGGCGGAAAAATTATCAAAACGCGCAGCACGTGTTGGCTTTGATTGGGCCAATATTGATGATGTTTTTGCAAAATTAGAAGAAGAACTAACCGAAACCCGTGAAGCAATTGCTGAAAACGATACAAACCACATCGAAGAAGAAATTGGCGATGTTTTGTTTGTTCTGGTAAATCTTGCAAGAAAGCTAAAAATCGACCCTGAAAAAGCATTGCGTGGGGCAAATACAAAGTTTGAGCGCCGTTTCCGCGCTGTTGAACAATCTCTTAAATCACAGGGGCGCACCCCAAATGAGGCCAGCCTTGATGAAATGGAGGCATTATGGGTTAATGCCAAGCTTTCTGAGCGTGGCGAAGTCTAGTTCGACAAATTCATGAAATTGCGCTAAAAATTTGGCGTGATTAATTTTGTTCAAAATGATTTTTAGAACCACATCACCATCTTCAAGCGCATATTCATGCAAAATCGCACCTTTTTCATATAGCCAAGAACGAATTTTACCATCCAGAGGTGTGATTTTAATATAACCTTCTTTGGAACCAATTGCGAGTTCGGCTTCGACCGCTTGAAATAAATCATCAAGCCCCTGCCCATTTTCGGCAGAGATTAAAACGGATTTTATACCAGTCTTTTTAAAGATGTTTTCGGCATCCTCTTGCGCCGCGTTTAATTCATCTTCTGAAAGCAAATCGGCCTTATTCCACGCCTCAATAACAGCGGGAATTAATTCCTTATCTTCAAGAATCTTGTCAAGAATTTCATCAACATCCTGTTTTTGTGCAACTGTTTCAGGGGACGAAATATCACGAACATGAATAAGAATATCGGCATCGGCGACTTCTTCTAAAGTTGCGCGAAATGCAGCGATTAATTCATGTGGCAAATCTGTAATGAACCCAACCGTATCAGATAAGATAATCTCACGCCCGTTTTTAATTTTCATGGCGCGTGAAGTTGTATCAAGGGTCGCAAAAAGCATATCTTTTGCCAGAACCTTTGCCTTGGTTGCATTATTAAACAATGTTGATTTACCGGCATTGGTATAGCCAACAAGCGCCACAACAGGATATGGCACACGTTCACGTCCCTGACGCTGCAATCCACGTGTGCGGCGAACCTGTTCAAGTTCTTTTTTTAATTTTACAATTTTATCCGCAATTAAACGACGATCTAGCTCAATCTGACGCTCACCTGGGCCGCCAGTTTTACCCGTGCCGCCTCTTTGCCGTTCAAGGTGAGTCCAAGTTCTTACAAGACGAGAGCGTTCATAAGTAAGGCGTGCAAGTTCTACCTGAAGCTTGCCTTCTTTTGTGCGCGCACGAAGCGAAAATATTTCAAGAATAAGGCCAGTTCTATCGATAACCTTGGCATTAAGTTCTTTTTCAAGGTTACGCTGTTGAACTGGTGTAATTTCATCATCGATAATTACAATATCGATTTCGTCTGTTTCGATTTGCGTACGAAAATCCTCAATCTTACCTTTACCAAGATAAGTTGACGGGCGAATTTCACGCAGGACTTCGATATATGCGCCACAAACCTCAAGCCCAAGCGCAATAGTTAGCCCCACGGCTTCTTCAAGCCGCAGCTCAGGCTCACGATTTGCTGCCGATTCTTTGGTGACAGGATGGATTACCAACGCCTTTTGTTTAGGCGCACGAGTTTCGTACAAGGCAAAACCTTTTTAAATTAATTGTCGTCCTCGACAGTTTCATTTTCAAACAATGATACCGGACCACCCGGCATAATAGTTGAAATGGCGTGCTTATAAACCAATTGCACCTGACCTTCACGGCGCAATAACAGACAGAAATTATCGAACCAAGTAACAACACCCTGCAATTTAACACCGTTTACAAGGAAAATCGTAAGGGGAGTTCTAGTTTTTCTGACCGCGTTTAAAAAAGCGTCCTGTAAGTTTTGTTTTTTTTCACCTGACATATTTTTTTCCGTTTTTTTAATATTGATGTAAGGCGGGATGCCACTTTATAAATCCATTATTAATAATAATGAATTTACCTATTTGAACTGTTTTATAGATAAATTCAATAATCAACACAGTTAATTTCTATTATTTTACATATTATTTTGTAAATATTGAGTGCGTAATTTGGACGCAACCAAACCCATCTTGCCACCACTTATGGTGTTTTGTTCCATTTTAATGACAGGCATAACAAACTGCGTTGCCGAAGTTATAAAGGCTTCTTTGGCATTTAGCGCTTCTTCAACCGTAAATTTACGCTCAATAAGATTAAGCCCCAATTGTGCCGCAGCCGCAATTACCGACTTTCTGGTAATACCCGCAAGAATTTCATGGGAAAGTTCACGCGTAATAAGATTATTGTCCTTATCAATTATCCATGCGTTGTTTGAAGTGCCTTCGGTAACAAAGCCATCCGCATCAAAAAACCAAACATCATCAAAACCATTATCAAGGGCATTTTGTTTTGCCAAAACATTGGCAAGCAAATTGGTAGTTTTAATATCCACCCGCCCCCAGCGATTATCAGGCATAAAGGTAATGGTAATACCTTTTTGCGCCTTATTTTCCAATGCCGCGAAATTTAATGATTTAACCGTAAAAATCACATTTGGCATAACGTCATCTGGAAATTTATGGTCGCGCGGTGACGTACCACGTGAAATTTGTAGATAAACCATGCCATCTCTTACGCGGTTTTTACGTATAAGCTCTTTTATGACAATTTTCATTGATACCGGGTTTACTTGATAGTCAATTCCAAGTTCATCAAGGGATCTTTGCAGACGGGTAAAATGCCCTTCTTCATCAAGTAGCTTGTAGTTTTTAAAAGACCACACTTCATAAACGGCATCACCAAATTGAAGCCCGCGATCCTCGATATTAATTACGGCTTCTGATTGAAGAGAAAAACCACCGTTAACATATGCAATTTTTGCCATTAGTCCTTGTCCCCTTTAAGACCTTCTACACCCAAAGTTTTCAGCTTGCGATGAAGTGCTGAACGCTCCATACCAATGAAAGATGCAGTTTTAGAAATATTGCCGCCGAATCTTGAAATTTGTGAAGTTAAATATTCACGTTCAAATAATTCTCTTGCCTCGCGCAGCGGCAGTGAAACCATTTGGTGCATCCCAATTCTAACATCACCGTCGTTATTGCCACTGCTTTCAAGCCCTAATGCGCTAAGGTCGATAGAATTTTTATCGCCACCTTGTGAAAGAATTAAAACTCTTTCGACCAAATTACGCAATTCACGAACATTTCCCGGCCATTGTGCGGTTTGTAATGCCGCAATTGCTTCTGTCGAAAATGGTCGGTTTTGTAGGCCGTTCATTTGCGCAACCTTACCGGCAAAATATTCAACTAAAAGCGGAATATCATCACGGCGTTCAGATAGTGGCGGTACTTTTACAGGAATTACATTTAGGCGGTGGTATAAATCTTCACGGAAAATACCCGCCGCAATAGCCGCCTTTAAATCGCGCGAACTAGATGAAATAACTCGAACATCAACATCAATATAATTATTGCCGCCCACACGTTTAAACCGTTGTTCAAGCAATACCCGCAGGATTTTGCTTTGGGTTTCAAAAGGCATATCGGCGACTTCATCAATCAAAAGCGTGCCATTATGTGCCTTTTCAAAAACACCAATTCTTATTGGGCGACCATCTTGTGTTTCTTCACCAAATAATTCGCTTTCCATTTTTTCTGGGGCAATTGATGATGCAGAAATTGCGATAAATGGCCCTTCGGCGCGTTGTGATTTGGTATGCAACATTCGCGCAACAATTTCTTTACCCGAACCCGATGGGCCAGAAATAAGAATTCGCGAATTCATTGGTGCAACTTTTTCAATGGTGCTTTTTAGGTGTTGCATAATGATGCTTTGACCAAGCAATTCGTCATCCGACATACTACGCAATTTAAGGCGCGCATTTTCGTTCAAAAGATTGGCATTTTCAATCGCGCGTTCAACCAAAAGCAATAATCTTTCACTTTTGAATGGCTTTTCAATATAATCAAAAGCCCCGCGTTTTAATGCCGAAACCGCTGTCTCAATAGTGCCATGCCCAGAGATTAAAACAACAGGAATGGTTTCATCAATTCCCTTGATGGTTGATAGAATTTCAAGGCCGTCAAGTTTTGAACCTTGTAACCAAACATCAAGCACAACTAAATCGGGGCGCCGCCCACGAAATGCATCCAAAGCCATGTCAGAATTTGAAGCAAAGCGGACATTATACCCCTCGTCTTCAAGGATTCCGCCAATCAAATCACGAATATCGGCTTCATCATCCACTATAAGAATTTCAGCCATTATCATCCTCCGAATTTACTTCACTTGTTGCTAAAATAGGCAAATTCATTTGAACGCCCGCGCCTTTTTCACCATCTGGTCGGTCGATTAATCGCAATTTACCACCATGTTCTTCAATAATGCGCACCACAATCGGCAGCCCCAAACCAGTACCTTTTTCACGTGTGGTTACATATGGTTCAAGCAAGCTATGACGATTATTGGATGGGAAGCCAATGCCATTATCCAATATGGTAATCACAGCATTTTCGCCTTTAACTTCGACAGAAATCTCAATTTTACCCTTATAGTCACCATTTTGCGTGACTTGTTCATATGAAATAGATTCTGCGGCATTTTTTAAAATATTTAATAAAGCTTGCGAAATCATCCGCTCATCCATCATCACTTTGATTTTTTCGGGCGGGCTTTTTAATTGATATTCGATATTGGCAAAGGTTATCTTTTGACTAAAGACCGCTTCGCGTGTGATTTCACAAATATCTGCAGCAGTGAATTTTGGTGCCGGCATGCGTGCAAATGATGAAAATTCGTCAACCATGCGGCCGATATCACTAACCTGTCTGATTATTGTTTCGTTCAGGCGGATAAAAGTATCCTTATCATCAACAATTTGTTTTCCAAATTTACGGGTTAAACGCTCGGCAGAAAGTTGAATTGGGGTAAGTGGATTTTTAATTTCATGCGCAATGCGGCGCGCAACATCACGCCATGCCGCTTGCCTTTGCCCTTGGATAAGGGCCGATACATCGTCAAAAGTTATTACCAAATCATCGCCAGCGTGGGCCGCACTGGCTTCAAATAGCAAATTAATATTCTCACGGCTTAATTCGATTTGCGATTTTTCGCCGGAATGGGTTTTTGATTTTTCAATAACAGGAATAAATTGTGGGAACGACTCTTCTAATGATGTTCCAATCAAATTTTCCGCAGGTATCGCCAAAAATTTTGCCGCCGAGGAGTTGGCAGTTAAAATTAATCCATCTTTTGAAAGCGTTAAAACACCTGGTGAAACCCCCTCAATAACCGCATTAATGAATTGGGAGCGCTTGACAGCCTCTTCACGCTCGGCCTCAAGTTCATCCTTTTGCACCCTTAACTCTTTGGTCATGGTGTTGAATGTATCGGTTAAAAGTGCAAGTTCATGAACCTTGCGATCGGTATCGATACTTACGCTTAAATCACCCGCCGCAACCTGCCCTGCCGCATTTACCAATTTTGCAACGGGTACAGAAATTGTGGTCGCCGAATAAAGCCCAAGCCACGCCGCAGCCAAAACCACAAGCAAAACAATCTCAAGATATGCAATTCCAAAAATGAATTGGATATTTGCCTGCCGCGCCTCTAGTGCGCGGTAAGATGAAATTGTTTTTTCTGCCTTGCTAAGAACTGAAATTTGCTCAGGATTTTGTAATCTAATGGCATAAAGATATGCACCACTTATGCCATCAAGCCGGAAAAGGGTTTGGGTTGTCACCTCATCAAAAGTAAATGAAACATCGCCAACCCGTGCCGTGTCAAAATTATCTTTTGACGGTGGTTTATAGGCGGGAACATTTTGCGGGCGCTCTGCCTTTGAAATTATTTCACCGTTTTCACGGATAATATAAACTGCAACAAATGCACGCCGCACCGCCTGGGTTTGCAAATATTCCTTAAATTGCTCAGGCGAAGAAGAAAAGTTAGCAGATGCCTGATTAAGATCCGAAGCCATTGCCATAATATCGGCGCGCGCGCTTTCAGAAATCTGGTTGATAATTTCATTGCCAAGGTTTGATGTCGAGGTAATCGCATCCTTAACCTGTCCAGAAAGCCACGCCTGAACCCCGCGTCCATAGGTTACGCCGGAAAATAACGCGATAATAATCGCCGGAATCGCCGCCGCCATAACAAAAAATCGTACATAGCGCAGATGAAGAATCGACCCCTGCCCTTTGTTTTTCTTGAAAAATTGCAGGCTTTTGAAAACTTTGAAAAGGCGATAGGCAAAAAAACCAATAATTAAGGCGTTTACAATAAGGAAAAACGCAATAATTTTTCCGGCAAAGCCATTATCCTGTGCCTGTGACACCGAAAAATATAGGGCGATAACATTAAGCAAAAACCCAACGCCAAACAAAATTAGCGCATATTTAGAAAGCCCATAATTCAGGGTTTCAAAGCCGTCGTTGCGGTTAATGAAGCCGGCTTCGGCTTTTTTTATTGGAGTTTCATTCTTTTGAACATCAACCATGTTGCATATATGACACAATTGTTGTCACACCGCAACATGATGAAATGTAAAGTTTCAGTAATGTACGCAGAGTTATTTTCATAGTTTGCCTAATAAGTCATAAGATATCTGACAAATTACTTTTGTGATTTTTCTATATAAAAAAATAGTTTATCCTCACCCTAATAAACGCCATTACAATTTCCAAATTTCATTGGGATTAATGGAAAGGGATAGTATGATTTTAAAATGTCAGGATTTGTCAGTTTTTTTCACGACACGCGGAATAATCGCCATTAAATTTAGCATAACAGATTGATTAATAATGCTTTTTGCTAAAACCCATCAAATGAAAATGTCAACATTTGTCAACAATTTACGGAAAATATGGAAATGACGGCACGCAGATAAGCGTAACGAATTGATTAATAACAACTTTTTTGAAAAAAGATGCCAGATGAAATTGTTACATTCGTTACAAAATAGAACTTTTTGTTACGCAATAGGCAAACATTGTTACAAAAAAAGCAATTGTTGGGACACAACAATTGCTTTCTTGAAACCAAAATCACTAGTTTAACCTAGTCCCTAATTTAAACCAAAGTCACTAATTTAAACCAAAGTCACTTAGGCGTTTGCGTAATGTATTACGGTTTAAGCCCAATAATTCCGCAGCCTTGATTTGGTTGCCACGGGTTTCTTTTAGGGTCATTTCAAACAATGGTTTTTCGACCGAACGGATAATGTTTGAATGAAGATCATGGATATTTTTGCCTTCATTTTTGGCATTAAGTAGGATTGATGAAATGGTATTTTTAACCATGCTTTGCAAATCGCCATCTTGCTCTTTTGAGGCGGCAACCGGAATAATCTTTGCCTCAACAAGGGCATTGGCAACCGTAGAAGCATTGATAACGTTTTGTGAGTTAAGCACACATAGGCGATACATAAGGTTTTCAAGCTCACGCACGTTGCCGGGCCATGACCATTGTTCAAGTTCCTCAATGGCGCTTTTATCAATGATTTTCTCGCCATTTCCAAGGCGTGACGCACGGGTTAGGAATAGGCGCGCCAAGTCACCAATATCGGAAACCCGCTCCCGAAGTGGCGGCACACTAATGCTTATGACATTCAATATATGGAACAAATCAGCACGAAACTCACCGGCCGCCAATTTTGCCCGCAAACTATCATTTGATGATGCAATAACTCTTATATCGCCCGCTTCTAAATCGGCGATAATTCCCAAGATACGCGATTGCATTTCACTTGTTGTATCAGATACGCAATCAAGCAAAATAGTGCCGCCGCGCATTTCATCAATAAGGCCGCCCCCTTGCAGGTTTTTGCCATAAAACACCTTATCCAAATCAAATGGATTGGTAAAACCAGCAACATTGATAGTGCGGAAAGGAGCAGTTTTACGGTTTGAATAATCATGAATTGTGCGGGCGATAAGTTTTTTGCCAACACCGACCTCACCTTCCAAAAGAACTGTTAAGTCGCTTGGGGCAACGCGCGATAAGGAACGGTAGACCTCTTGCATTGAATTAGAACGACCAATTAATGGCAGACCTTCATCAACCTGTGCTTTACGTTTTTGTACAACGGCGCGGTGTTCGCCCACTGGCTCCAAGGCGCGTTTGACCAAATCAATCATTTTATCCAAATCAAACGGCTTTGGGAGATATTCATACGCCCCCTGCTCTGCGGCTGAAACAGCGGTTAAAAGGTTTGATTGGGCGCTCATCACAATGATTGGTAGTTTTGGACGCTCCACACGGATTTTGGGCAAGAAGTCAAAAACGCTGCCATCTGGCATTACAACATCGGTCAAGACCAAGTCCCCCTCTTGATCTTTCACCCATTTCCATAGGGTTGACGCATTTGATGTTGAGCGAACCTGAAAACCCGCGCGGGCCAAAGCCTGCGAAAGTACGGTGCGGATTGACGCATCATCATCAGCAATTAAAATCGTGGACGCAGTGCCTTTTGTGCTTCGGATATCGTTATTATAAGCTACATTATTTAATGACATAAATTACTCCACATCCGCAGCCTGTTGCAAACGCACCCTAAAACACGTTCGCCCAGGCTGGGATTCAAAATCAACTGTTCCGCCAAGTGCGGTCACCATTTTTCTTACTAATGCCAAACCAAGCCCATTTCCCTCGCTCTTGGTTGTAACAAAAGGATCGAAAATTACGTTACGCAAATCATCAGGAACACCAAAACCATTGTCCGTAATCGAAACCTCGATTGGTAAATGTGGGTTCTCTATTTCATTATTGCGAAGTTTCCGTGAATGTCTGTATGATGTTGCAAAAATGACCTGCCCCTTGGCGCCCTTTTCATTAGCCGCCTCAGCAGCATTTTTTGCAAGATTTAGAAATACTTGCGTAAGCCGGTCTCTTTCGCCCATTATTAGAGGTAAAGAAACATCATATTGCCTTGAAATGTGCAATTCACTAGCAAAACCATTTTCGGCAAGCTGGGCGACTCGGTCAATAATTGAGTGGATATTAATTGGTTCAAGCTCAACAGCATTATCAATACCAAGGCTTTCGACACGATCGATAAGGCGATGGACACGATCTGTCTCATCAATAATTAACTTTGCAAGTGGCTTTTGTTCATTAGAGGCGTCAAGCATTAATAATTGCGCCGCCCCTCGAATGCCAGCCAATGGATTTTTAACCTCATGTGCCAAGGCACGGCCAATTTGTCCAAATGACTTACTTTTTTCGCTATCTGATTTTTTTTCTATGATATTTTCTGCAAGGCTCTTTACCCAAAACATTACGTTAAAAAGCCCAGGCGTTACAGACGGATAAATAGTAATATCAGATTTAAAGTTATTTAAATTAGCATCAATAATTTCAATATCATACGATGTAATTACCGAATTTGAACTTTCCGCCTTTTTTACAAGAGTACGCAAAGATTCTTCAGAACGAATTATTTCAAATAAATTTTTGCCAATCAAAGACTTTTTAGAAGACGCCAATAAATCTTGCGAGAAGACATTGCCGTATTTTAAACAGCCCTCGCTATCCACGACCACAATTGGTGCAGGTATAAATTCTATTGAAGGCTGATGAGCCTCGTCAACAATTTCCTTGACAGCGTTCATTGATACATCCCAATCTCAAGACTAAATTTTATGCAGATTGATAATTGTTTAAATGTTTTAGTGTGATTAGCAAAATGGTCAACCTGAAGATGGTTACTATTTAATCACATTGCCTAAACATTAGACACTGACTTTGCGATTGCAAAACTTATCAAACACACTATCTTTCAGTTTTATACTAATAGCAAGAGTTTTCTATGAATAATATAGCGGTGATTGTTGCTTCGGGAACCGGTACTCGAACCGGCCTTGATACTCCAAAGCAATATAATGAATTTTTAGGTATGCCATTGTTTGTGCATTCATTTAAATTCTTTCACAACTCACCATTATTTAGCCATGTGGTTCTTGTTGCAAATTCTGAATGGCACGACTTTATCAAAGAAGAACTTGCCGATTATAATAATTTTACAATCACAACCGGCGGCGATACGCGCGCGCAAAGTGTTTATAATGGTCTTGTGGCTGCAAAAGATATATCTCCTGATACTGTTTATATACATGATGCAGCAAGACCATTTATTGATTTAAACGTAATTAACGCTATGCACGACGAAATTTTAAACGGTGCAGATGGGGCAATACCATATATTGAAATCGCAGATGCACTTTGGCAAATTGATAAAAATCAACAACTTACCGTACCCGTTGATAAATCAGGACGCATCAGGGCACAAACACCACAAGCCTTTAACTTTAAAAAACTACTTGCCGCTTATTCATGCTGCGACTTTAAATCTGCCCTTGATGATGCACAAATTGCAACACAAAGCGGAATGATTGTAAAGGCAATTAAGGGCACATCATTCTCTGATAAACTAACATATAAAGAAGATTTTCTGCGCATGGAAAAGGCATTAGCACCCAAAATTTTACCACGTTCAGGCATTGGTTTTGATGTTCATCGTTTTTGCGAAGGTGATTTTGTTACGCTTTGTGGCATTAAAATACCGCATAAAATGGGGCTTGAAGGGCATTCAGATGCCGATGTTGCGTGGCACGCTCTAACCGATGCTCTACTCGGTGCAATGGCGCTAGGTGATATTGGCAAGGTATTTCCGCCAAGTGATATAAAATGGAAAGGTGCTTCGTCATCAATCTTTCTTGAATATGCAAAGGACCAAGTGAAAAAGCATGGGGCAGAAATTGCCAATGTTGATATCACAATAATTTGTGAGGCACCAAAAGTAGGTAAATATCGCGAGGCTTTACAAAAATCGACTGCTGAAATTTTAGAAATTCCAATGGATAGAGTTGGAATAAAGGCAACGACAACCGAACGCCTAGGATTTACAGGTCGAAGCGAGGGAATTGCCGCCCAAGCAATTGCCAGCGTAGTTCAATACATTTAAAATATTCAATAATAGGGATAATTATTATGTTTGACGAAGAATTGCTTGATTCCACAGCAAGATTACTAATGGAAGCACGTATTAATCAGGTGAAGTTTGCAACCGCAGAAAGTTGCACTGGCGGGCTTCTTGCAGGGCTTTTAACTGAAATCCCTGGGTCTTCTGATGTTTTTGAGCGTGGTTTTGTAACTTATTCCAACCTTGCCAAACACGAATTGCTCGGTGTCCCTACTGATACGCTTAGCTTCCATGGGGCAGTGTCACCTCAAACTGCAAATGCCATGGCCAATGGTGTTTTAAAAAACTCAGCGGCGGATATTGCGGTTTCAGTTACAGGTGTTGCCGGCCCGGGTGGTGGCTCGACTGAAAAGCCAGTTGGTCTCGTTTACTTTGGTCTCGCCAAAAGAGGCTCTTTGACCCGAACCTTTGAACAAAATTTTGGGGAGATTGGACGCGACAAAATTAGAATAAATGCGGTCAATTATGCGATTGGTTTATTCTTTAAGGCAATGCAGTAAATTTTAGGGCAATAAATTATGGCGTTACGTATCTTTTATCTGCTTCATTGCTAAAAGCCTCAATAAGTCGGCTTGTAGCTTTGTTGATATTAGATGTTATAAGCGTTGCCAAAAATGGGTCTGCAAAATTATAATCGATTTGTAAATCAATCTCACACCCTTTTTCATGCGGTGTTATTTTCCATGTACATTCAAGCAGTTTCAATGGATTTGGTAAAAGTGAAAAGCTCTTATTTTTCAAAAGTGATGTTTTTATAATTTTGTTATCTTTATCAATCACCACACGTGTTGAAAATGGAATTTTTATTGCTTTATAACCAATCATTAATTCGGCACTAAAGGAATTTCCATCTGTTGACTTATCCCAAATTCGAACCGCCTTTACCCATTGGATAAACTTCCCATAATTCGGGACATCGCCAACCAAGGCCACAATTTTATCGGCGCTATGGTTTATTATGCGATTAACCCGAATTGTTCCGGTTCGTGACATATTTTAGAGCCCCAGCTCGCGACGGCGATTTTCACGCAACTTTTCAAAATCATCGCCCGCATGGTGACTTGAGCGAGTTAGTGGCGAAGAAGAAACCATTGAAAACCCTTTAGAATACGCAATTGTTTCATAGGTTTTAAATTCATCAGGCGTAACAAATCTATCAACAGCGGCATGTTTTTTTGTAGGCTGAAGATATTGTCCAATGGTTATGAAGTCAATTTCCGCACTTCTCATATCATCCATAACCTGCATGATTTCTTCTTTGCTTTCGCCAAGACCAACCATCAAGCCCGATTTTGTGAAAATCGATGGATCGCGTTGTTTTACAATATCCAACAACCTCAAAGACGCATAATAACGCGCCCCTGGGCGAATAGATAAATAAAGACGTGGCACTGTTTCTAGGTTATGATTGAAAACATCTGGACGCGCATCAATCACTTTTTCCAAAGCACCTTTTTTGCGCAAGAAGTCAGGAGTAAGAATTTCAATTGTAGTTTCAGGAGACGCTTTACGGATTTCATTTATTGTTTCAACAAACTGAAATGCACCGCCATCGTCCAAATCGTCACGATCAACTGATGTTATTACAACATGGTGAAGCCCCATCTTAGCAACGGCTTCGGCAACATGTTTGGGCTCATCAATATCAACCGGGCCAGGCTTGCCAGTTTTAACATTACAAAAAGCACATGCGCGGGTGCAAGTATCACCAAGAATCATCATTGTCGCATGTTTTTTAGACCAACATTCGCCAAGATTTGGACACGCCGCCTCTTCACAAACGGTATGAAGATTGTTTGCCTTTACCAATGCCTGCGTTGCTTTATATTCGCCTGTTCCAGGCGCTTTCACCCGTATCCAATCAGGTTTACGTTGAATCGGGTTATCGGGGCGATTGCGTTTTTCAGGATGCCGAAATTCGCTTACAGCAGGGCGATTGCCTTTTGAATTGTCAATTAAAGTAACCATTCGAAGTCCTTTAGCAAAAATACACTATTTTGGAAGTGCTTTTATCAAGCATTACCATAAAGAAATTGCTTTATCATCGCTTCCTTCAGTGAAAGTAAGCGTTTTTGTATTACCTTCAAAATGCACATTAACATAATTATTTTGGTCTTTTTGAAATTCAAAAAGGATTTTTGAATTAATTAAAAGATTGCGCGTTTTTGGTTTTATCTTTGCCTCAAAATACGAATAAACCAAATCACCCTCAACCTCAGATCCAACATATTTTAAAGTCACCGGCTTTCCATCGGCAGAAATTGAAAAATCTCGTTCTAAATATATTTTTAGCGCGTCTTGTCCTGCTTTGGTTGCAAAATAATCCATACCTACATCAGCAAGATTAAAACTATGTTCAAGGTCGTGGGCAAATATGCGGTGGGTAATTTCAATATATCCCCCCTTTTCAACCTCAATCACTGAATAAGCAGAATTCATGCGATGTGCCACTGCCGTAATTGGCAATAGCAACACCAACAACAAGGCGATAATCGCCTTTTTCATTATTTATCCTTTGCCATTGGATGAGTTTTCAAATTGTCCGGATCAACCGCCAATTCGTCATCCTTCATTTGGTTTTTACCCTGCTTTGCCTTGAAAACATCAAGTCGAGATGGCTCTATACGCGATGGAAAGTAATTATTATTACGATTTGCATCGGCAGTTTCGTAATTTGGATCAAGTTCAACCGAAACAATATCCTTGTCCGACATATACGCCCAATTGGTTTTACGTGGATTATAACGCCAAATCTCCGCAGGAATGTAAACTGTTTTTGAAGTTTTATCAGCAAATGTAAACTTCAAAATAACAGGCATAACCAAACCACCTTTATTTTCAAGGCCAACTATATAAATTTTGTTTTTTAACTTTAAGACTTCTTGTTCAGACTTATCTAAGTCTGCAATATCTTTTTTGGATTTATCCTTTTGTGACTTGGTGGCAGCCAAAGGATCGGTTTTGTCATAATAATCCTTTAACTCTGGGTGTCTATCAACAACTTTTTCAACACCTTTGACACGTTGCGCTCCAAGTTCTATTGGCTGCTTATCACGCTCATCAATTTGATATTTTGATTCAATGTCTGGATCTTGGGTATTAATTGTAGCTTCTTTAACACCGGTTATGCCAATATCGACATGATCTGTTGAATAGAACCAACCACGCCAGAACCAATCCAGGTCAACACCAGAGCTTTCTTCCAATGTTCTGAAAAAATCAGCAGGCGTTGGGCGTTTGAAGCGCCAGCGATTTGCATATTCTTTAAAGGCGCGGTCAAATTTTTCGCGACCAATAATAGTTTCGCGCAAAATAACCAATGCCGTTGCCGGTTTGCCATATGCATTGTTGCCAAATTGCAAAACGCTCTCTGAGTTGGTCATAATCGGAACCTGATCACTTGAAAGCATATATTCAGTTATATCACGTGGGTCACCACGGCGTGACGGGTAGTTTTCCGACCATTCTTGCTCTGCGATATATTGCAAGAAAGTATTTATCCCCTCGTCCTGCCATGTCCATTGACGCTCATCGGAATTAACAGACATCGGGAACCAAATGTGCCCAATTTCATGAATAACCACAGAAATTAAGCCATATTTAGCACGGTCTGTATATGTTAAATTACCCTTCTTGTCTTTTTCAGGACGAGGTCCGTTAAAAGTAATCATTGGGTATTCCATACCGCCAACTGGACCATTTACCGATTGCGCAACAGGATATGGATATGGGAAACTCATTCGACCATAAACTTTTATAGTATGTGCAATGGCTTGCGTAGAATAATTAGACCATAAAGGTTCTGCCTCATTAGGATAATATGACATCGCCAGCACATCGGGGGCATTTTCTTGTTTTACTGCCATGCCATCCCAAATAAATTTACGTGAACCCGCCCATGAAAAATCACGAACATTTTTTGCTGCAAAGTGCCAGGTTTTTGTGCCCGTTGCCTTACCAGCTTGCGCCGCTTTTGCTTCAGCAGGTGTAGTGATAAACACAGGTTTGCTATAATTTGTCTTTGCACCTTGCAGTCGTTGTTTTTGTGCAGCGCTAAGGATTTCATCAGGGTTTTGTAATTCACCAGTTGACGCCACCACAAAATCAGATGGTACATTTATTTCAACATCATAATCACCAAATTCTAGGGTGAATTCACCGGCACCTATGAACGCCTTATTATGCCATCCTTCATAATCTGAATAAACAGCAAGGCGCGGAAACCATTGTGCAGCCTCGAATATACAGTTACCATCTTCGCCTTCCTTGGTGAAACATTCGTAACCAGAACGACCACCAATAAGCTTGTTGTCAACCAAAGGCAAAGACCAATCGATTGAAAAATTAAACTCTTCACCGCTTTTTAATTGCTTTGGAAGTTCAACGCGTAAAAGCGTATCAGTAATAGAAAATTGTAAATTTTGGCCATCTGGGCCACGTATTGATTTTATATCAAATCCGCCTTCCCATTCCTTCATCTTCATCATTCTTTTGACTTCACCAAAAGAAATCTTATCGCCGTCTGGAAAAGTACGTGTTAACTCAGAAATTGAATTTCTTTTATAGTTTTGATCAAGCAAAAGCCATAAATAGCTTAAACTATCTGGAGAGTTATTTTTATATACAATATGTTCTGTGCCTGTGATACTTTTGCTTTTTTCATCAAGCGACGCCTTGATTTTATAATCAACCTCTTGCTGCCAGTATTTATACCCTGGTGCACCAGAAGCAGAACGGAATTCATTAGGTGTAGGCAATTCTTCCGGATCTAATTGTCGGAAGGCATCATAAAAATCACCTTTTGTTTGGCGTAATGCCTGCGCATTTGCAACCGCAGGACCAATAGTCGCACATAGTGCAATCCCAAAAATTGATAGTCGTAAAGTATGTCTCATAGTATTTTGTTTTATTTCATAAATTCTCATTCAATTTTTGTGAATGTAATTATATTTTTTTGCAACATAAAAGGGCAGATTATTTTGGAATTAATCGCATAACTGTTGATACAATTTGCAATATTCTGTGACAATGGCTAAATCCTCAGCAAAAACTGAACAATAAGGACAGGATATGCCTTCACGAAAGTTTGAGGTAAGAAACGCTCGTAAAACAATATTTGAAGCCTTGCTAGATGCAAAGAAACTATACGGCGGCAAAAAACCTATTATTGAAGATATCGAACGAAACCCTTTAAGCTATGACAAAGTTGTTTTGGCTTCTTTGGTTCTTGGTCGGAAATTAAATCTTGCATTAAAAGATTCAGAAACCGTTGGTTTATTAATTGCTAACTCCGTCGGTGGCACTCTTGCGTTTCTTGGCTTAAGCGCGTTTGGTCATACAATTGCCATGCTTAACTTTACCGCTGGCTTAAAAAATATCAAAAGCGCCTGTGAAGCAGGCAGAGTGAAGCATATAGTTTCTGCACGTCGTTTTGTTGAAAAAGCTGGACTTGAAACACTTTTTAGTGACCTTAGCAAAGATTTTGAAATTATATATCTAGAAGATATTAAGGATGCCATTGGACCTCTTGATAAAGTTCGCGGCCTTATGGATTCATTTAACCCAAAATCTGCCGTGCCAAAAGTTGATCCTGATGAAACCGCTGTTATGCTATTTACTTCGGGTACAGAGGGCGCACCAAAAGGTGTAGCACTTAGCCATAAAAACCTCGTTGCCAACGTTCAGCAGATTGCCGCGCACATAGATCTTAAACCAGAGTGGGTGGTATTTAATCCACTGCCGATTTTCCATTGCTTTGGCTTAACCGGCGGAACTTTTTTGCCATTATTTACCGGCATGAAAACATTTATGTTCCCGTCCCCACTGCAAGCAAAAAACATTGTTGGCTTGGTTAAGGATTTAAAAGCGTCAATTCTTTTTGGTACTGATACATTCCTTAATCAATACATACGCGTTGCCGATGAGGGTGATTTAAACTCACTTGAATTTGTTGTTTGCGGTGCTGAACGTGTTAAACCAGAAACCCGTGAAGCACTTATGAGCAAGTTTGGTGTAACAATAGTTGAAGGCTATGGTGTTACCGAGGCGGCACCTGTTCTTGCCGTTAACACTCCAGATGAAAACAATCGTCATGGAACTGTTGGTCAGCTTATGCCCGATATTGAGTGGAAGTTAGAATCTGTTCCTGGCATTAATGGGGGCGGTCGCCTTTATGTACGCGGCCCGAACGTTATGCAAGGTTATGTTCGGGTTGATGCGCCAGGCGAAATCCAGACACTTCCGGGTGGGTGGCATGACACTGGTGATATTGCCTCAATTGATGACCAAGGGTTTGTAACAATTCGTGGTCGCTTGAAACGGTTTGCAAAAATCGGCGGTGAAATGGTTTCTTTAACCGCCGTTGAAAACCATGTCGCCGCTATTTGGCCTGAAAACCTTCATGTTGCAATTGCAGTTAGCGATAGCAAGAAAGGTGAACAAATTATACTTGTCTCAAACCTTCCAAACTTTCCTAAAGATGCTTTGCAAAAATATTACAAGGACAACGGTATAAGTGAGCTTCAATTGCCAAAACAAATCCTCTTTACCGAAAATGTTCCTATTTTGGGGACCGGTAAAATTGATTATGTTGCATCACAAAAATTTGTCGAAGAAAAATTAGGATTATAAATATTGGGGCTGTTAATTACAGCCCCTCTGTTTTTGCGATTTTAATGCCAAAACCATCGAGACCAGCAAATTTAAGCTGCGAACGGGTAAGAAGGTGAATTGAATTAATCCCCAAATCGCGAATTATTTGTGCGCCAATTCCAATTTCACGCCATACGACATTGCGTTTTTCTTCACTCGAATGACTTTGCGCACTAAGGTTTGACGGCACTCCTACGCTACCGTCTCGCAAATAAATCAATACTCCGCGCCCAAGAGTTTTGAATTTTTGCAACGCGCCACTGATTGAACTACGCTCACCAAAGACATCATCAACAATATCGCCACGGTGCAAACGAACCGGAATATCATTCCCATCATTTATGCGACCATAAATCAACGCCAAATGCTGCACATTATCAAAATGACTTTTGTAAGATATTGCCCGCAATGTGCCAATTTCACTTTCGATAGTAAACTCACTAGTCTTATCGATTAATTTTTCACGTGATTGGCGATATGCGATCAATTGCTCAATCGAAATGTGTTTTATATTATGCTTTTGCGAGAATGCTTTAATATCGTCGCCACGCATAACACTTCCATCATCATTTACCATTTCACAAATAACACCAACCTCTGGAAGCCCTGCAAGATGGCATAAATCTACTGTTGCCTCTGTATGCCCCGTGCGCACCAAAACCCCGCCTTCGCGTGCGATAAGTGGGAATACATGCCCAGGGCGCACCAAATCATCAGCAGTAGAATTATTATTAGCAATTACATGAACAGTATTACAGCGCTCGGCAGCGCTAATTCCCGTTGTTGTGCCGTGTTTTGCATCAACAGTGACAGTAAAAGCTGTTGCCAATGGTGCATTATTTTGTGCAACCATTGGGTTAAGATTTAATTCGCGCGCCCTCTTTTCCGATAATGGTGTGCAAACAATACCCGATGTATGGCGAATAATAAACGCCATTTGCTCTGGTGTGCATTTATTGGCGGCGACAATCAAATCACCCTCATTTTCCCTATCATCATCATCAGTAACAATTAGGATTTCACCATTTTTAAAGGCTTCGATTGCTGTTTCAATATTTTCTAACATAATATTTTCTTTTTCTTTTAACTTAAGGCCAGCCATGGTTAAGATTTCTTCGACACTCGTTTTAAAAAGAGGTGCCAATGATTGCGCATGTTGTAGTTTAAACTCAATTTGACCACCAATAAGCCGCCCAAATGTTGTACGATTTTTACCCAATGCACGCGCAACATCATCTTGCGTTAAGCCAAGTGCATTCAATCTATCTTTAAACCAATTACTGTTTATCATAATGTGCACAATATGCACATTTTAATTTGTAATTACAATATGCGTGTGCAGATTTTATCTTTGGAAAATTCATGCAACATGACAACATGGAAGAGAATCAAAAACAAATTGCATACTGGAATGGCGAAGTCGGAAAAAAATGGGATGAATATCACCATGAAATCGATGAAATGCTGGGCGAGTTTTCACAAATATTGCTAGACGAAATTGGGGATTGCGGAGGAAAATCAATCCTTGATATTGGCTGTGGTGCCGGAACAATATCGTATCTACTTGCAAAAAATGGGGCGAATGTTTTTGGTGCGGATGTTTCAAAAACGCTACTCGCAAATGCGCAAAGTCAACAATCAAACAATTCAAACCCAAATTTTCGGCTTTGCGATGTAACTGATTATGGATTCACACCAAATGAGTTTGATCTTGCGGTATCGCGTTTTGGCGTAATGTTCTTTGATGATAGCGTTAAAAGTTTTAAAAATATTCGCAAATCCATGAAACCAAATGCAAGACTTGTCTTTATTGCATGGCAATCACCGCAGGAAAATGAATGGATTATGGTTACAAAAAATGCCCTACATGGCATTGCTGAGGCAATATCCGCCAATAATCCTGATGCACCTGGTGCATTTGCATTTAATAACCCTGAACGAGTGCACGCAATCTTAACAGATGCAGGGTTTCGCAATATTGAAATCACTGGGCATGAGCGTAATCTATATTACAATAAAGGCAAAGGACTTAACGCAGGGGTATCGCTTTTAGCAAAAATTGGCCCAGCATCACGCAACCTTGCCACCCTTCCTCTTGAGCAACAAAAAGTCGGAATTTTACGCCTTACTGAAGCCTGCAAGAATTACTTAAAAAATGAAAGCCTTTGTTTTAAAGGGAAAATCTGGTTGGTTTGTGCCGAGAAATAAATAGGCGTCAATGTATATTTAATATACTAATCTTCAGATATACAATAATCAAAATTTATCCTGCCTGTATCGGCTTTTATTAATTGACCTTGTATTGAATAATTGCCGCCACCATTATCATTTATCCAGATTTGCATTTGCAAATCATCGCCCCAAGTCATACCATCAGGAAGCGGGTCATATTCTACAAGGCTATGGCTTTCGACCCAAAACCCAAGAGAGCTGCTGTTTTTGAACACTGTTCCCGATAATTGTGTGTCTTTCTTATAATTGCTTCCTCTTACATTAATTGTATCGCGTTGAATCCCCGTGGCTGTCATATCTTCGTGAGCCTGAATAGCGAATTGTACATATTGTTTTGAATATCCACCTTCAAAAGCATCGCTTGGAATGCTCACAGAACATGCAAATCTATGCGAGTTCGCCCAATTTAGTGCCGAATAATCGGACGCGGTTAATGGCTCTGCATTTGCCATGCCGCAACCAAAAACTGCCATGAACAAACCAATCAAACACGAACCTTTTACCTTGTTTATATTGTAATTTTTCATTTAATCCTCCCACCCAAAAACGATATGTTTGCACTAATAATACAGATTAGCAATCGCAAAGATAAAATTATAATTAGATGAGGTATCGAAAAAAATAGTCAGATAGTCTATAAGCCGGGTTCTGTACCCATAAGGGCGGTGATTATTCATCTTGGCTTGATATTGCTAACAAGCTCACGCAACCTACCCGAACATCTGCGCACAAATTCGCCTTCGCTTACACTCAACGTGTTCCTATTCGGTCTTGCTCCTGATGGGGTTTACCCTGCCCTTTTTGTTACCAAAAAGGCGGTGGTCTCTTACACCACCTTTTCACCCTTACCCCAATTACATAATAATGTGGGCGGTTTGTTTTCTGTGGCACTTTCCCTGTGGTTACCCACGGCGGACGTTATCCGCCATCATATTTGTGTGGAGCCCGGACTTTCCTCAGATGACACCTTTCGGCAATATCATCCGCAATCACCCGACTATCTGACAAGCAGCTTTTGCCTTAAAAGTCTTAATTTATCAAGCAGGCTTTATGATTTTCGCCAAACGTCGCGCTTTTTCAAGGCAATCAACGTCAAGTTTTCCGCCAACATCGCTTTGACGATAACGTCTCTGGAACGCAATCAATACAAATTTTGTATCTTCATCAAAAATTCCGTTTTGCGGAATACCATAGCCAACATCCGAAAGCGATTTTTGAAATGCCGCTACATCATCAGATTGTGTTCCCAACTCTTCGGCAAGTATAGTTTTGTCATTATCACTTTTTGCATGTGGAATGCCTTGGGAAATTCCTGCGGCATCAAATTTATGCCATGGAAAATTTTCGCCAGGATCAATTTTACGACGTGGCGCAAGATCAGAATGACCAATAATGTGGCGTTTATCAAGACCATGACGCTCTTTAATCCCTTTTACCAATTCCATAACTGCCGCAATTTGCGCATCTGGAAAATCAGGCAAACCAAAATCATGTCCTGCATTACAAATCTCAATCCCAATAGATGCAGAGTTCATATCAGTTTCACCGCCATATACGCCCGCGCCGGCTTGCCACGCGCGCTTATCTTCTTCAACAAGCTGGTAGATATGACCATTTTTAAAGGCAACATAATGCGCGGAAACGCGGTTAAGATTTGGTCCTGGTGGCGCCATACCCTCACGCGGATGCTCAACTAATTCAGCTTTATATGCAATCCTTTTAGGATCTGGATCGCGTAGCAATTCGAGAGCTTTTTCTTCACTTGGCATACCTGTATAATGAAGAACAACATACCGAATGGGGCGATTACGTTCATTGAAATTGGGGCTTGGTGCTTGTTCAATAATAAGCTTAGTTGGCATTTTTTTTAAACTTCTAACGGGCTTTGGATTTGATGGGCGATATGGAAACATTTTTATATCTTTATATTTTAGTTATTGTTGTAGCAGTGTTTTTACCCAATGAAGCATTATCCCTCATTGCAATTAGGGCGACACCAGAAATAGAGATAAGCCCCCCAAACACAATTTGTAAAGTTATTTTTTCGTGAAGAATAACACTTGAAAGCAAAACCGCCCAAATTGGCGTCATTAATGTGAATGGCATAATCTGCGTTACTTCATATTTTTTAATGAGGTGGAAGTACATTGTATGCCCATATATAGAAACAAATACTACAGAAAATAGTAATATTGCGGCTATTATGTGCGTATTTTTTGCCAAAGCTTCAAACTGTCCATGCTCTAAAAATAAAGTATATAAAGACAAAGGGATTAGCGAAAATAGTGAATTCCATGCCTGAAACCTTAATGGTTCAATTGGGTCAAGCTTTTTCATTAAAACGGTTCCAATTGCCGCAAGTAATGCCGATGCAAAAGCCAGGACATTCCCTAAATTAAGGTCGATACCATGTGGTTTATAAATGACAAAAATCACACCAGAAAACGCCAGAATCATTCCCAATCCACGTTTCCATCTTACTTTTTCATTTAAGAATATGATTGATAATATTGTAGCAAGTGGCAAAGAGAGTTGTGCAATAATTGCAAGATTAGATGCCGATGTAGTTAAGAGTGCAACAAATTGTGCAATAAACGATAATCCACCCATACATAGCGAAACAAAAAACAACATCCCTAATTGCTTTGGGATAGGCAGAAGCTTTGGCAAAAATATAAACGTTAAAATTATAAAACGTAACAACACAAAGAAGACTGGTGGCGAATTTTTTACCGCAATCGCGGAAATTGGAACATTTGCCCCCCAAACAAAGGCAACCAAAAAAATCAAAATCAAATCACGAAGTGACATCAGGCAGAACCCTTTGTCATTCTATCTGAACGAATTTTATTATATGCTGCATTTGCCTGCGCAGTTGTTTCATGCGCAAGACGAATGAACTCCTTTGGTTCGCCACGACTCATAAATGAATCTGGGTGGTTTTTGGTAACAATTTCCAGCCACGCACGCTTTATCGTTTCATCATTGTCAGTTTCATGCACACCAAGAATTACATATGGATTTGGCTCAACATCTTTGATGAAGAATGATGAAATTCGTGAATAATCACTACCGCTTAGCCCTAAATAGTACGAAACATTTATAAGGTATTGTTTTTCTGCCTCTTTTATTTTTCCATCTGCAACTGCTACAAAAAATAACACCGCCATTACATCAAACAGAATCTGCCGATTTTCGCGGTATTTTTTACCAATTTTTTTCGCATAATGTTCAAAACCAAGCGTTGTTCCTGCGGCAAGTCGAAAAAGCTTTTCAAATGCTGGCTTGTCTTCTTTGGCAATTGGAAATGCGGCTTCGAATGCAATTGCTTCGTCAATGGTTGCAATGCCATCAGCTTTTGCCATTTTGGCTGCCAGAGCTACAACCGATGACGCAAAGTCTTCATCATTTCGAATATCAGAAATTATCAGCGATTTATTATCACTTTTAGCCGGCTTTTTATTATTTGTTCCGGTATCAAAAAAACTAAAAGGATTTCGAAATAATTTCTTCCAAATTGACATAATAACCAAGAATTAAATTAAAGCGCGTCAACAATCAATATAGCTTTACCCCTTCTTGAGGTTTTCTCTTATTGAATAAATACTATGTAAAACTATAAGTTTTATTTAGTAAATATAAAATTTTATCAATCAGGTTCACCTGAAATTTAATAAAATGAGATATTACAACTATGTAAAGGGGGACAAAATGAATATCTCAAACTTACTAGAAAGCATTGCGGTGATGCTGAACATGCCAATACCACTGTTGGTATTGATACCTGTTTCACTTGCACTAGCTTTTCAAATTTTGCGCGCCGCCGAAGGTAATAAAATTGAAGAACGTGCATTAAGCGTAAAAGATTGGGATGGCGATAAAAATTCAAATGAAAAACCAAGTTCAATTGCGATGTTATCATCACTGATATTCATAGTATTTTCCACCTTTACAATGTATAATGCCACAAACGATAAACCTCTTTTCTCAATAAGCGTTATTGTAGATCAATTTATTCATTAGCGGATGGATCATAAGAGAGAATTGGCGCAAGCCATTTTTCCGTTTTCACAATGTCCCAATTTTTACGAATTGAGTAGTCCTTTACCTGATCTCTATCAATTCGCCCAACACCGAAATATTCAGAATTTTCATGAGCAAAATATAATCCACTGACAGATGATGGTGGATCCATTGCCATTGACGAAGTCAAACTAATGCCTGTTACATTGGTTGCATTTAGCAGTCTGAACAATGTTTCTTTTTCAGTGTGATCCGGTTGAGCTGGATAACCCGCTGCCGGGCGAATTCCTTGATATTTCTCCTTGATTAAATCATTATGAGAAAGATTTTCATCTTTTGCATATCCCCAAAGTTCGCGTCGTACTTTTGCATGCATATATTCCGCCAATGCCTCGGCAAGGCGATCACAAAGTGATTGGAAAAGGATTGCCGAATAATCATCATGCTTTGCCTTGAAAGCATTGGCAACGTCAATTTCGCCAATCCCACTAGTAACGGCAAAACCACCAACATAATCAGGCGTTCCCACAGGTGCCACAAAATCAGATAGCGCATAATTTGCACGTCCTTCCGCTTTTACCATTTGTTGTCGCAACGTATGGAAGGTTCCGATTGGTGTCTTTCGTGCATCATCCTCATAAAGAACAATATCATCACCAATGCGATTTGCCGCCCAAAAGCCAATTACGGCTTTTGCGCCAACCATTTTCTCATTAATAATTCGTTCAAGCATCGATAATGCGTCTTTATACAGATTGCTTGCCGCAGTACCGACAACATTATCGGTTAAAATAGCAGGGAAAGAGCCAGCCAGTTCCCAAGAAGCAAAAAATGGTGTCCAATCAATATAATCTTTTAATTCAGCAAGATTTATATCATCAAAACCCCTTGTTCCCAGAAATGATGGCTTGTGGGTTTTTCCTGTGAAATCAAGATGTAAGGCATTTTTACGCGCAGCTTCTAACGATACCCGTGGGCGTTTATCTTGCGACGCATAATGCGCATTGCGTGCGTTTTCCTGATCTCTTTTGTTTTCGGCGACATATTCAGGCTTTTCTTCGCCAACAAGCTTTTGAACAACAGGAACGGCACGACTGGCATCAGTTACGTAAAAAGTATCACCCTTGAAGTTTGGCGCAATTTTAACCGCAGTATGGGTACGCGATGTGGTTGCACCTCCAATTAAAAGCGGAACATCTTTTAGCCCCGCTTTTTCCATTGCCTGTGCCACATAGCACATTTCATCCAATGATGGCGTAATAAGACCAGAAAGCCCAATAACATCAACTTTTTCTTCTATTGCTTTTTGTATAATAGTTTCTGTTGGGACCATAACCCCAAGATCAATTACATCAAATCCATTGCATTGCAAAACCACGCCCACGATGTTTTTGCCAATATCATGAACGTCACCCTTAACGGTTGCCATAAGAATTTTGCCATTTGATTTTTGCGCAAGCCCCATTTCTTCTTTTTCGGCTTCCATGTACGGCATTAAATAGGCAACCGCTTCTTTCATAACCCGCGCCGATTTAACAACTTGCGGCAAGAACATTTTACCAGAACCGAATAAATCGCCAACCACATTCATACCATCCATCAATGGGCCTTCGATAACGTGTAATGGTCGCTCTGCGGCAAGACGGGCTTCTTCTGTATCTTGGGTTATAAATTCTGTGATACCTTTAACCAAGGCGTGTGTAAGACGTTCACCGACCGGTAACTCGCGCCAACTTAAATCAGGGCCAGTGTCTTTCTTGCCACCTTGAGCAAGATAATTGCCTGCAATATCCAAAAGCCGTTCGGTTGCATCGGCACGGCGATTCAAAACCACGTCTTCGCACGCATCACGCAAGGTTGGTTCAATATCATCATAAATCGCAAGCTGCCCAGCATTTACAATCCCCATATCCATACCGGCTTTTATAGCATGATATAAAAACACACTATGCATTGCTTCGCGTACCGCTTCATTACCACGAAATGAAAAGGAAACATTCGAAACACCACCTGAAATATGGCAATACGGCAACGTTTTACGAATTATTTTTGTTGCTTCGATAAAATCAACACCATAATTATTATGTTCTTCAATACCGGTTGCAACCGCAAAAATATTGGGATCAAAAATAATATCTTCTGGTGGAAAATTTATTTCCATCAAAAGATTATATGCACGTGTACATATTTCAACCTTGCGCTCTAATGTGTCGGCCTGTCCTTTTTCGTCAAAAGCCATTACAACGGTTGCCGCACCATATTTGCGTATTTTACTTGCGTGCTCAAGAAAAGCATCAACACCTTCTTTAAGAGATATGGAGTTTACAATCGCTTTACCTTGTACGCATTTCAACCCCTCTTCGATTATTGCCCAGTTTGAACTATCAATCATAATCGGGATTTTAGCGATATCGGGTTCAGTTGCCACAAGGTTTAAAAATGTTCGCATTGCCTTGATGCCATCAATCATTGCTGCATCAAGGTTTACGTCAAGGACATTGGCGCCACTATCAACCTGACTACGCGCAACCGCAAGCGCACCAACATAGTCATCAGCCTCAATTAATTTACGGAATTTTGCAGAGCCAGTAACATTGGTTCGTTCGCCAACAATCACAAAGCGGGATATTGTATTGGTCATTTGTTCTTCTTAAAAATTAAATGGTTCAAGGCCTGCAAGACGCAGTGCAGTTTCAAAATGTGGAACTTGGCGTGGTTTCTTACCTTCTACGCCATGGGCAATATGTTTGATATGATCTGGTGTAGTGCCGCAACAACCGCCAACAATATTTACTAAACCATCCAATGCCCATGTCGAAATAACTTCACACATATCATGAGGTGTTTCATCATAACCACCAAATGCATTTGGTAAACCGGCATTGGGGTGACAAGAAATTTTGCATTCCGCAGCTCTTGCCAAATCAGATAAAAATGCCTTCATCTGTTTTGGTCCAAGCGCGCAATTAAGGCCAATTGACCATGGATTTGCGTGGCGCACACTATTATAAAATGCCTCAACCGTTTGCCCGGAAAGGGTGCGGCCCGACATATCAGTAATTGTTCCAGAAATCATAATGGGTAATTTTTCACCAACTTCTTCAAAAAGCGTTTCAATCGCAAATATTGCCGCCTTGGCGTTCAAAGTATCAGTTATGGTTTCAACTAATAATAAATCTGCACCACCGTCGTACAAACCTTTAACTTGTTCATAAAAGGCATTTTTCATTTCATCAAAACTAATGTCGCGATAAGCCGGGTCATCAACTTTTGGCGATAATGAAAGCAATTTTGTAGTTGGCCCAATTGAGCCAGCAACAAGTTTTGGACTATCAATTGTTTCAAATTTATCCGCAGCAGAACGCGCAATTTGCGCAGCAACTTTATTCATTTCATATGAATGTTCTTCCATACCGTAATCAGCTTGTGAAACACGCTGCGCGCCAAAGGTATTGGTTTCGACTATATCACAACCCGCCGCAAAATATTGCTCATGTATTGATTGGATAGCATCAGGCTTGGTTAAAACCAAAAGGTCATTATTACCTTTTTGATCAATTTTTACTTCCTTAAAACGCTCTCCACGATAGTCGTTTTCTTCGAGACCAAGACGCTGAATAAGAGACCCCATTGCGCCGTCAAGAATTAAAATTCTATTTTTTATAATTTCTTCTGTTTTTGCAAGACGTTCTGCACGGTTTTTAAAAACACTCATAACTTACTCCAGCTATTCAAAGCAGCATTAATTGAAATCCATGTCATTGAAATCCAATTGCTTTGGCGGCTTCTAATGTTAATTTAGCACGGTTAAGGGTATAAAAATGAAAATCTTCAACCCCTTCTTTTTGTAATGCGGTAACAAGGTTTACCAAGGTTTCAGCTGCGCGCTTTTCACGCTCATCTGGGTTTTCATCCATTCCTTCAAATTTTTCAGCAAACCAATCAGGAATATTAGTGTTACATGCCTTTGCCATACGCATATAACCTGCAACACTTCCTACCGGCATAATGCCAGGCAAAAGCGGAATATTTATTCCATGCTTAACAGCCTTATCACGGAAATTGAGATAGGTTTTAGGTTCAACAAAAAATTGCCCAATTGCTTGTGAAGCACCATTATCTATTTTTTCCTTTAGAACTTTAAATTCATGTTCAAACGAAGGTGATTCAGGATGTTTTTCAGGATAAAATGAAACTGAAACCTGAAAATCACCAATTTTCCTTGCCGCAGCAACAACTTCAGTAGCATTTTTATAACCATCTTCATTGGCAATAAATTCAGTGCCAACACCGGTTTTGGGATCGCCGCGCAATGCCACAATATTACGCACGCCCATGTTCCAATATTCTTGCAAAACTTCGTTGACCTGTTCTTTAGAGGCATCAACGCATGTAATATGGGCGGCGGGAATAAGCGAAGTTTCCTTAAGAATTTTGTCAACTGTGCTATGGGTACGCTCTCTTGTTGAACCACCAGCACCATAAGTAACAGAAACAAATTTAGGGTTTAAAATTTTAAGCGCCATAATACTTTGCCAAAGCTTTTGTTCCATAGTTTCGCTATTGGGCGGGAAGAATTCCAAAGATAAATTTGGCAAAGTCATTATTTTTTTCCTATTATTTTGTGATTGCGTATAATTTAACTTCTAAACCTGAAGCATTTTTTTCATTTTTGAATGATTGGATTGATTTAATTTTTAAGCCGGCAATATTGCACCAATCACTAAATTCTGAATCGGCAAAACCAAGGCGCAAATGACCATATTTATTACGTAATTCCTCAAAATCATGTGGTGCAAAGTCCGCAATCAATAATAGACCACCGGGTTTTAAAACTCTTGCGGCCTCAGTCATAGCAGCAGCAGGATTATCAAGATAATGCAATACCTGATGAATAGTTATCAAATCAGCGCTTTCGTTGCCGTATGGGAGGCTATAAATATCACCAAGACGGGCGCTAAGGTGTTTATTTTCCCCCTCATCAAAACGCAATCTTGAAAGATTCAACATCCCGTGTGAAGTATCAATCCCCTCGCCCCGTTTAACATATTTTGCAAAAGTCTCTAATATAACGCCCATTCCCGAACCAAGATCGAGATGGAAATCAAATTTACGTCCATCAGCAACAGATAACATTGCCGCTTCGACTACACCTTCAGGCTGATGTAATTTGCGTAAAGATTCCCATTCAGGGGCAATTTTTTCAAAATATTTATGCGCACGTTCTTGCCGCGCTTCACGTATTTCTGTTAGCTTTGCTAAATCCCTAGTTAAAATAAAACTATCACGATTTAGGCATGAAATTATTTGGTTAGTTAATGACTTTGCTGGTTCATTATTGGAAAGCCTTACAAAAACCCATGAGCCTTCTGTACGGCGTTCGATAATTCCTGCCTCGGCAAGTAATTTAAGATGCCGTGAAACGCGCGGTTGACTTTGCGCCATAACACTAGATAATTCACCCGCGGACAATTCGCCATTATTTAAAAGTGCAATAATACGAAGCCTTGTATCTTCACCTGCGGCTTTTAAGATTTCGATTATATTGTCCATTGCAAACTCCAAAACGCTTAAACAGTTAAGCATATCTTTAAGTGTTTTTGTCAAGACATATTTGCAATAAACTGGCAAAAATATTTCTATTTTTATATAAATCAACTTATCAGGCGCTTATGAATCAAGCAATTAACCTGAAATATGTAGAGATATTTACCGATGGTGCCTGCTCTGGCAATCCTGGACCTGGCGGTTGGGGCGCGGTTTTGCGTCATAATGGTGCGACAAAAGAAATTTCTGGCGGGGAAAAACAAACAACCAATAATCGCATGGAATTGATGGCGGCAATCGCAGCTCTAGAGGCACTTACGCAACCTTGTGAAGTAACCCTGACTACTGATTCCAAATATGTAATGGATGGCATCACAAAGTGGATTTGGGGATGGAAAAAAAATAACTGGAAAAAAGCAGACAAAAAACCGGTATTGAATGCAGATTTATGGATGCGCCTTGACGCAATTACGTCACGTCATAAAGTCAAATGGGAATGGGTAAAAGGACACGCAGGGCATCCTGAAAATGAAAGGTGTGATGAATTAGCAAGAATGGCAATCAAGTCGCTTTAAAGCTATTGATTTCACCATCACTAAGGATTCGCCATTTTCCTTCTGGCAAATCGCCTAATTCCAAGCTACCAATGCGCAAACGCTTTAAGTCAATAACCCTTAAATCAACAAGATCACACATTCTTCTAATTTGCCGCTTACGTCCTTCTTTAAGAATAAAGCGTAGTGTTTGTTTATCAAGATGTTCAACTATTGCAGGCTTTAATTTTCGCCCATCAAGTTCTAGACCGTGTCGAAGCTGTTTTAGAGTGATGGGTGTAATATAGCCCGCTACCCTTACGATATATTCTTTTTCTTTTTCGGTATTTTCACCTATAATAGCCTTTGCCAAGACACCGTCTTGTGACAGAATAAGCAATCCATGGCTATCCTTATCAAGTCTTCCAATTGGCGGAATAGATATATTTGCAGGAATTGCGATTGGATTTTTATCAAATGCATTTTCTGGTGTTAACATTCTAACAGCCGGTATCTCACCCTTTTCCGGTTGCCCTGAAACAATACCAATAGGTTTATTGTAAGCAATTGTAATTTGCCCCGAAAGATTATCCTGCGCCTTTTCCAGAACTTCTAGTAATTGGCCGTTTTCAATTTTTCGACCAAGATCAGAAACTATCTCTCCATCAATTTTTATACTATTTGAACCTATTAATTCTTCTGCCTTGCGGCGTGAACAAACACCCAATTGCGCAAGCCATTTATTGACGCGCATAGGTTCAGATTCTGTGAATTTATAAATAGGCATAATGTTGACCTAGCATTAACAAACAAAATGTCGACAGAAATCTGCAATGCTGTAATTATAACAATTACCAAAATTGTATATTACATTAATTTCTGCGCTTTAATAATCGACAAAAGGGTTAAAGTGTGGAACAAATCACCCAAACAAACCAACCGGAAGGAAAAATTATGCGTCGTCGTAACTTTCTTAAAACTGCTGCTGCGGTGGCAATAATTGGTTCTGCTTCAGGATCATTAATTGCAAGCGAAGCCTTTGCAGCAACAGGAAAAAAAATGTCTTCAAACCCATTATTACAAAAATGGAATACCCCATTTGGCGTTCCTCCTTTTTCTCAAATAAAACCTTCTGATTTTATGCCAGCATTCGAAGCTGCTATGGCAAGCCATAAGGCGGAATTGAAGGCAATTGCAACCAATAGAGAAGATCCGACTTTTGACAATGTTTTTGGTTCCATGGAACGTTCAGGTGCAGATTTAACAAAGGTTGCATCGGTATTCTTCCACCTTACCTCTGCTGATACAAATGAAAAGCTTCAGGCTATTGAAGGACCAATTTCTGAAAAACTATCGGCACACCAAAGTGCTGTTACACAAGACCCATTATTGTTTGGAAAAATTCAATCCGTATATTTACGCCGTGAAAAACTTGGCTTGAATGGCCCTCAAAAATATCTTGTGGAAAATACATATCAGTCATTCGTGCGTGGCGGTGCATTGCTTGATGCCGATAAAAAGAAAAAAGTTGCTGATATTGATGCACAACTTGCAAAGATTCAGGTTCAATTTGACCAAAATGTTCTTAAAGGACAATCAACATTCTATCTTCCACTAAAAACTGAAGCCGATTTTGCTGGCTTGAATGAAAGTCAAATTGATGCTGCTAAAGCAGCAGTTAAAGAGCGCGGAATAAAAGAGGCGATGGGCGCAATCACACTCTCGCGCTCATCTTTTGAACCATTTTTAACTTCATCAACTAGACGCGATTTGCGTGAAGCGGTGCAAAAAGGTTGGATGTCGGTTGGTTCAACATTTGGCCCAGACAACCGCCCATTGATTACACAAATCGTTGATTTACGTACACAACGTGCAAATATCATGGGCTTTAAATCTTTTGCCGCATATCAGCTTGATGATAAAATGGCGAAGACTCCAGAAAACGCCATGAATACAATGGATGCTGTTTGGACTGCATCCATTGCAACCGCGAAAAAAGAACGTGGAATGTTGCAAGAATTGGCATCAAAAGACGGCGTTGATAAAATTTCTTCTTGGGATTGGTGGTATTATGCAGAGAAAGTTCGCCAATCAAAATATGCGATTGATGAAAATGAGGTTAAACCTTATTTCGAACTTTCAAACATGATTAAAGCCATTCATTACCACGCGGAACATTTGTTTGGATTGAAATTTGTTAAAAATGACAAAATTCCAACTTGGCACAAAGATGTCGTTGCCTACGAAGTTCATAACGCAAATGATGGCACATTACAGGCGATTTGGTTTGGTGATTTCTACGCGCGGCCATCTAAGCAATCTGGCGCATGGATGTCTTCATTCCGTGACCAACAGAAGCTTATTGGTGATGTTAAAGCAGTTGTTTACAATATATGTAACTATGCAAAACCATCTCCTGGTAAACCTTCATTGCTTTCATTTGATGATGCATCAACATTGTTCCATGAATTTGGACACGCACTTCACGGTATGTGTTCAAACGTAATGTATCCATCACAATCTGGCACAAATGTTAAACGTGACTTCGTTGAATTCCCATCACAAATGATGGAACACTGGTTGCCAACCCCTGAAATATTAAATAAATTTGCGCGTCATTGGAAAACCGATGAAGTTATCCCACAAGCACTTGTTGATAAGCTATTGGCAGCCAAAAACTTCAACGAAGGCTGGGCAACTTCCGAATATATGATGGCGGCAATCATGGATATGAAAATGCACATGATTGAAGGCCCTGCACCAAAAGACATTGATGCATGGGAAAAACAACTTCTTGACGATATGGGGGCAATTCCTGAAATCGTTGTTCGCTATCGTCCTGGTTACTTCAAGCATACATTTGATGGCGGATACGCAGCTGGTTATTATTCATATATCTGGGCAGCAGTACTTGAAACCGATGGCTTTAATGCATTTAAAGAAGCAGGAAATGTTTATGACCCTGTAACTTCAAAACGTCTTAAAGATACTATTTTCTCTCAAGGTGGAACCAAAGATCCAATGGAACTTTATATCGAATTCCGTGGTCGCGCACCAACAGTGGACGCACTTTTGGAATATCGCGGCTTGAAATCTTAAAATATATTCAAATATAAAAAATACCCCGTTCAAAGCGGGGTATTTTTTATAACATACCTTTTTTACCCAAAGATATTATTAATCGCGCCCGTGCATCTGGCATATTTTTCATTGCTTGGCCTAAAAGGTCACGTTCAATAAACCAACCAGTAAGGGCAAAGCCATCAGCAACATCACCGCTTTTGATTTCATTTTCTGATGACAGCAAAAACGGCGGCAACGCCAGTAATTTGTCTTTATATGGCAATCCAGCGTCGTAACTTGCCGCCCTGCCCGTTTTTGGCGAAACCCATGATAGGTTTTCACGGACACCGCTTAATGCGCATTCTTCTAAATCCATACCAAAGCCACAATCAGCCAATAAACCAACCTCCCAACGGACATAGGCAGCAGCCCAGTTTTCGTCATTACAAATAAGGCGAATTAATATTTCCGTTGCATTGAATAGATGTTTATAAATTTGAAAGTTTGGCAACGACTCTTTTAACAATGCACAAACAGACCCAATTGCATTTATACCAGCAGCATTATCAAAAACGCCTTCGATTGAAAATTTAGTCTCAAGGCGGTCAAAATACCCCAATTGATTTTCACCTTTTGAAGTAAAACCAAGATGAAGCACTTGACCGGTCTGTAAAAGTGCACGTTTTCTTTTACCGGCCCCACCATAAACATATGCGGAAATCCGACCGTGGTCATAAGAGAAAACTTCTAATATAGCGTCATTCTCGCCATATTTGGTGGCATTAAGGACGATTGCATCGGTTTCCCATGACGCCATATCTATGCCTTATAATCAAGCCCACGCGCAGTATAATGACGACTATCTTCTTGCCAATTGTCTTTGACCTTAACATGAAGAAAAAGATGAACTTCGCGTTCCAATTCCTGAATCAAGTCATGTCTGGCTTGGGATGAAATCCACTTTAAGGTTTGTCCATTCTTACCAATGGCAATCGCCTTATGCCCCTCACGTCCTACGTAAAGAGTTTGGTCAATTCTAACCGAACCATCTTTTAATTCTTTCCAACTATCGGTTTCAACATTGGCGTTATATGGTAACTCATCATGCAGACGGTGGAATACTTTTTCACGTGTAATCTCTGCTGCCATAAGACGTAAAGGAATATCCGACGCCTGGTCTTCTGGATAAAGGAATGGACTAGCTGGTAAATATTTACCAAGGCATTTTTTAAGATCATCAAGCCCATCTTCTTGCAAAGCACTTACAAACAAGATTTCTTTATAAATATCTTTGTTGGCAAATGATTGTGCAAGGTCAAGCAACTCATGCTTTGGAACAGTATCAATTTTATTTAGCAAAAGAAGAGTATTTTTGTTTTGTGACTTTATGCCAGCCTCAGTACGCTCAATATCTTCTAGCGCTTTTTCTTCACCTTTTGGCAAACCAGACTTGCCAAATTTTTGTGCCAAGCCAGCATCAACAACATGTACAATCAAATCTGCATCACGTGCGCCCGACCAAACAGATGCGACCATTGCGCGATCAAGCCTTTGCTTGGGGTTAAAAACCCCTGGTGTATCAATAAAAATTATTTGTGCATTATCTTGCATGATAATTCCACGTACCGGAAAGCGTGTGGTTTGAATTTTTTGCGATACAATTGAAATCTTTTGCCCGACTAAAGCATTCATAAGTGTTGATTTTCCGGCATTTGGTGCACCAACTATTGCCACAAAACCACATTTTGAATTTTCTTGTTTATTATCAGACATTTTTTATCACTTTTTCATAAAATTCTTTTGCACAAATTTGCTGTGCCACCTGTTTTGAACCTGCTTTAGCACACAAGCTTTGCCCAATAGCGGTTACTTCGACTGTAAAGATTGGCGCATGGTCAGGCCCTTCACGGTCGATAACCGCATACTTTGGTGCTTCATGTCCACGCTTTTGTAGCCATTCCTGTAACATACTTTTGTAATTTTTGCCATCATCAGGTGCTTCAGATGCAGTTTTTATAGCTAGTTCAACAAGTTTCCACGCGTATTCTTTACCGCCATCAAGATATACTGCACCAATTAATGCCTCATAGGCATCAGCCAAAATATTGTCGTTCACGCCATTATTTTGCATAACACTTTTGGAAACTATGACCAAATTTTGCATATTAATCTTCTTTGCAGAAACCGCGCAATTAGCCCCCGAAACACACTTGTTGAATGCCTTTGTTAAATTGCCTTCTTCAAATGTCGGGTGATTTGCATATAAATATTCAGCAGATAAAAGCCCTAAAACCCGATCCCCAAGCCACTCTAGGCGTTCATTACACGCAAAATTTTCGCGCCCTTCACCGGCTGATTTATGAATTAGCGCAAGTTTTAAAAGTGACTTATCCTTGAACTCATAAGATATCGCATTTTGCAAATCTTTTAATTCGGCAGCATCAGGTAATTCGAGTTTTATTTTCGCCATTATTTAATCGGAACTGCTATACGGTCATAACGTAAATCTGTAAGCCAAGTCCAAGGCTTAAACAAGCTTACGCCACTATCCCAAGAAAATAGCACAATTCGTGCCTTACCAACAATATTTTCTTCTGGAACATAACCAACGCCCTGCTCCAAAATTGGATCAGCACGGCTATCTAGCGAATTATCACGGTTATCACCCATCATAAAATAATGTCCGGCCGGAACCTCGTAAACCTTGGTATTATCAAACTGTCCCTCTTCAACCAAATCGTAAGTTACATAGCTCTTACCATTTGGAAGGGTTTCTTTCCAACGATTGGTGCTCATTGTATTATTACGTGAATCAACGATAATTTCTGGTGGCAACGCTTCGCGTGTCACAGGGATACCATTAATTACCAATTGACCACCAACAACCTGAATTCTGTCTCCCGGAAGGCCAATCACACGTTTGATATAATCAACCTTGGTCTGATAAGGGTGTTTAAAAACAACCACATCGCCCCGTTCCACTTGTTTATCAAAAATACGGCCTTTGAATAATTTAGGTTCAAATGGAATTGAAAAACGTGAAATACCGTAATCCCATTTAGATACGAAAAGATAATCACCAACCAAAAGGCCAGGACGCATCGATTCGGAAGGAATTGAAAATGGTTGAAAAATAACGATGCGCAATAAAAGCGCAATTATCAACGCACCCAAAACGGTTTTGATAATATCGCCTAAAGATTCTTTTTCATGATGCTTATCATCCAATGGCACACCACTTTTTCTTGTGTCTTTTGCGCTATTACTATCAGTATTGTTTGCAACTGTTTCCGATGTATCGGTAATGTCCGCCATTTAATCTCTCTTTTTGATTTCTATTGCTTCGATAATTACAAATGCAATAGCATTAGGATAGTCATCACTTAAAGTTAAAAATAATTTGGGTTCAAATCCTTGCGGAATAATTGTATCTAATATTCTACTAGCGTGATTACTCAGGTTAATCACAGGTTGACCATTTATAAGGTTTACAATCTCAATATCAAGCCAACTTAGCGAATTTTTTACTTCTACACCTATCGCCTTTACAAAAGCCTCTTTAGCCGCAAAACGTTTTGCATAGAACGCCGCCTTTGAAGCTTTCCTTTCTAAAGCAATTGTTTGTTCAGAACTTGTAAAACATCTATTTTCAAATCTTTTACTAAATCGCAATAATGATTTTTCAATCCTATCAATACGGCAAATATCTGAACCAATGCCGATTATCATTAAAAGGAAACCCTGCGTGCATCATCCATAATTTGGCGCATTTTAATAATGGCTTCTTTTAATCCAATGAAAATCGCCTCGCCTACTAGGAAATGCCCAATATTAAGCTCTGAAATCTCTGGGATACGGGCAATTTCTGGAACGCTATCATATGTAATACCGTGGCCAGCATGCACATCTAAACCCAACGACGCAGCTAACCTTGCGCCAATATGAAGATTGCTCAAAAATTCTGCCGCAGCAGTATAATCACCCTTTTCAACAGCATCACAATAACGACCTGTATGAAACTCAATTGCTTTTGCGCCGGTATAATGTGCAGCCTTTATTTGTGCCTCACTTGGCTCAATGAATAAACTTACCTTTGAACCATTTTCTTGTAATTCGATAATATACTCGCGAAGCGTATTTTGAACTTCAGCAACATTAAGGCCGCCTTCAGTAGTTTTTTCTTCACGCTTTTCGGGAACCAAGCAAACCGCCTCGGGCGCAAGTTTAAGGGCAATCGCTTTCATCTCTTCTGTAGCAGCCATCTCAAGGTTAAGCGGTATCGTCAAGCCACCAGCAATTTCAAATACATCTGAATCGATTATATGACGCCTGTCTTCACGAAGGTGAATAGTAATTGAATCTGCACCTGCCTCTTGCGCCAAAATAGCGGCGCGCATAGGGTCAGGATGAAGACCGCCACGAGCATTTCTAATCGTAGCCACATGATCAATATTGATGCCTAATTTTAATGGTCTCATAACTTATTTCTTTATTTTTTTTGATAAATCTCGACTTCCCGGTTTAATTGCCGGAGTATCTTTTAAATCATCTGGCAGATTATTTGGATCAAAACTTTCAACCTCATACTCTGCAAGTGACACAAGCGGTAAACCTAAATCAATTTTTCCACCAGAACGATCAATTAACACTGCCGCACCAAGCAATTTAATGTCCATATCTTTTATTGCGTCAATTGTTTCGCGAACCGATAGCCCAGTTGAAATAATATCTTCGACTACAACAACCTTAGCACCCTTGGGAAGCTCAAACCCGCGGCGAAGTTTAAAAACCCCCTCTTCACGTTCAACGAACATCGATTTAGCTTTTAAATGTCTTGCAGTTTCGTAGCCAGGAATAATAGCGCCAACAGCCGGCGAAACAACATATTCAACATCACCAAATTCTTTTGCAATTTTTTTTGCAAGTGCTTTACAAAGCTTACTTGTTGCATCAGGATTCATAAAAACAAATGCTTTTTGCAAGAACTTTCGGCTATGACGACCAGAAGAAAGAATGAAATGTCCCTCTAATAAGGCGCCTGCCTCTTTGAAAATTTTCAATACTTTTTGTGTTTTCATGGTTTTAAGCCTTTTTAATCCTGACTACGTAAACGCTCTACCTCAATAAGGCTTGGCAGTGAACGCAAACTTGCAGCAATTACGTTTAAATGCTTGTTATCTGCAACTTCTATATCAACTAATAAATCGATAAAGTCTTCTTTACGATTTTCTGCACGTAAATTTGTAATATTGCCATCACAATTGGCAATAATTTTCCCAACTTCTGCGAAAACACCCTTTGTATTTTCACAAGTCAAGCGAAGACGACCAACCGCAAGCCCATTTTTACGTGCTTCTTCATTCCACGCAAGGTCAATCCATAATTCTTCATTATCTTCATAATCAGCAAGTTTGTCACAATCGATAGTATGAACTTCTATACCTTTTTCGCCTTTTTGAATACCAACAATTCTCTCACCAGGTAAAGGTGAACAACATTCCATAAAGTGAATCGCAACCCCATCGGTTAAGCCATCACCCTTTAGGAAGTTACTACCATGTTCATTATCGATTGAGATTCTAGCTTCACCAAGCGCATTTTTACGAACAAACCCAGGTACTGCAGCTTCTGCAAGTGCAGTCCCTGTTAGTTTTCCGCGCCCCAAAGCCTCATGCAATTCTTCAATATTTCTGAATTTCAGTTTTTCACAAGCAACTTTCAGGTCAATATCATCTGGATTAAGCCCAAGGCGACGCAAAGCGTGGCCCGCAAGTTTTTTACCAAGCGTTGAAAATTCTTGCCGTTCAAATTCTCTAACAAGACGGCGAATACCAGAACGCGCCTTTCCTGTAATTGCCAATGATTCCCAATTCGGAGGCGGCTTACGAACATCTGAACGTAAAATTTCAACAATATCGCCACTTCTTAAAGGTGTTCTAAGTGGGGCGTTGATACCATTAATTTTTGCACCCACAATCGTATCACCAATTCCGGTATGAACAGCATAAGCGAAGTCAACCGATGTTGCGCCACGAGGCAATGCATGAAGGTCGCCCTTTGGAGTAAACACAAAAACCTGATCTTGGAACATTTCCAATTTGGCATTTTCAAAGAAATCTTCAGGATCCCCACCATCTTCAAGAATTGAGAATATATTTCGTAAAGCTTCAATAGGGTCTGCCGGTGAATTCTCATCAGGGTGATAACCATATGAATGGTTTTTATATTTCCAATGCGCAGCAACCCCAAGTTCAGCGATTTTATCCATTTCTTCAGTTCGGATTTGAATCTCAAGGCGCATACCGCTACTGGTTACAATTGAAGTATGTAAAGATTGGTAACCATTGGTTTTTGGAACGGAAATATAATCCTTGAACCGCCCTGGAACATAGCGCCAACGGGTATGAACTAATGCCAATGCTTTATAGCATTCTAACATTGTATCGACGATAATTCTAAATCCATAAATATCAGAAATTTCATTGAAAGAGACTGATTTTTTATCAAGCTTTTTCCATATTGAAAACGGCCGTTTTTCGCGCCCAGAAACATCCGCATGCATATTACTTTCAGAAAGTAACAGATTAATTTTACGAACTACGTCTTCGGTCGATTGTGCATATTTTATACGATTGGCCTCAAGCTGTTCGTAAATTGCTTCGTATGCATCGGGATGAAGGTGCTGAAATGCCAAATCCTCAAGTTCTGATGCGAACTTATTTACACCAATCCGTCTTGCCAAAGGTGCATAAATATCAATTGTCTCACGCGCAATTCTTTGCCGTTTTTCTGGTTTTTTAATGAAATGCAACGTGCGCATATTATGCAAACGGTCTGCAAGTTTCACCAAAAGAACACGAATATCCTTTGAAAGCGCAAGCACAAATTTCTGTAAATTTTCCGCTTGTTTTGTGCGTTCGGCAGTAACTTCAAGTTGGGTAAGTTTGGTTACCCCGTGAACAAGCGTCGCAACTTCTTCACCAAAAAGCTCAGAAATTTCGTTAAATGTTGCTTCAGTGTCTTCAATGGTGTCATGCAGCAGGCCAGTAACAATAGCCGCCTCATCCATTTTTAATTGGGTAAGAATTCCTGCAACTTCAACAGGGTGGGCAAAATATGGGTCACCAGATGCCCTAAGTTGTGAACCATGCATTTTTGTGGCGTAAACATACGCACGATTAACCAAATCCTCGTTTATATTGGGATTATAGGCACGAATTAAATCTAATAATTCATACTGGCGTAAAATGCGCGTTTTCTTTTGTGGTTCTGCTAACATCTAATAAAGATAGTATAGGTGTAAAATTTGACAATTGTAAAATTGCCACTTTTCACACCTAATACAGAAAAATTACGCGAATATTAATATGGGTCTTCGCGAACAGCTTCTTGCTCTTGCTGCAAAGCACGCAATACGTCATCTTCAGAAACGATAACAGGTGCTTCAAGCGCAAGCAAATCTGATTGCTCTTCTTCACGTACAGCCTGAGGACGATATTCACGAAGTGATGCAATCAAACCATCACGCAAATCAGGTGCTTCAACCGCAGTTTCAGCAATTTCACGCAAAGCAACAACCGGATCTTTATCACGATCACGGTCAACAGCCAGTGGCGCACCACCAGAAATTTGACGCGCGCGGTGCGCGGCAAAAAGCACTAAAGAAAATCTATTAGGAACGCGTTCTACGCAATCCTCAACAGTTACACGAGCCATTTTTATTCCCTGCAGGTTTTATTGAATTCGCCTGATACACAATTGTTTCATAATTCTCAAGCATTAACAACAGGTTTAGCCAAAATATGTTTACCGCTAAAAATTAATGAGGCAATCATTTCAACCAATGAAGCGCCACTTATAGGATGGATCCAACTGGGCGCAACCTCACTTAAGGGTAAAATCACGAAATCACGGACTTCCATACGTGGGTGCGGGATTGTAAGGTCTTTTTCATTCAAAACCAAATCATCAATTGCGATTATATCAAGATCGACAGTACGCGCCGCCCAGCGATTTTGCTTATCACGAACCCTTCCATATTTTATTTCAATTTGCCGCAATTTTTCAAGAATATCTTTTGGGCTAAGGCCAGTTTCAATTGCAATTACACAATTTAAATAATCAGGAGAATCATTTCCCTCTGGCCACGCAGGTGAAACATAAAGGCTAGAAGATTTCTTAAGATATGCAAATTTAGAGATATCTTCAATCGCTGCCTCAATAACCTCTGCCCTATCTAAATCTCCGAAACCAAGATTAGAGCCTAAACCAATTAAAGCTGTTTTTGTCACATTGCCCATGAGTCTATCTATTGTCATGCTGAAACATAATCAATATTAGATTCTGATGATTTTAAAAGAAGCACCGAAAAATTGTAATTTTTGTCCGCGACTTGTCGCATACCGTGATAAAAACGCAAGAGAAAACCCTGACTGGTTTAATGGTCCCGCACCGAGTTTCGGTGATGAAGACGCATCGCTTTTGGTAATTGGACTTGCCCCCGGAAGAACCGGCGCAAACCGCACAGGGCGGCCGTTTACGGGCGATTATGCGGGACAATTGCTTTATGATACTTTGAAGAAATTTGGATATATGCATGGTGAATATCGCGCTGATCTAAACGATGGAATCATATTAAAAGACGCAATGATTACAAATGCAGTGCGCTGTGCACCGCCTGAAAACAAACCGACAACTGATGAAATTAAGATGTGCAACGATTTTTTGAAAGCCAGAATTGCTGCAATGAAAAACCTTAAAACCATTATTTGTCTTGGCTTGGTATCACATGACGCAACATTAAAGGCACTTGGATATAAAAAGAGCCAATTTAAGTTTGGTCACGCAGCAGTTCATCAATTAAACGAGATAAAACTTATCGATTCTTATCATTGCTCTCGTTATAATACACAAACTAATCGTTTAACCACACAAATGTTCGAAGATGTCTTTGCAATTGCAAAAAATTAAAGCCCCGCAAAGTGGCTGCGGGGCTGTATGGATTTTACATATTTAAATTAGCTCTTCTTTATAAAGCCGAATGGTTTACCAAGCGGCAAAATTTGGCGACCAAAAAATTGGTTTAAGAAGATTGCACCTGCCGCATAAAAACCAAGTAATGAAATACCAAGTTCTGAATATGCAGCAAGAGTGTGGAAAAATTCTTTATGAAAACCAACCAAAGAAAAACCAAGTGACGGTAACAATACGTTAATAAGAACCAAAATTGCCGCAAATATTTTATTCGCCTCAAAGGCAGCAATCATAATAAACACTGAAAAGAAGAAATAACCAAAACAGGCATAGCCAAGCTGTGCAGGGTCTGCCTTTGTTGGGTCAACAATACCGAACCATCCCAAAGAAATAGACCAATGTAACGCAACTGCGGCCCAAAATAGCCCATATGCGCCAAGTACTATTGAGCCAAAATAATTATTCTTCTTAAAATCAACTGTAGAAGCCCAAATTTGTGCCGCAGAGCCAAGAAATAATGCCCATGGAATTAGGAATGTTGTTCCAGTAGTCAATCCTAGTTTCTGACTTGCCGCAACAAATGTAACAATTGCAAGACCAAACACACCCAAAGCAGTTGGATCGGACATCATAATCTTGGTTTCAGTGATAATTTTTGTTTCTGTAATATTTGATTGGTTAATCGGGTTCTGAATAGTCATAGTCACTACCTTTTTACTGAAATTATTTTTATTAAGAGCGTTTGACTTTTAATCCTTGGGCGCTCCTCCCGCGGGCGTATTTCCATGGGTAAAAAGTAATGACAATTAGACCTAAGTCGTTTTTAGACTTTAGATATGCATTTTTTCATGAGGCGCTAATTTTTATAGAAATAAATACAAAAAAAGGCGGCAAATATATGCCGCCTTTTAAATCAATATTTATAATGAACTTAATCAAGCTCAATCATTACTTCATCTGCTGCAATTGCAGCACCAGCAGAGGTCTTGATTGTCTTAATTGTACCATCACGTTCGGCGCGAATAATGTTTTGCATTTTCATTGCCTCAATGATTGCAACAGCCTGACCGGATTTAACAGCATCACCAACTGCAACGTCAATTGAAACCACAAGACCAGGCATAGGCGAAATTACAAGACCAGAAGTATCAGGCGCTTCTTTTTCAGGAAGCATTGCATGTAATTCAGCCATTCTAGGAGTAGCAACAATTACAGTTTCCGTAATACCGCGATAATGGAATTTGAACCCTTGTGGTAAATCTTCAAAATTAATTGTGAAAGCCTCATTATCATAAAGACCAGAAGCATTTGCAAATCCACGAATTACTTTTTCACCCGCTTTGAAATTAGACTTAATTTCAAGTGTGCTACCATCATCATATGTAATCACTGCACCTTCTGCATTAGGTTCAACGTGAACTTGATGATAATCGCCATCAATTGCCACAGCCCAATCTTTACGTGCTGGGCGGGTTGAAACCGCAAGAGAATGCAACGCAACATCCGTTGACATTTCTTTTTTACGCTTTTGTGTATGAACAAGCGCCGCAATGCCAGTAAATAATTTAGCTGTTTTATTCGTAAGCGGAACGCCTTGGAATCCATCCTTAAATTCTTTACCAATATAAGCAGTGGTAATATCACCCGAACGGAACAAATCTTGTCCCATAATCGCGGAAACGAATGGTGTATTCGATTGAATGCCTTTAATTGCAAATTCATCAAGTGCAATAAGTGATGTTTCAATCGCGCTGAGGCGATCCTTATTCCAACAAATAAGTTTTGCAATCATTGGGTCATAGTGCATTGAAATTTCATCACCTTCACGTACACCAGAATCCACACGAACTTTACCACCCAACAATTCACCTTCAATAGGTTGTTTATATGTACGAAGACGGCCAATAGATGGTAAGAAGCCACGATATGGATCTTCGGCATAAACGCGAGATTCCATTGCCCAACCATTGATTTTCAAATCTTCTTGTTTGAATGACAATGCCTCACCGTATGCAACGCGTATCATCTGCTCAACCAAATCAAGACCAGTAATCATTTCAGTAACTGGGTGTTCCACCTGAAGGCGCGTATTCATTTCAAGGAAGTAGAAAGATTTATCGACACCTGAGGCAACGAATTCAACCGTACCAGCGGAATCGTAATTAACTGCTTTGGCAAGTGCTACCGCCTGTTCACCCATTTTTTTGCGTGTTACTTCATCAAGTAATGGTGATGGCGCTTCTTCAATAACTTTTTGGTTGCGGCGTTGAATTGAACACTCGCGTTCGAATAAATAAACAACATTGCCGTGTTTATCACCAAGAATTTGAATTTCGATGTGACGCGGCGCGGTAATGAATTTTTCAATGAAAATACGATCATCACCGAATGCACCAATTGCCTCTGCCTTAACAGCGGGGAAGCCCTCTAAAACCTCTTGGTCATTATATGCGATGCGAATACCTTTACCGCCACCACCAGCAGAAGCCTTAATCATCACGGGATAACCAATATCTTTAGAAATTTCCAAAGCGTGTTCAGTATCGCGAATTTCGCCAATAAAACCAGGAACGCATGAAACACCTGCTGCCTGTGCAGCTTTTTTAGATTCAATCTTATCGCCCATTGCGCCAATCGCATAAGGGTTCGGGCCAATGAATACGATGCCTTCATCTTTAAGACGCTGTGCAAAACCTTGGTTCTCTGACAAGAAGCCAAAGCCTGGGTGAACCGCTTCTGCACCAGTTTCTTTGCAAGCGGCAACGATTTTATCGGCAACCAAATAAGATTGTGCCGCAGGGCTAGGACCGATGTGAACTTTTTCATCCGCCATTTCAACAGCCAAAGAACCGGCATCTGCATCAGAATAAACAACAACTGTTTTAATGCCCATTCTGCGTGCGGTTTTAATTACCCGAACCGCAATTTCACCACGGTTGGCAATAAGAAT